>Ga0102928_1001822_pt1 | contig 13007 bp, 14 predicted proteins | sample SalPonR1_B_D1_MG_FD_78504 | JGI IMG/M metagenome (GOLD analysis project Ga0102928, IMG submission 78504) | Salt pond soil microbial communities from South San Francisco under conditions of wetland restoration - Salt Pond MetaG R1_B_D1_MG | ecosystem: Environmental > Aquatic > Marine > Intertidal...
CGAGCCGAGAATCGAGATCCGCTTCATGTCGTCCCCGTCAAAAGCCCGGCCGCATGCAGAAGGCCGCCAAGCAGCGCGGCCGCCAACATCGCATCGAACCGGTCCAGCACCCCGCCATGCCCCGGGATCAGACCCGAACTGTCCTTGACGCCGAGGCGGCGTTTCAGCGCGCTCTCGGACAGGTCGCCCATCTGGCCGGCAAGGGCGACGAGAACCGAAAGCGGAACCAGAGCCTGTCCGAATCCCGAAGGTCCGGAAAATGCAAGGCCAACAATCGACGCGCCGATCCAGCCCGCAATGGTCCCCGACCAGGTTTTCTTGGGGCTGATCCGAGGCCAGAATTTCGGCCCTCCAATGATGCGCCCGGCGAAATATCCCGCCACGTCCGAGATCACGACCACGCCGATAAGCCAAAGGAACAGTGTCAGACCACCTTCGACCCGCAACAGACCGGCCATCTGGCATGCCAGAAGGATACCCGCGGCACCGACCGCGAAGAATGCACGTTCCCGGCCCAGTTGCCCCGCACCGACAACTGCCACGGCCAGAACCATGGGAATGAGGAAGATGGCCGGAAGGAACCATGTCGCGGCCAGAACGCCGGACGCGAGCGCTCCAAGCCGTATTGCCGCAGCGGGTGCATCGGACGCGATCATGCGGGTCAGTTCCCAAATCATCAGGCCGCCAAGTACCCAAAGTGCCGCCGCGAAGACCAGACCCCCTGCCCATACCGCGCCAAGGCCGACCACGATCAGGCCGGCCGCGGATAGCAGCCGCGGCAGCAGATCAGCCCATCGGGCGTCGGCGCTCATGCGGTCACGGCGCCGAACCGCCGCTCGCGGCGGCCGTAAGCGCGCACGACACGCGCAAAGAGGTCGCGGTTGAAATCGGGCCACAGCGCATCGACGAATTCATATTCCGCGTAAGCAGACTGCCATAACAGGAAATTGGAAATCCGCGCCTCACCACTGGTTCTGATTACAAGGTCCGGATCCGGTAAAACATAAGTATCCAGGTATCTTGGCAGCGTTTCTTCATTCACGTCGTCAGGACTCAACCGTCCTGCAGCGACATCCCGGGCAAGTCTTTGGGTCGCGCGGGCCACCTCGTCTCGGCTTCCGTAGTTGAGGGCGACGGTCAGGTGAAGAAGATCGTTGTTCGCCGTGATCTCTTCCAGCTCGTCCATGAGGGTCACCAGCTTCTTGTCGAGGCGCAGGCGATCGCCGATGAAACGCACCCGAACACCCTGATCGCGCAGAACACGGGCTTCGCGGGTTATATAGCGGCGGAACAGGCTCATCAGCCCGGCGACCTCGGTCTGGGTCCGCTTCCAGTTTTCGGTCGAGAAGGCGAAAACGGTCAGGTATTTCACGCCCAGTTCGGGACAGGTTTCAACGATCTCGCGCACCCTTCTGGCGCCGGCATTGTGCCCATAGAGGCGCGGACGTCCACGGGCCTGTGCCCAACGGCCATTGCCATCCATTATGATCGCAACATGGGATGGGCCGTTCCGGCACGCCGGGCCGGGTTTCATATGGGCGCCGTCATCCATCAAACCTGCATGATCTCTGCTTGCTTCTTCTCAAGCGCATCGTCCACCGAAGCAATATATTCATCGGTCAGGTTCTGCACCTCTGTTTCCCAGAATTTCTGATCATCCTCCGACATGCCATCGCCCTTGGCCTTCTTGATCTGATCCATTCCGTCACGGCGTACATTGCGGATCGCGACACGGGCGTTCTCGGCGTATTGCGACGCCACCTTGGAAAGGTCCCGCCGCCGCTCCTCGTTCAGTTCGGGGATCGGCAACATGATGATCGTGCCGTTGAGTTGAGGGTTGATCCCGAGGCCGCTTTCGCGAATTGCCTTTTCAACCTTTCCAACCAATGACTTGTCCCATACATTCACAGTCACCATGCGCGGTTCCGGCACGTTGACCGTGCCCACCTGGTTGATCGGGGTCTTCTGCCCGTAGGCCTCGACCATCACCGGTTCCAGCATGCTCGCGGAGGCGCGCCCCGTGCGCAGCGAAGCAAGCTCGCTGCCGAGTGAGCCGAGCGCGCCTTTCATGCGGCGTTCCAGGTCGTCGGTGTCGATTTCAATCTCTTCAGCCATGATCTTTTCCCTTTCAGCCCGCCAGCCACGCATCCGCGCGTGACCATGAGTCAGCCATGCACCGTTGTATAAGCCCCTTGCCCGGCAAGAATACCCTTGAAGCCACCCGGCTCGTCCAGGCTGAACACGATGATCGGCAGGTCGTTGTCCCGCGCCAGTGCGATCGCGCTGGCATCCATGACCTTGAGATGCCTGGCCAGCACCTCGTCATAAGTGACGCGGTCGAAGCGCTGTGCCTCGCTGCATGCGACCGGGTCGCGATCATAAACGCCGTCGACCTTGGTGCCCTTGAAGATCGCGTCGCAATTCATTTCGTTGGCGCGCAGCGTCGCGGCGGTATCCGTCGTGAAGTAGGGGTTTCCGGTTCCGGCCGCGAAAATGCATACGCGTTTCTTTTCAAGGTGCCGGACGGCCCGCCGGCGGATATAGGGTTCCGCCACCTCATCCATTCTTATCGCCGAAATCACCCGGCAGAAGACACCCAGCTTCTCAAGCGCGCTTTGCATGGCGAGGGCATTCATCACCGTGGCCAGCATGCCCATGTAATCCGCGGTTGTCCGTTCCATGCCCTGTGCCGACCCCTGCAGGCCACGAAAGATGTTGCCTCCCCCGATCACCATACAGATCTCGACCCCAAGCTCGTGAACAGCCGCCACCTCCTGCGCGATGCGCTCCACGGTGGGGGGGTGCAGACCGTACCCCGCATCCCCCATCAACGCCTCTCCCGATATCTTCAGCATCACCCGGCTGAACTTCGGAGTCGCAGGATCGGCATCGGTCATGGGACGGGCTCCGTTGGCGCCGTGAGGCAATCGGGCGCAAAATGTCCCAAATCCCGCTCAGGTTCAATCACATAAACCGTGGCCGACATGAAAACGCGGATGGGGAACTCGCAATCCGGTCCGAGTTGGCGTATCTCAGTGGCCCGATGGATGACTTGCCTCAAATCCCCTCTACCGGCCCGGTCCTGATCGCGGGGCCAACCGCCTCGGGCAAATCCGAGCTGGCCCTGCGCATTGCCGAGAAATCAGGTGGCGTGGTCATCAACGCGGATGCGATCCAGGTCTTCGCGAACTGGCACATCCTGACGGCCCGCCCGTCAGCGGCCGACTTGGCGCGGGTTCCCCACCGGCTTTACGGACATGTCCCGGGCCATGCGCCCTATTCCGTCGGTCATTGGCTGCGCGAATTGGCGCCGCTGCTCGATCAAGCGGAAAGGCCGATCATCGTTGGCGGAACCGGCCTGTATTTCAGCGCCCTCACCGAAGGCCTGGCCGAGATTCCCGCCGTTCCGGCATCGCTTCGAAACGCGGCCGATGAGCGGCTTGCCGCAGAAGGCCCCGGGGCATTGCTCTGTGAGCTGGACGCCGCAACATGCGCCCGGATTGATACGCTCAATCCGGCCCGCGTTCAGCGCGCCTGGGAAGTGCAGGCAGCCACCGGCCGCGGGCTGGCGGCATGGCAGGACGAAACCCCGCCGCCCGCACTTGCGGTCCGGGACTGCACGGCGCTGGTGATCGATGCGCCCAGGGCGTGGCTCACGCCGCGGATCGAACAGCGGTTCGAAAGGATGATCGCGCAAGGCGCGCTGGATGAGGTGCGCGCCAACCTGCCGGGCTGGGATCCGGCGCACCCTTCATCCAAAGCCATTGGCGCACGGGAACTGGTGGCCCATCTGCGTGGCGAGACCAGTCTGGATCAGGCACGCGCAGCCGCCACCGTCGCCACGCGCCAATATGCCAAGCGACAACGGAGCTGGTTTCGCTCGCGCATGTCGGACTGGCTGTGGATAACTCCGCCGCAATGCAAAAACTTTTGATTTATCAACAATTGATCCTGACAGGGACGAAACTTTCTGCCAAAATTTCACAATAAATGATTTCGACCGGGTTTTCCTTCATGAGCGAAAAGTTGAGGATCCTGACACTGGCCCAATGGTCCAGAGGTGCCGATTGGCGTGTGGAACTGCCACATAGCAGCCCGTGTCATGCCCTGGTCTGGATCACCCGCGGCCAGGGCCGATTCACGGTTGAGGGTCTGCGGCGCGGGCTTGGGGTGCACAATGCTCTGGCCATACCGGCCGGCACGCTTTTCTCACTCGATACCGGAAGCCAGAATTTCGGCCTTGTCTGCCTGATTCCGCCGGGCGGACCGGTCCTGATGCCGGACACACCACAGCACTTGCGCGTCCGCGAGGTGCATGCACAGGCCGAATTGACGGCCATGCTCGACGCGATGCAACGCGAGCAGGCACTGGCGCGCCCCTTCAATGACGAGGCGTTGCAGGCGCATGCAACCCTGATGACCGTCTGGCTGCGGCGTGCGATGATCGACCATGGGGTGGCCACGCAACACAAGACCGCCGCGGAACGGCTTATCATGGCCTATTGCGCCCTGGTGGAACGCGACTATGCCAGTGGCAAGCCGATGGCCGAATACGCCCGGGCATTGGGCGTGACCCCGACGCATCTGACGCGAAGCTGCCGGCAGTGCGCCGGCCTGACGGCGGCAGAGCTTCTGACCCAAAGGACCCTTCACGCCGCATTGTGCCTGATCGAGGATGGCGAAGACCCGATCCGCCATGTCGCGGCACAGCTGGGATTTGCCAGTGCTGCCTATTTTTCACGCTTCGTCCTGCACCATACGGGTCAAAGCCCTTCGGCCTTGCGAAAGCGGGCTCGCACCCGGGACTGAAAGCGATTTCAAACGGCTTTGCACTGGCGGCAGGGGAACACAGTATGTATTCTCGACGGGTAATTACCGTTCCGACCAGGGCATCCCAATGACCGACACTCCGATCCGGCGACAAACGCAGCATCCGGCCATCGCGTGCCACCGGGCAGACCTGGCCGCCGGCAAGATCAGCAGGCGGGAATTCCTCGCCCGGGCAACGAGCCTTGGCGCCTCCCCGGTGGTCGCGATGGGGCTTGCCGGTCTGCCCGGCCCGTCCGCCGCACAGACACGCATCGCGGCGGGCGGAACCCTGCGTATACAGCAAAGCGTGAAGCCCGTGAATGACCCCCGCAGCTTCGACTGGAGCGAAATGGGCAATCAGGTTCGCGGATTTCTGGAATATCTGGTGGAATACACCCGCGAGGGAACTTTTCGTGGCATGCTCCTGGAAGGATGGGAGGTCAACGATAATGCCACCGCCTACACGCTGAAGGTGCGGCCCGGAGTCACCTGGCAGAACGGCGACAGCTTCACGGCAAAGGATGTCGCGCGCAATATCGCCCGGTGGTGCGACAGCACTGCCGAGGGCAATTCCATGGCGAGCCGAATGTCGGCCCTGATTGATCCGGCGACCGGAAAGGTCCGCGACGGGGCCGTCACCATCACCGATTCCCGGACCGTCGTTCTGTCGCTTTCAGCGCCTGATGTCGCGATCATCGCCAACATGTCGGACTATCCCGCCGCGATCACCCATGCCAGTTACGAGGGGGGGGATGTCTTCGCGCATGGTATCGGCACCGGTCCATTCCGGCCGGTCAGCCTGACCATCGGGGAAAAATGCGTTCTCGAACGCGCCGACGATCACCAGTGGTGGGGCCGCGAGGTCCTTGGCGGTCCCTACTTGCAAAGGATCGAGTTCCTTGACTACGGGACCGATCCGTCGACGTGGATCGCCGCGGCGGAAGCTGGCGAAATAGATCTCTTGTACGAAACCGTCGGCGCTTTCATCGACGTGATGGATGCCCTGGGGTGGACGGGCACCAGCACCGAAAGCGCAGCCACGACAGTGATCCGTTCCCATCAGAAAGCGCAGGTCGGCGAGATCACGCCCTACGCGGACAAACGGGTTCGCCGGGCGCTTGCGATGGCGGTTGATAACGGCATCTGCCTGGAACTTGGCCACTCGGGGCGTGGCACGGTCGCGGCCGATCATCATGTGAGCCCGATTCACCCCGCCTATGCCGATATCGGACCCGCGAAGTACGACCCGGTGGCGGCCCTGACCGAAATGCAGGAAGCCGGACTTGAGGATTTCGAACACGAACTGATAACGATAGACGACGAGTGGCAGCGCAACACCGGCGATGCCGTGGCCGCGCAGTTGCGCGATGCCGGTCTCAAGGTGCGGCGCACGATCCTGCCAGGCGCCATTTTCTGGCAAAACTGGAGAACGTACCCCTTTTCGTCCACCCAGTGGAATCACCGCCCGCTCGAGGTTCAGGTCATGGCCCTCGCCTACCGGTCCGGCGCCGCCTGGAACGAGACCGGGTTCGAGAATGCCGAATTCGATGCCTTGCTGGACCGGGCCATGTCACTTGCAGATGCCGACAGCCGCCGCGACGTGATGGCGAAGCTGGAAACACTCCTTCGCGAGGAAGGCGTCATCATCCAGCCCTATTGGCGGGCTCTCTACAATCACCACAATGGAACTCTGGTGAATGCCGAACGTCACCCATCGAACGAGATCCACCTGTACAAGATCGGCTTCGCCGCCTGAACCGTGAGGGATCAGCTGTTTCCCCAGATGATCTTGACGTAATTCCCGGTTTCCTGGAACGGCGGTACGCCGCCGTATTTGCGCACCGCGCCCGGACCCGCGTTATAGGCCGCGAGCGCCAGCCGCCAGGAGCGGAATTCACGGTATTGCTGCGCCAGGTAACGTGCGCCACCGTCAAGGTTTTCCCGCGGATCATGCGGATCGACGCGCAAACGCCGCGCCGTGTCCGGCATCAACTGTGCAAGGCCGATGGCGCCCTTGTGGGACTTGGCCGACGGTTTCCAGTTGGATTCCTGCTGAACAAGACGCAGGAACAGATCCTCGGGCACGTCGTACTTTCGGGCCGCCGCACGCGCGAGTGACAGGTAACGGCCGCGATACCGCCCGTCATAGGCTTTGGCAGTTCCCCATTTGGTCGGCGTGCGTATCTCGGGCGCATCAAGCTTGATGGACGCCTTGTTTTTGGCCGAGGCGCGCTTGTCCAGCACCCCTGCCTGCGACGCAAAAACGGATGTCCGGCTCTTGGTTGACAGGATATCTGCATGAGCAACCCCTGCGGCGGCCACCAGAAAACCGGTCAACGCGATGGTCAGCCTGCGCATGTCGCACTGTCCCCCCGAAATAATGTCGCCATTCTACTGATTCTTGACCGGATATCCAGAGCCGTGTCGACCACGGCGTGCCAGGCGGCATTCCGTTGCGCGGGCAAGACCGGCGGTTCACCCTGCCCTGGCCCAAATTTACCTTTCCTTCATCCTGTTGGGGTGGTGTAAGCAGGGAAAACGGAATCTATCGGAGGATCACATGGCCGGATCGGTAAACAAGGTAATTCTCATCGGCAATCTTGGCCGCGATCCCGAGGTGCGCACGTTCCAGAACGGTGGCAAGGTCTGCAATCTGGCGGTTGCCACATCCGAAAACTGGAAGGATCGCAATACCGGCGAAAGGCGCGAACGCACCGAGTGGCACCGCGTCGCTATCTTCAACGAGGCGCTTGTGCGGCTGGCAGAGCAATATCTTCGCAAGGGCTCCAAAGTCTATCTCGAGGGCAAGCTGGAAACCCGCAAGTGGCAGGACCAATCCGGTCAGGATCGCTACACGACCGAGGTCGTGCTGCGGCCCTATGCCGGCGAAATGACGTTCCTTGACGGTCGTGATGGCGGCAGCGGTGGCGGCGGAGGGGATTATGGCGGCGGCAGCGGCGGAGGGTATGGCGGCGGAGGGCCCGCATCCGATGACCGTATGGGCGGCGGAGCCGGCAACGATATCGACGACGAAATCCCGTTCTGATCCGCGACGCGTTTGCCCGGCCCTGGCCCCCGTCCATGTGAGGGCAAGCTGCTCGGGAAGATTCGGGATGGCCTTTTCATGCCAGCGTTTACGACGATTTAGCTTCTTCCCCGCTAAATCGGCCCATGGAGATTTCACCCGACTTCGACACCGGGGCGCACAAGGTGCCCGTCGCTCTGCATCAGCATCCCAATTACGGCCGCGCCCTCTCGGCCCTGGGTGTGCAAGTTCATAATCATCGGCTTCGATGTGGCCCGGGCCAAGCGGCGCAGGCGCAAATCGTGGGCCGCCGTTTTGGTCCGATCCGAGTTCACTGGTTGCCGCGCGGCCCGGTATGGCACCCGGGAACACCGCCGGACATCCGGCAGGGCCTTCTGTCACGTCTCCTGGTCGAGCGGAGCGGATCGGGCTTTCTGCTGGTCCAGGCCGAAGACGCCGCCGACAGCGCCCTTTACGCCGGCCTGCGATGTCATCGGCTCGTGGCCCCACAGCACGTTGCGGAACTTGACCTTGCAAGACCCGCCGCAGATCGATGTGCGCGCCAGACGGGAAAATGGCGCAACCGTCTGCGCCATGCCCGGCGATCAGGGCTGGACGTCGGGAGCCGACCCTTTCAATCGGGTCGTGACGAAACCCTCATTGCCCGTGAGTCGATCCAGCGTCGGGCTCGTGGCTACCGCGCGCTGCCGCCGGAATTCACTCTTGCCTGGGCAAGGCGGCAGCCGCAGGCAACCCACCTGTTCACCGCCTGTCATCGCGGACACTGTGTTGCCTTCGTCCTGTTGCTGCTCCATCCCCCCTGCGCAACCTATCATCTCGGCTGGACCGGGCCGGAGGGACGACGCCGTTCGGCCCACAACCTTTTGATCTGGGAGGCGGCGGAGTGGCTCGCGGCCCGCGGCTACATTCGGTTCGACCTCGGTGTCGTAAACACCGACTCCGCGCCCGGCCTGGCGCGTTTCAAGATCGGCTGCGGTGCGACTGTCCGCCCGCTGGGGCACACCATGCTGCACTTTTCCGGGGTCAACATCCGCCGGCGCCGCCTCGCCCGCCGGCCGGGTCCCGCGTGAAACCGCCAGGGAGGTTCCATTGGCTCTGGTATTTGTCCGGGCATCGGTATAGGGCGCGGGCAAACATCCGGAGAACCCCCGCAAATGGACCTGCGCAACATCGCGATCATCGCCCATGTCGACCACGGCAAGACCACTCTGGTGGACGAATTGCTCAAGCAATCCGGCGCCTTCCGGAAAAACCAGGCCGTGGATGAACGGGCCATGGACAGCAACGACCTTGAGCGCGAGCGTGGAATCACGATCCTCGCAAAGGCGACCAGCGTGGAGTGGAAGACCACGCGCATAAACATTGTCGATACGCCCGGCCACGCCGATTTCGGCGGCGAAGTCGAACGGATCCTGAGCATGGTGGACGGTGTCGTGCTGCTGGTCGACGCGGCCGAGGGCCCGATGCCGCAGACCAAGTTCGTCACCTCCAAGGCGCTCGCCCTCGGGCTGCGGCCGATCGTAGTGCTCAACAAGGTGGACAAGCCGGATGCAGAACCGGACCGCGCGCTCAACGAATGTTTCGATCTTTTCGCCAACCTCGATGCCAGTGACGACCAGCTCGATTTTCCGCACATGTATGCCAGCGGCCGGTCGGGCTGGGCCGATCATGAACTTGACGGGCCGCGGCAAGACCTGTCGGCGCTCTTCGACCTGATCGTGAACCATGTGCCGGCCCCCAGGCAACAGGCCCGGCAGGACGAGGATTTCCGCATGCTCGCCACGACCCTTGGCAGCGATCCCTTTGTCGGACGGTTGTTGACCGGGCGGGTAGAATCCGGGCGCCTTCGGGTCGGCGCGACGGTGCAGGCTTTGTCACGGGTCGGGCAGAAGATCGAACAGTTCCGCGTCGCGCGGATCCAGGCCTTCCGCGGCCTCGCTCCGCAGGAAATAGACGAGGCCGTTGCCGGCGATATTGTCAGCCTTGCGGGGATGTCCCGGGCAACCGTGGCCGACACGATCTGCGCGCTTGCCGTTGACACGCCGATCGCCGCGCAACCGATCGACCCGCCGACGATCACCGTAACTTTCGGCATCAACGACAGCCCGCTTGCCGGGCGCGACGGCAAGAAGGTCCAGAGCCGTGTTATCCGGGACCGGTTGAAGAAGGAGGCCGAGTCCAACGTCGCGATCCGCGTCGATGACACCCCCGGCGGAGAAGCTTTCGAAGTCGCCGGGCGCGGGGAACTGCAAATGGGTGTCCTGATCGAGAACATGCGCCGCGAAGGTTTCGAACTGTCGATCTCGCGGCCGCAGGTCCTGCTCAGGGAAGGCGAGAACGGCGAGACGCTTGAGCCGGTCGAGGAGGTCACCATTGATGTCGACGAGGGGTATTCCGGTGCCGTGATCGAGAAGCTGACCGGGCCGCGCAAGGGCGAATTGACCGAGATGAAACCTGCCGGCACCGGCAAGACGCGCATCGTCGCGCTGGTGCCCTCGCGCGGGCTCATCGGGTATCACGGCGAGTTCCTGACAGATACACGCGGGACCGGGGTGCTGAATCGGGTCTTCCACGGCTGGGTGCCCCACAAGGGACCGATCCCGGGGCGACGTGCAGGTGTCCTGATCTCTATGGAGAAGGGCGAGTCAGTCGCATACGCGCTCTGGAACCTCGAGGAACGCGGACGAATGTTCATCGGGGCGCAGGAAAAAGTCTATGAAGGCATGATAATCGGCGAACACAGCCGGGAGAATGATCTTGAGGTCAACCCGCTGAAGGGAAAGAAACTGACAAATGTGCGCGCCAGCGGCACCGACGAGGCAGTGCGCCTGACCCCGCCTGTCGAGATGAGCCTTGAAGAAGCGATCGCATATATCGACGACGACGAACTTGTCGAGGTGACGCCGAATGCCATTCGACTTCGCAAGCGGTTCCTGGACCCGCACGAGCGCAAACGCATGGCGAAGGCCGGCTGAGACCGGCGCCATTGTCAGTCGCAGGGAATTTCCTGCATCACGACATGCGCAGGTTCGACGAGGGTTCTGTCCTCCCGGTAGACGGCCGGGTACTCGACCAGCTCGATCCTGTTGTTGCGCCGGATATACTTGCGCTCGGCCTCTTTGATCTTGACCTTGTTGACGCTGTATTTCGCCGGGACCTTCACCTGCTGGTAACAGGCAAGAAGCCTTTCACGTTGTGTGGGCTCCTGCGCGCGCGCGTCCGATGCCGCCATCAGCACCACCGCCCCGGCCAATGCCGCAAGGGACATTTTCATGACTGCTCTCCTTCATGCCGTCTGCCGGCAGAAGATGGCACGCCATTGCGGCATTAATTGGAAAACTGTTTGACGGTTCGCGGACCGGCGCCGGATTTTATATCCGATATTGGGGCATCGCGTCTGGCGCACAGGCATCGCGCCAGGGCCGGGATGCGCGGCGAAACAACCGCACATCCCGTGGACGCCGCATGTCTCAGTTGCAGGGCGCCTTGCGCAGCACGTAATGGCCGGGCGTGTCCACATGGCGATTTTCCATGTAGATCGGCGGGTAATACATCTTGACCATCTGGCCGTCATGATGTTCCCACTTCTTTTTCGACGGGTATTCGAGTTCCTTGGTTACGGTGTAGGTGGTTTCGACCCAGACCTTGTCGTAGCAAGCCACTTTCTGCCCTTCCCAGGCCAGTGCAGGCGAAGCGGCGGCAGCCATGGCGACGATCGCACCGATCATAATGGTCTTCATGTTACTTCTCCATGTTGAATTAACACGAGTAGTGTAGCCACTCGCGCCCTCATGCCGCGACCTCAAATCAGGGCGCTCGCGCATGGCAGGCGCGGAAAGTGCCGGTTTTTCCTAAAATTTGCTGGAATTGTGGCGTCAAGGCCATAGTTTTGCCGTATTATCCGCAAGTCACTGAAACGTCACTGTTAATGGAACTTCAACAGTTCCGTCGAAACGATTGCCGATCAATTGAAACGGAAACAATCGGCGGCGCGGGCCGATTCGCAGATGCGGGCGTCAGGGCCGAGAAAATCGGCTATTCCGATGTCTCCACGATAAGGAGTTCACGTTCGGCGGCGCCACGAGCATGGCTCAACGCCTCCTGCTAATCCGCCGAATGGTAGCACGCCTCGGCTGCCTCGACCGACGGAAAACGTGCCACCACGTTGCGCGGCCGGTCCTTGCCCTCAAGCTGCACATAGCGCCCACCACGGGCGATGAACTGCCCACCATGCTTGGCGATCGCCGGGCCGGCAAGCTTGGCGTATTTGCCGTAAGCCTCTTCGTCGGTAACTGTCACATGCGCAATCCAGAGTGCCGGCATTTCCTATCCTCCCATGATTTTTCGTGCTGCGTCGATGGCGGCCTGCGCGTTGGCGGCATCGCGTCCGCCTCCCTGCGCCATGTCCGGTCGTCCGCCACCACCTTTTCCGCCCAGCTTCGGTACGGCGGCGCGAACCAGATCAACTGCCGACACGGTTCCGGCAAGATCCTCTGTGACCCCGGCCGCAACGGCTGCCTTGCCGCCGGCATCGGCGATCAACAGCACCGCGCCCGACCCCAGCCGTGCCTTGTGTTCGTCGATGAGCGCCGGCAGGTCCTTGCCGGACACGCCCTGAAGAACCTGGGCCAGAAATTTCATCCCGCCGATCTCTTCCACGGCCGACGCATCACCCAGCCCCGCGCCACCGGCCATGGCCAGTTCACGGCGCAGCTGCGAAACCTCGTTGGCAAGGGTCCGGCGCTCGTTCACCACCCCGCGCACACGTTCGACAACCTCATCGGGCCGCGCCTTGAGTTCCTCGGCCAGCGCCGCAACGCGCCCACGCTGGCGGCTCAGATGATCGAACGCGGCCGCCCCCGTCAACGCTTCGACGCGACGCACGCCCGAGCTTGACGCACTGTCGGATGTCAGGGCGAAAACGCCGATATCGCCTGTCCGGACCACATGTGTGCCACCGCAAAGCTCGATCGAGTATGTACGGCCATCCAGGCCCTTGCCGGACCCGTCCTCGAACCCCATGGAAACAACCCGCACCTCGTCACCATATTTCTCTCCGAACAGGGCTTGCGCGCCCAGGTCACGCGCATCGTCCGGGGCCATCACACGAGTCTGAACCGGGGCGTTCTGGCGGATAAGGGCATTCACCTCG
>Ga0102928_1001826_pt1 | contig 12978 bp, 10 predicted proteins | sample SalPonR1_B_D1_MG_FD_78504 | JGI IMG/M metagenome (GOLD analysis project Ga0102928, IMG submission 78504) | Salt pond soil microbial communities from South San Francisco under conditions of wetland restoration - Salt Pond MetaG R1_B_D1_MG | ecosystem: Environmental > Aquatic > Marine > Intertidal...
CGGACGGCGCCATCAACGACAAGCTGAACGGTGCATTGGTGACCAACGGTGATGTATTTACCTTCGCCTGGTCACCCGACAGCCGCCGCGTTGCCTATGTCGCCGACCAGGACATCGATGATGTATTCGAACTCTACAGCGTGACTCCGGACGGCACCATTAACGAAAAGTTGAACGGTGCGCTGGTGATCGACAGAGGTTTATCAGGCTTCGCCTGGTCACCCGACAGCCGCCGCATCGCCTACCGCGCCGACCAGGACATCGATGATGTATTCGAACTTTACAGCGCGACGCCGGACGGCACCATAAACGACAAGCTGAACGGTGCGCTGGTAACCGACGGTGATGTAACAGACTTTGCCTGGTCACCCCGATGACCGGACTGTCGAAACATGTGCAATTGAGAGCGTATGCCTGTTGAAGATGTTTAGCTAAACGTTGGAATTTTGAGGATCCGCTTTCCAATGAATACGACAAGGAATACTTCGGCTGCATCTCTCTGCGAATCAGCAATGCAAGGCCCGGCGATCCGAAGGCTTATCTAACCTTCGGATCAAGCTCTCCAGACGCATAACGCTCAAACATGCGCTCAAGGTTAACCGGCTGGATTTTGCTGGCATTACCGGCGGTGCCGAAGGCTTCATAGCGGGCGATGCAGACTTCGGTCATGGCCTTCATGGTTTCCTTCAGGTACTTGCGCGGGTCAAACTCGGCCGGGTTCTGGGCCAGGAAGCGACGGACCGCGCCAGTGCTGGCCAGGCGCAGGTCGGTATCGATATTGACCTTGCGCACGCCGTGTTTGATGCCTTCGACGATTTCCTCAACCGGTACGCCGTAGGTTTCCGGGATTTCGCCGCCGTATTCGTTGATGATCTTCAGCCACTCCTGGGGCACCGAGCTGGAGCCGTGCATGACCAGGTGGGTGTCCGGGATGCGGGCGTGAATGGCCTTGATCTGGTCGATAGCCAGGATGTCACCGGTGGGCGGGCGGGTGAACTTGTAGGCGCCGTGACTGGTGCCGATGGCGATGGCCAGGGCGTCGACGTGGGTCTTGTTGACGAAATCCGCCGCTTCTTCCGGGTCGGTCAGCATCTGGCTGTGGTCCAGGGTGCCTTCGGCGCCAATGCCGTCTTCTTCACCGGCCTGGCCGGTTTCGAGGGAGCCCAGGCAACCCAGCTCACCTTCTACCGAAACGCCACAGGCGTGGGCCATTTCGACGGTGCGACGGGTGACGTCGACGTTGTATTGGTAGTCGGTCGGGGTTTTGCCGTCTTCACCCAGCGAGCCGTCCATCATGACCGAGCTGAAGCCCAGCTGGATGGAGCGCTGGCAGACCGAAGGGCTGGTGCCGTGGTCCTGGTGCATAACCACCGGAATATGGGGAAACTCTTCAATGGCCGCGAGAATCAGGTGCCGCAGGAACGGAGCGCCGGCGTATTTTCTGGCGCCGGCGGAGGCCTGGACAATCACCGGGGAGTTGGTTTTGTCAGCCGCTTCCATGATGGCGCGCATCTGCTCGAGGTTGTTTACGTTATAAGCGGGCACACCGTAACCATGCTCGGCGGCGTGATCCAGCAGTTGCCGCATCGATATCAGGGCCATTGGGTTTGTCTCCTTGGTTTATTTAATGTCTTCGACAGACTCCGCTTTGGAGTATGCCTGTGTTTCTGAGTCTGCTACGAAGGGCGAGGCAGGTCTTTCGCGGAACCGCTACAAGCACATCCATGTGCGCTTATTCTCGGCCATCCATGGCCTCGCAAATTCCGCGAAAGACCTGCCTCGCCCTTCTTGCGATTCTGGCCCCGGCTTTGCCACCAAAGCTGAATCGATCTTTGTTCATGCACCGCGCTCTTCTAAAACTGCGACAGCCGGTAGTGTTTTTCCTTCCACAAACTCCAGGAAGGCACCGCCGCCGGTGGAAATATACGAGATTCGGTCACTTACTCCATACTTGTCAACGGCGGCAACGGTGTCACCGCCACCGGCCAAGGAGAAGGCGTCGCTTTCGGCGATGGCTCTGGCCAGGGACTGGGTGCCGTTGCTGAACTGGTCAAACTCGAAAACGCCGACCGGGCCGTTCCAGAGGATGGTTTTTGATGACTTCAGCAGGTCTGCGAATTTGGCGGCGGTTTCCGGGCCGACGTCGAGGATCATGTCGTCCTCGGTGACGTCATCGATTTTTTTGACGGTGGCCTGTGCGGTTTCGGCAAACTCGCTGGCGACGACCACGTCAACCGGCAGCGGGATTTCAACGCGGGAGGCGATTTCCCGGGCGGTTTCGATCAGGTCGTGTTCGCACAGGGATTTGCCCACCGGGTGGCCGGCAGCGGCCAGGAAGGTGTTGGCGATGCCGCCGCCGACGATGATGGAGTCGCAGACTTTTTCCAGGGCGTTGAGTACGTCGAGCTTGGTGGAGACCTTGGAGCCGCCAACAATCGCAACTACCGGCTTGGCAGGGTTGTCCAGGGCCTTGCCCAGTGCTTCCAGTTCCGCAGCCAGCAGCGGGCCGGCGCAGGCTTCGGGGGCGAAGCGGGCGACGCCGTGGGTGGAGGCCTGGGCGCGGTGGGCGGTGCCGAAGGCGTCCATGACGTAGACATCGCAGAGGGCTGCGTACTTTTTGGCAAGCACTTCGTCGTCTTTCTTTTCACCTTTGTTGAAGCGCACGTTTTCGAGCAGCACGACTTCACCTTCGGCCACTTCAAAACCGTCCAGGTAATCGGTGACCAGCCGGACTTCCATGTCCAGCAGGTTGCAGAGATGCTCGGCAACCGGCTTCATGGAGGAGGCTTCATCGTATACGCCCTCTTCCGGGCGACCCAGGTGGGACATCAGCATGACTTTGGCACCGGCGTCGATCGCCGCCTTGATGGTGGGCAGCGAGGCGCGGATGCGGGCGTCGCTCGATACTGCCCCATTCTTTACCGGCACGTTCAGATCTTCACGGATCAGTACCCGCCTGCCGGCAAGGTCCAGGTCGTTCATTCGTTTGATGGTCATAGATTGTTCCCTTGTTTTGCCATGACATGAGCTCATGGGGTCTGACCCCATTCGGGGTCAGACCCCTTTTAGCCGGCCCCTTTGGCCCCTTTCAGCCAGACGCAGCTGACATCCAGCATCCGGTTGGCGAATCCCCATTCATTATCGAACCAGCACAGCACCTTTACCATGGTGTTGCCGGTGACGCGGGTCTGGCTACCGTCCACGATTCCGGAGTGGGCGTCGTGGTTGAAGTCGGAGCTGGCCAGGAGTTCGTCGGTGTAGCCCAGGATGCGTTTCAGCGGGCCGTGGGCGGATGCTTTCAGAAGGTTGTTCACCGCTTCCACGGAGGTGTCCTGCCGGACATTGACCACCATATCGATCGCGGAAACGTTCAGGGTGGGCACGCGCATGGCCACGGAGCTGAACCTGCCTTCCATGTGGGGAAGCAGGCGTTCAATACCTTTTGCCAGGCCGGTATCCACCGGAACGATGTTGTGCAGGGCGCTGCGGGTGCGGCGCAGGTCCTGATGGTGGTAGGCGTCGATGACCGGCTGATCGTTCATGGCCGCATGGATGGTGGTGGTGGTGCCCTGCTCCACGCCCAGTGCGTCATCCAGAATCCGGATAACGGGTACCACACAGTTGGTGGTGCACGACGCGGCCGCCACAATCCGGTCGGCTGGGGTTAACTGTTCGTGGTTGACGCCATAAACCACGGTGCGGTCGACATCAGATTCGGCTGGCTGTGAGAACAGCAGGCGGCTGGCGCCCGCTTTCAGGTGCTGCTCTGCGGTCGCCCGGTCGGTGAAGGCACCGGAGCATTCCAGCACCAGATCCACGCCCAGTTCAGCCCATGGCAGATCGACAGCGTCGGCATGGCGCAGCACCCGGATGCGGTCGCCATTTACCAGCAGCGACTCGCCCTCAACCGTCACTTCACCCTGGAACCGGCCATGAGTGGAATCATAGCGGGTCAGGTGGGCAATGGTGTCGATATCGGCCAGTTCGTTGATTGCGACGATCTGCAACTGGTCACGAAACCGGTTCTCGTAGAGCGACCGCAGGACACACTGGCCGATACGGCCGTATCCATTGATAGCGATGCGATACGGTGCAGCGTCAGTCATCAGGCTTCCAGCAGGTCCATAGCGGTCGCGACAACGTTTTCGACGGTAAAACCGAACTCCTTGAACAGGTCACCGGCAGGCGCGGATTCACCAAAGGTGGTCATGCCTACAATGCGGCCGTCCAGGCCAACGTACTTGTACCAGTAGTCGGCAATTCCGGCTTCAACCGCAACACGGTTGGTGACTTCCAGGGGCAGGACCTCCTGCCGGTAGGCCGCGCTCTGGGCATCGAAGATGTCGGTGCTTGGCATCGAGACCACGCGCACATTATTACCCCTGTCACGAAGCCCGGCAGCGGCATCCTGGGTCACGCCGAGTTCGCCACCGGTGGCAATCAGGATCAGATCCGGCGTACCTTCGCTGTCAGACAGGATGTAGCCACCTTTGGCAACCTGCCGCAACCGGGTTGCGTCGCGATCCTGATGCGGCAGCGCCTGGCGGGAAAATACCAGCGCGGTCGGGCCATCGGTGCGCTCAAGGGCCGCTTTCCAGGCGACGGCGGATTCGACGGTGTCGGCCGGGCGCCAGGTGCTCATATTGGGCGTAGTGCGCAGGCTGGCCAGTTGTTCAATCGGCTGGTGTGTGGGGCCATCCTCACCCAGACCAATGGAGTCATGGGTGAACACCAGGATCGAGCGCTGTTTCATCAGTGCCGCCATGCGCACCGCATTACGACAGTAATCGATGAAGGTCAGGAAGGTAGCGCCGTAGGGCACCAGTCCACCGTGCAGGGCGATACCGTTCATGATGGCCGCCATGCCGAATTCACGGACGCCGTAGTAAACGTAATTCCCGCTGGCGTCATCCCTGGTCAGCGGCTTGCTGTCGTCCCAGATGGTAAGGTTCGAGGCGGCCAGGTCGGCCGAGCCTCCGAACAGTTCCGGCAGCAACGGACCGAAGGCGTTCAGGGTGTTCTGGGATGCCTTGCGGCTGGCGATGGTTTCGCCCTTGGCCTGACATTCCTCAATGTAGGCCTGGGCCTTGTCGGCAAAGCCAGCAGGCAGATTACCGGCCATCCGGCGCTCGAACTCGGCCGCCAGTTCCGGCTCGGCCTTCTGGTAGGCCGCAAAGGTCTGCTTCCACTCGGCTTCTGCGGCTGCGCCCTGCTCATGGGCATTCCAGGCACTATAGATGTCATCCGGGATTTCAAACGCCGGGTGCGGCCAGCCCAGCTCCTTGCGGGTCAGGGCCACTTCGTCTTCACCCAGCGCGGAGCCGTGGCTGCTTTCGGTGCCCTGTTTGTTGGGCGAGCCGAAACCGATAATGGTCTTGCAGCAGATCAGCGTTGGCTGGGTGGTGTTGGCACGGCCGGCCTCGATCGCTGCTCGCACAGCCTCCGGATCATGACCGTCTACTGCGGGCACCACATGCCAGCCGTAGGCCTCAAAACGCTTCGGAGTGTCATCGGTAAACCAGCCTTCGACTTCGCCATCAATGGAAATGCCGTTGTCGTCATAAAACATGATCAGCTTGCCCAAGCCCAGGGTGCCGGCAAGGGAGGACACTTCATGGGAAATGCCTTCCATCAGGCAGCCGTCACCCAGGAAGGCATAGGTGTAATGGTCAACCACCTTATGGCCGGGGCGGTTGAACTGTGCCGCCAGGGTTTTCTCCGCCAGAGCAAAACCGACCGCGTTGGCCATACCCTGACCCAGCGGGCCAGTGGTGGTCTCGACACCCGGGGTGTAACCGAACTCGGGGTGGCCCGGAGTTTTCGAATGCAGCTGACGGAAATTTTTGATGTCGTCGATAGATACGTCGTATCCGCTCAGGTGCAGCAGTGAATACTGCAGCATGGAGCCATGGCCGTTGGACATCACAAACCGGTCGCGGTTGGCCCAGTTCGGGTTGGCCGGATTGTGGCTGAGGAAATCATTCCAGAGGACCTCGGCGATATCCGCCATACCCATGGGTGCGCCCGGGTGGCCGGATTTGGCTTTCTGAACCGCATCCATGCTCAGCGCGCGAATGGCGTTGGCGAGATCTGTGCGAGACGGCATTGACGTTTTCTCCAGTTTTGGTCAGCGATATGACGCGTAATAAAGGAACAGCAAAAAATAAGGCGCGTATTTTGGCCGATTAGTGACCACCGGGGCAAATGAATCGACGCATCAGAATCTATATCAATTTTTTTTGATATTGATATTGATCCCGCCCTGGATCCGCCCTAGACTGCACTCCATGACCCCGACAGCCGCAGCTTCAGCATCGGAATACCCGTCCCGCCCGGAAAACCCGGACCAGGTCGGCATTCTCGCGCCCATTTTCAAGGCGAGCGGCGACCCCCTGCGGCTGGAAATTCTGCGGGTGCTGCGCCGCGATACTTTCGGCGTTCTGGAACTGAGCCAGCTTTTCGGCATGCGCCAGTCCGGCATGAGCCACCATTTAAAAGTGATGCACAAAGCCGGGTTGCTGGAGCCCCAGCGTGAAGGCAACGCCATTTTCTACCGCCGGCCACTTCATCTGGACAGCGACAGGCTGGTAGACCATACCATCCGGCAGATTTTTGATGCGGTGGACCGTATCCCACTGGCGGCGCATCTGCAGGAAAAGATCCACGCCATCCGCAACCAGCGCGCAGACCAGTCCCAGGCATTTTTCGCCCGCTATGCGGAAAAATTCCGCGAACAGCAGGAGCTGATTGCCGCCTTCGAACTCTACGCCAGGCCGGTTGCCGAACTGATCGGCCAGCGCGCCCCGAAGCAGCGCTGGAAAACAGCCCTGGAAATCGGGCCGGGCGAGGGGGGCTTTCTGCCGGTGCTGTCGCAGACCTGCGCACAGGTGACGGCGCTGGACAACTCCCGGGACATGCTTGCCAAGGCAACCCGCACCTGCATCGACGAGGGCCTGAACAACATCGACCTGATTGAAGGGGTCACCGACAACCTGCGCGCCCGTGGCGATGCCTTTGACCTGATCGTCGCCAATATGGTGCTGCACCATGTCCCCAGCCCGGCGGATATTTTTCTGGATGCCTCGGCACTAATGAACAGCGGCGGTTGCCTGGTGATCAGTGACCTCTGCAGCCACGACCAGGACTGGGCAAAAGCAAACTGCGGTGACCTGTGGCTGGGCTTCGAGCCCGAAGAACTGACCAGTTGGGCCCATGCCGCCGGACTGGTCACCGGCGAATCCCTGTTCATCGGATTACGCAACGGGTTCCAGGTGCAGGTCCGGGAATTCTGGAAACCGCCGGAGCCAGGCTGAATACAAAAGTTATACGCATATCAAAGTTTTTTGATATAGAATCCGGTACGCTTCGTACAGTAACCTGCAACAACGCTCAGAGAGGAAAAGCACCTATGGCTGATTACAGCATCTTTACTTCCGAATCGGTCTCAGAAGGCCATCCTGACAAACTGGCAGACCAGATTTCCGATGCCGTACTCGACGCCATCCTTGTGGACGATCCCCATGCCCGGGTCGCCTGCGAAACCATGGTAAAAACCGGTGTCGCGATTGTCGGCGGTGAAATCACCACCAACGCCTGGGTTGACCTGGAAGATCTGGTCCGCGGCGTTATCAAGGACATTGGCTATACCTCCTCGAGAGTGGGCTACGACGGCGATACCTGTGGTGTGATCAACATCATCGGCAAACAGTCAGTTGACATCGCCCAGGGCGTTGACCGCCAGAAGCCGGAAGATCAGGGTGCCGGCGACCAGGGCCTGATGTTCGGCTACGCCAGCGACGAAACCGAAGTGCTGATGCCCGCGCCGATCACCTTTGCCCATCGCCTGATGGAGCGTCAGGCCGAAGCCCGCAAGGGTGGCGTGCTGCCCTGGCTGCGCCCGGACGCCAAGAGCCAGGTAACCTGCAGCTATAAGGATGGCCGCGTATCCGGCATTGATGCCGTGGTGCTGTCGACCCAGCACGATGAGGATGTGTCCCAGGCCGACCTGAAAGAAGCCGTGATGGAGCTGATCGTCAAACACGTGCTTCCGGCTGACCTGCTGCACAAGGACACCCAGTTTCACATCAACCCGACCGGCAAGTTCGTGATTGGCGGCCCGGTTGGTGACTGTGGCCTGACCGGTCGCAAGATCATCGTCGACACCTACGGCGGCATGGCCCGCCACGGCGGCGGCGCCTTCTCCGGTAAAGATCCGTCCAAGGTCGACCGCTCCGCCGCTTATGCCGGCCGCTATGTGGCCAAGAACATCGTTGCCGCGGGTCTTGCCGCCAAATGCGAGATCCAGGTGTCCTACGCCATCGGCGTGGCGCAGCCAACGTCGATTTCACTGAACACCTTCGGCACCGGCAGGATCAGCGACGACAGGATCATCCAACTGGTTCGCGAGCACTTCGATCTGCGCCCGTTTGCGATCACCAACATGCTCGACCTGCTGCACCCGATGTATCAGCAGACCGCAGCCTACGGCCACTTCGGCCGCGAGCCACAGGAAGTCACCGTGGGTGGTAAGACCTTTACCACTTTCCCCTGGGAAAAGACCGACCGCGCTGCCTTGTTGAAGGACGCCGCGGGTATTTAAAGAACTGATTTTTGCCACGGAAGGACACGGAAAAAAGAAAAGACAGAGATTGTTTGCCACTAAATCCACTAAAGAACACGAAAGTAAAAGAATGCTTTTATTTATTCAGTCTTTTTTAGTGTTCTTTCGTGGATTTAGTGGCCAGAAAAATCTTTTCCTTCCGTGTCCTTCCGTGGATTCCGTGGCTAACCGATTAAAAACACACAGGAGTACACCATGAGCACACCAGCAGAAAAACTGCAGCAGTTCGACGACTACAAGGTTCGCGATATCACCCTGGCGGCCTGGGGCCGCAAAGAGATCAATATCGCTGAAGGCGAAATGCCCGCGCTTATCAAGCTGCGGGAAAAATACCGGGGCGAGCAGCCGCTGAAAGGCGCGAACATCATGGGTTGTATTCACATGACAATTCAGACCGCGGTACTGATTGAAACCCTGATAGACCTCGGCGCTAACGTACGCTGGTCATCGTGCAACATTTTCTCCACCCAGGATCAGGCCGCAGCCGCCATCGCTGAGCGTGGCATCCCCGTGTTCGCATGGAAGGGTGAAACCGACGAAGAATACGACTGGTGCCTCGAGCGTACCGTGGGTGCAGACGTGGACGGCTGGGAGCCCAACATGATTCTGGACGACGGCGGTGACCTGACCGCCCTGCTGCATGAAAAATACCCGGAAATCCTGCGTAACTGCCACGGTGTTACCGAAGAGACCACCACCGGCGTTCACCGGCTGCAGGAAATGATGCGGGAAGGCACACTCAAGGTACCGGCCATCAACGTCAACGATGCCGTCACCAAGTCCAAGAATGACAACAAGTACGGTTGCCGCCACAGTCTGAACGATGCCATCAAGCGCGCCACCGACCACCTGATGTCCGGCAAGAAAGCCCTGGTCATCGGCTATGGTGACGTCGGCAAGGGCTCCGCGGCATCCCTGCGCCAGGAAGGCATGATCGTCAAGGTCACGGAAACCGATCCGATCTGCGCCATGCAGGCCTGCATGGACGGCTTTGAAGTGGTTTCACCCTACATCGACGGCGTCAACACCGGCACCGAGGCAGGCGTCGACAAAGCCCTGCTGCAGAACACCGACATCCTGGTCACCTCTACCGGCAACATGAATGTGTGCGATGCCAATATGCTCAAGGCGATCAAGACCGGCGCGATCATTTGCAACATCGGCCATTTCGATAACGAAATCGATACCACCTACATGCGCAAGAACTGGGAATGGGATGAAGTAAAACCGCAGGTTCACGTGATCTACCGCGACAAGGCGACCAATGACCACCTGTTGCTGCTGTCCGAAGGCCGGCTGGTTAACCTGGGTAACGGTACCGGCCATCCGTCACGGATCATGGATGGTTCTTTTGCCAACCAGGTTCTGGCCCAGATGCACCTGTTCGAGCGCAAGTTTGCCGACCTGCCGGAGGAGACCCGGGCGAAAGGCATTTACGTGCAGGTTCTGCCCAAGCACCTGGACGAGGAAGTCGCGCGTGCCATGGTGGAAGGTTTCGGTGGTGTCATGACCAGGATGACGCCGGAGCAGGCCAAGTATATCGGCGTGCCGGTCGAAGGCCCGTACAAACCTGAAAGCTACAAGTACTGATCGGGTAACAGCATGGAAACCCAACAGCAGTTCAGGCGCCGTTTCAGCTTCGAGTTTTTCCCACCCAAGACAGACCTGGGCAAGGAAAAGCTGCAGACAGTGCGCAGCAAGCTCGCCAGAGTTGAGCCTGATTTTTTCTCGGTCACTTTTGGTGCGGGCGGCTCGACCCGCGACCGCACCATTGAGACCGTGCTCAACCTGCACAAGCAGGGCATTTCCACGGCTCCTCACCTCTCCTGCGTGGGCGGTACCCGCGAGGAAATCCGGGAGCTGCTGGATCTTTACCGGGAACACGGTGTTAACCGGATTGTCGCTCTCAGGGGCGACATGCCTTCGGGTATGGCTGTGGCCGGCGATTTGCGCTACGCCAACGAGCTGGTCAGCTTTATCCGTGAGCACAGCGGCGATGCCTTTCATCTGGAAGTGGCAGCCTACCCGGAGTTTCATCCGCAGGCAGGCTCCGCCGAAGAAGATCTGAAAAACTTCGCCCGCAAGGTGGAAGCTGGCGCCAACAGCGCCATCACCCAGTACTTCTTCAACCCGGACAGCTACTTCTATTTTATTGACCGGCTGGAAAAGCTGGGCATTACCATTCCGGTGGTGCCCGGCATCATGCCGATCGTCAACTTCGGCAACCTGACCCGCTTCTCCAATATGTGCGGTGCGGAAATTCCGCGCTGGATTCGCAAGCAGCTGGAAGCTTACGGCGATGACAGCGACAGCATCCGCAAGTTTGGTGAGGAAGTCGTCACCGGAATGTGTGAAAAGCTGCTGGCAGCGGGGGCGCCCGGCCTGCACTTCTACACCCTGAACCAGGCAGAACCCAGCCTGGGCATCTGGAAGAATCTGGGGTTGGAGGAACCCGAAAGCGTCGCGTTCTAACCGTAAATTCCACCTTTCGCTAACCCGGATCGACGGTTATTACCTGAAATAGGGGTCTCAATGGTCTAGAGTTAGACGGATGTAGTGTCACCAATACTCCATAACAAGCGAGAGGAGAAAACATGAGCACTAAATTTCTGACAGCAGCAGGTGCCACCCTGGCAATGACGGTCGCAGCGACTGCGGCAACTGCAGAAACCCTGAAAGTGGTCACTGACCCGAGCTTCGTGCCGTTTGAGATGATGGATCAGGAAACCGGGGAAATGGTCGGCTTCGACATGTCGATCATCCGCGAAGTAGCCGAACGCGCAGGTTTTGAAATCAATCTTAACACCATGGATTTCAACGGCATTATCCCTGCACTCCAGTCACGTAACGTGGACATTGCCATCGCCGGCATCACCATTACCGAGGAGCGCGAGCAGATCGTCGATTTTTCCGACCCTTATTACGATTCCGGTCTTCGGCTTCTGGTTCGCGAAAACAACAGTGACGTCAATGAATTCGACGATCTTGAAGGCAAGAAGATCGGCACCAAGATCGGCAGCACCAGTTACGACTATCTGACCGAAAATCTTGAAGCCGATGGCGGTGTCACTCCCTATCCCGGCAGTGCCGACATGTACATGGCACTGATGTCCGGCGCCATCGATGCCGTGTTTTACGATGCCCCGAACGTCGGTTACTTTGCCCGTACCAGAGGTAAAGGCAAGGTCAAAACCGTTGGCCCCCTCTACGAAGGCCAGCAGTATGGGATCGCGCTGGTTGATGGCAGCAAATGGGTAGACGAAGTGAACGCGGCCCTGGCAGCCATGAAGGAAGACGGTACTTACAAGGAAATCTACGAAGAGTGGTTCGGCCCGATGCCGGAAGACAAGTAAGGGTCTGAAGGGCATTCACACCCGAATCGCTGCCCCGGGGCCTGAGCGCCCCGGTTCTTCCTGCCCCCCAACTTCCTGCGGAGACACTGACTGTGGAATCCCAGTTTGAATTCAACTGGCAATCAGCCATCAATTCCATCCCTTTTCTGCTCGAGGGGATCCCCTACACTCTGTTGATCTCGTTCGGCGGCCTGTTTATCGGTTTCGCCCTCGGCATTTTTTTCGGGCTGTTGAGCATCAACAAGCTCTGGTTCCTGAAATGGCCGGCAACCGCTTACATCGAAATTTTCCGCGGCACCCCCATTCTTGTTCAGGTCCTTTTTATCTTCTACGGTCTGCCTGACCTGATCGGCACTTCGATTAATCCCCTGACCGCCGGGATCGCCGCCATCGCCCTCAACTCCGGCGCCTATATCTCGGAAGTGGTCCGCGGCGGTGTCCAGTCCATCGATAAGGGCCAGACCGAAGCCGGGCTGTCCCTGGGTCTGTCGCGCACCCAGACTTTCTGGTCGATAATCTGGCCCCAGGCCTTCCGGCGCATGGTTCCGCCGCTCGGAAACCAGGCCATTGTCAGCATCAAGGACACGTCCCTGTTCTCGGTGATCGGCGTCGGCGAACTGGTCCGTCAGGGCCAGATCTACATCGCCACGACTTTCGAGGCGTTCGAGGTGTACTTCATGGTCGCGATTATGTACCTCGCCATCACCCTTTCACTGTCCCTGATTCTCCGTTTCATCGAGCGGCGCGGACTGGTTTCTGTCTGAAGGAAAGCGAGTCATGACTGATATCGTCAAAATGAAAGGCATGAACAAATATTTCGGAAACCTCCATGTCCTGAAAGAGATTGACCTGACGGTCACCAAAGGCGAAGTGGTTGTGGTCATCGGAGCCAGCGGCTCCGGCAAATCCACTCTTATCCGCTGCGTAAACGGCCTCGAGGAATTCGAGTCCGGAAATCTGGAAGTCGACGGTTACCCGCTGGCCCCGAAAAGCGGTAATCCGCAA
>Ga0102928_1001828_pt1 | contig 12970 bp, 10 predicted proteins | sample SalPonR1_B_D1_MG_FD_78504 | JGI IMG/M metagenome (GOLD analysis project Ga0102928, IMG submission 78504) | Salt pond soil microbial communities from South San Francisco under conditions of wetland restoration - Salt Pond MetaG R1_B_D1_MG | ecosystem: Environmental > Aquatic > Marine > Intertidal...
CGGGCGCCGTTGGCACCGCCGCGTTTGTCGGTTCCGCGGAATGTTGAAGCAGAAGCCCAGGCAGTGGAAACCAATTCTGAAACTGTAAGTCCCGAATCAAGAATTCTGGCTTTCAGGACGTCAATATCCTCGTCGTCAATCAGCTCATTTTCCACTTCAGGTATCGGGTCTTGCCAAAGAAGTTCTTCTTCGGGCACTTCAGGCCCCAGAAGCAGATTTTTGGGTCCCATATCACGGTGGGTTAGCTTATACCATGCGCGTGCAAAAGCATCTGCAAATTCGTCCGGGTTTTCAAGAAACCTGCGCGAAATCTTCTCATAGGCCGGATCTTCTTTAAGGGCCAGGTCTGTGGTAAGCATGAAAGGAGTTGTTTTCTTCTCCGGATCATGGGCATCTGGTATGGTGTTTTGAGCCTCTTCATTTGTTGCTTTCCACTGCCACTTACCGCCGGGACCTTTTTCAAGCTCCCAGTCGTAATTAAACAGATTCTCAAGATAAAGCATGCTCCATTCGGTAGGCTTCTGGGTCCATGTGCCTTCCAGGCCGCTGGTAATGGTATCCGCTCCTTTACCTGAACGGAAGCTATTCTGCCACCCAAAGCCCTGCATTTCAATCGGAGCTTTTTCAGGATCATCGGCAAGATGTTCTTCAGGGGCTGCACCGTGAACTTTTCCGAATGTGTGTCCGCCGGCAATCAGAGCAACGGTTTCCTCGTCGTTCATTGCCATTCGTTTAAACGATTGTCGAATATATTTGGCTGATTTTTTCGGGTCTGGCACTCCGTTCGGGCCTTCGGGATTCACGTAGATCAGACCCATGTGATCGGCTGCAAGCCGTCCCTGGAGATTTCCGTCGTCGCTGTGCCGCTCATCTCCCAGCCATTCATGTTCCGGGCCCCAGTTGATATCCACTTCCGGCTGCCATACATCTTTGCGGCCGCCGCCAAAACCAAAGGTTTCAAAACCCATCGATTCGAGCGCTACATTGCCCGCCAAAATCATGAGGTCTGCCCAGGAAATTTTCTTTCCATATTTCTGCTTGATCGGCCAGAGCAACCGGCGCGCCTTGTCAAGACTAACATTGTCGGGCCAGCTGTTAAGAGGTGCATACCGCTGATTGCCGGTAGAGCCGCCGCCACGGCCGTCAGCAACGCGATAGGTCCCTGCACTGTGCCACGCCATCCGGATAAAGAGCGGCCCGTAATGGCCCCAGTCTGCCGGCCACCAGTCCTGTGAGTCGGTCATCAGGTCAGTAAGGTCTTTTTTAACAGAATCCAAATCCAGAGAATTGAATTCTTTAGCATAGTCAAAATCCTCATCCATCGGGTTGGACAGTTCGGAGTGTTGCCTGAGAATATCCAGAGATAATTTGTTCGGCCACCAGTCACGATTTTGGGTTCCGCTGCCGGCTGTATCAATTGAAGCTCCATTATGAAATGGACACTTGCTTTCGTTGGTGTAACCACTGTTTGAATGTTGGGTGTCTTTCTTATCCATCCTAATTTGTTTATTGAGATTCGTTAGGTTAACAAGAGAAAATACTAAAATGGCAGCCTGATAATCACATAGATAATCACTATGATATTTATTTTACAAGGCGATGATGAGAGTACCTGCTATTTACTCAGGTACGTTTCGTGCGGGTAAAAAAGGCAACAATTGCAGAAGTGATGATTCCCATCCCCAACGCTCCGATCATGCTCTGAACGATGTAGCCGGATAAAGAAAAGTATCCTTCTGCTTCTTCCTGTGTCATCATGCCTTGCTCAACCGAATAAGCTCTGATGTTTTCAAAGAAATCAGGTGTAATGATCGTATGGGTTATCCACTGAACAAGAGGAGTAAGCAATGCGACAATAATCGTGATGATGAGGCCGGTCATAAACCCCTGATTCCATGTCATTTCACCCCCATAATGGGTCTTTTTTTTGTCTCGCAGCGCAAACACATACACGGCAATGGCAAAGATCGCAAAGAAATTTGTGTATATCGCATGATTGGCAATATGTTCATCATGCAGTCCAATCAGTCGTTCAAACCCCATCCAGAGAAGCATTACAACCACAAAAATGATGCTCCATTTAACCTCAGTTTTATATCGGTTCATAACAGTTTCGATTCGTGAAAGGGTATAAGAGCAAGGGCTCTTCCATTTCAGGAATATTGTTAAAAAAAACGATAGTTAAAACTGCTAATAAATGGAGCACATATCATTACATGGCTCCGACAAGCATTACTGCGTTGATTAAAAGACGTTCGGGGCCTCTCCAGAACATTCGGTACTGGGTATTGTCTGTAATCAGAACCACGTTTCCGCGTCCCATCGGCGCAACAGCTGCAAATGCGTTCCCGGCCGCCTTTTGAAGGTTTTCTTGTGATGCATACCCAGATGCAAGAAGCCCGGAGGCATCATCGTCGTAGTAACCCACAACCTGATAGCTGCTCGAGGGTTTGAGCTGATCTGTGGTGTAGGTGAGGCTGTAGAGCTGCTCTTTGAGGCCGAAAGCGAGCGGATTGCTGATGTCCAGATGTGAATGAAACGCCGCGCCGGGAATTCTGCGAAGTCCGGAGCTGTCAGTACGGGATTCATAGGGAGTGAATGCCGCTGGGTCCATTGACTCTTCAGCCGAATCCTTCTCAGCCTGAACCATTTCCACATTTGTAAACTTTGTGTTGTCTTTGGTCATGGCGAATGCAGACTGTTCCGTTGCCACCAGGGTTCCGCCGGCCTCAACCCAGTTTTTCAGGATTTCCTGTTCCCTTTCATTCAGTGGGGAAGAACCGCCATAAAAACCGGGAAGTATCAGTACATCGTATTCACTGAGGTCGAGTGAAGCAAGTCTCCATGATCGTAACCGTGAAATGCCAAACTCAACGTTTTGGTCGAATTGAAACCAGATCTGTCCGGCAGTGTAAGAGTTAAACGGACGGTCAACAATCAGGGCAGTTTTGGGTTGATGCAAAACGTTGCTGCTTCGGGATGCAAGATCCATTCCCGAATCCATCCGGCCGGTGTTAAAACCGTGGACAACCACACCGGCCATCTCTGCAATTTCTTTCATATCGTCGCTTAGCTGAGAGCGCTTTTCAAGGTTTCTGCCTGCCAGAACTATCAGGGTTCCCCGGGAAAATGAGAGTGCACCTTTTGAGAATATTTTTTCGGCAGATCGTACATTGTAGTCCTTCTCCCAGAGTTTTGCCAGAGCTCTCGGTGCTCCGGGCTGAGCCCAGTCTATCACAAACGCATAGGTTGCTGAAGAATTCACTACGCCGGATCTCCTTTCAGGAGCCTCTTCAAGTAGAGTTGCTGATACGGAGGGTGCCTCCTCGGAATAGTAAGCATTCAGGTTGTATGCCATTGGTACCGACCATACAGACATATCGTACATCACAGAGTCTTCGATTGCCATTTCGGGCTCAAAAAGGGTAGAAATAAAGAGATGTTTGGGCTGATCCTTTTTGATAATAAAATCACCGGCGCTTAGTGACCGGTTTGATGTGGATCTTGTGCGGTAGTCGGTGCCGTTTCTGAGCGTGAAATTTTCATCGGCGCGCTCCACGGCAATATCATGTTTCAGTAATAGATCAATGACTTCGTAGGTGTGATCGGTTTGGTTGTTGGGCAGAACATACACCTCTGTATCCACTTTTGAGTTATCGGGATCTAGCGCTTCTGCAAAGTAGCTCAACAGTTCCTGACGATTGGCAACAGCGGTGCGTACGGTGGAAATACTGTTTTTATAGTGATCAAAAATACGCTGTTGCAGTGTCAATATGTAACCATCTTCAGTTTTAACAGCTCTTCCGCCGCGGCTGTGTCCGCCCTGCTCAGCTAGCATGCCAATGGCTCCCATCAGGCTTGGGTATGAGGATCCATAACCCGGGTAGAAAAAGTCGAACGCTTCGGTAGTGGCATAGTTAATATTGTGTTTGTCAAATTCTTCGATAACTCCCAGTCCAAATTGGTTGCTCCACTCTTCGTAATCATCAGGCAGCTGCAGGTTTCGTGGAGTGGTGCCCGGCATGGTAAAGTAATTTTCGTTAAAACCCTGCTCATGGAGGTCAAGGTGAACCTGTGGTAACCATTGATTGTATTGGGATATACGTCCGCGCGATTCAGGATGTACAAGCCAGGTCCAGTCGCGATTCAGGTCAAACCAATAGTGATTGGTACGTCCGCCAGGCCAGATTTCGTCGTGCTCAAGATCGCTGGCATCGGCATTCAAGACGTTTGCCTGCGATGATTTGTACCAGGTTACATAGCGTTCCCGCCCGTCGGGGTTTAACACAGGATCAATAATGGTAACGGCTTCGCTACGCATTAGTGCCGTCTCTTCGTCTTCTCCGGCAGCGAGGCGGTAGGCTGTTTGCAGAGCCGATTCGGCGCTGGATGCTTCATTGCCGTGAACACCATAACTTAGCCAGACAATGGCCGGATTATTTTCGATGATTGCAGCATGATCGGCATCCGAGTCAGATAAAAGCAGGTTATTTTCTCGAATCTCATCAAGGCGGGCATGGTTCTCTTCACTTGTAATGAAGGCGAGCCATAAATCCCGTCCCTCATATGTCTCTCCATAGGTAATAACGGTTACGCGTTCGCTCTCTTCAGCCAGGTTTTTCAAATACGCTCCCAGCTGGTAGTGGTGGGAATACTCCTCACCAAGCGGGTAGCCAAGAAAATCTTCGGGCGAGGTAATGGCTTCGTTGTATTCAATATCCGAATCAAAGTCGAATCGATCATTCAGCAGCTGTGCATCAGCATGTTTTAGCGGAATTAGAAAAAGAAGTGTGAGCAATATTGTTAAAGTTCGAAGCATCAGAGAAACATTTGGTTTAGTTGTTAAGACAACAGGATAGCAAAAAATAGCACCTAAATCTAAACCTGAGCAATCAAATCGTTATCTTTTTTGTACAATTGTGATAAACATAATTTCATACATTCAATTGTGGAACATCTGCCGCATTTGAGAATGAAACAGTGAGCAATCATAAACAAAAGTTTATAGAAAAATGTTTTTTCCATGAATCAGCAAGTTGTATTAGTTGCGTTTGGTGGCGCTTCGCCCGAGCACGAAGTGTCTGTCATAACCGCCCATCAGGCAATAGCGGCACTGCAGGAAGAGTCAACTCATGTAAAACCTCTCTACGTATCGAAAAGCGGGGAGTGGTTTACGGGAGATGTTTTGCTGGACCTTAAAAACTTTGAAAACCTGAAGACTCTTGAGCAGAAAGCAGTGCCGTGCAGTTTTTCGTTCAACAGAGTGGGGCAAGGCGTGCTGAAGGAAGATGGGAAAAAGATGGGTTTTCTTCCGGATGTAAAAGAGACCACCGTACGGGCTGTTCTTACTGCCTTTCATGGGGCAGCCGGCGAAAACGGATCGTTTCAGGGAGTGTGTGAAATGTACAACCTGCCCTATACCGGCAGCGGTGTTTCCGGATCTTCTGTGGGAATGGATAAAGTTCTCACTAAATCGCTATGTAAGAGTCAAAACCTGCCTGTGGTTCCTGGAATTGACTTTTCAGAAGAAGAGTGGGTTGAAGCCAAGAGGGATATCCTGGAGAAGGCTTCCTCACTGGGCTTCCCGCTGATTGTAAAGCCTGTAAGACTTGGCAGCAGTATTGGCGTTGTGAAAGCAGCAGATCAATCGTCATTATCCGAAGCCGTTGAAGGGTCATTCAGGTACGACTATCGCCTGTTGGTTGAAAAAGTAGTGCAGCCACTGATGGAGATCAATTGCTCGGTGCTTGGCCATGGAAGTGACCTGCAGGCGAGCGTTTGTGAAAGGCCAGTTGGAAAAGAGGAGCTGCTATCGTTTTCGGATAAGTATATGAGCGATGACGCTAATAAAGGAATGGCTTCTGCCGATCGTATTATTCCGGCGGATATCAGTGAAGAGCTATCGGATAAAGTTCAGGAGCTGTCAAAAACGGTATTTCGTACATTGGGATGCAGCGGATTAGCCAGACTCGATTTTTTGGTAAATTCAGAAACAAACGATATCTATTTCAATGAGATCAACACCATTCCGGGTTCCTTTTCGTTCTATCTCTGGAAAGAGAGCGGCCTCTCCTTCAGTGCTTTATTACATAGACTGATCGATCTGGCTCAACTCAAACATCATCAAAAAAACAGGCTTGTTCAGACCTATGAAACAAACTTACTGAGCACAAAAGCTGTTAAAGGCATCAAAGGACTTAAAAATAAAAATAAATGATCCGTCAATTCCTACACCCGCGATTTGTAATAATTCTACTTGCTGTTTTTCTGGCATCCTGTGGCTCATCCGACGAAATAATTGTCGTAGAGCAAGGCCCAACAATTGAACCTTCACAAACAGAGGAGTCCGCTGCTGAAAATGAAGAGGAGGATCCATATAGGGAAATAACCATCGGGCTTGTTGATCCGGTGTTGAATTTTGATCCGCTCTTTGCGCGAAATTTAAGCTCACAGCGAGTGATCACACTGATCTATGAAACGTTGCTCACTCTCGATAAAAACGGTGAGCCTGTGCCTGAACTCGCAAAAGAGGTGAATATATCTGAGGAAGGAACGGTATATACAATTACCCTAGACCGCGATCGGTTTTATCACGACAGTGGGGTATTCCCTGCCGGTGTGGGGAGGAGAATTCATGCAAGGGATGTAAAGTGGGCTTTTGAACGCTCAGCACGAACGGGAGTTCCCGAATCGGCGTCAGACCTTCTCATGAATGTAAACGGATATGAAAACTATTTTCTGGAACAGAGGACGCTCTACGACGATACCCGCAGAGTGCTTGATGGAGTTAACGGTATACAGATAGCGGATGCCGCAACTGTTCTGATTGAATTAAATGAGCCTGATTCGCTTTTCCTGCAAAAACTTGCATCACCCTACCTTTCTGTTTATCCGGAGGAAAGTGTAGTAAATAATGAGGAAGGACTCGCGAAGAATCCTGTGGGGTCGGGGCCGTACGAAATTGCACGTGCGGAAGATGGCGTGCGAATTGTCTTAACAGCCTATGAAAGTTCAGATGAGCAGAGTGAACGGGAAGTTGCAAAAATTGACCGGTTGGAATTTGTTTATCTCGAATCGGAAGCAGAGATGTTTCAGCAGTTTGCCAATAGCGAAATAGACTGGATACCGGAAGTCAGCCCGGGAGTTCAGCGACAGGTTCTCACCGAAACAAATGAATTAAACCCGGTCTATGCAGAAGACTTTACTGCTGTTCGGATGAACGCAGAGCGAATTACGGCTTTTTATCTGAATAAACGGGCTAGAGTGAGTCAAGAGTGGTTACGCAGCAGGCTTGCTATGCTAACAGCAGAGGATTTTTATTCCCAAAGATAGGTTACCCTGCAAACGGATGGCTTTGCGATGAGTGAAACTGCCGAACCGGAGGAGCAGTATTACGTTATGCTTACCGATAATATGTTTGCAAAAAATGCGCTAAACGAGCTGCATAACCTTGTTTTTAGGCCTGAGTCTGCTCTGGTGTTTATAGATATTCGAGTTCCTACCAGAGTTACATCTATTTATACCCGGGTTAACGATTCATTGCACAGCAGCTGGAACCCGATCGAAACGGGGTATTGGTTGCGTATGGACTCGAAAATTGTGAGCTTACATGGTTCGAGGGTATCAAATATTGAACCGTCAGTTGTGCCCTGGCTTTTGCATCTGGATGATGTGGAAGTAAATGTAAATGAATAATCCCAACGGCGGATGAAATTCTGCATCATTGCAAACCCTGAAAAATACACCATTCAAGAGCCTTTAAAACAGGTAGTTCAATGGTGTGAAAAGCATAATAAACAACTTCTTGTTGCTGAAGAGCTGTACAGACACTATTCTGATCAGATTGATGGAAGGGTTCTTATCGTTAAGAAAACAGAACAGGAAGCCATTGGCAGTGCAGATGTTGTAATTGCCCTGGGCGGTGACGGAACCATGCTCTATGCCGCACATCTTGTTAAAGGCACCGATACACCCATGCTGGGAATTAATTCCGGAAAACTGGGTTTTATGGCCAATGTACAGCCAAAGCAGATTGAGCGGGCGCTTACGGGAATACTAAAAAACGACTATACCATTGATAAGCGCTATATGCTGCAGGCGCGATCTTCGGATGGAAACTCTCACTTCGCTCTCAACGAGTTTCTGTTTTCGAAAAAAGATACGTCGTCTATGATTCGACTGGAGGCTGAATACGACGGGCAATACCTGAATCACTACTGGGCAGACGGATTGATTATTTCCTCACCGACGGGATCAACGGCTTATAATTTATCAGCTGGCGGCCCTATCATCATGCCCGGCACGGAAGTAATGGTTTTAACACCTATCAACCCGCATACATTAACCACACGCCCGATGGTGCTCCCAAGCAATAAATCCCTGAAAATCAAAGCTTCAGATACAGAGGGACATATCCTTTTTTCGAACGACGGAAGAATGATTCCCTATCATCAAAAACTTGACATCGATATCAGACAGAGCGATTTTACTATAAGCTTGATACAGTTTCCGGAATACACATATTTCGAAACATTGAGAAACAAATTAATGTGGGGTCTGGACAAGAGAAAAGTGTAATAAAAATGAAAATAACAGCTGTGAATATTCACAGCGAACATTCATACAAATCAAAAAATAAAATATAAATAATCATGAAGATAACAGTTGTAGGAGCAGGCGGTAACGTTGGATCGACCGTAGCGTTTGCCGTAGCTCAAAGAGATTTTGCCAAAGAAGTTGTAATGGTAGACATTGAAAAAAAAGATGGAGATAAAACTTTTTACCCTTCAAAAGGACGGGCTCTCGACCAATGGGAAACCTCCCCGATTGCCGGTTTCGATACCAAATTGAATGGAACCGTTGACTATGCCGATACAAAAGGATCGGATGTTTGCGTAATTACCGCTGGTGTTCCGCGAAAGCCCGGCATGAGCCGCGACGATCTGCTCGAAATTAACAGCAATATTGTTGAGGAAGTCAGCAAAAAGTTGGTTGAGTACTCCCCTGATACGATCATCATTGTGGTGTCGAACCCTCTTGATGTTATGACCTACGTGGCCCATGCAGCCAGCAACCTCGATTCGAAAAAAGTAATGGGTATGGCCGGTATTCTGGACACAGCCCGATATCGTGCTTTCCTGGCCGAAGAGCTGAACGTATCACCTAAAGATATCCAGGCACTGCTGATGGGCGGCCATGGAGATACCATGGTTCCGTTGCCCCGCTATACAACAGTAGCTGGAATTCCCGTTACACAGCTTATTGACGAAGATAAACTGAACGCAATCGTAGACCGCACCAAAAAAGGCGGCGGAGAAATCGTTGGCCTGATGGGAACGTCCGCCTGGTACGCTCCGGGCGCTGCTGCAGCACAAATGGTAGAAGCCATTATGCTCGATCAAAACCGCATTTTTCCGTGTGCCGTGCAGCTTAATGGCGAGTACGGAATTGAGGACCTGTTTTTAGGTGTTCCCGTAAAACTGGGCCATGGTGGAATCAAAGAGATAATCGAGGTTGATTTAAACGACGAAGAACGAGAACTTTTAGATGCCTCAGAAAAAGCAGTCCGTTCTACAATGGATGCTTTTAAAGAACTGATGGCAAATAAATAAACCGCAAAAAAACGAAGACATAAGGCTCTTCACTACTTGCACTTTAAACCCCGTTTCGGTTTCCGATTCGGGGTTTTTTATTATAAAGCTGAATTCGTTTTGACTATTGAGCATCGAAAGTCTCCCCTGGAGGGGAGTACGGCGGAGCCGGGAGGGGTGTAAGATCCCCGGTTTTGCCAACAGCATTCTGGATCACTCTGGCACATTAACATTAAAGGTGATCTACTTTTTTGAATTTTACGGATGGGTTCAAAAAATCATTCCCTTGGCAGGAAGGTTCTTTCATGTTTTACTAATCGAGATAAGGGTGACACCACTTTCCATGATGGGATCAGGAATCCAGCCACGACTTAAAATCAGCAGATCGGGATGTGCTCACCAGCGTGTCGATATCTCTGTCTGTGCCGGGCTGCAGCTCAAGCTTAACACGGCTTCGCGACCAGGCCGTCATCTCATCAATTGAGCCCATATTTACAATCAGGCTTCGGTTAATCCTGAAAAACTGATCGGGATTTAACTGTTGCTCCAGCGAATCAAGTGAATCATCAATGGGAAGCTTTTTGCCATCGAACGAAACCAGGTAAACGGCTTTATCTTTCGCAAAAAAGTAGGCACAGTCAGCCGATTCAACTTTCTTCAGAACGTCGCCAATACGAATTAAAAAACGCTCTTTGTAGGAGGGAGATTCGTGCGAAAAAGCAGCCATCAATCTGTCGATATCAACAGTAAAGGCAGATTTCAGATTATGAAATTTTTGAAGACTCTTTTCAAGATCAGTTGTTTTAACCGGTTTCAGCAGATAGGCAATACTGTTCACCTTAAACGCCTCGATGGCATATTGATCATATGCCGTGGTAAAAATGATTGGAGTACTGACCTGGATTCGGTCAAAAATGGAAAAGCATAACCCGTCGGAGAGCTGTATATCCATAAAAATAAGGTCGGGCTGATGTGCAGAAAGCCAGCGAACGGTCTCTTTAACAGATGCCGTAACCGCAAGAATACGACACTCCAAGTTAACTTTACTTAGCTGTCCTGAAAGACGATTTGCGGCCAGCTTTTCATCTTCAACGATGAGTATGTTCAGCATGCTCCTCCCTGATTAACGGTAATGTAACAATATACCGGTTGGTCTCCAGCCTGAATTCGGGTTCACGATCTGAAATCATTTCATAGCGTTTTTTTAGGTTCCTTTGACCAACCCCTGTTGATTTTTTGAACGAAATTTTCGGATTTAAGGGATTCACAATTACCAAACGCTCATCCACGAGCGAGATAGTTATATGAAACGAATTCCCCTTTTCAATTTTATTATGTTTAATGGCGTTTTCAAGCACAAGTTGCAGTGACAGAGGCGGTAAAAAGCTTTGCAGCCACTCTGAAGGAATTTCGACGCTCCATGTAAGTTCATCTCCATGGCGTATTTGCTGTAAAAACATGTACGATCGTGCAAACTCCAGCTCTTTTTCCAGTGATACAACATGCTCCTCAATGGTTTCCAGAACGTAACGGTAGATACTCGAGAACTCTTCAATGAACCGCTGCGACTTTTCAGTATCCTCCTCAATGAGACTGCTCAGCACATTCAGGCTGTTGAACATAAAGTGTGGATTCATCTGATTTTTCAGCACTTCAAACCGAATACTGCTCAATTCACGGGAAAGTTCGAGGTTTCTTTTTTCTGATTCGGACTGGCGGTAAAAGAAAATCCACGCTTCGAACAGCGTCATCAAAACAATATTGCAAACAGCCACCACGATCATATTGAAAACGTACACCCGGATAAGATCCTCGGTGTAGGCATTGAGGAAGTGAGAGGCCGTGGTGATGATGAAGCCGATGCTGAGCCCGATTAAAATCGTGAAAAAAACCTGTATAAAAATCCGGCGTACTCCCGATCTATCCCAGGGAAATCGTTCATCAAGGAACCGTATCACAAATAGGTTTGGATAGGCTAGAAGAAAAGCGGCAATGAAGCTTAAAAAAGTACCCCACAGAAATCGTCCGGCGAGTTCAGGAAGCGTGGTAATGGTGTAGAAACCGGTAAAATGGTTGTACGAAATGAGCACAAGCTGGATGGAAACGGCCATTGCCAGAAGAAGAAGCAAAATGGTTGAAAGAGGAATGACGCTATGTAGTGATCGATTTTTCATGATGGTTCCGTTCTTTAATACTCTGAAATTCCGGAGCGAAATAAAAAGATAGTTTCAAAAAAAAAGAGGGCAGTTTTACGGGTATAAAATTGCGATCCCTAAAACAAACCCTCTTTGGTTAAGCAGGTCAAAAGGTTTTGAAGAAACCCACGTGAAGCGCAACATAGTTGAGGTCTGCTGAAAAGTTGTCGGTTTCTGTCTCGAAATCACGATTCAGTGAGCTGTATTTAACCGTGGGTGTGAGACTCCATTCTCGCCAAAGCGGTATTTCAACTCCGGCAGAAGCCTGCCACCCTGCTCCGTGCCCGGTGTCGTAGGTAATGTCTCCGCTGGTGTTTTCAAGTTCCAGGTGGTTCCAGATACCACCGGCTCTCAGGATATAGGAGAGTCCGGATTTCCCTGCGGGATGTTTAAACTGTATTCCGTAAACATAACCGGTTTCTTCAAACTCGATATCTTCGCCTGCAAATGACGATTCTGATGGGAAATGCTTCCAGCCCCAACCAAGATATATGCCTGTATGTTTTAAAATACGGTAGTGGAAAACTCCCTCAAATCCGACGCCGGTTCCAAGATCGGCATCGCCAATATCGGATGTTGCATGAGAAATACCGGCATTCAGTTCGAAGCCAAACCGGCCGTCATTATTCTGAGCTACTGCCATGGAAGATGTTAATAATAAAGCTAATAAAGTGGTAAAAAGTATGATTCGTGTTTTCATTGTCTTATGATTTTGTGGTTCGTGTTAGTCACTAAGAGCAATGTAAAGGGATGCGAAAATGCCAACAACGAAACCCTGACGAGCGCGTATTTAGACAGGATGAGCTTGCAAATAAGAGAGACGAATTTTTCAGTGTATAAGAATAGAGAGGTTATGTCACTTTCATTTCTGATTTTCTCCACAGAATGCATAGCTTTCATCCATGTCGAAAATTTACATTGATATTGCTTTTCCAACCGCTGTGCGCAGGCTCTTTACCTATCATACAAAAGAGAAACATATTGCGCCCGGGATGAGGGTATGGGTGCCTCTAAGAAAAGAGTTTGCAATCGGAATGGTGGTACAGGTTCATAGGCGAAAGCCGGAATTCGAAACACGGCCTGTGGAAAGAGTACTGGACGAATCACCCATTATGGACGAAACCATGCTGAAGCTCACCGAGTGGATTCATCGGTTTTATTACTGCAGCTGGGGAGAAGGTATAC
>Ga0102928_1001831_pt1 | contig 12961 bp, 15 predicted proteins | sample SalPonR1_B_D1_MG_FD_78504 | JGI IMG/M metagenome (GOLD analysis project Ga0102928, IMG submission 78504) | Salt pond soil microbial communities from South San Francisco under conditions of wetland restoration - Salt Pond MetaG R1_B_D1_MG | ecosystem: Environmental > Aquatic > Marine > Intertidal...
CAACAACGTGGTCAACGTGATCCTCACCGACACCCGCGCGCTCGACACGCTCGGCGAGGTGATCGTGCTGCTGGCCGTGGCCGTCGGGATCCTGACGCTCACCGCCAAGGGGTCACGGTTCGTGCTCGGTCCGCGCAAGGTGCCGAGTGACGAACTCGACGACGGGTCGGGGGCAGACGGTGCGGCGACGTCCTCGGTGCCCACGGACGAGGCGGTGCGCCCGTGATCGCGCGCACCTCTCCGATCGTGCAGCTGGCGATCCGAGCTGCCACGCCGATCGCACTGCTCATCGCCGCCTATGCGCTGTTCGCCGGACACAACCAGCCCGGTGGAGGCTTCGCTGCCGGGCTGCTGCTCGGCGCCGTGATCGTGTTGCGCACCGTGGCCGGGCTGCAGCGGCCTGCCTACGCCTCGACGCTGCTGGCGGTGGGTGGGGCGATCGTCGGTGCCGTGGCGATCGGCCCGCTGCTGTGGGGTGAAGCGTTGCTCGACCAGGTGGTCGTCACGTGGGACGCTCCCGTCCTCGGAACGGTGAAGTCGGGTTCCGCCCTGCTGTTCGACCTCGGCGTGATGGCGATCGTGGTCGGACTCGTCATCGCGGTGCTCGACGGGCTCGGAGCCACCTCCCTGGTCGACCGTGGCCTGCGCGCCGACGAGGACGATGTCCGTCCCCGCCGATCGGAGCCACGCCCATGAGCATCGCCATGATCCTGGCCGTCGCCGGGCTCGCCGCCAGCGGCACATTCCTCGTCACGTCGAGGTCGCTCAGCCGCATCGTGCTCGGCTTCTCGCTGCTCGGCCACGCTGCCGTCATCGCCCTGCTCGCTTCGGGTGGCCGAGCGGGGAACCCGCCGATCGTCGACGGTGAGGTCGACCCTGACGCCGCCAACCCGCTGCCGCAGGCGCTGTCGCTCACTGCGATCGTGATCTCGTTCGGGCTCACACTGTTCGTGCTGGCGCTCGCCCGGCGGCAGCAGCTGCTCAGTGGCGACGATCTCGTGGAGGACGACGTGGAGGACCGCCGGGTCGCCGCACGGGCCGACGAGCCGCGCGACGCCGAAGCGCGGGGTTCCGACGGGCGCGACACCGCCGACGAGGAGATCCGGTCGTGACCGCAGTCGTCGGACTCGCCGTGGTGCTGCCCCTGCTGGCCGCTGCCGTCGTCCTCGGCGTGCGGAGCCTCGCGCCCGTCCGCGACGTGCTCACGCTGTCGACCATGGCTGCCGTCACCGGCATGTCGGCCGCCCTGCTGGTGGAGGTGGAACGCAACGGCACGGTGGTGCTCGAGGTGGGAGGATGGGCACCCGACCTCGGCATCGTGCTGGTGGCCGACCTCTTCGCGGCGCTGATCCTGCTGGTGTCGACCGCCACCATCATGGCGGTCGAGCTGTTCGCCATCGGACAGCGCCGCACCCCGGCCGGCGCGGACCCGTCGGTCGTGGGGCCGCTGCTGTTGGTGCTCACGGGCGGCGTGAGCCTCTCGATCCTCACCGGCGACCTCTTCACCCTGTTCGTGGCCTTCGAGCTGATCCTCGTGGCGAGCTACGTGCTGCTCACCCACCAGGGCCGGCAGGGACAGATCCGATCGGGGATGACCTACGTGGTCATCAACCTGTTCGCCTCGGCACTGTTCCTGTTCGGTGTGGCGATCGTCTACGCAGCCACCGGCACGGTCAACATGGCGCTGCTCGCCGAACGGATCCCCGAACTGCCCGAAGCCACTCAGGTCGGCATCGGCCTGTGGTTCCTGGTGGTGTTCGGCACGAAGGCGGCGATCTTCCCGCTGTTCTCGTGGCTCCCCGACAGCTATCCGACGGCACCCACCACCATCACGGCGGTCTTCGCCGGCCTGCTCACGAAGATCGGTGTGTACGTGCTCATCCGGTTCTACAGCCTGATGGAGCTCGACGAACTCGGCCCGCTGCTGCTGGTGATCGCCGGGCTGACGATGATCATCGGCGTCGCCGGAGCGCTGGCGCAGGACGACGTGAAGCGGATCCTGTCGTTCCACGTGGTGAGCCAGATCGGCTACATGGTGATGGGCCTGGGGTTCTTCACCGTCGCCGGCGTGGCAGGAGCGGTGCTGTTCCTGGTCCACCAGATCCCGGTGAAGACCGTGATGTTCCTGGCGGGGGGTCTGATCGAGGACGACCAGGGCACGTCCACGCTCTCGCGGATCGGTGGGCTCGCAACGAGCCGGCCCGTGATCGCCGTGCTGTTCGCCCTGCCGGCGCTGAGCCTGGCCGGCCTGCCCCCGTTCTCCGGGTTCGTGGCCAAGCTCGCACTGGTGGACGCAGGAATGGCATCGGGTGCCTGGGTGATCGTCACGGTGTCGCTGGTGGGCAGCATCCTGACGCTGTTGTCGATGACGAAGATCTGGCTGGGCGCCTTCTGGGGCGAGATCACGGCGCCGGCCGTGCCGGCGTCCAGTCGCCGGTCGGTCACGATCATGCAGTCGGCGGCGGGCATCGCCGTCGCCGGCACGATCGCCGTGGCCATCGTGGCCGGACCGCTGTGGACCGTCAGCGAGCGGATCGCCACCGACCTGCTCGACCGCGCTCCGTACATCACGGCGGTGCGGGGATGACCGCCCGGCTCCGTTTGCTCGTGACGGTCCGTCGGCTGCTGACGATCGCCGCTCTCGTGGCCGCCTGGTGTGCGCTCTGGGGCTCGGTGTCGGTTGCCAACGTGGCGTCGGGTCTGACGGTGGCGATCGGCGCCGTCGTGGTGGCCGGTGGACAGCCCGGGGCCGGCCACCTGCGTCTGGTGCCGCTGCTGCACTTCGTGTGGCTCGTCGCAGTCGACCTCGTGCGCTCGACGTTCAAGGTGGCCTGGGAGATCCTCACCCCCACCGACTACACCGACGAGGCGATCATCGCCGTCGACACCGAGACCGACGCCCGATCACACCTCCTGCTGCTCGTCGTCGCGATCACCGTCACGCCGGGGACGGCGGTGGTCGACACCGACCCCGACACCGGTCGCCTGTACCTCCACGTCCTGCATGCCGAGGATGCCGACGAGATCGTCGCCCATGTCAAGCGACTCGCTGCGCTGGGGTGCCGGGCACTGCCGGTGTCCGAGTGCATCCCCGCCGGGGAGGGAGTGTCGTGATCGCCGACATCGCCGTGGGCATCTTCCTGCTCGCCGGAATTCTCGCCGGGATCCGGCTCGTCCGCGGCCCCGCTCTCGCCGACAGGGTCATCTCCCTCGACGCCGCGCTCGTGGCGTTGATGGGAGCGATCGGCACCCGCGCCGCCGAGTCCGGCGACACGCTCTACGTCGGCATCCTGGTGGTGATCGCCATCGTCGCGTTCACGGCCACGGTCGCTCTGAGCCGCTTCATCGAGACGGCGGGACGACCCGATTCGGAGGTGCGTTCGTGAATCCCGTGTCGGCGGTGTTCGTGCTGGCTGGCGCCGTGGTGGCGTTGCTCGCCGGCATCGGCCTGCTCACGTTCAAGACGGCGTACGCGCGGTTCCACGCCGCCGGCAAGGCGAGCCCGGTGGCGTTCCTGCTCGTGGCGATCGGGGCGGGCATCGAGCTCGGCCTCGCCGGCGCCGCCGAGCTGGCGATCGCCGCTGTGGCACTCCTGCTCACCCTGCCGGCGAGCACGCACCTGCTGTTCCGGGCCACGCATCGGACCACCGACAGCGAGCACCTCGGCAGTGATGCGCTCGTCGACGCCGAGGAGGAACTCCGCCGGCACCACGAGGCAGACGGCGCCGACCGGGGACCCGAACGGTGAGCCCGACGGCGGCACCCGACGCCCCGCCCGCGACCGGCGACCGGTCGCGTCGGATCGACACAGGGCAACATGCATCTCGCAATACCTATGATGTCCAGGTGACGCTGATCGAACCGAAGCCGGACCTGCCGTCCTGGACCTTCCTCACGAACCATGCGCACGTGATGGTGGCTCTCAGTCGTGATCCCGATCTGCGCCAACGCGACCTCGGATACGTCGTGGGGATCACCCCCGGCGCGGTGCAGCGGATCCTCGACGATCTCGAGCACGCCGGATACCTCAAGCGCGAGAAGGTCGGACGCCGGAACCACTACGAGATCATCGACCGCACACCGTTGCGGCATCCGCTCGAAGGGCAGCACACGATCGGCGAGCTGCTCGACATGCTCCACGACTGAACCGCGACCGCACGGCGATCAGCGGCAGTGTGTGGCACCGGGCACCGGTTGCACCGCTCGCGATTGAGCCACCGCTGCGGCGGGTAGCCATCCCGGTGCCATGTCGACGAGTGCAACAGAAGATCCGGCCGCAAGATCGTCGGGACGTCGCCGGGAGGCCTCGGTGGCGGACCGGCGAGAGGATCGCCTCGAGGCACGCCGGAACGGCCGCCGGGACGCTCGCCGGGGGTCTCGTGCCATCGCCGAACTGAACGTCGTCGCCAACCGCTTGCCGGTGGTCTGGACCGACGGCGTCGGTTGGCAACGGGCGCCGGGCGGCCTGGTGACCGCACTCGATGCCGTGGTGCGCCGCCAGCCGTTGCGCTGGTTCGGCGCTGCATCGCGGCCGGGTGGCGACCGCCGTCCGGCATGGGGCCACGGCCCGCTCGTCGGTGTGGAAGTCGAGTCCTGGATCACCGACGCGGCCGTCACGGGCATGTCCAACTCGGCGCTCTGGCCGGCGTTGCACGGCCTGAGCGATCGGATCCGCTGGCGCGACAGCTGGTGGGACGGCTACGTCGACTACAACCGGGCATTCGCGGACGAGATCGTCGCCAAGGCGGCCCGGTCGGCATCGATCTGGGTCCACGACTACCAACTCCTCCTGGTGCCCGCGATCCTCGCCGCGCAACGACCCGACCTCGTCGTCGGGTTGTCGCTGCACACGCCGATCGACGAGGCACTCGGCCGGCTTCCGGCCCGCGACGCGATCACCGATGCGATCTCCGCCGCCGCAGTGATCGGCGTGCAGACCGAGCGCGACCGTCGGACCCTGCTCGACCTGCTTCCCGAGGACGGCGTCAGCACGGCGAGCACCCGCGTGCTCGCTCGGCCCGACGTGGTCACCTCGCCGGTGTCGATCGATGCCGACGCCGTGCTGAGCGTGCTCCACGACCCGTCGACGGCGGCCGTCGCGCAGCGTGTCCGCGACCGGCTCCACGGACGGCGGCTGATCGTCGGCATCGATCGACTCGACTACACCAAAGGCGTGGCCGAACGGCTCCACGCCATCGACCTCGCTTTCCGGCAGGGCCGGCTCGACCCCGACCGCGTCGACATCGTGCAGGTCGCCCAGCCGACCCGGCGCGGTGTTCCCGGTTACGCCGACTACGGCGTCGAGGTCGAGCGGTTGGCGCACGAGGTCGCCTCACGTTGGTCGCGTGCCGACGGCAGCCCGCCGCTGCGGCTCATCTCCGAGGACGTCGACCGCCGCACCGTCGCCGCTCTGCTCTCGGAGGCCGACATCGCGCTGGTGACGCCGAGGCGCGACGGCATGAACCTCGTCGCCAAGGAGTTCTCGGTGTACAACGAGCGCCACGGTGGCGTGCTCGTTCTCTCCGAGCAGGCCGGTGCCGCCTGGGAGTTGGGTGATCACTCGGTGCTGGTCGACGGGTCGTCGCCGGAGTCGATCGCCGACGGCATCGGCGAGGCGATGGACCTCGACGTCGATCGGCGGTGGGAGATGGCGGCGCGCCGAGCTGCCGCCGTCCGGCGGTGGACCGTGCACGACTGGGCCTCGTCGTTCCTGCGTTCACTGGCCGCCGTGTGAACGCAAGGGGCCGGGTGATGGGTCACCACGAAGGATTCCGTCGAATTCCGCGGGCTTTGGTTTGGCTCACCGACGTAGGGGGGACACCGCTCGGCATGAAACGACGCGAACACGACGTCGACGAGGAGATCGAAACCGACACCGAGACCGACGACGGAGGTTGACGCCTCCGCAAGATCCGGGCTGCGCGACGTTTCCCGATCCGAATGTCGCGCAGCTCAATTTCGTGCCCCCGCCCGTCCCGTCCACCCGTCCCGGGCGGGGGCACGTTCATCTCTGCCGCCGTCTCCTCGCCCTGCGAGGCACTTCCTCACCGTTTCGGTGGAGGCGATCGCGGGTACCCCGCACGACATGAGCCGCAAGATTGCCGCCGCGTCCGTCGCGTTGCTCGTCGCCCTGACGGCGACCGCCTGCGACGACGACGACGATTCCGTCGACGACCCGGCGGACACCGTCGTCGACACCCTGGACGACGAGCCCGGTGTGCCGTTCGACCCCGACGTGCCCGGGGGCGTCGACACCGAGACCGACGAGCAGGACAACATGGGCTTCGACGATGACCCCGGTGGCGAGCCGGGCAACGTCACCGACCCGGTCGAGGTGGAGGACTGATCGGCTCCGTGGTGTCGCGTCCGCAACAGTCGGACGTCGACACCGACGCCATCTCCGAGCTGTCCGACGCGCTCAGCGACGGCGGTCTCGGCCCCTGGGACTGGGGCACGGCCGCCATCGTCCTCGTCGTCGGGATCATCGGGTCGCGGTTCGTCAAGTTCGGAACCGTCAAGGTGCTCCAACGGCGCCTCGACCAGGCCCTGGCGGTGCTCATCGGCCGCCTCTCGAGCTATGCGATCGTCACGGTCGCGTTCGTGTACGCACTCGACTCGCTCGGAGTCGCCATCGGCCCGGTACTCGGTGCGCTGGGCATCGTCGGTATCGCGCTGGCCTTCGCCCTGCGCGACATTCTCGAGAACTTCGTGGCCGGCATCCTGCTGCAGTTGCAGAGGCCGTTCACCTACGGCGACCAGATCTCGGTGAACGAGCACGAGGGGACGGTGCGCGACATCGGTACCCGCCTGGTGACGGTGGTCACTCCCGACGGAGAGACCATCAAGATCCCGTCGGCGACCGTGATCAAGTCGGACGTCAACAACTACACCGAGCAGGGTCTGCGAAGGACGACGCTTCCGGTGGGGGTCGCCTACGGCACCGACCTGCTCCGTGCCCAGGAGGTGCTCTCCTCCGCCGTGATGAGCGCCGAGGGCGTCGTCGACTCACCCGCCTACGAGGTGCTGCTCGACGGCTTCGGCGAGTCCAGCATCGACTTCGTCGTCCGGTTCTGGCACCTGCCCACGATCGCCGACTACTGGCAGGTGAAGAGCAACGTCGCCTTCGCCGTCGATCGGGCACTCGCCGAGGCGGGCATCACGATCCCGTTCCCACAGCGCACCGTCTGGTGGGGCGACGAGTGACGCCGGCTGCCGGCGGATCGCGTCCGGGCGGCGCGTGGCCGGCAGGCCGTGTCGGGGCGGAGGTCCCTGGACGGCGGGGCGCCGTCGGCCACACAATGGGGCATGGCCACGCAGCGAGACGACGAGTTCCCCACCCATGCCGACGCTGACGCCGAACGCCCGGTCGACGAGGGCTTGATCGAGGAGGAGGAGAGCGAGGTGGTCGGGCACGTCCCCGACGACGTCGACCCGGCGGACTACGTCGACCAGCACCGCACCGTCCCGTTGGACGACGACCACGACGCCTGACGGCGACGGCCCCGAACGGGCCGACGCGAATCGGGACGTTGTGCCGTCGTCGCGGGATCCTTGCGCGGTGCAGGATGGTGGACATGAGCGCCGACACCGCCCGATCCGTGTGCATCGACGGGAACGAGGCCGCCGCCCTGGTGGCCTATTCCCTGTCGGAGGTGGTGGCGATCTATCCGATCACGCCCGCGTCGCCGATGGGCGAGCTGGCCGACGCCTGGTCGGTGGCCGGGCGCGAGAACCTGTGGGGCGCCGTGCCGGAGGTGGTCGAGCTGCAGTCCGAGGGGGGCGCAGCCGGAACCCTGCACGGCGCCCTGCAGACCGGCGCCCTCGCCACCACGTTCACGGCATCGCAGGGACTGCTGCTGATGCTGCCCAACATGTTCAAGATCGCCGGCGAACTCACGCCTGCGGTCATCCACGTCGCGGCCCGTTCCCTCGCCACGCATGCACTGTCGATCTTCGGTGACCACAGCGACGTGATGGCGGCGCGGAGCACCGGCTTCGCCATGCTGTGCGCCAGTTCGGTGCAGGAGGCCCACGACTTCGCCCTCGTCTCCCACGCGGCGACCCTGCGGACACGGGTGCCCTTCCTCCACTTCTTCGACGGGTTCCGGACGTCGCACGAGATCAACACGGTCGACCTCCTCGACGACGACGACCTCGACGGACTGATCCGCGCCGAGGACGTCGCCGCCCACAAGCAACGCCGGCTCCGACCCACCGCGCCGGTGGTGCGCGGAACGGCGCAGAACCCCGACGTGTTCTTCCAGGCGCGTGAGGCCTCCAACCCCTTCCACGACGCCGTCCCGGATGCGGTGGCCGATGCCTTCGCCGTGCTCGCCACCCGGACCGGCCGCCGCTACGACCTCGTCGACTACACGGGGGCGCCCGACGCCGAACGGGTCATCGTGATGATGGGTTCGGGTGCCGGCGCCGCCTCCGAGGCCGTCGACCGCCTCGTTGCCGAGGGCGAGAAGGTGGGCCTGCTCACCGTGCGCCTGTTCCGCCCCTTCCCCACCCATGCGTTGCTGGAGGCGCTGCCGACCACCGTGCGGTCGATCGCCGTGCTCGACCGCACCAAGGAGCCCGGCGCAGCCGGTGAACCGCTGTTCCAGGACGTGCTCACCACGGTGGCCGAGGCCGGCCGCACGGTGGACGGAGAACGCATCCGGGTGATCGGGGGGCGCTACGGGCTCGGGTCGAAGGAGTTCACGCCGTCGATGGCGAAGGCCGTCCTCGACGAGGCTGCCGCCGAGGAACCCAAGCGTCGGTTCACGGTGGGCATCGTCGACGACGTGACCGACCTCAGCCTCACCGACGACGCCTCCTGGCTGGCCGGTTCGGAAGCGGCCGATGCCGCCGGCCGGTCGGCGGTGTTCTACGCGCTCGGCAGCGACGGCACCGTGGGCGCGAACAAGGCGTCGGTGAAGATCATCGGTGACCAGCCCGGCCTGCACGCCCAGGGCTACTTCGTGTACGACTCGAAGAAGTCGGGTTCGATGACCGTGTCGCACCTCCGCTTCGGCCCCGAACCGATCCGGTCCACCTATCTCGTCCAGGAGGCCGACCTCGTCGCCTGTCACCAGTTCGGGCTCCTCGACCGGTTCGACGTGCTGGCCGACGTGAAGCGTGGCGGCACGTTCCTGCTGAACGCCCCCTACCCGGCCGACGAGGTGTGGGACCATCTCCCCGAGCACGTGCAGCGCCGTGTGGTGGAGCGCGAGCTGCGGATGTTCACGATCGACGCCACCCGGATCGCTGCCGATCTCGGGATGTCCGGGCGGATCAACACGGTGATGCAGCCGTGCTTCTTCGAGCTGACCGACGTGATGGAGACAGGTCGGGCGGTGGAGGCGATCAAGGAGTCGATCACGAAGGCCTACGGGCGCCGCGGCCGTCTGGTGGTGGAGCGCAACGAGGCAGCGGTCGACCGTGCCCTGACCGACCTCGCCGAGGTGGCGGTGCCATCGACCGGCGACGCCGCAGCGGGCGAGGCCGCCGGGGCCGACGAGACGCTCGAGATCCTCGAGTCGGCTCGTCAGAACGCCGACACCGAGTTCATCGAGCGGGTGACGATGAGGCTGATCGCCGGCGAGGGCGACCTCCTTCCCGTGTCGGCGATGCCCGTCGACGGAACCTTCCCCACCAGCACCACCCAGTACGAGAAGCGCAAGCTGGCCCTGGAGATCCCGGTGTGGGAGCCCGACGTCTGTATCGACTGCGGCAAGTGCGCCGTGGTGTGCCCCCACGCCACGATCCGGATGAAGGCCTACGAGCCCTCCGCGCTCGACGCCGCCCCCGACGGATTCCTCACCAAGAATTTCCGATCGCGCGAGCTCGACGGGCACCAGATGACGATCCAGGTGGCGCCCGACGACTGCACCGGCTGCGGGATCTGCGTGGAGGTGTGCCCGGCCAAGGACAAGACCGAGGTGAAGCGCAAGGCCATCAACATGCGCCCGGCGGCCGAACATCGTGAGGTGGAGCGCGAACGGTGGGACTTCTTCACGTCGATCCCCGAGCTCGACCGCACGTCGATCAGCCACGACTCCGTGAAGAACAGCCAGCTGCTGCAGCCCCTGTTCGAGTTCTCGGGCGCCTGCTCGGGGTGCGGGGAGACCCCGTACCTCAAGTTGTTGACGCAGCTGTTCGGTGACCGGCTGGTGGTGGCCAACGCCACGGGCTGCTCGTCGATCTACGGTGGCAACCTGCCCACCACGCCGTGGGCCACCGACGGTCAGGGCCTGGGACCCGCCTGGTCGAACTCGCTGTTCGAGGACAACGCCGAATTCGGACTCGGGATGCGGCTCGGTGTGGAGCATCACCAGCGCGAAGCTGCCCGGCTCGTCGGCGAACTGGCCGACTCCATCGGGGGCGACCTCGCGGCGGCGCTGGTGTCGCACACCAATCCCACCGAGTCGGGCGTCGTGGAGCAGCGTGCCCGAGTGGGGGTGTTGCGTGAACGGTTGGCGGATCTCGTCGAGTCCGACGACGCCGAGGTGGCCGGTCGAGCACGCCGGCTGTCGTCGATCGCCGACGAGCTCGTCCGTTCCAGCACGTGGATCGTCGGGGGCGACGGCTGGGCGTACGACATCGGCTTCGGCGGTGTCGACCACGTGCTCGGCAGCGGCCGCAACGTGAACCTGCTGGTGCTCGACACCGAGGTGTACTCCAACACCGGGGGGCAGGCATCCAAGGCCACGCCGCTCGGGGCGGTCGCCAAGTTCGCGATGGCCGGCAAGCCCACCGGCAAGAAGGACCTCGGAGCGGTGGCTCGCCGGTACGGCAACGTCTACGTGGCCCAGGTGGCGATCGGCGGCAGCGACGTCCAGACGGTGAAGGCCTTCCAGGAGGCCGATGCGTGGGACGGCCCGTCGCTGATCATCGCCTACTCCACCTGCATCGCCCACGGCATCGACATGCAGACCTCGATGGGGCACATGAAAGACGCCGTGCGGTCGGGCTACTGGCCGTTGTACCGCTACCGGCCGACGGCGGAGGAACACGAGCACCCGTTCCAGCTCGATTCGGCCGCACCGTCGATCTCGTTGCGCGACTTCGCGCTGAAAGAGGCGAGGTACGCCATGTTGGCGCGGTCCGACCCCGAACGGTCGGCCCAGCTCCTCGATCTCGCGCAGGCCGACATCACCGAACGCTGGCACTACTACGAGCAGCTCGCAGGGCTGGAGCGTCAGGTGCCGCAGGTGATCGACGCCGAGGACCTGACGGACGACACGACGAACGATGCAACGACCGCCGCCGGCACGGATGCCGACGGGACGCCCGTGGAGGTGGCGCACGATGACTGATCTGCACTCGGAGTACCTGGGGTTGCGGTTGCGATCGCCGATCGTGGCGTCGGCCGGGCCGTACACGGGCGACCTCGACCGGTTGGCCGAACTCGAGCAGGCGGGGGTGGCGGCCGTGGTGCTGCCGTCGCTGTTCGAGGAACAGATCGAGCAGGAGACCACCGAGATCGACCGGCTGTTCACGGTGCACGCCGAGAGTTTCGGCGAAGCGCTGTCGTTCCTGCCCGAGATCGACAACTACAACTCCGGTGTCGACGCCTACCTCGATCTGGTGGAGGCCGCCAAACGACGGGTCGACGTGCCCGTGATCGCCAGCCTCAACGGCACCAACATCGGCGGCTGGGTGAAGTACGCCCGGCTGCTGGAGGAGGCAGGCGCCGATGCGGTGGAGCTGAACCTCTACACCGTGGCGGCCGATCCGTCGATCGACGGGGCGACCCTCGAGGCCGAGCACCTCGAGCTGGTGGCGCTGGTGGCCGAGGAGGTGTCGGTGCCGGTGGCGGTGAAGATCTCGCCCTACTACTCGTCGCTGTCGGCGTTCGTGATCGGCGTCCAGCAGTCGGGGGCCGCCGGTGTGGTGATGTTCAACCGCTTCTACTCGCCGGACCTCGACCTCGAGACGCTGGAGGTGGCGCCGCGCATCGCCCTCAGCTCGCCCGAGGAGTTGCGGTTGCCGCTGCGCTGGGTGGGCATCCTGCGGGAGTACCTGACGATCTCGATGGCGGCGTCGACCGGAGTCCACACGGGCTTCGACGCGGCCAAGCTGATCCTCGCCGGAGCCGACGTGACGATGACGACGTCGTCGGTGCTGCGCAACGGGCCCCATCACGTGCGCACGATCGAGCAGCAGCTGGTGGACTGGATGGAGGAGCACGAGTACGACTCCGTCGGGCAGATGCGTGGTGCGGTCGCTTCCGATGCCACGGCCGACCCGACGGCGTACGAGCGGGCGAACTACATCGGCAACATCGCCACCTACACGAGCCGGTTCATCGGCACCGGCGACGTCCCTCTGGCCCGCCACCCCGGCGCCTACGGCACTCCCCGTCCCCAGCCCACCTGACCGGCCGCACCTTCATCGTTTGCGTGACGTTTTCGTCGGGAGGTCCCGACATTTCCGTCACGCAAACGGGTTCGGTGCAGTGCTGGAGATCGTTTGCGTGACGTTTTCGTCGGGGCGTCCCGACATTTCCGTCACGCAAACGTGGTGGGGGTCGCCGGGGAGAGGGTCAGCAGACGGCGCGGACGTAGGGGTACGGGTTCACGGCTCGCCCACCGCCGGGGTGCACCTCGAAGTGGAGGTGGTTGGCCGACGTGTTGCCGGTGGCACCGACGTAGCCGATCACCTCGCCACGCGACACGTTGCGGCTGGAACCCTCCCAGGCGCTGAGGTGAGCGTAGAAGTAGCGGGTTCCGCTGGCTCCGTTCACCCACACCGAGTTGCCCCCGAGCCGAGTGGTCTTGAACTGCGCATAGCCGGACTCCACGGCGACGAGCGGCGTGCCGCGCGACGCCATCATGTCGACACCCTCGTGGCTGCGACCCCCGGATCGCGGAGCGCCCCACGTGTCGGCGAAGGCATGCGGCCCGGCCACCGGACACACGATGCCCGACCCGGCGTTCGACGGTGGCGGGCTCGGCGGAGCAGGAGCAGGAGC
>Ga0102928_1001835_pt1 | contig 12949 bp, 12 predicted proteins | sample SalPonR1_B_D1_MG_FD_78504 | JGI IMG/M metagenome (GOLD analysis project Ga0102928, IMG submission 78504) | Salt pond soil microbial communities from South San Francisco under conditions of wetland restoration - Salt Pond MetaG R1_B_D1_MG | ecosystem: Environmental > Aquatic > Marine > Intertidal...
ACACGTTGCGCAGCTCGACGAGGGCGCGGTCGACGTCGTCGTCCTCGAGCAGATCGAGCGCCGAGCGGAAATAGCGCTCGGCCTTTTCCTCGGGGCTGTCGCAACCGGCGAGACCGAGGGCCAGGAGAACGGCGAGAGCCAGGAAACGGGGACGGAACGGCATCGGCGGGACCTTCGGGGCTGTGATCGGGCGGAACTGTGAGCGGGGCGGCCTCGGGGGGCCATGGGCGGCAGCGGGTTCGCGCCGGCTCCTAGCACGGATCCGGCGCGGACGGGATGTGTTGTTTCGCAGGCGCTCGGGGCGCTCAGGCGCCGGTGCCGCGCAGGGCCGCGGCCACCGTGCGGCGCGGGGTGCGGCGCAGGATCGCAAGGTCCGCGACCCGCGACGTCGTCCGGGCACGGGCACGGGCGTCGTCGAAGGCAGCGCGGGCGGGCCCGGAAAAGGCAGACAGGTCCAGAGCGTCCGACATGGCGACCTCGGCGATTTCGATGTGGTTCGCCCGAGGGTTAATGGCCGAGGTTGTCATCAATGAGACCCGGTGAAAGGAACTGTTCAGGTATCGTCATCGAAATGCCGCTGGGAGCGCACAGAAAACCCATGCTCGTCGCCCGACATTACGGCCGGGGCGGTCCCGCAGCAAGGCGCGGCAGCGCCCCGCCGCGCTCCGGGCGCCCCGAACCGCCGCCGCCATTGCGCCATGTGCCCGGCCCGGTTAAGAGCATCGGGAAGATCGAGTGCGGGGGACGCTCTGGAACGGTAATGTGAAGGTCGCGGGGTCGTTTTGCCGCCACGCGCTCCGAGGACAGAAATGAGTTTCACGCTCGACATCTACACCCGTCACTTCGGGCTGAGCGAACGTCCGTTCACCCTCGTGCCGAATCCCGAATTCCTCTACTGGTCGCCGGCCCATGCGCGGGCCGCGGCGGTGCTCGAATACGGCATCGTCACCCGCTCTCCGATCACCCTGATCACCGGCGAGATCGGCTCGGGCAAGACGACGCTGGTGCGCCACCTGCTGCGCGGCGAGGATGCGCAGGTCACCATCGGGCTGATCTCTAACGCCCGCACCGGGGGCGGCGAGACGCTGCTCAACTGGGTGCTCTCCGCGCTCGACCAGGAGGTCGCGCCGGGGGCGAGCCACATGGCGCTCTACCGCCAGTTCGAGGCGTTCCTGCTCAAGGAATACGCCGAGGGGCGCCGGGTCGTGCTGATCTTCGACGAGGCGCAGAACCTCGACCGCGGCGCGCTCGAGGACATCCGGATGCTGACCAACATCAATTCCGACGAGGACGAGCTGCTGCAGCTGGTCTTGGTCGGCCAGCCCGAGCTGCGCGACATGGTGATGCGGCCCGACATGGTGCAGCTGGCACAGCGCATCGCGGCGAGCTTCTTTCTGCCGGCGCTGCCCGAACGGGACATCGCCGGCTACATCGCCCACCGGCTGCGGATCGCCGGCGCCGAGCGGCAGATCTTCGAGGACGACAGCATTCCGCTGGTCCAGGACGTCACCGGCGGCGTGCCGCGGCTGATCAACCAGCTGTGCGACTTCGCGCTGCTCTACGCCTTCGAATCCGGCGCCCCGACCGTGAGCCGCGCGACGGTGCAGCAGGTGCTGGACGACGGCGTGTTCTTTCCCGGCGGCAAGAGCGTCGCGCTGCGCCTGGTGCATCAGGCCGGCGAGGCCAGGGCCCGGGGCGCCACCGATGCGGAGTGAAGCGGACCGATGGACTTCGATTTCTATCTGAAGGTCTTCCTGCGCCGGCTGCCGATCCTGATCGTGCTGACGGCGATCGGCGCGGCCGCCGGCCTGTCGATGGCGCTGACGCTGCCGCCGACCTACCGGTCCGAGGCGACGCTGATCGTGGAATCCGAGCAGATCCCGGACGAGCTGGCCGCCTCCACGGTGCGCACCGGCGATGTCGAGGCGCTGCAGATCATCCGCCAGCGGATCCTGAGCCGGACGGCGCTGCTGGAGATGGCCAACCGGCTGCGGATCTACGAGGGCGTCGACGGCGCGGCGACGATGAGCCCCGACGCGCGGGTCGCCGACATCCGGTCGCGGATCCGGATCAACACCGTCGGCGGCAACCGGCGGCGCAGCGCCGAGGCCACCATCGTCAGCGTCAGCTTCGTGGATGCCCGGCCGCAGATCGCGGCCGCGGTGGCCAACGAGGTGGTCACCCAGATCCTGCAGGAAAACGTCCGCATGCGGACCAACGTGGCCACCCAGACGCTCGACTTCTTCACCCAGGAGGTCGAACGGCTCGAACAGAGCCTGGCGCGGGTCAGCAGCCAGATCCTGGCGTTCAAGGAATCGAACCTGCAGTCGCTTCCCGACAGCCTCGACTTCCGCCGGTCGCGGCAGGCGGCGCTGCAGGAGCGGCTGCTGCAGATCGAGCGCGAGCAGACCGTGCTGCGCGACCGCCGCTCGCAGCTGGTGACGCTGTTCGAGGCCACCGGGCAGACCTCGATGGGCCGGACCGGCCGCGGCGAGACGCTGAGCCCCGAGGCGCGCAACCTCGCGGACCTGCGCCAGCAATACGCCTCGCTCTCGGCGGTGCTGTCCGAGGACAACCCCCGGATGGCGCTGCTGCGCAACCAGATCGCCGCCGCCGAAACGGCGAGGGCTGCGGCCGAGGGCTCCGAGGCCGAGGGCGCCGAAGCCGAGTCCAGCGTCTCGGAATCTCTGTTCCAGATCGAGATCGCCGACATCGACACCCAGATCGCCTATTTCGATCAGCAGAAGGACCGGATCGAGGCCGAGATGGCGGAACTGACCCAGTCGATCGAGGCGACACCTGCCAACGCGATCAGCCTGGGATCGCTGGAGCGCGACTATGCCAACCTGCAGACCCGCTACAATCAGGCGGTCGCCAACAAGGCCCGCGCCGAGACCGGCAACATCATCGAGAGCCTGTCCAAGGGGCAGCGGATCTCGGTGATCGAGCAGGCGGTGCCGCCGGCCCGCCCGTTCAAGCCCAACCGCCCGGCGATCGCGATGGCCGGCCTCGGCGCGGGGGCCATCGCCGGCGCCGTGCTGATCGCCGCGCTGGAGCTGCTGAACACCGCGATCCGCCGGCCGCAGGACATCCAGGGCGCGCTCGGCATCGACGTCTTCGCCACCATCCCCTACATCCGCACCCGCCAGGAAATCTGGCGGCGGCGGGTGATCATCGGCTCGGTCACCGTCCTGGTCCTCGTCGGCATGCCGCTGGCGCTGTGGTACGTGGACACCAGGGTGATGCCGCTCGAGCCGCTGGTCGACCGGATCCTGTCGCGGATCAACCTCGCATGACGGCCCGCCAGGCATGCCCCGGCGGGGCACCACGGCCCGCGCCCGCAGGGCCCGGCGCGATACGGCCGCGTACGATACGGCGGGGCACGCCCCGCCCGGACACGCTCCGCCCCGATACGTCCCGTCCGGACAGGACACACCCCGCCCCGACACCTTCCCGCCAGACACTCACCTGAAGGGCGCCGACGCGCATGGAACGCATACAGGCCGCGATCGCCAAAGCCCGCGAGGAGCGCCAGTCGCTGACGCCCGCCCCCGGCCGTGCGGCGCCCGCCCCGCGGGTCGATCCCGAAACCCTCTGGGCCGCGCTGCCGGAATTCCTGCCCAAACCGGCGCTGCTGGAACGCAACCGGGTGATGGCCTATCACAGCTCGCCCGGCGCCACCGCCTTCGACATCACCCGGACGCGGGCGCTGCGGATCATGCAGGAAAAGGGCTGGCGGCGGATGGCCGTGACCTCGCCCACCCCGGCCTGCGGCAAGAGCACGATCTCGGTGAACCTGGCCCTATCGCTGGCCCGGCAGAAGGACGTGCGGGCGATCCTGATCGAGGCCGACATGCGGCGCCCGGCGATCACGTCGCTGCTCGGGCAGCGCACCCGCCGGTCGGTGGACGAGCTGCTGACCGGGGGCGCCGATTTCGCCGATTGCGCGGTGCGGATCGGCACCAACCTGGCGCTGGTGACCCAGAACCAGCCCTCGCACGAGGCCTCCGACATCCTGCTGGCGCAGAAGGTCGGCGCGGTACTCGCCGACATCGAGGCACGATACGCGCCCGACATCATGATCTTCGACACGCCGCCGCTTCTGATCAACGACGACACCCTGGCGTTCCTCGCGCATCTGGACTGCGCGCTGCTGGTGGCCGCCGCCGGCCGCACCCGGGTCAACGAGATCGACCGCTGCGAGCGCGAGCTGTCGGCGCAGACCCATGTGCTCGGCGTGGTGCTCAACAAGTGCCGCTTCGCCAGCAAGGAATACGGCGGCTACAGCGGCTACGACTACTATACCGAGGATTGAGGACCGGCCCGGCCCGTCTCCACCCCCTGCCCTGCGCCCGCCCGTCCCGCACCCGGCCGTCCCATCTACCGCCGGGCCAGGATCGGGCGCCGTCCATCAGCCGCGGCACCAGCCAGCGGGCGGCGTCGGCCGACAGGTGGTCGTCGTCGCGGTAGGCCAGCAGGCCGCCGATCCCGATCATGCACTCGGGCCGGCAGAGCGTGCCGGCCACCGGCAGCAGCCGGGCGCGATGGTCCTGCAGCACCCGCCCATCAGCGCCAGCGTTCGGCGTTGCGGGCGCGGTAGCCGTCGATGGTCGGCCCCTCGAGCTTATGCAGGTCGCCCAGAGGGTAATGCCCGGCCAGCCAGGCGCGGGGCACGTGGATCCCGATCTCGGGCACGTTTTCAACGACTAAGACCGTGAGGCCCCGCGCCTCGAGCCGCTCGAGCGTGCCGCGCAGCCCCCGTCGATGTCGCGCCGGTAATCCATCCTGCCTGCCATGCCCGCTCCCGCATCGACCAGAGGTCTCGGACGGAGGTGTCACGGAATGGTTAACCGAAGGTTTACGCCGGGCGGCCGCGGGGCGTGGGAGGGGGGGCTGCCGGGGGCATCAAAGGCTTCCGTCCGCCCCCGATCATCTCCTTGCAGGCTGAAAAGGGGGCGCGCGGCGCCGGTCCGCCGGGGAATGCGGAGCCCGGACGGCGGCCAGACGGTGAACGGACGAGAGGGCCGGACTGGAGGCGGACGAGGAGCCGCCGCGGGCGGCTGACAGCCCCCGCGGCCCATGCTACCCACCCCGCGACACGCAGCACCGAGGCCCGCCGCATGCAGATCGAGCAGACCCCCCTACCGGGCCTTTTGGTCGTCACTCCGCGCCGGTTCGGCGATCACCGGGGGTTCTTTTCCGAAAGCTGGTCGCGCCCGGCGCTGGCCGCCGCGGGCGTCGACATCGACTTCGTGCAGGACAACCATTCGCTGTCGAGAGAGCCGGGCACCGTGCGGGGCCTGCATTTCCAGGCGCCGCCCCGCGCCCAGGCCAAGCTGGTGCGCTGCGGCCGCGGCGCGCTCTTCGACGTGGCGGTGGACATCCGCGCCGGCTCGCCCACCTTCGGGCGCTGGTTCGGGGCCGAGCTGTCCTTCGACAACGGCCGGCAATTGCTGGTGCCCGCGGGCTTCGCCCACGGCTTCGTCACGCTCGTTCCCGACACCGAGATCGTCTACAAGTGCTCCGACACCTACGCCCCCGAGACCGAGGGCGCCGTGGTCTGGGACGATCCCGGGATCGCCATCGACTGGCCGCTCGAAGGCCATGATCCGGTGCTTTCCGACAAGGATCGGGCCGCGCCGCGGCTCGCCGAGATCAACACGCCGTTCACCTGGGAGGGCCGCCGGTGAGAGGCTTCCCGAGGCCGCACGGATGACCGCACCGATGACCGCGCCGATACGCACACAGGCGATTCCAGAATCGACCGCGCCGGTATCCGGGCCGGAAGCCGCCCTGACCGCCACGGTAACCGCCCCTGTGAGCGGACAGGCGCGTGCGGAGGCCAGAGTACGTGCCAGAGCACGGGCGGGAACACGAAGGATCGAACGGGCGCGCCCCGGATCCTGCGCAGGGCCGCGTTCCGGGCTGTATCCCTGTCCTTGGACCGGGCCCGACCGATGACCGGACGGACGGCAGCGCAGGAGGCCGGACAGGCAGCAGGACAGGCCGGGGCGGCGCAGGCCGGCACCTCGCACGCCGCCTATCTGGCGCGGGCGCGGTTCGGGCTGCTCGACGGGCTGCGGGCCCTCGCCATCGCCGCCGTGGTATTCCACCACGCGCCGCTGCGCGACCGCATCGAGGAGGTCTCGATCCTGTTCCGGCGCGGGTTTCTCGGCGTCGACTTCTTCTTCGTGATCTCGGGCTTTCTGATCACCACGCTGCTGCTGCGCGAACGCGACCGGACCGGACGGATCTCGCTCGGGGGCTTTTACTGGCGGCGGAGCCTGCGGATCCTGCCGCTCTACCTGCTCGTGGTCACCGCGGTCGGCGCCTATTTCGTCTTCGTCAACCCGGCGCCGGGCGCGGCCGAGCGCTGGCCGTTCTACTATCTCTTTCTCGCGAACTTCCTCGTCGGGGACATCCCGCTTCTGGCGCCGACCTGGTCGCTGTCGGTCGAGGAGCAGTATTACCTGATCTGGCCCGCGCTGGTGCTGCTGCTGCCGGTGCGGGCGCTGATGCCGCTGCTGGCGGTGCTGGTCGCGCTCAACGTGGCCGGGATCATGGGGCTTACCGGGATCGCCGCGCCCGAGGCCGGCCCCCTGCGCTTCGCCCTGCCCGCCGCCACCTACGCGCCGATCCTGCTGGGCTCGGCGCTGGCGCTGGCGCTGCATGGCGCGGCGGGCTACCGCCGGCTCGCCGCGATGCTCGGCCGGGCCTGGTCGGCGCCGGTGCTGGCGGCGCTGCTGCTGGGGCTGCTGCTGGGGCTGCCCGAGGATCTGCGCGGCCTGCCGAACCTGGCGATCCACCTGACCATGACGGCGCTGCTCGGGGCGCTCGTGATCCGCGAGGACGGGCCCTTCGCGCCGCTGCTCGGGGCGGCGCCAGTGGCCCGGATCGGCGCGATCAGCTACGGCATCTACCTGCTGCACCTGATCGCGCTCGATGCCGGGCACCGGCTGGCGGCGCTGCTGGGCGCCGCGCCGGACGGGATCGTGCTGCACCTGGCCTACATCGCCGGCAGCGTGGCGCTGGCCGAACTGAGCTTCCGCCATTTCGAGAGCGTCTTTCTGCGTCTGCGGCACAAGCCGGTGGGCCGGCTGGGACGCACGGGGCGGAGGGCCGCGGCGGGCGGGGGCCGCAGCTCAGGCGGTACGGGCAGCACCAGAGCAGGCATGAAGGAAGGCGGCTCATGAAGATCCTCGTCACCGGCGGCACCGGGTTCATCGGATCGGCGGTGGTGCGGCTCGCGGTGGCGCGCGGGCACGCGGTGGTCAACCTCGACGCGCTGACCTACGCCGCCTGCGAGGCCAACGTGGCGAGCGTCGCCGAAAGCCCGCTCTATGCCTTCGAACATGCCGATATCCGGGATCGCGCGGCGCTCGACCGGATCCTTGCGGCCCATGCGCCCGACGCGGTGATGCACCTGGCCGCGGAATCCCATGTCGACCGCTCGATCGACGGGCCCGGCGCCTTCATCGAAACCAACGTCACCGGCACCTACACCCTGCTCGAGGCCGCGCGCAGCTACTGGACGCGCGCCGGCAGGCCCGACGCCTTCCGCGTCCACCACGTCTCGACCGACGAGGTCTTCGGCTCCCTTGGGGCCACCGGCGCCTTCGCCGAAACCACGCCCTACGAGCCGCGCTCGCCCTATTCGGCCTCCAAGGCGGCCTCCGACCACCTGGTCCGCGCCTGGCACGAGACCTACGGCCTGCCGGTGGTGCTGAGCAATTGCTCGAACAATTACGGGCCCTTCCACTTCCCCGAAAAGCTGGTCCCGGTGGTGATCCTGAACGCGCTGGCCGGGCGGCCGATCCCGGTCTACGGCGCCGGCGAGAACGTCCGCGACTGGCTCTATGTCGAGGACCACGCCGACGCGCTGCTGCTGGTGCTGGAGCGCGGCCGGACCGGGCGCAGCTACAACATCGGCGGCGAGAACGAGGCCCGCAACATCGACCTCGTCCGCACGATCTGCGCCATCCTCGATGACCGGCGCCCCGGCGGCGCGCCGCATGACCGGCTGATCACCCTCGTCGAGGACCGGCCGGGCCACGATCTGCGGTACGCGATCGACCCGTCGCGGATCCGGGCCGAACTGGGCTGGCGCCCCTCCGTCACCCTGCGCGAGGGGCTGGAGCGCACGGTGCAGTGGTTCCTCGACAACGAGCCATGGTGGCGCGCCCTGCAATCGCGCGAGGGCGTGGGGCGGCGGCTGGGGACGACGGCGTGAGGATCGCGCTCTTCGGACGGACGGGCCAGGTCGCCACCGAGATGCAGCGCCGCGCGCCGGGCCATGTGACGCTGCAGGTCCTCGGACGGAACGAGGCCGATTTCAATCTGCCCGATCAGGTCTATGAGGCGGCCCGCCGGGTGAAGGCCGATGCCATCATCAACGCCGTCGCCCATACGGCGGTGGACAAGGCCGAAACAGAACCGGATGTCGCCGACGCGGTGAACGGCGCCTCGGTGACGGCATTGGCGGAGGCCTGCGCGCAGACGGGCATCCCGCTCGTGCACATCTCCACCGATTACGTCTTTGCCGGCGATGGAACCCGCCCCTGGACACCCGCGGACCCGGCGCATCCGCTCGGCGCCTATGGCCGCAGCAAGCTCATCGGAGAGGGCGGCATAAGAGCCTCCGGGGCCCGGCATGCGATCCTGCGCACCTCCTGGGTGTTCTCGGCCCATGGCGGCAATTTCGTGAAGACCATGCTGCGGCTGTCGGAGACCCGCGACGCGCTGCGCGTCGTCGACGACCAGATCGGCGGGCCGACGCCGGCCGCCGACATCGCGGCCGCCTGCCTGACCATCGCCGGGGCGCTGCGGCGCGATCCGTCGCTATCGGGCAGCTACCATTTCTCGGGCGCGCCGGAGACCAGCTGGGCCGGCTTCGCACGCGAGATCTTCGCCCGCGCCGGCCGCACCGTCGCGGTGACCGGCATCCCCACCTCCGACTATCCCACCCCCGCGCAGCGGCCGCTCAATTCCCGGCTCGACAACACGGCCACCCGCGCCGCCTTCGGCCTCGACCGTCCCGACTGGCGGAGCGGGCTGGACGCGGTGCTGGCCGAACTCGGGATCACCACGAAAGAGACGCCATGACCGATCGCCCCCCCGTTCCGGCCCGCAAGGGCATCATCCTCGCCGGCGGCTCCGGCACCCGGCTCTACCCGATCACCATGGGCCTGTCGAAACAGCTTCTGCCGCTCTACGACAAGCCGATGATCTACTATCCCCTGTCGGTGCTGATGCTGGGCGGGATCCGCGAGATCGCGATCATCACCACCCCGCAGGACCAGGAGCAGTTCCAGCGCACGCTGGGCGATGGCCACCAATGGGGGCTGGAGCTGAGCTACGTGGTGCAGCCCTCGCCCGACGGCCTGGCGCAGGCCTACGTGCTGGCCGAGGGGTTTCTCGCCGGGGCGCCCTCGGCGATGGTGCTGGGCGACAACGTGTTCTTCGGCCACGGCCTGCCCGAGCTTCTGCAGGCGGCCGACGCGCGCCGCGGCGGGGGCACCGTCTTCGGCTACCGGGTGGCCGATCCCGAACGCTACGGCGTGGTGCAGTTCGGCGAGGCGGGCCAGGTGGTCTCGATCGTCGAGAAGCCGCAGGTGCCGCCGTCGAACTACGCGGTGACCGGGCTCTACTTCCTCGACGGCACCGCCCCCGAGCGGGCCCGCGCGGTGCGCCCCTCGGGCCGCGGCGAGCTCGAGATCACCACGCTTCTGGAGAGCTATCTCGAGGACGGCCAGCTCGACGTGCAGCGCATGGGCCGCGGCTATGCCTGGCTCGATACCGGCACCCACGCCTCGCTGCTGGACGCGGGCAATTTCGTGCGCACGCTCGAGGAACGCCAGGGGCTGCAGGTGGGCAGCCCCGACGAGATCGCCTTCCGCGCGGGCTGGATCGACGCAGCGGCGCTGTCCGCCCGGGCGCAGCTCTTCGGCAAGACCGCCTACGGGCGGTATCTCGCGGCGCTCGCGCGGGACTGACGGCCGAAGCGGCCAGTGCGGCCAGTGCGGCCGAAGCGGACGGGGGATAGCGGGGACGGCAACACGGAAGCGGACCCGCAGAAAGGCAAGCCGGACGGTCGCTGCCATGACCGTCCGGCCTCCTGCCTCACCTCACCGGAAAACGAAGGTGTCGGCGGCCATGTCGAACGAAACCGGGCGGTACAGGGACTGGACGGTATCGGGAATGCCGGCCTGTTTCGCCTGCTGCCAAAGGCGAAACAGGGCCCTGCGCCGCAGGCTGCGTTCTGACTTGGACATGGGTCTTGGTGCCCTTTTTCAGTGTTGGATCCTGTGTAGACAGGCTCCGGGCTAGAGGCGGTTTGCGGCGAAAATCGGGCGCCCCGCCGGACCGGGCGGCCATGCGCGGAGGATCGCCGACCGGCCCGCGTCCTGACCCCGCCTCGAAATCCGGCGCCGACAATCAGGCCCAGACAATCAGGCCCAGACAATCGGGCCAGAGGGCCCGGTGCCGCGCCCTGCCCCGCGGTGCCGGCGCCCATCGTCCCCCGCAAGAGGCCCTCCCCCGGGACATGCCCCCTGCGACATGCCCCGGGGGAGCCGGACGCCGTCCGGCTCCCCGGCAAGTGTGCAGGCGCGCCGGCGCCCGACGCGGCCTAGCCGCCGGGCCCGTAGCGCTCCTCGAGCAGCGCCACCGCGTATTCCAGCGTCTCGCCCAGGCCCCATCCCTTGGCGTCGGCCACCGCGCAATAGGCGGTGATCGTCTCGGGGCGGGCCTTGAGGTTGAACTGCTGGTTGCGGCCGGTGCGGCGCCGGCGGACGGGCTGTTCGGCCGGCGCCGGCAGCCCCCCCTGCCCCGCTTGTTCGGTGGCCTCGCGCGAGCGGAAGCCGAGCGCCTCGGCGCGCAGGCGGGTCTCCTGCCGTTCGGAGGGCTGCGGCGCGGCGCGCGGCGGCGCGGGCGTCCAGGCGGCGGGGTCGAAATTGTCGAGGGCGTCGGAAAAGCCGAGGTCGGCGCGGTCGCGATCGGCCATCACGCGACCTCCCGTGCGTCCTGGGTGGCGCGAAGCTGCCCCAGGATCTCGCCGGCGAAGGCTTCGGCGTTCTCCACCGCGCGGGCCAGGTTGCTGACCTTGGCCTGCGGCAGATCGTTCAGCAGCCCGCCGTAATCGAAGATGTCGCGGTAGGCCGCGCGTTCGACGATCGGCGTGCGGAACACCGGGATCTGCGCCGCGACGAGCTGGTCGACCACGTTCTTGAGCGCGCGGCTGGCGACCGCGGCCGAGGTCCGGGTCATCAGCACCCCGTGCGGGATCGGCCGGCGGGCCATCCGCTCCTGGTTGCGCACCAGCTTGATGGTCTTGGCGGCGCCCTTGGCGTCCATCGACCCGCCCTGCGTCGGGATCACCACCAGGTCGGCCATGCCGACGGCGTTGGCGACCATCAGGCTCGCCGTGCCCTCAAGATCGACGATGACGAACTGGGCCCGGCGGGCGGCGGCCTCGATCTGGTCGACGATGTTGTCCTCGGTGACCTCGGAGATCACCTCGATCCCCGGCGGGCGGTTTCCGAGCCCCGACCAACCGGTGATCCAGCGTTCGGGATCGGCGTCGAGGATGGCGATGCGCGCGCCGCGGGCGGCGAGCGAGGACGCGAGAAGAAGGGCGGCCGTGGTCTTTCCGGCGCCCCCTTTCGGGTTCGCGAAGGCGATGACTGGCAATGTAGTGCTCCTGACTGCTCGGGTTTTTTGTCGTTGATCCCAGGTGCAGGTCAGAGCCTAGCAGGCGTCCGGCGGCTAGGGGATAGCTAGCCCGGCGCATCGCCGTCAGCTGCGACTTTGCGGCAACGGCGCGGGTCAGGCCGGGGTCTGGCGCGGCCCCTGTGCGGCCCCTGTGCGGCCTGGGTGCGGTGCGGGGGCGCACTGGGCGGGTCCCGGGAGAACGCACTTATGGTGGCATATCTTCCAGCTAGCTACACCGGGTGGGGATAGCCGCCCGCGCGCTATCGGGTAGCCACCTGGATGCATCCGGGCGGCGAGCGGACGGCTAGCGGGATGCATGCCGCTAGCCGGCTTCCGGTTAGCTACCAGATCTTTATCTGCATGGTATCATGGTGCTATCGGCGCGCTAGCGGCCGGCTATCGGGTAGCGCTAGTGACGCCGCACACGCTTATTTTCCAGTGTATTTCGGTGCGTCTCAGCCCGTTCCAGCGTGTTTCAGTCCGGGCGTTTCAACCGGGCGCTTCAGGTCCTGTGCCCTTCGGGGAGGCCGGGCGCGTACCGGGCAGCGCCGCACCGGAGCCGCGCAGGCCCGAAAACAGGACAGGCCCGGAGGCCGAACGGGCAGAGCGGTCAGGGACTGCCGTTCTTCTCCTGCCAGCTGCGGCAAAAGGACAGGTAAAGCGCGTCGGCGTCGGACGGCGCGGGATTGCCGGTCCGGGCCCACCACATGACGAATTTCTCGGCCAGCATGTGCACGTCCCAGCCCGGCGCCGCCCGCCGCGCCTCGGCGAAGACCCCTGGCGTGAGCCGCGCGAGGACCTCGGCCGGCGTCGCCTGCCCGGACGAGCCCGCACGAGGCCCCGGCGCGGGCATCGTGTTGCGGTTCCAGAATGTGATCACGTCGCTGTCGGGGGCGTAGGTGATGCGGTAATCGGGCAGGTAGTCGCCGTCGATCACCGGCTTCATCTGCCGGCGGAACTCGCGCAGGCTGCCCTTGGAGCCCGACTTGCGGTGCAGCGTCTCCATCCGGAACGCCCAGCTTTCCTCGTGGCCGACGGATTTCCGGGCGATCTCGTAGATCCGCCGCTCGATGGGACGCGACAGGCGGAAATAGTCGCGGTGCAGGGTCAGCACGTCCATCTCCTCGACCGAGGAGATCACCACGTCCGACAGCCGCAGCTCGAGGCGGCGGATCTTTCCAGAGGCTTCGTCGGTCTCCATCTTGGCGCCATCGATGATCCCCATCCATTCGTCGGTGCG
>Ga0102928_1001836_pt1 | contig 12947 bp, 9 predicted proteins | sample SalPonR1_B_D1_MG_FD_78504 | JGI IMG/M metagenome (GOLD analysis project Ga0102928, IMG submission 78504) | Salt pond soil microbial communities from South San Francisco under conditions of wetland restoration - Salt Pond MetaG R1_B_D1_MG | ecosystem: Environmental > Aquatic > Marine > Intertidal...
CCGGAAGAGCAAGGAGCAGTACGTCATGTCCGAGAAGGACGGCAAGGCGACGGGCTGGTCTGCGTGGTATGTGAACGGGAAGTGGCAGCCGCAGGACAAGAAAAAGTAATACTCATGGAACCGTGGCCAGATGAACGCGTTCATCTGGCCCCGTCTTCAAAGACTTATCGGAACTTCCTCAGTCTCTGAATGAGAGAGGAAGTGTCCCAGCGTTTTCCGCCCATCGACTGCACATCCGCATAGAATTGATCCACCAGTGCTGTAACTGGCAGTGAAGCATTCACTTTTCGCGCTTCTTCCAGGCAGATTCCCAGGTCCTTCCGCATCCAGTCTACGGCGAAGCCGTGTTCGAATTCTCCGGCCATCATGGTTCCCGAGCGGTTTTCCATCTGCCAGGACTGGGCTGCGCCTTTGGAAATCACGTCCACCACTTTCGCTACATCCAGCTCGGCCTGCTCGGCAAAGTGGAGCGCTTCTGAAAGGCCCTGTACCAGGCCAGCAATGGCAATCTGGTTTACCATCTTGGTTTTCTGGCCACTGCCGGCCGGGCCCATCCGGTTGAGCGCGCGCGCATAGTGCTCCATAACCGGCTCGGCTTTGGCGTAGTCCTGCTCGGAGCCGCCACACATAATGGTCAGTTTGCCGTTCTCAGCGCCTTGCTGCCCGCCGGAAACCGGGGCATCGACAAATCCCAGGTTGTGTTTGCGCGCGGCAGTGGCCAGGTATTCGGCGATACCGGCGGAGGCAGTGGTATGGTCGATCAGGACCGCGCCCTCGGACGCGTTGGCGAGAATCCCGGCGTCGCCTTCGTATACGGCCTTCAGGTCGGTATCTGCGCCAACGCAGGTCAGCACGATATCGGCGCCGTTAACGGCTTCGGCAATGGTGGTGCAGCTGGTTCCGGAGTATTCGGTTGTCCACTGCTCGGCTTTGGCAGAGGTCCGGTTCCAGACCCTGACGGTGAGCCCGGCTTTGGCAAGGTGGCCGGCCATCGGATAGCCCATCACGCCAAGGCCGATAAATGCTGCTGTGGTCATTGCTTTCTCCTCTCGTGTTTTTGTCGGGTTAACTTAGCACAGAAGCGTGGGGCTGGAGCGAATAAAAAAGGCCGCTGAATCAGCGGCCTTTGCATGTCTTACCCCGGTAATCGAGTTTATTTTGTCGGATAGTCCCGGGAATCCGGACCAGTGTAGAGCTGGCGCGGACGGCCGATGCGGTAGTCGCCGCTGACCATTTCGTTCCAGTGCGAGAACCAGCCAATGGTCCGCGACAGGGCGAAGATAACGGTGAACATGGAAGTGGGGATTCCAATTGCCTTGAGGATCAGGCCGGAGTAGAAATCCACATTCGGGTATAGCTTGCGCTTGACAAAGTATTCGTCCTCCAGCGCGATTTTCTCGAGACGCTGCGCGATTTTCAGCAGCGGATCGTTCTCCAGACCCAGTTCAGTCAGGACCTCGTGAGCAGTTTCTGCCATCACCTTGGCCCGAGGGTCGAAGTTTTTGTAAACCCGATGGCCGAAGCCCATCAGGCGGAATGGATCGTCCTTATCCTTGGCCTTGGCAATGAATTTCTCGATATTGGATTCGTCGCCAATCTCGGCCAGCATATCCAGCACTGCCTCGTTGGCGCCACCATGCGCAGGGCCCCACAGGGCTGCAATCCCGGAGGCGATACACGCATAGGGGTTGGCACCGGTTGAGCCGGCCAGGCGGACCGTGGAGGTCGATGCGTTCTGTTCGTGGTCCGCGTGCAGGATGAAGATCTTGTCCATGGCCTTGGCCAGGATCGGGTTCGGCTTGTACTCCTCACAGGGAACGCCAAACATCATTTGCAGGAAGTTCTCCGAGTACGAGAGGTCATTGCGCGGGTAAATAAAGGGCTGTCCGATGGCATATTTGTAGCACCAGGCGGCAATGGTCGGCATTTTTGCAATCAGGCGATGAGCGGTGATTTCCCGCTGTTCCTCGCTGGCTACGTCCATTTCACCGTGGTAAAAGGCGGACAGAGCGCCCACCACGCCACACATGATGGCCATCGGGTGTGCGTCACGACGGAAACCCTGGAAGAAATTCCGCATCTGGTCGTGCAGCATCGTGTGATTTTTGATGGTGTCGTGGAACTTCTGGTTCTCCTCGGCGCTCGGAAGCTCGCCGTGAAGGAGGAGGTAACAGACTTCAAGGTAGTCAGAATGTTCGGCCAGCTGCTCAATCGGGTAGCCGCGGTGCAGGAGAACGCCATTTGCACCATCGATGTAGGTAATGGCCGATTCGCAGGCTGCTGTGGATACGAACCCGGGATCGTATGTGAAAACGCCTTCCTGGACTAGGCCTCGTACGTCGATAACGTCAGGGCCGACGGTGCCTGAATAAACCGGTAGCTCAATGGACTTGTCCCCCACCGAGAGCGTGGCTTTCCTGTCGGTCATGGTGCTCTCCTATTTATCAGCTTTAACAGCTTTATCTACAGTTATAGATGCGCTAGAAGGCGCGTATTATCGCAAAACTGGCGGCAAAATATAGGGCGTTGGCTTTTTTTGTCAATGGAAGAGTCCGGAAAAGCCAGAATTTGACATTCGCTGTAAATCAGGGATATCCCGAATAACAACGGATTGGGGGTGGAAAAGGATTTGTCAATCATCCTTATAGCTTGCTTAAGCCCCTGAAATACGCGGCCTGGGCGACGTTGCAGGTTTGTAATTGGTTAGGGTACTCCTTATAATCCCTAGCCCGGAATCGGGGATAAACCTTTTCCCGCTGCCTGTAAATAGCGGGTTGCCGGTGAGGTTTCCTCCCTTCTGAGCCAATCGTGTGCCGGTTTCGTATCAGCACGCCGATCCTTACATACCAACCATCCGCACCCGGTTTTCCGGTTCCGCGGAACCAAGAGAGAGTGTGAGAGCGCTGTGAATAGCAAACGACCAGTAAATCTCGATCTCGGCAAGTTTCATTTTCCGCTGCCAGCCATTACGTCCATATTGCACCGTATCAGTGGCATCATCATTTTTGTTGGTGTTGCGTTCATGCTTTACGGGCTTCAGCTTTCCCTGTCCGGGGAAGAGGGCTTCAGTCGCGTTAATGAACTGCTGGACAGCTTCCTTGCCAAGCTGATTATCTGGGGCATCTTGTCTGCTCTGTTGTACCACCTGGTTGCGGGTATCAAGCACCTGTTCATGGACATGGGCATTGGTGAAGAGCTCGAGAGCGGCCGCCTCGCCTCGAAGATCACGATTGTGGTTTCCGTCATTCTCATCGTTCTGGCAGGAGTCTGGGTATGGTAAACAGCGTCACAAACCTGGGTCGCAGTGGTGTCTTCGACTGGCTGATCCAGCGGGTAACCGCCTACGTACTTGCTTTGTATACAATTTTCCTGCTCGGTTATATGTTGACGACTGATGTCAACTATGACACCTGGAACGCGCTTTTTGACCAGACCTGGTTCCGTATCTTTACCTTGATGGCACTGCTTTCGATTGGTGCTCATGCCTGGGTAGGGCTCTGGACGGTGACCACGGACTACATCAAGGCCATGGGTCCCAGGTTTATCGTGCAGGCGGCTTGTGGGCTGACCATGTTCGTATATGTGGTTTGGGGCATTCAGATTCTTTGGGGGCTTTAATCGATGGCTAATATCAAGACCATGTCTTTTGACGCGATTGTTATCGGCGGTGGCGGGTCCGGCATGCGTGCCGCGCTTCAGCTGACCGAGTCCGGCGTCAATACCGCGTGTATCACCAAAGTTTTTCCTACGCGGTCTCATACGGTCTCTGCCCAGGGCGGTATCACCTGCGCGATCGCAAGTGCCGATCCTAACGACGACTGGCGCTGGCACATGTATGACACGGTAAAAGGTTCGGACTACATTGCCGACCAGGATGCCGTTGAGTACATGTGTTCCGTGGGGCCTCAGGCGGTATTCGAGCTTGAGCACATGGGTCTTCCTTTCTCCCGTACCGAGCAGGGCCGCATCTATCAGCGTCCGTTCGGTGGTCAGTCCAAGGGTCCGGATAACCCGACTCAGGCAGCCCGCACCTGTGCTGCGGCTGACCGTACTGGCCATGCGCTTCTTCACACTCTTTACCAGGCGAACATCAAGGGCGGTACTACCTTCCTTAATGAGTGGTACGCGGTAGATCTCGTCAAGAACAGCAAGGACGAAGTTGTAGGTGTGGTTGCCATTGAGGTAGAGACTGGCGAAGTTGCCTACATCAAGTGCAAGGCAACCGTTCTGGCTACCGGTGGTGCGGGCCGTATTTACGCCTCCACAACCAACGCCCTGATCAACACCGGCGACGGCATTGGCATGGCGCTGCGCGCCGGGTTCCCGATGCAGGATATGGAAATGTGGCAATTCCATCCGACCGGTATCTACGGTGCCGGTACACTGGTGACCGAAGGTTGCCGGGGTGAGGGTGGCTACCTGATTAATGCCGAAGGTGAGCGTTTCATGGAGCGCTATGCTCCGAACGCCAAGGACCTGGCGGGCCGGGACGTTGTTGCCCGGGCCATGGTTATCGAAATTCTCGAAGGCCGAGGATGTGGTCCCGACAAGGATCACGTTCTGCTGAAGCTGGATCATTTGGGTGAAGAAACCCTGAATCTGCGTCTGCCGGGCATTTGTGAGTTGTCCCGCACCTTCGCACACGTCGATCCGGTCAAAGAACCGATCCCGGTTGTGCCGACCTGTCACTACATGATGGGTGGTATCCCGACTAACGTTGGTGGTCAGGCCCTGACCCAGGACGAGAACGGTAAGGACAAGCCGATTCCGGGGCTGTTTGCCTGCGGTGAGGCAGCTTGTGTCTCTGTGCACGGTGCCAACCGCCTGGGTGGTAACTCACTGCTGGACCTGGTGGTCTTTGGTCGTGCGGCGGGTCTGCACATCGAAGAGCAGCTCCGTGGCGGTTTTGAGGTAGACGGTGCCAGCGAAGAGGATATCAAGCGTGCCATGGCGCGGCTTGATCGCCTGAACAGTGCGTCTGAGGGCGAGAGCGTGGCTGAGGTTCGCAAGGATCTCCAGAACTGCATGCAGCTGTACTTCGGCGTATTCCGTGATGGCAAGAGCATGGAAGAGGGTCTGCAGAAGCTGGAAGCCATTGGTGAGCGTGTTCGCAATACCAAGCTGGCTGATACGAGTAACGCTTTCAATACTGCTCGCATCGAAGCCCTTGAGCTCGATAATCTGTACGAGGTTGCGCTGTCCACTGCCATTTCCGCGTTTGAACGCAAGGAGAGCCGTGGAGCCCACGCGAGGAACGACTTTACCGAGCGTGACGATGAAAACTGGCTCAAGCACTCTATGTACTTTCCGCTGGAAAAGCGCGTTGGAAAGCGTGACGTGAATTTCGCGCCGAAGACTGTAGACACCTTCCAGCCGAAGGTCCGGACTTACTAAGGGGGACGCCGAAAATGTTAGTAAGCCTTTATCGTTATAACCCGGAGACCGACAATGCGCCCTATATGCAGGACGTGAATGTCGAGATTCCGGAAGGCAAGGATCTGATGGTCCTTGACGTCCTGAACCTGATCAAGGAAGGCGACCCTTCCATGGCCTACCGCCGGTCCTGTCGTGAGGGGGTATGCGGTTCTGATGGCATGAACATGAACGGCAAAAACGGCCTGGCGTGCATCACTCCTGTTTCCCAGGTGGTGAAAGGCGACAAGCTGGTGTTGCGCCCGCTGCCTGGTTTGCCGGTTATTCGGGATCTGGTTGTCGACATGAGCCTCTTCTACAAGCAGTATGAGAAGGTCATGCCTTACCTGATAAACGATAAGCCCGCGCCTGCGATCGAACGCCTGCAGTCTCCGGAAGATCGCGAGAAGCTGGACGGCCTGTACGAGTGCATCCTCTGTGCATGCTGCTCCACCGCCTGCCCGTCGTTCTGGTGGAATCCGGACAAGTTCATTGGTCCCGCCGGTCTGCTGCAGGCCTACCGTTTCCTGGCGGACAGCCGGGATACGGCGCAGGACGAGCGGCTTGCCAATCTGGATGACCCGTTCAGCGTGTTCCGCTGCAGGGGCATCATGAACTGTGTCAGTGTCTGCCCGAAAGGTCTGAACCCCACAAGGGCTATCGGCCATATTCGGAATCTTCTGCTGCAGCGGGCTACTTAAGCGGCAGAATTTCACTCAGACGCTATACTGTTCTGATCAGGTTAGTACCCGGAAGGCCTCGCAAGTTTGCGGGGCCTTCAACCAAAGGCTTATAGTCAAAAGTCTTACCCGGGTGCACACTACGCAAGCCGTGGCGGGAACTTATAAAGTTTTCTCCCTGCTTTGCTGAGTATAAAAACCACCGGGGAATGGAAAACATCCATGTCGGGTGTGGTGGCCAAAGTCGATCCCGTAAAAACCCGTATTGACTGAGATATACCCCTGGCCGACCATATCGGGCTCCCCGCACCAGCCCAAGGTGAGCTATTCAAGATGCACGAAAGCATAATGGAGCAGTTATGGCAGACTTCCCACCTTCAGGGTGGAAATCTTGCCTATGTTGAACAGCTTTTTGAAACCTACCTGACAGACCCCAATGCCGTTCCCGAAGAGTGGCGGAGCTATTTCGACAAGCTCCCCAGTGTCGATGGCTATCAGGGCCGCGACGTTGTCCACTCTTCCATCCGCGAACAGTTTGAACACATTTCCCGTAATCAGCGTTTTCTTGCCAGTGGCGGTGTTCCTGCCAGTGCAACGTCTGATGCGGACAAGAAACAGATCCGGGTTCTTCAGCTGATTAACGCCTATCGCTTCCGTGGTCATCAGGAAGCGAAACTGGATCCGCTCGGCGTATGGCAGCGTCCCAGGGTTGAAGACCTGGATCCCTCGTTTCACGAGCTGGCCGACTCCGATCGCGATCTCGAGTTTCAGACCGGTTCTCTGAATCTCGGCTCAGAGACCATGAAGCTCGGGGATATTGTCGATGGCCTGCGGCAGACCTATTGCGAGAGCATCGGCGCTGAATACATGCATGTCGTCGACACCCGCATCAAGCGATGGTTTCAGCAACGCATGGAGCCGGTTCGTTCACGCCCTGCCTATGAAGGTAACACCCGGAAGCATATTCTTGAGCGTCTGACGGCTGCCGAAGGTCTTGAGAAGTACCTCGGATCACGTTACCCGGGCGTGAAGCGGTTCGGTCTTGAGGGTGCAGAGACTCTGATACCCTGCCTGGACGAGTTGATTCAGCGTGCCGGTTCCTACGGCGCCAAGGAAATTGTCCTGGGTATGGCTCACCGTGGTCGCCTGAACGTTCTGGTCAACACCCTGGGCAAAAATCCGCGTGAGCTGTTTGACGAATTCGAAGGCAAGAAGCTCGCCGATTCCGGCTCCGGTGACGTGAAATACCATCAGGGCTTCTCATCCAACGTAATGACTCCGGGCGGCGAAGTTCACCTGGCCATGGCGTTTAACCCGTCGCACCTGGAGATCGTTTCACCGGTTGTTGAGGGTTCCGTTCGCGCCCGCCAGACCCGTCGCAATGACGATGAGGGCACCAAGGTTGTTCCGATTATCATGCACGGCGACGCGGCGTTTGCCGGCCAGGGCGTGGTGATGGAAACCTTCCAGATGTCCCAGACCCGCGGTTTCGGCGTTGGTGGCACCATCCATATCGTCATCAACAACCAGGTTGGTTTTACCACCAGCAAACAGGAAGATGCGCGTTCCACGGAATACTGCACCGACGTGGCCAAGATGATCCAGGCGCCTATTCTGCATGTGAATGCGGACGACCCGGAAGCGGTCATGTTTGTGACGCAGATGGCCATGGATTACCGCAACGAATTCAAGAACGACGTTGTGATCGATCTGGTTTGCTATCGTCGTCGTGGCCACAACGAGGCGGATGAGCCGGCAGCAACCCAGCCGGTCATGTACGAGAAGATCCGCAAGCTGAAGACCACCCGCAACCTGTACGTGGATCAACTGGTCGAAGCCGGTGTGATCACCGAGGACGAAGCCAAGCAGATGGAGAACGACTACCGTGACGCCCTGGACAATGGCGAGCACGTGGTCAAATCCCTGGTCAAGGAGCCCAACAAAGAGCTTTACGTTGACTGGACGCCGTACCTCGGTCACGAGTGGACTGCCAAGTGCAAGTCCAGCGTTGCTCTGAAGACTATCCAGAAGCTGGGCAAGAAGCTGACCTCAGTGCCCGAAGGGTTCAGCATCCAGCGTCAGGTCTCCAAGATTGTTACGGACCGGGAGAAAATGACGGCCGGTGCCTTGCCCATCAACTGGGGCTACGGCGAAGTGATGGCCTATGCGACCCTGTTGAATGAAGGTCACCCCATCCGCCTAACGGGTCAGGATATTGGTCGAGGCACGTTCTCTCACCGTCATGCGGTGCTTCACAATCAGAAAGACGGCTCGACCCACATCGCTCTGGCTGAATTGGCCGAGGACCAGCCCAAGTTCGAAATCTACGACTCGTTGCTTTCTGAAGAAGCAGTCATGGCTTTTGAGTATGGCTATGCCACCACCGCGCCTGATGGTCTTGTGGTCTGGGAAGCGCAGTTTGGCGACTTTGCCAACGGTGCACAGGTCGTTATCGATCAGTTCCTGACCAGTGGTGAGCACAAGTGGGGACGCCTGTGCGGTTTGACCCTGCTGTTGCCCCATGGTTACGAAGGGCAGGGCCCGGAGCACAGCTCCGCTCGCCTTGAGCGTTTCCTGCAGTTGAGTGCCGAGCATAATATCCAGGTCTGCGTACCGACCACGCCGTCGCAGGTGTTCCACATGCTCCGTCGCCAGGTCAAGCGCCCGTTGCGTAAGCCGCTGGTGGCGATTACGCCGAAGAGTCTGCTCCGGCACAAGGAGGCCACCTCCGATCTGGATGACCTGACCACAGGGACTTTCAAGACGATTCTGCCTGAGAAGGAGCCTTCGGATCCGAAGAAGGTAACGCGCCTGATCATGTGCAGCGGCAAGGTGTATTTCGATCTCCTCGAGAGGAAGAAGGCGGATGAGCGTGAAGACGTCGCCATCGTGCGTATCGAACAGCTCTATCCGTTCCCGGGGGATGACCTTGACGAACTGCTGAGCCATTACACCAAGCTCAAGCACGTTGTCTGGTGTCAGGAAGAGCCGATGAACCAGGGTGCCTGGTACTGCAGCCAGCATCATATGCGAAATGCGCTGCACCGCCTGAACCCCAAGCTGTACCTTCAGTATGCCGGTCGTGACGCTTCGGCTGCTCCCGCCTGTGGACACATGTCGGTCCACATTGAAGAGCAGAAGAAACTGGTTAACGACGCGTTTGAAATTTGACGAGCTACCGAACTAAGGATCTGTAATGTCAACTGAGATTAAAGCCCCCGTTTTCCCGGAGTCGGTCGCAGAGGGTACTGTCGCGACCTGGCACAAGCAGCCGGGTGAAGCCTGTTCACGCGATGAGCTGATTGTCGATATCGAGACAGACAAGGTTGTTCTTGAGGTTGTTGCACCTGCCGATGGTGTGATTGAGGAAATCCTCAAGAATGAAGGCGATACCGTCGAAAGCGGCGAAGTGGTCGGCAAGTTCAAGGAAGGTGCTGCGGGCGAATCCAAGCCTGCCGAGAGCAAGAAGGAAGAGAGCAAGGAAGAGGCTCCGAAGGAAGAAGCCAAGAGCGATGCACCCTCCGGCGATGCCATTCTGAGCCCGGCCGCCCGCAAGCTGGCCGAGGAGAACAATGTTGATCCGAACGCCATCAAGGGTACCGGTAAAGATGGCCGTGTGACGAAGGAAGACGTCCAGAACCATGTGGACAGTGCCAAGTCGTCTGGTGGTGCAGCTGCACCCAAGCCGGCGGCCGACATGCCCGAAGTCAACGTTAGCCAGGGCGAGCGCCCGGAGAAGCGTGTGCCGATGACCCGTCTGCGTGCGAGCATCGCCAAGCGTCTGGTCAATGCGCAGCAGAGCGCAGCCATGCTGACCACCTTTAACGAGGTCAACATGGCGCCGATCATGGAGCTGCGCAAGCAGTACCAGGACAGCTTCGTCAAGCGCCACGGCATCAAGCTCGGCTTCATGTCGTTCTTCACCAAGGCGGCGACAGAAGCCCTGAAACGTTTCCCGGCGGTGAACGCGTCCATAGACGGCAACGACATGGTTTACCACGGTTATCAGGATATTGGTGTGGCGGTATCCACGGATCGCGGTCTGGTGGTTCCGGTACTCCGCGATTCCGACGCCATGGGGCTGGCCGACATCGAGAAAAAGATTGTCGAGTACGGTACCAAGGCCAAAGACGGCAAGCTGGGCATTGAGGAAATGACCGGCGGCACCTTTACGATTACCAACGGTGGTATTTTCGGTTCACTGATCTCGACGCCGATCCTGAATCCGCCGCAGACCGCGATCCTGGGCATGCACAAGATCCAGGAGCGCCCGATGGCGGTGAATGGCAAAGTGGAAATCCAGCCAATGATGTATCTGGCGCTTTCTTACGACCACCGGATGATTGATGGCAAGGAAGCGGTGCAGTTCCTCGTTGCCATCAAGGAAATGCTTGAAGACCCGGCACGTATTCTGCTGGACGTCTGAGCCGACATTTAACGAATCGGAAAACGGGATAAATTATGTCTGATAAGTACGACGTCATTGTCATTGGTGCAGGCCCCGGTGGCTACGTGGCTGCCATTAAAGCAGCGCAGCTTGGCCTGAAAACCGCCTGCGTTGAATCCTGGACCTCTGAAGACGGCAAGTCACAGGTGCTGGGTGGTACCTGCCTTAACGTTGGCTGCATTCCCTCCAAGGCGCTGCTGGAAATTTCTCACAAGTTTGAGGAATCCAGCCACGACTTCGAGATGCAGGGCATTATCGCCAAGGATGTCAAGATGGACATCGCCAAGATGATGGAGCGCAAGAGCGGCATCGTTAAGCAGCTGACGGGCGGTATTGCTGGTCTGTTCAAGTCCAATGGCGTTACCTCCATCCACGGGCACGGCAAATTGCTGGCCAACCGTAAGGTGGAAGTAACCGACAAGGATGGAAAAGCCACGACCTATGAAGCCGACAATGTGATTCTGGCCACCGGCTCCAAGCCGATCCAGATTCCGCCGGCGCCGTTCGACGGCGAATACATCGTGGATTCCGAGGGCGCCCTGGAGTTTACCGAGGTTCCCAAGCGGCTGGGTGTTATCGGGGCCGGTGTCATCGGGCTGGAGCTTGGCAGTGTCTGGGCCCGTCTGGGTTCTGAAGTAACGGTTATCGAAGCCGTTGATACTTTTCTGCCGGCCGTAGACCAGCAGGTCGCCAAGGATGCCCTGAAACAGTTCCAGAAGCAGGGACTGAATATCACCATGGGCGCCCGAATGACCGGCGCTGAAGTCAAGCGCAAGCTCGTTAACGTGTCCTACGAGGACTCCAAGGGCAAGCAGGAAGCCAAGTTCGACAAGCTGATTGTTGCTGTTGGCCGTAGGCCGTACACCGATAACCTGCTGTCCGAAGACGCTGGCGTTCAGATGGATGAGCGTGGTTTCATCTTTGTTGATGACAACTGTAAAACCGAAGCGCCGGGTGTCTGGGCGATTGGTGACGTGGTTCGTGGTCCGATGCTGGCCCACAAGGCGTCTGAAGAAGGCATCATGGTTGCGGAGCGTATTGCCGGGCACAAGCCACAGGTTAACTACGACTGCATCCCGAACGTTGTATACACCTTTCCGGAAGTCGCCTGGGTTGGCAAGACCGAGGAGCAGATGAAGGCAGAGGGTGAAGAATACAACGTGGGTACCTTCCCGTTTGCGGCCAACGGTCGTGCAATGGCTGCAAACTCGGCAACCGGTCTGGTCAAGATCATCGCAGACGCGAAAACTGACCGCATCGTCGGTTTCCATGTAGTTGGTCCCCAGGCCTCTGAAATCGTTGCCCAGGGCGTAATCGCCATGGAATTCGGTTCCAGCGCCGAAGATCTGGCTTTGACCTGCTTTGCACACCCGACTCTGTCCGAGTCCGTGCACGAAGCAGCTCTGGCCGTCGGTGGTGGCGCGATTCACATCGCCAACCGCCGCAAGAAGAAGTAACGCAAACCAGGAATTTTTTAATTCGGGACATTAACTATGAATTTGCATGAATATCAGGGCAAACAGCTTTTCGCTGAATATGGCCTGCCAGTATCCAAGGGCATTGCCTGTGATACTCCGAAAGAAGCTGTCGACGCAGCTGGTGAAATCGGCGGTGATGCGTGGGTTGTAAAAGCCCAGGTTCACGCAGGTGGCCGTGGTAAGGCTGGCGGTGTAAAGCTGGTCAAGAGCAAAGAAGAGATTCGTGAGTTTGCCGAGAAGTGGTTGGGCAAGAATCTGGTAACCTACCAGACAGACGAGAATGGCCAGCCGGTCAGCAAGATTCTGGTTGAATCCCTCACCGACATCGACCAGGAGCTTTACCTGGGCGCGGTTGTTGACCGTGGCACCCGTCGTATCGTGTTCATGGCCTCCACCGAAGGCGGTGTTGAGATCGAGAAGGTTGCAGAAGAAACTCCTGAGAAGATTCTAAAAGCTGAAGTCGATCCGCTGGTTGGCGCACAGCCCTACCAGGGCCGCGAGCTGGCGTTCAAGCTGGGTCTTGAGGGCAAGCAGATCGGGCAGTTCACCAAGATCTTCGTTGGTCTGGCCAAGCTGTTCGAAGAGTGCGATCTGGCACTGGTAGAAATCAACCCGCTGGTTATCACGCCTGCCGGTGACCTGCACTGCCTGGACGCCAAAGTTGGCGTTGATGGCAACGCGCTGTACCGTCAGAAGAAGATCCACGAAATGCACGATCCCTCTCAGGAAGATTCCCGGGAAGCGGAAGCGGCCAAGTGGGAACTGAACTATGTAGCCCTGGAAGGCAACATCGGTTGTATGGTTAACGGTGCCGGCCTGGCCATGGGTACCATGGACATCATCAAACTGTCCGGCGGCCAGCCTGCCAACTTCCTGGACGTTGGTGGCGGTGCAACCAAAGAGCGCGTTTCCGAGGCGTTCAAGATCATC
>Ga0102928_1001837_pt1 | contig 12944 bp, 9 predicted proteins | sample SalPonR1_B_D1_MG_FD_78504 | JGI IMG/M metagenome (GOLD analysis project Ga0102928, IMG submission 78504) | Salt pond soil microbial communities from South San Francisco under conditions of wetland restoration - Salt Pond MetaG R1_B_D1_MG | ecosystem: Environmental > Aquatic > Marine > Intertidal...
CCGGGGATGAGCGACATGATGATAAAGACGATGACGGTGATCCCGAGGATGACCGGGATCGCGGACAGCAGTCGCTTGAGGATGTAGCCCGTCATCTGGCGCAAAATCCTTCGAAGGATTTCGCCAGGAGTTTTCGAAAACTCCCGGCGCGAGGGCCCCGCCGGTGCGGGGCCCTGTTGTGCTTCAGTTCTTCACGACGTCCTTCAGAAGCAGGAAGAACGACGGCTGCAGGCTGAATCTCTCGACATTCGCCGCCGTCACAGCGTTCTGCTTCCAGTTCGCCACGAAGACCCAGGGCGCGTCGTCCTGAACGATCGTCTGCATCTCCTTGTAGAGCCGCGCACGCTCGTCCTGATCGGTTGCGACGCGGGCCTGTTCGAGCAGTTCGTCGACTTGCGGATTCGAATAGTAGCCCGAATTGAATCCGCCCTGATCGGGCCAGGCCGCCGTGCGAAGCGCGAGGAAGGGCAGCGTGTCGGGATCGTTCGTCATCCACGCCATCTCGGCCATGTCGGCCTTGCCCTCGAGGCCCGGGTTCACCTCTCCGAGGAAAGTATTCCACTCGTAGGTCTCGATGACGACATCGAAGCCGACTGCTTCCAGATCGGCCTGGATCGCGGTCGCCATCGGCACGGGATCGAGCATCCCCGAACCGCCCTCGGTAACGTAGAAGGTAAGCTCCGCCCCCTCGGCCCCGGCCTCGGCGATGAGTTCACGCGCCCTGTCGGGATCGTGGGGATAGGGCTCAAGATCCTCGTTGTAGGCCCAGGCGAAGGCCGGTGGCGTCGGACCGGCGGCGACTTCGGCGGTGCCTTCGAGAACGTCGTTGACGATCGCCTCCTTGTTGACCGCGTAGTTCGCGGCCTGGCGTACGCGCTTGTCCGCGAACGGCCCTTCCTTGGCGTTCAGGATGAGAAACCAGACGTGCGGACCGGCCTGCTCGTAGACCTCGTAGGATTCACTCTGGAACTCCGAAAGCGCGTTCGGGGGCACCTCGACCATGAGGTCGATCCCGCCGGCCAGCATCTCGGCCGTCCGGGTGTTGGCGTCGGTGATCGGACGGAAGACGACTGCCTCCAGCTCCGGCGCGCCGTCCCAGTAGTCCGGGTTCCGCTCTACCACGACCGCCTCGTTCGAGCGCCACTCGGCGAAGGTGAATGGGCCGGTGCCGGAAGGATTGCGGCCGAAGTCGGCGCCATGCTCCATGACCGCAGCCGGCGAGACCATGAGGCCCGTGGGATAGGCAAGGTTCGACAGGAACGGCGCGTAGGGCTCGTTCAGGGTGAACTTCACCGTCATGTCGTCGACCACCTCGGTCTCCTCGATCGCCGAGAAGAAGAAGGCGAGCGGGAACGGCCCGGTGTCGTGATAGGGGTGGTCCTCGTTCAGCATCCGGTCGAAGTTGAACTTCACCGCCTCGGCATCGAAGGACGCGCCGTCATGGAAGGTGATTCCCTCACGGAGAGTGAAGGTGTACTCCGTGCCGTCTTCGCTGATCTCCCAGTCGGAGGCGAGCGCGGGCTCGACCTCCAGCGTGCCGTCACGGTAACGGACCAGACCGTCATAGACGTTCATCAGGATGCGGAAGTCGTTGACGGCCGTCACCGCGTGCGGGTCGAGCGATTTCGGCTCGGCGATCTGGCCGACGATGAGAACGCCGGGCGGCGTCTGCGCCGCCGCAGGCATCCCGAGTGACAGCGACAGCGCGGCGGCCCCCGCGAGCCCTCCGATGCCCCGGCGCGTGATGGCGAACAGGCTCATTTCAAATGCTCCCTTTATTGGACTATTCCCTAATTTATCATGAAAAATTTTGAGTCGGAAGATTTATCATGATAAAATGGTGGCATGACCTTTTCTCTCCTTGCGCGCGATCCTTCGACCGGCGACCTCGGAGGCGTCGCGGCGACAGGCAATCTCTGCGTCGGGGGCTGGGTTCTCAGGGGCGACGCCCGAGGCGGCCTCACCGCGTCTCAGGGTCTATCGCCCTCGACGATGTGGGGCGAAGATGCCCTTGCGGCACTCGTCTCGGGCGCTTCTGCCCGGGAGGCAGTCGCCGCAGTAAGCGTCGACGATTCCGGGCGCGACACGCGTCAACTCTCCGCAATCTCCAGGGACGGCAGGACCGCGGCCTTCGACGGATCCGGCAACCATGCGTTCACGGGACATCTGACCGGCGACGGCTGGATCGTCGCAGGGAACTGGCTGGCCTCGTCGGCTGTCATCGAGCACGCGGCGCAGGCCTTTGCCGGAACCTCGGGGTCGTTCGAGGAACGCCTTCTCGCCGCCGTATCGGCGGGCGTCGCCGCGGGAAGCGACCGCCGGGGCACGATTTCCGCGGCACTTCTGGTGGTCGGGGCGGATCGTCCCCCGCTGACTCTCAGGATCGATCACGACGAACGGCCGGTGGAGCGGCTTGCGGCCCTCTATGCCCTGACGCGCCGGAAAGACTACATGACGTGGCTCGGAACCCTTCCCACGCGCAAGACCCCCGAGAGAGCATGACCTCGTCCCCGATCCGCACCATTCACTCGGACCACGTTCATTTCGGGTGGGACAGGAGCGAGCCTCCCGTCACAACAATCGCGCCCGGCGACACCGTCACGCTTGCCTGCCGAGACGCCGGCGACGGGCAACTCGGTCCCGGGTCGACCGATGCCGACGTCAGCGCGATGGATGCGGCGCGGGTCAATCCGGTGACGGGTCCGCTCCTCATCGATGGCGCGAAACCTGGCGACGCGCTTGCGATCCGGATCGTCGATTTGTCGCCGTCCGGGTTCGGCTGGACCGCACTGATCCCGGGCTTCGGACTGCTTGCCGAGCAGTTCCCGGACCCGAGGCTCCACCTCTGGCGCTACGACGCCTCCGGTGGCTCTCCGCTCGCCTTCGGGGACATCGCAGAGATCCCGCTCTGCCCCTTCGTCGGCACGATCGGCACAGCGCCGGCCGAACCCGGACGGCACAGCGTCATCCCACCGCGGAACGTCGGCGGCAACATGGACATTCGAGATCTCGGCCCCGGCACCACCCTGTTCCTGCCGGTCGAGGTGGCTGGCGCGCTGCTTTCGGCGGGAGACACACACGCGGCGCAGGGAGACGGCGAGGTCTGCGGCACCGCCATCGAAAGCGCCATGGACCTCACGCTGCAGGTGGACCTCGTCAAGGACGCGCGCCTTGTCTTCCCGCGCTATGAGACGACACGGGCGCGCCCCGGTTCGGGGGGCGTCGTCGCCACGACCGGGATAGGGCCAGAGCTGATGCCGGCTTCCCGCGACGCGGTATCCGGCATGATCGACCACCTGACGCGCACGCGCTCGGTGTCGGCCGAAGCGGCCTACATGCTCTGCTCGGTCGCCGGAGATCTCCGGATCTCCCAGATCGTCGATGCGCCCAACTGGACGGTGTCCTTCGCGATCCCGAAGACCATCTTCGCCGACCGTGCCTCCATCTAGGCCCAGCGGTGGCAAACCGTTCTCGCAAGCGCTCCCGCGGCGCCGGCCACGTCATCGGCGGACAGTTCAGTCTTGTGCGGGATGCGGTTTCGACGATGTCGAGCCTCGGGCCGGATTTTGCCCCGCACGCCCCCCGTTATCCGCACCTTCATAGGCGATCTCCGGCGCGCCAGGGCGGCGGCGACGGGGCGGATGCAAGCGCTGCTGAATATGCCCTCCACCTGCTGAATACGGTCGCATTCGTTCGCCGTTTAGCCGCTTCCAAAGGCGATCGGGTTGTCTTTCGGGAAGAACCCTGTTGTATTGAAAGCGTCATAACTGAACAAAAAACGACAGACGGGGAGCAACCAAGGTGGCAACTGCACACAGCAGCGACACCGCTTTTGTCGAATTCGAACGTGTCCAGAAGAGCTATGATGGCGAGACTCTCGTCGTCAAGGACCTGAACCTTTCGATCGGCCGCGGCGAATTCCTGACTATGCTCGGACCGTCCGGGTCGGGCAAGACGACCTGCCTGATGATGCTGGCGGGATTCGAAACTGCGACGCATGGCGAGATCCGGCTTGGCGGACGGGAGATCAACAACATTCCCCCGCACAAGCGCGGGATCGGCATGGTCTTCCAGAACTATGCGCTGTTCCCGCACATGACGGTCGCCGAAAACCTCTCGTTCCCGCTGGAAGTCCGGAACATCGGCAAGTCCGACCGCGAGGAGAAGGTGAAAACCGCGCTCTCGATGGTGCAGATGGCTGAGTTCGGCGGGCGCCGTCCGGCACAGCTTTCGGGCGGCCAGCAGCAGCGGATCGCTCTGGCCCGCGCGCTGGTCTTCGAGCCCGAACTGGTGCTGATGGACGAACCGCTCGGCGCGCTCGACAAGCAGCTTCGGGAAAGAATGCAGTTCGAGATCACGAATCTCGCGCACGAACTTGGCATCACGACGGTCTACGTGACCCACGACCAGACCGAGGCGCTGACGATGTCGGACCGGGTCGCCGTGTTCGACGACGGCCGCATTCAGCAACTCGCGCCGCCGGATCAGCTCTACGAGAAACCCGAAAACAGTTTCGTCGCGCAATTCATCGGCGAGAACAACACGCTCCTCGGCAACATCGAGCAGATCAACGGGACCGCGTGTACCGTCCGGCTCGATGGCGGTGAGATTATCGACGCCGTACCCGTCAACGTCGAGGAGAGCGGCCAGCGGACGCGCGTCTCGATCCGGCCCGAGCGTGTCGAATACAACAAGGACCGCCTCACGCCGGGCGCGCATACGATCAAGGCTGAGGTGCTCGAATTCATCTACATGGGCGATATCTACCGGACCCGCCTCAAGGTCGCGGGAAACGAAGATTTCATCATCAAGACACGCAACGCTCCAGACCAGCGCCGGCTCAAGCCCGGCGAGGAGATCGAAATTGGCTGGCGTAGCGAAGACTGTCGGGCGCTCGACGCCTGATATCAATGCCCGCCGCGGCATGCCCACCGGGCGGGGAAAAATCAAAGGGCAATTCGAACTAGGAGAGAAACATGAAACTCAAATCCATGCTATTGACGGCGACTGCTATCGCCGTGGGCGGCGCGGCCTCTGCGCAGGAAATGGCGGACGACATGACGCTGGTTTCCTGGGGCGGCGCCTACCAGACGAGCCAGGTCAACGCCTACGCCGCGCCCTACCAGGCGATGCACCCCGATGTGGATGTCGTCTGGGACGAAAGCTCGAACGAGGCGGTGGCCAAGCTTCGCGCGATGAACGAAGCCGGCAACATCACCTGGGATCTCGTCGACGTGGTGGCCTCGGACGCCATCCGTCTCTGCGACGAGGGCCTGGCGATGGAATACGATCCGGACGAGCTTCTCGAGCCCGCGCCGGACGGCACACCCGCTTCCGAGGACTTCGGCGACCTGATCGTGTCGGACTGCTACATTCCGCAGATCGTCTACTCGACGACCGTGGGCTACCGCACCGACCTCGTCGGGGACACTCCGCCGACCGAGATCTGCGCGCTCTTCGACACCGAGGCCTATCCGGGCAAGCGCAGCCTCGAGAAGCGCCCGATCAACAACCTCGAGTGGGCGCTCTACTGTGACGGCGTGGCCAAGGAAGACCTCTACGACGTGCTCGAGACCGAGGAAGGTCAGGATCGCGCGTTCGCCAAGCTCGACACCATCAAGGACGACGTCATCTGGTGGTCGGCCGGCGCGGACACGCCGCAGCTTCTCGCCGACGGCGAAGTCGTGATGGGCTCGACCTACAACGGCCGCCTGTTCTCGCTCATCGAGGAACAGGACCAGCCCGTGGAGATGCTCTGGGACATGCAGGTGTTCGACCTCGACGGCTGGATCATCCCGGCCGGCCTGCCCGAGGACCGTCTGGCGCGGGTGAAGGACTTCGTCCGCTTCGCGACCGACACCCAGCGCCTCGCCGACCAGGCGAAGTGGATCTCCTACGGCCCGGCGCGCGCATCGTCGGCTCCGCTCGTCTCGACCCATGCCGATCTCGGCATCGAGATGGCGCCGCACATGCCGACCGATCCGGACAACGCGGCCAACACGCTGCTCTACAACTACGAGTGGTGGGCTGACTACCGCGACGATCTGGACGCCAAGTTCCAGGCCTGGCTCGCGCGGTAACTGAAAAACGGACGGGTGCCGCGACTCGCGGCGCCCGCTTCCCATCCGGGGGTTGATCATGCCGAAGGGCTACATCATCGGACACATCACCGTCAGGGAGCCCGAGGCGTACAAAGAGTACATCCGGCGCGATACGCCGATCCTCGAGGGCCTCGGAGGAAAATTCATCGTCCGGGGCGGCCAATCCGAGGTCAAGGAGGGCGACGTGCTTGAGCGGCACGTCGTGATCGAATTCCCGAGCTACGAGGCGGCGCTGGCCGCCTACAACGATCCCGATTACCAGGACGTCGCCGACATCCGGCGCCGCACGGCCGATAGCGTCATCCTCGTCGTGGAAGGAACCTGACATGGCAGACGTCGCCGCAGACGCCCCGATCCCCAAGCCGGACGCGGGAGACCGCCCGAAGCCGGGCAAGGTCGAGCCGCTCATTTCCGCCGACGGCACGCCGCTCAAGCGATCGCTGATGCGGTCGCTCCGGCGCCAGAAATTGCGCGCCTTCGCACTCGTGGCGCCACTCCTGATCTTCGTGCTCGTCACGTTCATCGCCCCGATCGCGGACATGCTGTTCCGTTCGGTCGAGAACCAGATCGTCTCGGAAACCCTGCCGCGCACGTCGCAGACGCTCGAAACCTGGGACGCCGCGACCGAGGATCTCCCGCCGGAGACCGCGTTCGCCGCGCTTGCCTACGATCTCGTCGACGCGCAGGAACGCAAGCTGCACACCCGCCTCGGGTCCCGTCTCAACTACGAAACCACGGGCATGTCGTCCCTCTTCCGCAAGACGGGGCGTTCCGTGGACGAGGTGGGCGAAATCTACCTCGATCAGTTCACGGAGCTCGATCCTCGATGGGACGAGGCGGAGCACTGGGCGGACATGGTCGCGGCCGAAGGATGGGCGCACCCCGAACCGTTCGAGGCCGATCCGGAGTTCGCCGCGCTGATGCCCGAGACGGCATATGCCTATACCTCCTTCGCCCGCGCGATGCAGGAGGAGAACGACGACGACCCCGCGGCGGAGGAACCCTGGGCCCCCGTGCACCTCGCGCTCTATCGCGACCTGATGGCGGCGGATCAAGGCCCGATCGATGCCTATACAGGCCCGCGCGCGGACCTGCTGAGCGAGGCGCGCGCGGCCGTGGAGGGCTTCGAGACGCAAAGCATCCGCGCGATGTTCGAGGACATCGACGAGGACTGGCTCGACCACGAGGTCTGGGCCACGATCAAGACGTTCCTGCCCGAATACACGCCGGGCTATTTCCTGAACTCCGTCGACCTCCAGCTGTCGCCCGAAGGCGGCGTCACGGTAGAGGACGAGGATCAGCGCATCTACATGCTGCTGTTCCAGCGGACGCTGTTCATGTCGCTCGTCATCATGGGGTCTTGTATCCTGCTCGGCTATCCGATCGCCTACCTCCTTGCGACGCTGCCGGCGCGGAGCGCGAACATTCTCCTGATCCTCGTGCTCCTCCCGTTCTGGACGTCGCTTCTGGTGCGGACCTCCGCATGGAAGGTTCTGTTGCAGCAGCAAGGGGTCATCAACGACATCCTTGTCTGGATAGGGATCGTCGGTGACGCCAACCGGCTGGTGATGATCAACAACCAGTTCGGCACGATCGTCGCGATGACTCACATCCTCCTGCCGTTCATGATCCTGCCGCTCTATTCCGTGATGAAGACCATTCCGCCCTCATACGTCCGCGCGGCCAAGTCGCTCGGCGCGACGAACTGGACGGCGTTCTGGCGGGTCTACTTCCCGCAGTCTGTGCCCGGCATCGGCGCGGGATGCATCCTCGTGTTCATCCTCTCGATCGGCTACTATATCACGCCGGAACTCGTCGGTGGCACCACCGGGACGTTCATCTCCAACCGGATCGCCTACCACATCTCGACGTCGCTCAACTGGGGCCTCGCGGCCGCGCTGGGGACGATCCTGCTCGTGGTCGTGCTGGTCCTCTACTGGGTCTACGACCGGATCGTGGGCATCGACAACGTGAGCCTGGGGTAAAACGACATGTCCGGACCACCGAGCTATGCAACGACGGGTCAGCGAACCTGGTACTACGGGTTCCGGGTGATCTGCGGGATCATCTTCTTCTTCCTGATCGCGCCGATCGTCACGATCATTCCGCTGTCGTTCAACGCCGAGAACTTCTTCACCTTCACGCCGGAGATGCTGGCGCTCGACCCGGAAGGATATTCGCTCAAACACTACAGGGACTTCTTCAACAACCCCGACTGGCAGCAGGCGATGTGGAACTCGCTCAAGATCGCGCCGGCGGCGACGCTCCTTTCGGTCTCGCTCGGCACGCTTGCGGCAATCGGGCTGAGCCAGCCGCACGTGCCGTTCCGGCGGGCGATGATGGCGATCCTGATTTCGCCGATGATTGTCCCGCTCATCATCTCGGCGGCGGGAATGTACTTCTTCTATTCGCGCGTCGGGCTTCAAGGCACGTATCTCGGCGTCGTCCTCGCCCATGCCGCTTTGGGGATTCCGTTCGTCATCATCACGGTGACGGCGACGCTCGTGGGCTTCGACCGGTCGCTCACGCGCGCCGCGGCAAGCCTCGGTGCCGATCCCGTGCGCACCTTCTTCCGTGTTCAGATGCCGCTCATCCTGCCGGGCGTCATCTCGGGCGGACTGTTCGCGTTCATCACGTCCTTCGACGAAGTCGTCGTCGTGCTCTTCGTCGGCTCGGCCGGTCAGAAGACCCTGCCGTGGCAGATGTTCATCGGTCTGCGCGAACAGATCAGTCCGACGATCCTCGCCGTGGCGACAATTCTCGTCGCACTCTCGATCGCGCTCCTGACGACGGTCGAACTCCTCCGCCGTCGGTCGGAGCGCCTGCGCGGCATGTCGCCCGGCTGATTCATTCGGCCGGCTCCGCCTCCGCGCGTACGTCGCGGAGCCTGAGCCCGTCTGGATCGAACGGCGGGCGGTCCAGAACGCGGGCGACGTGCGGCTTGCCCAAGATCGCGACATTGAGCTTGTCGCCGGGGCCGGCGAGATCCGGTTTCAGGTACGCGATGGCGAGCGATTTTCCGACCGAGTACCCGTAGGCGCCCGAGGAGACCTGCCCGGCCGGCGTGCCGTCGGTCAGAAATACCGGTTCGCCGCCCGAGGCGTCCGCGACGGTCGCATCGATCTCCAGGATCGACATGACCTCGCGCGGCGCATTGTGGCGGATCGCGGTCCAAGCGTCCTTGTTGAGGAAGTCCTTGTCGGCCTTCACCAGTGCTTCGAGTCCGCTTTCCTGCGGCCAGTACTCCGGGCTGTAGTCCCGGCCCCATGATCCGTAGCCCTTCTCGACACGAAGGCTCATCAGGGCGCGGCTGCCGATTGGCCCTGCCCCGAGCTCGCGCCCCTTGTCCAGGAGCGCGGTGTAGAGAGCCACCTGATCGGCCTCCGCGCAATGCAGCTCCCACCCCAGATCGCCGGTGAAGGACACGCGGACCGCCACGCAGTCCACCCCTGCGACGGTAATCCGGGCTGAGCGGAAGAACGGGAACGCCTCGTTCGACAGATCGGCGGTCGTGAGCCGCGCGAGCAGGTCGCGCGCCCGCGGCCCGGCGACGTTGAAGCCGCAGACGGCCTCCGTCCGACTTTCGAACGTCGTGCGCTCGGGAAGCGGTACCGCGCGAAAGACTCTCTGGTGGAACCGTTCGGCCATTCCTGACCCGATCACCCAGAACTCGTCCTCGGCCAGCCGCGTCACGGTGAAATCTCCGGCGACACCGCCGCGTTTCCCGATCAGTGGCGTCAGGCACGACCGGCCCACCTTCGTGGGCATCCGGTTGGCGAAGACGTCGTTCAGCCAGTCTTCGCCGCCCGGACCCTGGACGACGTATTTGGCGAAGTTCGAGATATCGATGATGCCGGCACGCTCGCGCAGTATCCGCGCCTCGCGGCCGACGCTCTCCCACCACGGCTGGCGGGTGAATCCGGCGCTGTCTGGCACATCGGCGTCGAAGTAGAGCGGATGCTCCCAGCCGTAGTTCAGCCCGAAGACGCCGCCCATCTCCCTCTGCATCCCGTGGACGGGCCGCATCCGCACCGGCCGCCCCGCCTCGCGCTCCTCGCCGGGGAAGTGGATCTTGAAGCGGTGCGCGTACTGGTCCCGCACCCGCGCCTTCGTAAAGGCCTTTCCCGCCCAGTGTCCGAACCGCGCGAGGTCCCAGCCGAACATGTCGAGCGACGGCTCGCCTTCGACGATCCATTCGGCCGACAGCTTGCCCAGACCGCCGTTCTGGCTGAAGCCCGGAATGATCCCGCAGCAGCAGAAGTAGCCCGTCATCTCGGGCACCGGGCCGAACAGCGCCGAGCTGTCCGGCGACCAGATCATCGGGCCGTTGATCACCCGCTTGATCCCCGCCTCGCCCACCGCCGGCACCCGGTCGATGGCGCGCATCATGTTCTGCTCGATCCGCTCGAGGTCGTCGGGGAACAACTCGTGGCCGAAGCCCTGCGGCGTCCCCTCCTCGGCCCAAAAGCGCATGTCGCGCTCGTAGGCGCCGACGAGCAGGCCCTTTCCCTCCTGTCGCAGGTAATACTCCCCGTCGCGGTCGGCGACAGATGGAAGCCGCCGGTCGAGCGCGGCGATCTCGGCGATCTCGGCGATCGTCTCGGTCACGAAATACTGGTGCTCGGTCGGGATGAGTGGAAGCTCCAGCCCAGCCATCGCGGCGACCTCGCGCGCCCAGAGCCCTGCGGCATTCACCACCCAGGGCGTGTGGATGTCGCCCGTCTCGGTGCGCACGATCCACGTCCCGTCCGGCTGCGCCTCGGTCGCGACGACCGGCGTGAAACGGTGGATCTCCGCCCCCCGCTGCCGCGCACCCAGGGCATAGGCGTTGGTCACGCCCGAAGGATCCACGTTGCCGCCGTCGGGCTCGAACATGATGCAGCGGACGCCGTCGAAGTTCACCAGCGGGTGCAGGCGCTCGGCCTCGTCGCGGCTGACCTCGTGGAAGTTCATGCCATATCGCCGCGCCTTCGCCTCCTGCAGGCGCAGCTGGTGTTCCCGCGCCTCGGTCTGCGCGAGGTAGAGGCTTCCGGGCTGGAACACGCCGCAGCTCTGTCCGGTCTCGGCCTCGAGCTCCTTGTAAAGCGTCATGGTGTAATGCTGGAGCCGCGAGATGTTCGTGACATCGTGCAGCCCGTGGATGTTCGCCGCGGCGTGCCAGGTCGACCCGCTGGTCAGCTCCGATCGCTCCAGCAGGACGACATCCGCCCAGCCGAGCTTGGTTAGGTGATAGAGGATCGAGCAGCCGACGACGCCGCCTCCGATCACGACGGCCTGGGCTTGGGTGCGCATCCGGTTGTCTCCCTTCCGCATCGCGGTCTCGTCTGGCGCATATTCGGCGAACCGACGGTCCCGCACCCGCGCGCCCGCGACATACCGGAGATCGAATGCGCCGGCAGCTCGCGGGGGAATCGCACCCGCCCCGCCAAACGACGGTGCAGACTCGGCACATCGGTGACTTGCGGGTATCAAGGGAGGAACCCGGACACAGAAGGCCGACCGATGAGCCGCGACCCGCTTCTCCAGCCCTACCGTCTGAAGCATCTGACGCTGAAGAACCGGATCATGACGACGAGTCATGAACCGGCCTACCCCGAAGACGGGCTGCCCAAGGACCGCTACCGGGCCTACCATGAAGAGCGGGCGAAGGGCGGGATCGCCCTGACAATGACGGCCGGGTCAGCACTCGTCAGCCGCGACAGCCCGCCCGCCTTCAACAACATCCTGGCCTACCGCGACGAGGTCGTCCCCTGGATGGCCGAACTGACCGACGCCTGCCGCGCCCACGGTTGCGCCGTGATGATCCAGCTCACTCATCTCGGCTGGCGGAGCCGATGGGACTGGGGCGACTGGCTCCCGACGCTCGCCCCCGGTCCGCACCGGGAACCGGCTCACCGCGCCGTCCCCAAAGTGATGGAGGACTGGGACATCGTGCGGGTGATCGCGGACTACGCCGACGCGGCGGAGCGCATGAAGGCGGCGGGCCTCGACGGGATCGAGCTCGAGGCCTACGGCCACCTTTTGGACGCCTTCTGGTCGGGGCGTCTCAACCACCTCGGCGCGCCGTGGGGCGGGCCATCGATCGACGACCGTCTGAAGTTCCCGCTCGACGTGCTTTCCGCCATCCGTGAGCGCGTCGGGCCCGAGTTCATCGTGGGAGTCCGCTTCACCGCCGACGACAGGCAGCCCGGGGGCATCAGCGAGGAAGACGGGCTCAGCATCGGCCGTTCGCTGAGGGACAGCGGCATGGTCGACTTCCTGAATGTGATCCGTGGTCGTGTGGATACCGACGCGACCCTGACCGATGTCATCCCGGTGCAGGGCATGAAGAGCGCGCCGCACCTGGATTTCGCGGGCCGTATCAGGACCGAGGTCGGATTGCCCACCTTCCACGCGGCTCGCATCCCGGACGTCGCGACTGCGCGGTACGCAGTCGCCGAAGGCAAGCTCGACATGGTCGGAATGACGCGCGCCCACATTGCCGATCCTCACATTGTCCAGAAGATCGCCGAAGGGCGCGAGGACGACATACGTCCCTGCGTCGGCGCGACCTACTGCCTGGACCGGATCTATGCGGGCGGCGCGGCGCTCTGCATCCACAATCCCTCGACGGGGCGCGAGCTGTCGCTGCCGCACGTCATTCCCGCCGCGAAAGACCGCAAGCGCGTCGTCGTCGTGGGTGCAGGGCCCGGCGGTCTCGAAGCGGCACGGGTCGCGGCGGACCGCGGGCACATGGTCACCGTCTTCGAAGCCGCGCCCGACCCGGGCGGTCAGGTCCGGCTCGCCGCGCAGTCCCCACGCCGGCGCGAGATGATCGGGATCATCGAGTGGCGCATGGCGCAA
>Ga0102928_1001839_pt1 | contig 12941 bp, 11 predicted proteins | sample SalPonR1_B_D1_MG_FD_78504 | JGI IMG/M metagenome (GOLD analysis project Ga0102928, IMG submission 78504) | Salt pond soil microbial communities from South San Francisco under conditions of wetland restoration - Salt Pond MetaG R1_B_D1_MG | ecosystem: Environmental > Aquatic > Marine > Intertidal...
ATGGCCCTTGCATTTGTTTCGACGTTCGCGGTCACCAGCCCGGTGGTTGCCCAGGACAAGTCCGACTGGCCCAGTAACTTCACAGTTGGTACTGCCAGTCAGGGCGGAACCTATTTTGCCTATGGTTCGGGCTGGGCCAACTTCGTGGCCGAGAACCTGGGTATTTCCGGTGGTGCCGAGATCACCGGCGGCCCGATGCAGAACATGGCGCTGGTACACACCGGAGACCTGAAGTTCGGCCTGACTACCATGGGCCCGGCCCGGGAATCCCTGGAAGGCAACAGTTCGCTGGCACCAGGCCTGGAGATGGACAACGTCTGCGCGATCTTCCCGATGTACCAGACACCCTTCTCCGTTACTGCCCTTGCTGACTCCGGCATTACCTCGATTTCCAGCATTCCCGACGGTGCAACCATTGGCTTTGGGCCTGCGGGCTCAACATCTGATACTTATTTTCCGCGCATGATGGAAACCCTGGGGGTTGAGTTTGAGCGCCGCAATGGCAGTTGGTCGGATCTTGGCGGCCAGTTGCAGGATGGTCTGCTTGATGTCATTGCGTTCGCTGCCGGTATTCCCATTCCGGCCGTAAGCCAGCTGGAAGTCCAGACCGACGTGAACATCATTGGCATGACCGAGGAAGAACTCAAAACGATCACTGACAATTATCCGGTTTCCGAGTTCACTATTCCGGCAAGCACGTACCAGTCGCTGGAACAGGACTCCCGGGTAGTGTCCATGTGGAACTTTGCCATTGCCAACTGTGAGGTTCCGGAAAGCCTGGTCTACGAAATTACCAAGCTGACCATGGAAAACAACGACAAGATGGTGTCAATCCACAAGGCAGCAAGCACGTCTGTCCCGGAAAACTACACCAAGAACACTGTCCTGCCCTGGCACCCGGGTGCCGCTCGCTGGTTTAACGAAAACGGTTACCAGATCCCGCAAAGCCAGATCAAGTAATTTCATTGTGTTTGAGGGGTCCGGCCGGGCCCCTTTGGCGGCCAGCTTTTGCTGGCCCCGTTTTCCTGTAGACAGGGCCTGACATGACCACCGAGCACCCCTCCAAGGACCCAACTCCGACAGTAGAGTCGGACGAAGACCATATCCTTGCCCATAACGTCGACGAAGAGCCGGTAGAGGCCAATCGCCGGATGTATGATGGCTGGCTGCTGAAATTCGTTACTCTGCTGACGATCGGCTATTCATCGTTTCATCTTTACTCGCTGAACATTAGTCCGATGGAGACCTGGAGTTATCGTATTGTTCACGTCGCCGGCGCTCTTGTGCTGGGCTTTTTACTTTACGCCGGTGCCCGCTTCGCAACCCGGGAAGAGGGTGGTGCCCGGCACAGGTGGACCACCTGGGTCGGCGCTGTTGCGGTGCTGCCCGCCCTGTATGCGCTCTATCAGACTTTTGCTTTCAGCCAGCTGGTCGCCGGCGGTGCCCAGCGGATTCCCGTCGTGCTGGAGACCTGGCACTATGGCTGGCCCCTGCTGGCGGCTACCACTATCGGTATTGTTCTGAGCTGGTTTCATCAGCGTGAGCGCTCGCGTTTCAGCGTGCCTGACCTGGTGCTGATTCTGTGCTCGATTGCTGTTGCCGGCTATTTCCTGATGGCTTATAACACCAATATGCGCATGAGTACGGGCACGTCGTTTGCGCCGGTGGGCATCTCCTTCGCTGCAGCGGCGGGCTGCGCCCTGATCATGGAGCTGACCCGCAGGGTCGCAGGCCTGGCACTGGTTATCATTGGCCTGGTGTTCCTGGTGTATGTGTTTGCCGGCCCCTACCTGCCGGGTTTCCTCGGCTATCCCGGACTGTCGGTGCAACGCTTCTTCAGTCAGGTCTATACCGATGCGGGTATTCTCGGGCCCACGACGGCGGTTTCCTCAACCTACATTATCCTGTTCATCGTTTTTGCCGCTTTCCTGCAAGCGTCGAAGGTTGGCGATTACTTTGTAAACTTCGCCTTTGCGGCGGCTGGTCGTTCCCGTGGCGGTCCGGCCAAGGTTTCGATCTTCGCCTCGGGCCTGATGGGCATGATTAACGGCACCAGCGCCGGTAATGTGGTATCTACCGGCTCATTGACCATCCCGCTGATGAAGAAAGTGGGCTACAGCAAGAAATCCGCTGGCGCGGTCGAGGCTGCAGCGTCGACCGGTGGGCAGATCATGCCGCCGATCATGGGCGCGGGCGCCTTCATCATGGCGGAAATTACCGGTATTCCCTATACCGAAATTGCCATCGCGGCGATCATCCCCTCAATCCTGTATTTCGCATCGGTCTATTTCATGGTGGATTTCGAGGCTGCGAAAATGGGCATGCGGGGCATGCGCGAGGACGAGCTCCCCAAACTTCGCAAACTTATCAAACAGGTGTATCTGTTCATCCCCATCATCATCCTGATCTATGCCCTGTTCCAGGGCTATTCCGTGATTCGTGCCGGTACCCTGGCGACGGTTTCTGCGGCGGTGGTGAGCTGGCTGACACCCAACAGGATGGGGATACGCTCGATTCTGCGGGCCCTGGATATTGCATCTTTGATGGCAATCCAGATTATTGTGGTTTGTGCCGCCGCCGGCATCATCGTGGGTGTAATTTCACTCACCGGTGTTGGCGCCCGCTTCTCTGTGCTGCTGCTGGATGTGGCCGAAGCGAGCCAGCTGCTGGCGCTGATTTTCGCGATGTTCATATCGATCCTGCTGGGTATGGGGATGCCCACCACCGCGGCCTACGCGGTCGCCGCGTCGGTGGTGGCGCCCGGTCTGGTGCAACTGGGTATTGAGCCGCTTACGGCACATTTCTTTGTGTTCTACTTTGCAGTGGTGTCGGCCATTACTCCGCCGGTTGCGCTGGCGTCCTATGCAGCGGCCGGTATTTCCGGCGCCAATGCCATGGAAACCTCGGTAGCCTCGTTCCGTATCGGTATCGCGGCGTTTATTGTCCCGTTCATGTTCTTCTACAACAGTGCGCTATTGATGGACGGGGACTGGTTCGTTATCGCCCGTGCGCTGATAACCGCAACTTTTGGCGTGTATCTGCTGTCCGGTGGCGTTCTGGGCTGGTTCTTCAAGATTAACGCCGGTTGGCCGGTTCGCATCATGCTGATTCTGTCGGCGCTGTTGATGATTGAAGGTGGTCTGTGGACGGATCTTGCCGGTGTTTCTCTGGCAGTCGTGTCCTTCGTGCTGCAGCGCCAGCGCAGGCACCGTATATCGCCTGCGGGCGCCTGATTTCCCCGTTGACAGACCGGGTCAGGGCAGGCAGCCGCGCCAGTGCGCGATTGTCCTGCCCGGTTTCCGGCGCTTCACCAGCGGTTTTCCGAGGAACCGGTTTCTATGTCCTACCGGATTGGTGCCCTGCTTGTTTTTGGCCTGGCTCTGCTGGTGTCCTGGACACTGGGAGGCTGGGTCGGTTATCGGCAGGCTGAACAGGAGAGCCTGGAAGAATCCTTCCGCTATCGCCAGCTCATAGCCAACGAGCTTGACCGTTATCTGCCCATACCCGAACTGATGGCCGAGCACCCGCTGCTGGAAGACGCGCTCGATTCTCCTGACGACGCTGCAATCATCCTCCAGGCCAACGAAGAAATGCAGAAAATGGCGACCATTGTTGGCAGCTCGGATGTATACCTGCTGGATGCAACGGGGCTGACCATCGCCGCCAGCAATTATCTCCAGCAAGACAGTTTTCTGGGCCAGAGCTATCACTTCCGGCCCTATTTCAGTGATGCCATGGCAACGGGCCGTTCTGCCATCTATTTTGCGCTGGGCCAGATGTCCGATATCCGCGGCCTGTACTTCTCGCATCCGGTCAGCAACGAGCGGGGTGGCGTACTGGGGGTGATTGTGGTCAAGGTGCTGGTACAGGAGCTGGAATCGCAGTGGCAGCGGCCGGCCTCGTCCCTGGAGGCACAGATGGTGGTGCTGGATCAGGCCGGTATCAGCTTCCTGGCCAGCAGGCCGGGTTGGTTGTACCGGGATTTCAATGGTCCGGACTCGCCGCCGCCGGGTGAGGCTTCCCGCCGGCGATACCCCGACCGCCAGTTGCATCCGATCGATTTCGAGGTGCTGGAAAAGCCCGCGGGGGTGTCCGACCGTTCCCGCAAAATCCGGGTTCTGGAGGACCGCAGTAGCAGGGAATACCTGAGTGTCAGAACGCCACTGCCGAGGCTGGACTGGACGCTACAGGTGATGGTCAGTACCCGGTCGGTGCTGTGGACCCGGCTCGGATTTGTGATGGCGGGAACGACCCTGTTCCTGGGCGGCCTGCTGACCTGGCTGTATGTGCGCGAGCGGTATCGCCGTGAGGCCGAGCTGGCCCTGCGGGGGGAACAGCTGGGGCGCAGCGTGGCCGAACGGACGGCGGATCTGGAGCGGTCGAACCTGCAGTTGCTGGAAGAGGTTCGCGAACGCAAGCACGCCCAGGATGAGTTGCGGGAAACCCAGCATGAGCTGATTCAGGCGGCCAAGCTGGCGGCGCTGGGGCAGATGTCGGCTGGCCTGAACCATGAGATAAACCAGCCGCTTACCGCCATTCAGACCTATGCCAGAAACAGCCGCCGGTTTCTGGAAAAAGGCGCGGCAGAAATGGTTGATTCCAACCTCATCGAGATCGTCAGCCTGTGCGACAAGATGGCGGAACTGACCCGCCAGTTCAAAGTGTTTGCCCGCAAATCGGAAGGTCCGCCAACACTTGTAGACCTGCGGCTGGCCGTGGATGCGGCGCTGAAGATCATTACCGCCCAGCAGAACAGTTCAAGCACCCGGATTCACTGGCACCGACCGTCAGAGCCGGTTCAGTGCCACGGTGACCTGATCCGGATTGAGCAGGTGATGGTGAACCTGCTGGCCAATGCGGTTCAGGCCGCCGAGGAGCGGGAAGAACCGGAGATCACCATCGACATTACGGATGATGACCAGCAATGTTACTGCACCGTCCGCGATAATGGCTCCGGCCTGCCGGGTAATACCGAGCAGGTTTTCGAGCCCTTTTTCACCACCAAATCGGTCAAGCAGGGGCTTGGTCTGGGGCTGTCGATTTCACGCCAGATCGTGGATGCCCTGGGTGGCCGGCTGACCGGCCATAACCGGGTGGATGGATCGGGTGCTGAATTTGTATTGACCCTGAAAAAGCGGGAGACCGGAAAATGACAGCACCCTCGGTTATTTTTGTCGATGATGACCCGCACATTCGCCAGGCAATTGCCCAGACCCTGACGCTGGAAGAGCTGCCGGTGCTCTGTTTTGCCGATGCCCCGACAGGGCTTGAAAGCATTACCCAGGAGTACAGCGGGGTGGTGTTGTGCGATTACAACATGCCGGAGATGGATGGGCTCGAGATGCTGGCAGCGATCCGGGCGGTAGACGACGCCATCCCCGTTATCATCCTTACTGGACAGGGTGATATCAGCACCGCCGTCACCGCGATGCAGCAGGGAGCCTATGATTTCATCGAAAAGCCGTTTGATCAGGACGAGCTGATTGAATTGCTGCGCCACGCACTGGAAAAACGTCACCTTGCCCTTGAAAACCGTCGTCTGAAAGCACAACTGAAACATCTGGCGCAGCCGGGCCCGCGTCTGCTTGGTGACTCCCCCAGCATGCAGAAGGTGATGGCAAAGATTGACCCGATCCTGGATATTTCCGCCAACATTCTGCTGCAGGGCGAGACCGGCTCGGGCAAGGATGCGCTGGCCCGCTATATCCATGAAAGCAGCCCCCGCGGTGCCCACAATTTCGTCGCCATCAACTGCGGTGCCGTGCCGGAGAACCTGATTGAAAGCGAACTGTTCGGTCATGAAGCCGGTGCGTTTACCGGCGCCGACAAGCGACGCATCGGCAAGATCGAGCATGCCAATCAGGGCACCCTGTTTCTCGACGAGGTGGAAAGCATGCCGATGACGCTGCAGGTGAAGCTGCTGCGTGTGCTGGAAGAACAGCGGGTGGAGCGCCTGGGCAGCAACCAGGTACAGGAAGTGGATGTCAGGATCATCGCTGCTACCAAGGCCGACCTCAAGGCTCTCAGTGGCGAAGGTGAGTTCCGGGCGGATCTGTACTACCGGCTGAACGTGGTCAAGGTGGATATTCCGCCCCTGCGCGAGCGCAAGGAGGATATCCCGATGCTGTTCCACCACTTTGTACTGATTGCCGCCGCCCGCTATGACCGTGAAAGCATTCCGCTGAATGCCAGTCAGTCCGCGCGGCTGATGCAGCATTCCTGGCCGGGTAATGTCCGGGAGTTACGAAACCTGGCGGAACGTTATGTCCTGCTTGGCCCCGCAGCGCTGGATGAAAACGACCCGGCCGCCGCCGACGTCACCGGGCGCCAGACTCTTTCCGAAATGATGGACGGGTTCGAGCGCTCGGCCATTATCAGTGTGCTGAATGCGAGCCAGGGCAGCATAAAGGACACCATGGTCCATTTGGGGATTGCCCGGAAAACGCTGTACGACAAGATGAAAAAGCACGGGCTGGACAAAGCGCAGTTCAAGGACTGACCCGGCCAGCCTTACAGGTTCGCCTCCGCGTATTCCGCCAGCACTGAACGTGGCACACCCTGCAGGTGTATGTGTCCGCCATGGCGGAAACTCTTGAAGCGTTCAGTCATGTAGGTCAGGCCGGAGCTGAGGGCACTCAGGTAAGGCGTGTCGATCTGTGCCAGATTGCCCAGGCAGATAACCTTTGAGCCATTGCCGGCGCGGGTGATGATGGTCTTGATCTGGTGGGGTGTCAGGTTCTGGGATTCGTCGATGATGATCAGGCTGTGCTGGAAGCTGCGGCCGCGAATGTAGTTCATGGACTTGAAGTGCAATGGCACCTTGCTGAGTATGTAGTCCACGCTGGCGGTCATGTTCTCATCGTCTTCGTGGAGTGCTTCCAGGTTGTCGACGATGGCGCCCAGCCAGGGCTCCATTTTCTCCGCCTCGGTGCCGGGCAGAAAGCCGATATCTTCATCCAGGCCCTGGGTGCTGCGGGTGGCAATGATGCGCTTGTAGAGCTTGCTGGCAACAGTCATTTCAATGCAGGCTGCCAGCGCCAGGATGGTTTTACCGGAGCCGGCGGAACCGGTCAGGTTAACCAGATGTATGTCCGGATCCAGCAGCAGGTTCAGGGCGATGGCCTGGTAGATATCCCGGGGGATCAGGCCCCAGACTTCCTCGCGTATCAGGTCACGTTGGTGCAGGTCGCGGATCACCAGCTGATCGTCGCTGACGTCAGATACCTTGCCGACAAAACCCTGTTCGTCGATGACAAACTCGTTGATGGTCAGCTTTGCCAGGTCACCCTCGCGGCGCAGGATGTGTTCGGTCACCCCCTCCCGATGAATGGTTTCCACTTTCTCGATGGTGTCCCAGAATGAATTCGGGAATTCCTTGTAGCCTTTGGGCAGCAGGTCTATGTCGTCCAGCAACATGTCGTTGTGATAGTCCTGGGCTTCCACGCCAAAGCCCCGGGCTTTCAGCCGCATGTTGATGTCCTTGCTGACCAGGATAATGTCCCGGGACTTATGGCGGGTCTGCAGCGCCGCAAGGGCGTTGATGATCCTGTTGTCGTTCAGGTGTTCAGGAAGACCGTGGTTGCCCTGATGCTCGGTGCTCATCAGAATCGACAACGCACCCAGGGGTTGTGCTTTCTTGCCGCGTACAATGGGAACACCTTTCTCGATTTCCCCCGGGCTGGCATCGCCCAGCAGTTTGTCGATATTGCGGATAGCCTGGCGACAGTCAGCGGCAACGGCCTGTTTTCCGGATTTGAGACTATCGAGTTCTTCAAGGACGGTCATCGGGATGATGACATCGTGTTCTTCGAAATTCAGGAGGGCGTTGGGATCATGGATCAGGACGTTGGTGTCGAGGACATACATCTTTCTGCGAGCCTGCGGTGCTCTTGGCATAGGGTGCGATACCTCTCTTTTCAGCCGTTGCCGATACAGCGTTTGGTCAGTTCCTTATCGGAGATCAGTTTGAGCATATCGTAGGTTGTTACGATACCAGTAATTTTTTTCTCTCTGGTGATAAAAATACGGTGCAGGTGCTCGGCCATCATCATGTCGGCAATATCCTGGACCGGTGTCTGCTCGTCAGCGCTGAGCACGATCGGCGTCATGATATCCCGCACTTCCACCGGTACTTTTCCCATCTCCTCGAAAATGACCATGCGCAGGTGGCGGGCCTCCTGCTGCTCTTCGTCGGTCAGAGGGTTTTCGGCGGAATTTTCGCGGCTGGCATTCCAGCGGAACTCGGTGATGTCCTTGAGGGTGACGATACCGACGATCTCACCAGAGTCATCAGTGACCGGACTGCCGGTAATTTCATTGTCGGTGAGAAATCTTGCCAGACAATCCATGGTCCATGACTGAGGCACAGCCTTTATACTGGGAGTCATGATCTCATGGGCAAGGACGGTCATCGACGTAGGGGCTCCATGTGATTCCGTGTTATCAGAGCTTAGCTGTTCCGCCAGGACCCGTCATCCCCTGATTGGATTTCCCGGGCCCTGCCTTGTGTCCGGAACCCGCTGTCTGGCTCAGTGCTCAGGCAGGGTGACGTTCAGTTCCAGTACCGAATGGTTCTCGGTCCGGTCCACCTCAACCTGCACCATATCGTCGGTGATCTGCACGTATTTGCGGATCACCGCCAGCAGTTCCTGCTGCAGCTGTGGCAGGTAGTCGGGCTGTCCCCGCTGGCCACGTTCGTGGGCGACAATGATCTGCAGGCGCTCTTTGGCAACGCTGGCGGTACGGGTGTTCTTTCTGGTTTTGAAATAGTCCAGGAAACTCATTCCCTAGCCTCCTTTGAACATCCGTGAGAAGAAGCCTTTTTTCTGCGAGGCCATGAAGCGGTGTTCCCGTTGTTCGCCCAGCAGCCGTGCCACAGCATCTTCGTAGGCCTGCCCGGCGTCACTGTCTTCCTCGAGGATGACCGGTACGCCCTGGTTGGAGGCGTTGAGAACGATCTGGGATTCCGGAATCACGCCCAGCAGCGGAATGGCCAGAATTTCTTCCACATCGGCCACCGAGAGCATTTCGCCTTTTTCGACACGGTCGGGGTTGTACCGGGTCAGCAGAAGATGCTCCTTGACCGGGTCCTGGCCCATTTCGGCGCGCCGGGATTTGCTTTGCAGGATGCCCAGAATGCGGTCGGAATCCCGAACCGAGGAAACTTCCGGGTTGGTCACAACGATGGCTTCGTCGGCGTAGTAAAGAGCCATGAGTGCGCCATGCTCGATACCGGCGGGCGAGTCACACACGATGTAGTCGAAACGCTCGGACAGCTCATTGATGATTTTTTCCACGCCCTCTTTGGTCAGGGCTTCCTTTTCCCGGGTCTGGGACGCGGGCAGGATGTACAGCGTTTCGACACGCTTGTCCTTGATCAGCGCCTGGTTGAGCGAGGCCTCGCCCTGGATGACGTTGACGAAATCGTACACCACCCGGCGTTCACAGTTCATGATGAGATCGAGATTCCGCAGGCCGACGTCAAAATCGATAACCACTGTTTTGTGGCCGAGCTTCGCCAGCCCGGTGCTGATCGAAGCGCTGGTTGTGGTTTTGCCTACGCCACCTTTTCCTGAGGTAACGACAATGATTCTAGCCAAGATTGCATCCCTGTTTTGCAGTGAATTGGTGATTGTCTTGTTGCCCGGGCCGCGGGCGCTTGACCCGGAACCGCCGGCGCTCAGCCCCTGTCCAATGGCGTTACCACCAGCGAATCGTCCTTGAGCTGGATCTGGACGGCAGTTTTCCAGCCGTTGTCCTGTAGATCTTCCGAGATTTTATATTGTCCCGCAATGGACACAAGCTCTGCTTCCAGCGACTGGCAGAAAACCCGGGCATGTTCAGCCCCGTGAATACCCGCCAGGGCGCGGCCTCGTAACGGCCCGTAGACGTGCACGTTGCCCGCCGCCAGCACTTCGGCACCCGCCTGAACCGAAGCCAGAACAATCAGGTCGCCCTCTGATGCGCATACTTGCTGGCCGGAGCGGACAGGCTGGCTGACGATGCGTGCGGGCGCCGCTCCGGACTGTTCAGCGCTCCGGACTGGCCCAGTTTGCGCCTTATTCTGTCCGGCGGCCACCCCGGCGGCGTCTTCCACTGCCGGCTCGCTGATTTCCCGGTCACGCTGGTTGCCGCCGGGTAACAGGGCCAGTGAGGCGCCACGGGCCAGCCTGCGCTGGTCGTCGGTGCCGCCCCTTACGCCGATGACGTGAATGTTGTGCCGGCGGCAGTTGCCGATGATTTTAAAGAAATCCAGTTCGCTGCTTGGTCCCTCGTATTTTTCAAGGCTGATGATCAGCGGGGTGTCCCTGAAAAAGCCGGGTGCCTGGTTGATCTTGTCTCGTAGCGACTGATCAAATTCGCTCTCATCAAAAAAGTACAGCTCCAGAGCAGTCATGGACACACTGGCGCTTTTTATCTGAAAACACTGCCTGGCCGGATTCACTGTGGCTGGTCCTTCAGTTCTTTCTTGTCATCGCTCTGATAGGTCGCTTTCCACTCTTCATACGGCATGCCGTAGATGATTTCACGGGCCTGCGGGTCTGAAAGGTCAAAGCCGCGTTCGCTGGCCTCGGCCCGGTACCACTTCGACAGACAGTTGCGGCAGAAGCTGGCGAGGTTCATCAGCTCAATATTCTGGACCTCGGTGTGTTCGCGCAGATGTCTCAGCAGTTTGCGAAAGGCGGCAGCTTCAATTTCGGTTCGGGAATCCTGGGGAATCTGGTCGGTCATAACAAGGCATCCGATTGACGGTTAGTTTTAAACAATCCTGACATTCTCGGCATGTTACCTTAAGATACAAGGCTGTACATATATACAGATTGTTTATCTGACTGAATCGCCATGACCCAACGCAAGATTATTCACGTGGATTGTGACTGCTTTTATGCCGCAGTGGAGATGCGCGATGACCCCACCCTGCGGGATGTCCCTCTGGCCGTTGGCGGGCAGGGCGGCCGTGGTGTAGTGACTACCTGTAACTACCGGGCCAGGGCATTCGGCGTGCATTCTGCCATGCCCGGGGGTGAAGCCCGCAGGCTCTGCCCGGGGCTGGTCACCGTGCCGCCGGACATGAACCGCTACCGCACGGTATCGCAGCAGGTGATGGCGATTCTGCGTGAGCTGACTGATCTGGTAGAGCCGCTGTCCCTCGACGAAGCCTTTCTGGATGTCAGCGAAGTCACCGACCATAGAGGCAGCGCCACTTTGATGGCAAAGTACCTGAGGCAACGGGTACGGGATGAGGTAGGCATTACCATTTCGGCGGGCGTTGCTCCGAACAAGTTTCTGGCAAAGATTGCCAGCGACTGGGAAAAGCCTGACGGTCTGTTTGTGATCAGGCCCGGTGATGTCGAATCCTTCGTTGCAGCGCTGCGGGTAGAAAAGCTTTTCGGGGTGGGTAAAGTCACGGCCGGCAAGCTGCATGACCTCGGTGTGAGTACCTGTGGTGACCTCCAGCAGGTGCCTGTTGAGGATCTGCTGGAGCGGTTCGGCAAGCAGGGCTATCGGCTGCGGGAAATGGCGTTTGGCCGGGACAACCGGGAAGTTGTGGTGTCGCGGATTGCCAAGTCCGTGAGCGTCGAGCGGACCTTTTCCGAGGATCTGCCGGATAAAAACGCCTGTGATTCGGTGATGGCTGCGCTGGTGGCGAATCTGAACCTGCGGCTCAGGCGCAAAGCCGGGCGCAAACCTATCCACAAACTGTTCGTGAAAATCCGTTACAGTGATTTTTCGACCCACACCCTCGAGCGGGTCCGGGATCAGATTCAGCAGCCCGGGCTGGAGGATTACCAGCCGTTGCTGGACGAACTTGTGACCAATACCGCAAGGCCGGTACGCCTGCTGGGTCTGGGAGTGAGGTTCCGCAACGATGAATCGCCCACCACCCAGCTCAGACTGTTTGAGTAAAAAGATTGATCAGGGGCTGGGTTGCCAGCAGGCCCAGGCAGCCACCAATCAGGACGCCGGCAGCCACATCGGTCGGGTAGTGCAACCCCAGAATAACCCGCGACGCGACCACACTCAGGGTAAAGGGCAGCATTAACCACGCCAGTGCCGGCACCGCCGCGAGGGCGAGCATGGTATTGAAGCACACCGCGTGCAGGGCATGACCGGAAGGAAAGCTGTAACGGTCCAGTGGTGGCAGCGCACAGTTGATGGTCGTGAAGGAGATAAAAGGCCGCTCCCTTACCAGTCTTTGTTTGAGCAGCTTGTAGATCAGCGTGCACACCAGACCTGTGGTGACCATGGCCAGGGCAATGCCGAGACCCTGGTCGGGATACAGCACGGGCAGGGCCAGAATCACCAGATACCAGACCCAGCCGTCGCCGAGCCGACTGACAACGCTGAAGTAGCGGCGTATGGGCCAGTAACGCAGTAACTGGTTAACGGACTGGCAGAGCAGGAATTCCCGCTGATCTACCGAATCAAACAGATGTGAAGCCTTCCTTGTGACGGACATGACTGAGCGCCTCTGTGGCGAATAATTTCTTGCATGAGTACCTGAGCGGACTGGCCACACCATTGACTTGCGGCGGAAACCTCTGGCAAACAATGCTAATGTAGTGCTGCCCGGGAGCGGTCTGGCTGGCTCTGTCACTCTGTCTCCCGGGAATTGCGTGTTCACTATGACCAAAGTGCCGACGCGACGTGACAGGTTTGTGGCAGCTTTATGACAGTATTTTGACACTCTGGCTGTAAAAGTCAAAAACCAGCGAATCCGGAGGACGCATGAAAACCCGCAGGCTTGGCAGAACCGATATTGCCGTCAGTGAAATTTGCCTGGGTACCATGACCTGGGGCGAGCAGAACTCCGAGCGTGACGCCGCCGCGCAACTTGACCTAGCCACGGCTGAAGGCATCAACTTCATCGACGCTGCGGAGATGTACCCGGTACCCCCCAGGGCAGACACCCAGGGGCTGACAGAGTCGTATCTCGGTAA
>Ga0102928_1001841_pt1 | contig 12930 bp, 9 predicted proteins | sample SalPonR1_B_D1_MG_FD_78504 | JGI IMG/M metagenome (GOLD analysis project Ga0102928, IMG submission 78504) | Salt pond soil microbial communities from South San Francisco under conditions of wetland restoration - Salt Pond MetaG R1_B_D1_MG | ecosystem: Environmental > Aquatic > Marine > Intertidal...
GTGGTGGGCTCGATCTGCAGTTCCCCCACCATGAAGCAGAAATTGCACAGTGCAGAAGTGCCCATGGTCACGATCCGGTTAAGTATTGGGTTCATAACAACATGATTACCATCGACGGGGCTAAAATGAGCAAGTCGGCCGGTAATTTTATCAATCTTGAAGAACTGTTTACCGGAGAACACGAAAAGCTGGATAAAGCCTACAGCCCGATGGTTGTTCGTTTTTTAATGCTTCAATCTCATTATCGAAGTAAAATCGACTTTTCGAATGAAGCATTACAGGCAGCAGAAAAAGGGTTTGACAGACTCATGGCCGCCGTTCATAACCTGGAAAAGATTGATGAAGAGGGTTTTTCTGAAAGTACAGATTCTGAAACAAACGGAAGAGTCATCAGTGCGTGCGACTTATGCGCCGATTCAATTAATGACGATCTGAATACCGCTCAGGTTCTTGCAGGGCTTTTTGAACTCACATCCGTTATCAATGCAATGTCCAACGGCCAGATCAAAAAAGCTGATGTTTCGAAGAATATCTTTCTGAAGCTCAAGCAAACAGTTCATACATTTATATATGATATTCTTGGCCTTAAGGATATTGAAGAACCAGATGATTCCATTACCGAAGACCTGGTAAACTTATTAATCGAAATCCGGTCTGACGCTAGGGAGAATAAGGATTTTCAAACATCTGATAAAATCAGAGATGATCTGCAAAAAATTGGAGTTCAGCTGAAGGATGGCAAAGGGGGTACAACCTTTGAGATCGATCGCTAAATATTTATCCGCTGCCATTTCATGGATACTCATAAAATTTGTCAGGCTTTATCAGCTAACACTCTCACCATTGCTGGGACAAAACTGCCGACACTTTCCAACCTGCTCTACCTACACCATAGAAGCCATTAAAGAGTGGGGACCACTGAAGGGAATGTGGCTGGGGACGAAGCGGATTCTGAAATGCCATCCATGGGGTACCTCTGGTTACGATCCGGTTCCAAAAAAGAGAGATAAAATCGATTAATCCCGAAATAGGCGTGCGATTCGAACTGGCAAACAGCTATGTTTGAAGCATTTTTAATTATTGAAGATAAAATTATATACTGCAAGTATGAATAAGAAAAGAAAACGACCATCCGCGCCAAAAAAGAGCGGTACCACTCGTAGAAAAAATCAAAGAAACCGGGATAAGTCCTTCTCAATTTCACCAACAAAGGTGCCCCAGAAAGAGTACCTGAAAGATGAAATCCGACTGAACAAATATATTGCTCACGCAGGATTCTGTTCCCGCAGAGATGCCGATACCTACATTTCTGAGGGAAGAGTAAAAGTAAATGGTAAAACCGTTACTGAACTCGGTGTAAAAGTGCAGGCGGGGGATTCTGTAACCGTAGACGGACAATCCGTGTCGCTGGAACCTTTTGTATATATTTTGCTTAACAAAGGGAAGGATACCATCAGCACAACAGATGATGAAAAAGACAGAAATACCGTACTGGATGTAGTTAGTGAAGCTACCGGACAGCGTGTTTATCCCGTAGGAAGGCTGGACCGTGATACCATGGGGCTGCTGATCTTAACGAACGATGGCGATCTTGCCCACCGCCTGATGCATCCAAGTTACACTGTGAAAAAAACGTATGATGTAACGACCAATAAACTCATCACTGATGAGCAGATTGATGAGTACCGTCAGGGAATAACGCTGGAAGATGGGCCTTTTAAGCCTGTAAGTGTGAAACGAGATGTAATGAATCCTTTCGTTCTCACTGTATCTGTACATGAAGGAAGGAATCACCTCATCCGCCGAATGATCCGGTATATGGGTGCTGAGGTGGTAAAGTTAAAACGGGTTCGTTATGCCGGATTGAATGAAAAAAATTTACGTGTGGGACGTTGGAGATTCCTCAAGCAGAAAGAGATCAACGACCTTCGTAAACTGGTGAAGCTGGAACCCCTAAATTTTAAGAAAGAGTAAAACAATGAGTATCAACAGTGTGTTGAAAATAAGTGGTTCAATTCCATCAAAAAAGGATATTCCTATCTATTTCGATCTTTACAGCCCGTCGGTAACGCCGGGCAGTGCACTCCCGGTGGTCCTTTTTGTTCATGGTTTTAAGGGATTCAAGGATTGGGGAGCTTTCCCGGATGCGTGTGAAGAACTTGCGCGGGCGGGATTTGCCGTTGTAACATTTAATCTCTCTATGAATGGTGTTGGCAAAAGTATGACGGAATTTGACGAGCCCGATTATTTTGCAAATCAGACGCTCTCGCAGGATCTCGAAGATATCGGAACGGTAATTGAAGCGATAAAATCCAAGGATATAGACAGTGATAAAGTTGATCTGGATACAGACAGGATTGGCATAATTGGCCATTCTAGGGGCGGCCACACCGCGATTGTAGCAGCAGCAGAATACACAGAAATACAGTGCCTGATTACATGGTCTGCCGTAGCTGATTACAATGACCGATGGAGCGATAAGATGAAAAAGGATTGGAAGGAAAAAGGGTATACAGAAATTGAAAATTCACGTACAGGCCAGGTATTCAAGATTAATAAAGCTGTTTTTGATGATGCAACAGAGAGTGCAGACACATTGATGGCCATAAAACGCGTTAAGGAGCTCTACATTCCGACTATGTTTATTGCCGGAAAAGCTGATGAAGCTGTTCCCTATACAAATTCGGAAATGTTGTTCAGGAGCTGCCCCGCAGATGAAAAAGAGATACGGCTAATAGACAAAACCGGACACACTTTTGGGGTTTCTCATCCGTTTGAGGATTCAGAGTTTCCTGAGGCTTTTGAAGAAGTTTTGGACTATACCGAAGGCTGGCTTCTGGAGTATTTGAAATAAATAACCCGTTAAAAACGGTAGCGTACAGAACCATGAAGAGGAGAAAATCATGAGAAAAGTTTCATTCTCACTATTATTCATAACCCTGTTTTGGTGTGCCATTCCTGTTCAGGCACAGACCATCCAGCTGATACATAATGACGAGTTTGGTGAGGATGCCAAACGAGCTATTGATCTGCTTTATAACCGGCAAAACGACGCTGCTGATGACGAACTCTTTATTTGGAAAAAAAAGTATCCAACCCACCCTATCTGGACACTATGGGACGGAATGGAAATATGGTGGCTTATACTTGAAGATCTCAATGATACGTCTCATGATGAGGCATTTGTCGAAACGATGAAAAAAGCCGATTATCAGGCTTCAAAGCTACTTCATAAAGAACCGGATCATCCCGACGCCCTGATTGTGAAAGCCGTGGCCAACAGCTATGTTGCCCGAATGTATTCTAATCGCGAGAGCTGGGTTACGAGTATGCAGATTGGCAGAAGAGGGTACGAAGCACATCAGCGTTTACTTGAAGTGGCACCCGAACTCCCGGACAACCTTTTTGCAGAAGGAATCCAAAAATATTATTCCGCTTATATTCCTGAAACATATACGTTTCTTAAGGCAGTTTCGTGGTTTTTGCCCGATGGTGACAGAGCCGAAGGATTAAAAGCACTGCAAGATGCTGCCGACAACGCCGTATTTGCCCGCCCGGAAGCCAACTATTTTCTTGCCTACATCTACCTGAATTATGAGGAAGACGGAGAGATGGCCAAGTACTATTTTAACAGGCTTGTCGAGAACTACCCGTCGAATGGCTACTACAGAAGGCTCTATATGCGCACATTGGCTCAGCTTGATCTCTTTTCAGAAATGGAAACGTTTTTTGAAACCACGATGGAAAACAGGGACAAATCGGGTATTATAAGCGACCCTATAACAGAAGCAGAGCTTTGGTACTGGTACGGGCGAGCTAAATATCAGGGCGGATCCTACGGTGCAGCTTTAGAGGCTTTTGAGAAGTCACTGGAAATTGGCAAAAAGATTGATCTTTCGCAGGAAAGGGAAGCATTTACAATGGCAGCTTATTATGCCGGAAGAGCCTCTGAGATTCAAATGGATCACAACCGGGCCCGCCGCTACTACGAAATGGCAGCAAGCCAGGAGGCCGCACCCAATGCCAGAAAAGATGCTGAAAGGCGTCAAAAAGCTCTCCGGTAAGATATAATCTTAAAAATAAGAGTTAAAAACCGGTAAAAACCTTTTGCGAATCCATAATCTTGCTTCCGGATTTATAGGTTCTTTCCTCGAAATAAAAGGTACTATCACTGTAAAGCTGCATTACTGTTGAACATCTCGAGCCATATCCATCTGTTTTTATGAAAACGGCAGAAACGGCTTTTTCCATTTCATCACTAAGTCCGGTTTCAGGTAGTTTTTCGAGGGGATAGGTATCGCTGTTTTTGAGCATGGAAAAGAAGTGATTGGGCTTGCGGTCTCCGGAATCCAGTATTTGCTTAAAACGTTGTTTCGCCCATTCAGATTTCGGCCAGGGGGTATTCAATAAGGCATTACTTAGAGTGTAAATACCGGGTTTCAACTCCTCAATTTGCATAGTTTGGTTGCTGAAGTAAAACAGCTTTTCTCTGTTCCCTGCAATCAGGTTAAAGCCATTATACTCATTCGCAACGCCCTTAAGGTGTTCAAGATATTGCTCTGTGGATTGAGATGATATAAGAGCGTTTTTTACGATGTGGCCCCGGCTCGGTGCATTCGGTTTAATTTGGCCCATGTCGCGATAATTTGTGATGGCGGCAATTTTACCATTTTCAGACAGGCCCAGCCAGGTTCCTCCGGCTTTTTTATCTTTTCCGGCGATCATTTTTGGATCTGTATTCCAAATGTGTGCCTGTTCAGTTGGACGATCATAAAATTCATCACGGTTGCCGGCAAACACCAGGGGTGTACCAGATACGGTTTTATAAGCAAATACAATTAAACACATAGCCAACTATTTTTTGCTCAAAGTATTCAAATTTATATCAAAGTGTAGAATATGTTGAATATTGGGCAGAATTGATCGGCGTGCTTTAGCGTGATACCCTGAATTCTGTTATTTTAGTTAGAAAGTTGTCCGACTAAAAGAGTTTTGAGCGATTTGTCGTTATATTTATTTAAGTTTGGAGAGTTTTTATGTAAAAACTTTCAGCCGCATGAAACTTTATAGCGTTGTTTTCGCAAGATCAACAAAAATGATTCGAATATTTTGAACACGGAATACGACAGAGCCAAACAGGATCTGCTCTTAGCAGTTTTTGGAGGAATTGCGGCTTTAGTATTTTTCTGGCTTTACTCAGGTTATCACCCTTTGGGTGAGGCAGATCCTTCGCTGCAGGATACTCAGATTCACAGGCTTTCCGGTGAACTACTGCAAGATTTTGGTTACCAACCCGAAGACGGCCCGGTTATTCAGTACAAGTCGAATCATGAAATACTGGATTCGCTGCAGGTAAAACACGAATTCCATAAATATTATTCAAACCCTGTCTACAGATCTTTGTCTCCCGTTTTTTACTGGAATAGCCGTTTTAGTATGGGAGAAGAGGAGAATGGGGGCTCATTTAGTCCGTTTGAAGGGGATCATTATAACATAAATATCCAGTTTTCGGAGAACGGGGATTTTATTGCATTTGAAAATTCCGACCAGATAAGACCGAACATTGCATCGCCATCACGGGAGGAGTCAGAAGTACTAAACACATTACTTGATAGCCTGGGTATCATGGAAAATGATTTCAATGAAATTGATTTTTTAATGAACCAAAGAGTGGACCAGATTGCAGACTCCTCGCTTGAAATTGAGGGCGGGCGATTAGTTTTAAAAAGTGTACATGCCGTTAAAATGGCTTTTACCTATTTGGAGCAATCCGGGTGGCCGGAAGAATATTTTGAAAGAAGCGAAGTAGAAATAGTAAATTTAGATGATGTTCGTGTGGCCAATGTCGATTTTTCGCATGACGGACGTTTCTCAGATATTCCGGTGGTGGTTACTGTTTCGGTACTCCCAACAGGTGAGCTTTTATCATTTACATACAACTACGAGACACTCCCTGAGCAAAATTCAGTCCTGGATTTTACCATAACCAGCGTTCGTGTAATATTAGTGCTCATTGGGGTTTTCTGGCTTGTTATTTTACTATTTGTGCGGTTCAGAATGCGTCTCATAGATATGAAAGCAGCTATTTTAGTTGCGGTACTAGCGGGTGTAATCTCACCGTTTGTGGTGTTTATGCAGCTACTCCACAATCAAATTCAATTGTTTGTTGAACTCAGTTTTGTCGTAGTACTTACAATGTTGATCCCAACAGGAATTGTTGCGGCATTGACGTCTGTTGTATTCTTTGCGGTAACTTCCATTTCAGACTCCATTACCCGAAAGGCGTGGAGTGATAAGTTGCGAACAGTCGATCTTTTTCGGATAGGACAAATTTCCAATCAGCCTGTGGGAGCTACATTAATACGCGGTATACCCTACGGGTTTCTCATCCTTATTTTTTGGTTTCTGTCCCTTTATCTGTTTCCCGGCTCTTTTATTTCCGTTTCAGAATATCCATTTTATTCTGACGAAGCATATCTCGCATATATCACAAAATTGCTCGACAACGGCGTGATTTATATGTTGATGGCTGAGATCATTTTTTTAATATTCGTAGGCCAGCTCAGATTGGCATCCAGCTCTCCTTTACTTCTGATTGCACTGCCGGCCGTTTTGCTGGGAATTCTGCATCCATTTCCTTTTCAAGTTGGAAACGTATCCTCAGAACTTCTTTCAGGGGCTGTAATTGGATTAGTATCGGGATGGATTTACTATAGAGAAGACTTTTTAACGACATTTATTGCACTGGTTGTTTTTGGTTCTGCTGTGACCTCAGCCCCTGGCTGGCTCGCAAACAACTCACCCGACAGCCTGGTTTTTTATTCTTTTATCCTGTTTGTAGCCGCAGGATTTATTTATGGAACGGTAAATCTTTTTCGTGGTACAAGAGCCAAAGAGCTGCCAAATTTTGTGCCGGAATATATTCAGGAGCTTGCACAGGAAGATCGTATTAAACAGGAGCTTCAAATTGCAAGGAAAGTTCAGCAATCATTCTTACCGGTTAAAACACCCACAGTTGAAGGGCTCGACATTGCTGCTATTTGTAAACCTGCATATGAAACAGGAGGGGATTATTACGACTTTATCGAGTTGGATAACTCTTCCTACGCAATTGCCATTGGAGATGTAAGTGGGAAAGGAATTCAGGCGGCATTTTATATGACGTTTACAAAAGGAGTTCTACACTCCTTATGTAACGATTATCTCTCCACAATAGAAGTTTTAACAAAAGCGAATAAGCTGTTTCGTCAAAATGCCAATCGTGGCACATTTATCTCTTTGATTTTTGGTGTGATTAGCCCCGGTGGAAAAACATTTACATTTTCCAGGGCCGGGCATAATCCGCTTCTCTACTTTGAGAATAAAACTCAGATTCTGAAAGAGTTCAAACCAGCCGGACTCGCCATTGGGATGGCTGAGGAGGAGGTATTTGGAAAACATATCACTGAGGAGATGATTTCCCTTTCAAAAGGTGATATTTTAGTACTTTTTACGGACGGCGTGGTTGAGTCAGTGAGTAAAACTAACAAAGTATATGGGGACAGCCGTTTGTATAATCTTGTGAAGAAAAACCACGACGCATCTGCGCAGGAGATTATCAGGAGAATCGAAGCAGATTTAGATATGTTTGAAGAGAAATCAGAACAGCACGATGATATGACAATGATCGTTATCAAAAAGAATTAGGTACACAAACTAACAATTATGGCTAAAACTCAGTTATATACAATATTGGCAATCATTACCTTGATGCTGATATTCAGCCCGGCCCGTGCCCAAAACAGTGCCGGCCCAGAATCCATAACATTAGAGCAGGCTCTGAAACTGGCACCTGAAACGGGAAAGAAAATATTGGTCGATGTTTATGCCACATGGTGCCCGTATTGTAAGCGAATGCATTCTGAGGTATACCCCAATGATGACGTTTCGAACGCTATTTCAGACTATTTTTTACTCGTGAAAATTGATGTAGAGGGAAGCGAAGAGGTAAACTATTTTGGTGAAATAATGACTGAAGCGCAGTTTGCTCGTGCGCTTGATAATAAAAATGTACCCACAACCTATTTTCTGAATCAAGAGGGAGCTATTCTTGGTGTTCAGCCGGGCTATCTTGAGCCAAAGGTTTTCTCCTCACTTCTGCAATTTGTTGGGAGTGATGCTTATCTGAATCAGTCATTTAGTGAATACAGTCAAACTGAGTAAACAACTGTTTGGCATCTGCCGGATCAAAACAAATTAAATTTAGTCGCATGTCGCGAAGCCAGTCCATAGAAGATTATTTGAAAGCTATTTACAAACTTCAGACATTGAAGGAAGGAGGGGTATCCACGTCTGAGCTTGCGAAGGAGATGGGCGTTGCAAATGCATCCGTTACCAATATGGTAAAGCGTTTATCCAAACTTGGAATGGTGGACTACCAGTCTTATTATGGTACTACACTAACTAAATCGGGCGAAAAAATTGCGCTCGAAATGATTCGCCACCATCGGCTTCTGGAGCTATATCTTAAAGAGATGCTTGGGTACTCCTGGGATGAAGTACACGAAGAAGCCGAAAAACTGGAGCACTATATCTCTGAACAGTTTGAAGATAAAATATCTGAATTACTGAATCATCCCACTGTCGATCCACACGGTGACCCTATCCCTACAAAAGATGGTGAAATGCCGGTTATCAAATCAAAAAAGCTTAGCAGCGTGCTGGCCGACTATAGCTGTATTGTTCAGCGGGTGAAGAATCAGGATTCTGATGTCCTGAGAGAGCTTGAACAAGCGGGTATAATACCCGGAGTTAAAGTCACCATCGTAAAAAGGGATGAGGAGAAAGGCTGCCTGCACCTGGAAGTTGAAGGACGAAAAACATCTGTTGCTGATGCTCTTGCAGCACAAATTTATGTTGTTTAATACGTCCGGACCTGCTCTCAGGGAGTATGGTCCATAGGATTTGGGTAGTTAAAAGTATATGACAGGTCGCGTTTAACTTTCTCATTGGCAATAACTGAGTAGTCTTTCTCACCGTTCTTTATAAAATGTGGAATTGGTAAATCGTAATACTCTGCGGCGCTTTTGTAGAACTCCTTTCTTGGTGGGTGCCCGTCAGAAACAAGATTATAAACGGTATTGATTTTTTGCAGCTTAACAATCTCCATGATGATGTTCAAACAGTCTACCTGGTGAATGAGATGAACAGGTTTTGACGCTCCGCTAAGGTTTTTTCGCCCGCTGAGATAGTGAACAGGATGCCGGCCATATCCGTAAAGACCTCCGGGTCGTAAAATCGTGGTATCAATTCCTGAGTTTTGTAACAGATTTTCCGCTTTTAGTAAAACTTCACCGGAAGGCCGGGAGGTATTGTCAATATTTGTATCCTCTTCTGTCAGAAGTCCGCCTGTTTCGGGGTATACCGACGTGGAACTTACAAATATAATCCAGCTGATCGGTTTTTCTTTTACTTTGAGAATGATTTTTTCAATAATCTGAAGAAACGATTCGCCATTTTTTCCCTGTCTCACTTTTGGAGGAATATTTAGAAAAAGGAGTTCGGTATCCCAGAATGAATCAACTTCAGGATCTTCAAATGAATCAGGCAGATCTATCAGGTATGGATTAATTCCGTTCTGCTTGATTACCGCCAACTTCTTCTTTGATGTGGTAGAGCCCTTTACACTAAAACCTGTCTCTTGTAATCTCAAGGCCAGGGGAAATCCAAGCCATCCACATCCTAAAACTGATATATCCATCAATGTCTCTTTCAATTATTAACCATGCCGAGGTGCATGTTACTTTCGCCTTTAGTTTTATGAGTGCTAACAGGCTGTCTGTAATTATGTTTCTTTCGCCGTGGAAGTTAAACACAACAGCTGTGAAATGAAAAAAGTGACCTTTATCATCCGCTGATGCCTGCTTCGTACGATTATCAAATTTTGAATATCGCACCATTTATGAACATTCAGGATTACCTGAAGTTGTGCCAGCTGAAGCGACCAGTACCATGCCTCTATATGGATTCGTATGGGTAATGGGGTAGGTGCTGTGTGTTCTGTAAAGTATACCTGGTCGATACTGTCATCCCGGACTTGATCCGGGATCTCCTCGCCATGGCTCGGCCGCAAGAAAATGAAACAATCATTCTTAACCCCGTCCCGTGCCGGAGTACCCTGCCCTCCTGGACAGGCCATCTTCCCGAGTCATGGATTGTATAGTATGGTTAAATGATCAATATGGTACACCTAACTTCCATATTTTTTTAATGAGCCTGTTTGTGTTACACGATGGTGGAGTTGGTTCATGGATCTGTCGAAAAGACGCCAAAGGCGTCACAGAACATAGGCCGGGGCGACGCCCCGGGATTGCGAAACCGATTCATCCCCTCCCCGAGGCAATGGATATGATCAACGCTTCAGGCGACATCGAGGGGAAGAGGTTCAAATTCTGTATGGAAAAACAGGGCGTTGATTAGGGCTGGAGAACAACCATCGGGTTCAATCTTATGCTGTTGGTGGTTGATAGCCCGATGGTTTAGAGATGTGTGCCTTTTTACCTGGGGCGCTGCCCCAGCTGTGTTATTACTGGCTTTTCCGAATGGATCCCGATGGGGCAGCCTTTTTTCTTAATGGAATCATGCTAGGTTTGTCAGGCTTCAGAAATCTTTTCTTCCCTTTTGCCAACACCAAACCTTTGGGGCAGGGTCTGAAGAACCCCCTTTTATCAGCGATTTACTTTTCTCGTTCTGCCCCATAGAAAAGGAGTAACAAAACACAGTCTCCAGGAGTAATTCGTATTGCAGGATGGTTCAAGTACCCACACCGATCAACATAGAGCCAGTATCTTTTATGAGCGATAAGAGTATCATCTTTGCCGGAACTGAACACTCAGATTCAGAAGTTAACTGTTCACATTGGCATGGAGGAGTTGACTGAACTATTTTGTTGATAACTGCTTCATTGTATCTTTGCAAGGTAGTTGTATGTTATTAAGTGATATGAAACCGGGTCGCAAATCATCTGAGCACCAGTCCGGTAAATAGTATAGTGATGATGAACTGTAAATTAACAGAAATTAATCAGTAGGAAGCTTTTTATGCCCTCAGAAAAAATAGCCGTTATTGGTGCAGGAATAACGGGCCTTACAGCCGCACGACAGTTACAAACGCTGGGTAAAGATGTCGAAGTTTTCGAGAAAAATGCTGAACCGGGTGGTTCCGTTCGTACTGTGCAACAAAATGGTTGGCTCACTGAATATGGCCCGAATACTCTTCTTCTTAAAGATGCGGTAGTCAGGGATTTTATCAGGGATATTGGACTCGAAAAAGGCCGGATTATAGCCAACGAGAGCGCATCCAAACGGTTTATTGTGCGAAATGGTAAGCTTGAGGCTCTGCCTGCGTCTCTTAAAGAAGCGATTACGACAAATGTCTTTCGTACTTCTGGAAAATTGCGCGTTGTATTGGAACCGTTTATACCCAGATTTAAAGGTGAGGAAGAAAGCGTGGCCTCTTTTGTGGAGAGGAGACTGGGAAGGGAGATACTGGATTATGGTTTGAACCCGTTTGTTGCGGGAATTTACGCGAACAGGCCAGAGTACTTGTCGCTGAAACACGCTTTTCCGGCAATGTTCAACCTGGAAAAAGAGTACCGATCTTTGATTTGGGGTGCTATTGCAGGCTCTCGAAAGAGAAAACAGGATGGACGTATTCCACGGAAGCTGATCTCTTTCCAAAACGGACTTCAGCAACTTCCTGAAAAGATTGCTGAGCAGTTAACAGTGCACTATTCAGCAAAAGCAGAGTCTGTTCAGAGAAAAAGGGAAGGGTGGTTTATTCGCACAGAAAGCGACGAAGCAGGCCCCTATCAACGTGTAATTGTTAATGTTCCGGTGTATCAGTGGAGTAACGAACTGCTTCCTGTGAAAGAGTACTCAGAAGCTATCAAAAAAGATGTAGAGTATCCGCCACTCTCCGTTTTACATCTTGGCTTCAGGAAAGAAGATATTCGTCATCCGCTGGATGGTTTCGGCTTTTTGGTGCCAGAAAAGGAGCATAGAAATATATTGGGTGCGCTCTTTTCATCCACACTTTTTGAAGGTAGAGCACCCGATGGCCATCACCTTCTCACGGTTTTCATTGGAGGTGGGCGAGAACCGGAAAAAGCGAGGTTATCAACCGAGCAATTGATTGACGTTGTGGAGACAGAGTTTACGCAGCTCATAGGCCTGCAGGGCCGGCACAGCTTTAAAGAGCATGTCTACTGGCCAAAAGCTATTCCGGGCTATCATATTGGATATGGTGAAATGCTGGAGAAGTTTGATGCCATGGAGAGAGAAAATCCTGGATTATACCTCGCCGGAAATTTCAGAAATGGAATATCTGTTCCCGACTGCATAAAAAATGGGATTGCTTTAGCGAAACGAATACAGCCCGAAAGTTGAAAGATCTTTAATCCAGTTTGGGGGCAGCTGAAAAAACCTCAAGCATCTGTTCAAGCATATTTTTCCCGAGAAACATCATCTTCTCCTGGTTGCCCATTGCCATCCAGCGGAGCAGCAGACGTAAATTATGGAGCAGAGGCGGAGGATCAGTGACCAGTGTTTCACTATTGATGATATAGTTCCAGTCGATGTCACGGTGAAAATGTACGCCCTGTTCCGCCATATGTTTTTTATAGATGTTTGCAATAAGACCATACCCAATTGTGCTTGGGTGAAGTCCGTCGAGGCTGAAAATTCCGCCGCTTGCAATTTTCCCTGTTTCCCGATCCAGTTTCAGATAGTCTGTTGAAATGCGGGGATCTCCATTCTCATCAACCAGGTACTCTGTCTGAGGATTTTTTTTCAATGCTTCGACAAATTTAACAGGGAAGGGTTTTGCAGTGTAGGAACCTCTCCGCCGGCGTGCAGCAGCACTTACATATCGGCCAACCGGGATTACGTGGTA
>Ga0102928_1001845_pt1 | contig 12915 bp, 11 predicted proteins | sample SalPonR1_B_D1_MG_FD_78504 | JGI IMG/M metagenome (GOLD analysis project Ga0102928, IMG submission 78504) | Salt pond soil microbial communities from South San Francisco under conditions of wetland restoration - Salt Pond MetaG R1_B_D1_MG | ecosystem: Environmental > Aquatic > Marine > Intertidal...
CTGGGCGTGTATCTGGACGCCGCGCGCGACGCCACGGACCGGTTCTCGGTCCTGTATACGGCCTCACATGACCCCGAGACGAAGGCGCGGTATTTGTCCATGCTGGACGGGCTGAAAGATCAATTCGACGCCCGCGCCAAAAAGTATCTGGCCGAGGAAAGAGCCAAGCTGGATGTCGAACTGGATGTGCTGCAAAGCCAGCTTGCATCGGACGCCCACAAGATTTGACCGGGGCGCAATCCCCGCTTGGACACCGACCGTCGCGTTTCGTGTATGCGACCTACGCCCGCGCGCGCCCTTACCCTGATCACAGTGGCCAAATCAGCGGGATCAGCGCACTGGCCAGCAGACCGATGCTCAGGTTCAGCGGGATCCCGGCCTTCATGAAATCAGTGAATTTGTAGCCCCCCGGCCCATAGACCAGCGTATTGGTCTGATATCCGATTGGCGTGGCGAAACTGGCCGAGGCGGCGACCATCACCGCCACCACCAATGGCCGGGCATCAAAGCCCAAGGCGTCGGCCAGCCCGATGGCAATTGGTGTCACCACCACGGCCACCGCATTGTTGCTGACCAGTTCGGTCAGCAACGAAGTCAGCAGATATATCACCCAGATGATCAAGGCCGGTGGTAAGACCTGCAAGATCGGGGCAAGCGCCTCGACGATCAGACGCACAGCACCCGAGGCTTCCAAAGCCGCCCCAATGGCCAGCATCGCGAAAATCAGCGCCAATAACCGCCCGTCGATAAAGGAAAACGCCTCGTCGGCATCAATGCAACGGGTCACCAGCACAGCGGCCACGGCGATCACTGCAAGGCCAAGGATCGGCGCCACGGCAAACGCCGCCAAGGCCACGATTCCGGCCAGCGCTGCCACCGCCATCGGCGCGTGACCGCGCCGAAACGCCCGCGCCGAGGGTTTCGAGACATCCACAAGCTCCATCTCACGCGACAGGCGCTGAATATCCTCGGGCGCGCCTTCCAGCAGCAGGGTGTCGCCCACGCGCACCACCAGATCATCCAGTTGCCGCCCGATATTCTGATTTCGGCGATGCACCGCCAGCGGGTAAACCCCGAACCGGCGCCGCAGACGCATCGCGCCCAACGTGCGCCCTACCATCCGGCAACCCGGCGTGATCAAAACCTCGACTGTTGTGGTCTCGACCGCCGATACCTGATCGACCCGCTTGAGGCTTTTGTCGCGTTGCAGACTTAGCAATTCGGTCATCTGGGTGCGCAAAACCACCCGGTCGCCCACCTGTAATACAACCCCCTTCAGACTGCGCCGTAGGGATTGATCACCACGCACCACGTCGATCAGGCGAACGCCCTCGCGCTTGAACAGCTGCACCCCCGTTACTTCGCGTCCGATCAGGTTGGAATCAGGCGGGATCACCGCCTCGGTAAAGAATTTCATGCGCGACCGGTCCGACAGCATATCGGCCATCGAGGCCCGGTCGGGCAACAGATACGGCCCGATGAACCGCAAATAGATCGCCCCCCAAATCACCAAAACCACAGCCAGCGGCGTGACCTCGAAAATGGTGAAAGGCGCCATCCCATGGGTGCGTGCCACGCCATCCACCAAAAGGTTCGTCGAAGTGCCAATCAGCGTCAGCGTGCCCCCCAAAATGGCGGCATAGCTCAACGGGATCAGCAGTTTGCTGGCGGGTAGGCCCAAGGTTCGGGCAAGTTGCACAAACACCGGGATCATCACCACGACAACCGGTGTGTTGTTCATGAAGGCCGATCCGATGACCACGCAGACAAACAGCAGCACAATGGCCACTTTCGGGCGTTCCTTTGCCTCTCGGTCGGCCAGCGATGTCAACGCGTCCAACGCCCCGGTGCGCACCAAGGCCCCCATGATGATGAACAGCATCACAATGGTCCACGGGGCCGGGTTCGACAGCACATCAAGCGCCGCTTCATACGGCAACACCCCCAAGGCCAACAAAACCGCCGCACCGCTGATCGCGACCACCTCGGTGGGGTACACTTCGCGGATGAACAGCACGAACATCGCCGCAACCACGGTCAGCGTTACAATCGCCTGCGCTGTCTGGGAAAACTCGAAAAATTCCATACTATTCGCCTGACGCCCTTTGGGTGCTGTTTCACCTGCGTCGTGCAGTTTCGCCGATGACGCAAGAGGCGGCAAGCACCATTCAACCGGTGCGCTTATGGTGCAGCTTGTTCAAGCCTTCCCCCATGGCGCACCATCCGGCATTGCAGCGCCTTGCCGGATTTATCATCGGTTTCCACAAACAGACCCGACAGGGTGACGTCGCCCATTGCAGGCTGGAACCGCCCCTTGCCCATGCCGGTCACAAAGCGGCGCATCGGCTCGGCCTTTTCCATCCCGATCACCGAGTTGTAGTCGCCACACATGCCCGCATCGCTTTGATAGGCCGTGCCGCCGGGCAGAATCTGCGCATCCCCGGTCGGGATATGAGTATGGGTGCCGACGACCACGCTGGCGCGGCCATCGCAAAAATGGCCCATGCCCATCTTTTCACTGGTTGCTTCGCAATGCATATCGATCAGCGACGCCTGCACCGCGCCGCCCGGTGGATGGGCGCGAAGCACCGCATCAGCGGCCGAAAACGGATCGTCGAAACAGCGTTTCATAAACACCTGCCCCAACACCTGCGCCACCAGAACCTTGCGCCCGCGCCGGTCTGAAAACACGCGATGTCCACGCCCCGGCGCATCCTTGGCGTAGTTGATCGGCCGAATGACACGCGGTTCCGATTCGATGAATTGCAGCATATCCCGCTGATCAAAGGCATGGTCGCCAAGGGTCACGCAATCCGCGCCCGCCTCAAGCAGCGCTTTGGCATGGTCGCCGGTCAGGCCCATCCCGCCCGAGGCGTTCTCGCCATTGACCACAACGAAATCCAGCCGCCACTCATCACGCAGCTTTGGCAGGGTATCGGCCACCGCATGCCGCCCCGCCCGGCCTACGACATCGCCCAGAAATAGAAGTCTCATATTCAGCCTCGTAGGCGCAGCCGCGCGGCTTGGCAAGGGCCTCGGGTCACACCGCGCATGCCGCGGCCTTCCTTGCAAGCAGGACAATTCGCCGCTGCAAATTCCCGCTTAGGGACGCAAGCAGTCCTTGCTGCATGATGGCAGATTGCTATTTAGTGATCTATGAACGCGTGAAAGATAACCACCATAGTGAGGTCGGAATGAGAACTTTAATCACTGCAACTGCCGCGCTGTTGGCGCTTGGCGCGCCGGCATTGGCCGAAGGCGACGCCGCCGCAGGCGAAAAGGAATATCGCCAGTGCAAGGCGTGCCACATGATTCAAGCCCCCGACGGTGAATCCATCGTCCGGGGTGGCCGCGTTGGCCCCAATCTTTACGGCGTCATTGGCCGTGCCGCTGGCTCGGTTGAGGATTTCCGCTATTCCGACGCCCTGATGGCCAAGGCCGAAGAAGGGCTTATTTGGGATGAAACCAACATCGTCGAATATGCCAAAGACCCCAACGAATTCCTCGGTGGTCGCGGCAAGATGACATACAAGTTGCGCAAAGGCGGCGAAGACATCGCGGCCTTCTTGGCGACATTCTCGGAATAATACCGTCTGGTCAGACAGTTAGAGCAAGCCGCGCGAGGACACACTCGCGCGGTTTTATTGTTTCAAGACCCGGCTTGGCCGTCGTTATGCGCCCGTTTTTTTGTAGTGGTCCCCTGTCGCATCCCCCGAGCACGCAAGAGGGTGCGACAAATTTATTTGATCTGGGTCAAACTCTCGCATTGCCTGCCTGCCCCAGTCATTCTAAAACCTGAATGGACGTGGGCGTCGTCACGCACGGCGTGCGCCCGGAATTTTACCAGCAGGAGGCAGACAATGGCAGACGCAGCCATTCACGGCCACGAACACGAAGACCAGCGCGGGTTCTTTACCCGGTGGTTCATGTCCACAAACCACAAGGACATCGGACTTCTTTATTTGGTGACTTCGGCAATCGTTGGCCTGATCTCGGTGCTCTTTACCGTTTACATGCGGTTGGAGCTTATGGAGCCCGGCGTTCAGTATATGTGCCTAGAAGGCGCGCGCTTTACCGCAGCCGCGGCAGGCGAATGCACGCCGAACGGGCACCTTTGGAACGTCATGATCACCTATCACGGCGTCTTGATGATGTTCTTCGTGGTGATTCCGGCGCTGTTCGGCGGTTTCGGCAACTACTTCATGCCGTTGCAGATCGGCGCGCCCGACATGGCATTCCCGCGGATGAACAACCTCAGCTATTGGATGTTTGTCGCCGGTACATCGCTTGGGGTGGCCTCGCTTTTGGCTCCGGGCGGCAATGGTCAGCTTGGCTCAGGCGTCGGCTGGGTGATGTATCCACCGCTTTCGACAACCGAAACCGGCATTTCGATGGATCTGGCCATTTTTGCCGTGCACGTTTCAGGCGCCAGCTCGATCCTTGGTGCGATCAACATGATCACCACCTTCCTGAACATGCGCGCGCCGGGCATGACCCTGTTCAAAGTACCGCTGTTTGCATGGTCGATCTTTGTCACATCGTGGCTGATTTTGCTGGCCCTGCCTGTTCTGGCCGGTGCCATCACCATGCTGCTGACAGACCGTAACTTTGGCACAACCTTCTTTGATCCGGCCGGTGGCGGCGATCCGGTTCTGTATCAGCACATCCTGTGGTTCTTTGGCCACCCCGAGGTGTATATCATCATCCTTCCGGGCTTTGGCATCATCAGCCACGTCATCGCGACGTTCGCGCGCAAACCGATCTTTGGTTATCTGCCAATGGTCTGGGCGATCATTGCGATCGGTGTTCTGGGCTTCGTCGTTTGGGCGCATCACATGTATACTGTCGGTATGTCGCTGACCCAGCAATCTTACTTCATGCTGGCCACCATGGTGATCGCGGTGCCCACAGGCGTGAAAGTGTTCAGCTGGATCGCAACGATGTGGGGCGGCTCGATTGAGTTCAAGACGCCCATGCTATGGGCCTTCGGCTTCCTGTTCCTGTTCACCGTGGGCGGCGTCACCGGCGTTGTTCTCAGTCAGGCAGGCGTCGACCGCGCCTATCACGACACTTACTATGTCGTGGCGCATTTCCACTATGTGATGAGCCTTGGGGCCGTGTTCGCCATTTTTGCGGGAATCTACTTTTACTTCCCCAAAATGACCGGCAGAATGTATCCCGAATGGGCCGGCAAGCTGCATTTTTGGGCGATGTTCATTGGCGCTAACCTGACATTCTTCCCCCAGCACTTCTTGGGTCGTCAGGGCATGCCGCGCCGCTACATCGACTATCCCGAGGCGTTCGCGGTCTGGAACTACTGGTCGTCGATCGGGGCCTTCCTCAGCTTCGCGTCCTTCGTGTTCTTCTTCGGCGTGATCCTTTACTCGCTGTTCCGTGGCGCCCGTTCTACCGAGGCGAACCCGTGGAACGAATACGCCGACACGCTGGAATGGACCTTGCCCAGCCCACCGCCCGAGCACACGTTCGAGCAGCTTCCAAAGCGGGAAGACTGGGATAAGCAACCGGCCCACTGATCCCTGGCTGATCCACAATAGACGCAGGCCCCGGCACCCCGCCGGGGCCTGTTTTCGTTCCCCCAAGGCGCGGCCGCCACGCAAGAAGCGGACAAGCCCCCTGCTCCCTGCCGCGCCCGCAGCGGCCCCTGTCGCTTTCGCGCCTTCACGGCGTAGACCCGCCATGCTAAGCCCCGCGCAACACTGCCACACGGAAACACCGCGCCCATGTCCAACGAAATCCGCCTTGCCTTTGCCCATCCGTCCGAACGCGCGGACGCCACCGCCCCGGATGGCCCGCTTGATCGTATCTCGGTGCGTGATCACATCGTCGAAGTCGAGATCGGCGCCTTTCAGGCCGAGCGCGGCGTTACCCAACGTATCTGCTTTAACGTGGTTGTCGAAGTGCGCCCGATCACCGATCCGCTTGATGACGATGTGGATCGTATCCTCAGCTACGACAAAGTAACCGAGGCCATTGCGGCAGAACTGGCCGAAGAACGGCTGAACCTTCTGGAAACCCTGTCCGAACGGATCGCCGAACGCATCCTGTGGGAACCACAGGCCGTGCGCACCTTTGTGCGGATCGAAAAACTGGATCGCGGTCCCGGCGCGCTTGGCGTGGAAATTGTGCGGTCTGTCGATGATCTGGCCACCAAGCCCGTGGTCCATCACGCCGACACCACACCGCACCCGCATGTCGTGTTTCTGACCAATGCCGCGATCCGCTCGCCCAATCTGGGCCGCTGGTTGGACCAATTGGAACAACGCGCCGAGCCAGTCATTCTATGCGTCGGCATGTCTGACACAGCCCCGCCGCGCACTGGCCATACCATGACCCAACGCCGGGTCGATCTGCTGGCTATCGAACAAAATGCATGGGTTCTGGCCGGGCGCGATGACCGCTGCGTTGTTGTCAACACAAGGACCGAGCTGGACTGGGCGATGAAAAACGGCCAGATCAGCGTTTGGGCGCCGTCCAAAATCGTGCTGGATGCGGTCGACGGGCCGTCAACCGGCCCGGATGATCCGGTGGCGCTTGCGGCTTGGTTCTCGGGCCATATTGAAGCCTCGGATCTTTTGCTGATCGGGGAAACTCCGCCCAGCTCGGGCGCGGATGTGCCGATACTCGTGCAGGATATCGCGCAATCCGGGCTGTAAGCCTCATGCGCAGCCCCGGCTTGACCTTGGGCCATATCGGTCAATAAAGGGAAAGCCCTTCACAGATCGGATCGCTTCATGGCCACCTATTACCGCCCTATTGCCCGCTATGATCACGCCCGCCCCGAGGACGCGCTGCCACTGGCAGGCGGGCCGCTGTGGTTCGATACCGTAGAACTGCTGCGCCGTGATGCCCCGCCGCAACTCACCCCCGCACACAACGCCCCGGCCGATATCCTTGAACGGTTGACCACCCCCCGCGCCCCTGTGGCCGGGTTGGACCTGTCTGAACCGCGCCTGATGGGCATTCTCAACGTCACCCCAGACAGTTTTTCCGATGGCGGCCTGCATTTTGAACCGGCCTCGGCCTTGGCCCACACGCGCGACATGATCGGCGCAGGGGCGGCCATCATTGATGTGGGCGGCGAATCCACCCGGCCCGGCGCCTCGGAAATCCCGATTGATGAGGAAATCCACCGCACCGCCCCGGTGATCGCGGCGATCCGCGCCGAAACCGACATTCCGATTTCCATCGACACCCGCAAAGCACCCGTGGCCCGCGCCGCGCATGAGGCCGGTGCAAACCTGATCAACGATGTCGCGGGCTTCACCTTTGATCCCGACCTTGCGCCGTATGCGGCGACGGCGGGCCTTCCGGTTTGCGTCATGCACGCGCAAGGCACGCCAGATATCATGCAGGTAGACCCGCGCTATGACAACGTGGCGCTTGATGTCTATGACTACCTGTCAGACCGGGTTGAGGCGCTGACCGCGCTTGGTATCCCGCGTGATCAGATCGTCGTCGACCCCGGTATCGGCTTTGGCAAAACGCTGGATCACAACCTGACGCTGTTACAAAACCTGTCACTGTTCCACGCGCTTGGCTGCCCCATCCTGCTGGGGGCATCGCGCAAGCGGTTCATCGGCACCATCGGCGGTGCCGAAGAGGCGCGCCATCGCGCCCCCGGCTCGATTGCCGTGGCCATTGCGGGGGTTGCCCAAGGCGTTCAGATGCTGCGGGTGCATGACGTGCGCGAAACGTCCGAGGCCCTGCGCCTGTGGCAAGCGGCGACCTTGGGGCCGTCAGACGGATAGTCGGGGCCTTTTGGTCAATTCGCTCGCTGACATCAAATAAGTGCTTCTAATAAAGGCAATTAGCGCTGAAGTAATGCCGTTATTGTTGAGATTTTTAAACCTCATCGACGCCGAAAAAGTCGGCTTAGTGGCCCGTATTGGCTCAACCCGACACCGCACAGGATCAGCGCCAAAGCCGACAACAAGCTTGGCGGCAACGGCTCGGACAAGACAAGTGCCCCAAGAACAACCGACCAAACCGGCACCTGATAGTTCACAAGGCTCATGAACACAGGCCCCGCCGACCGGATCACCAACACCCGCAACAGGCTGGCCCCGGCGGTTGGCACCAGCCCCAAGAAAAGCAGCACATACAACGTGTTGCGATCGGTTGACGGCGGCGGGCCTTCAACAGCCCAAGCCGCAAAAATCACGATCACCGCCCCGATCAGCAGCGTCACCGCATTCAGCCCGATGGAGTCCACCTGCGGCAAGAGCCGCATCTGAACCGAGCTGACTGCATAGCAACTGGCGGCACCGACACAGGCAATGCGCCCCACCGCCTCCAACGATTGACCCGTGGATGCAAAGGCTTGCCCACCGATCAAGATCACGACGCCGACAAAGCCAATCACGAACCCCGCCACCTTGCGCGGCGTCAAATATTCACCGGGCACCAGAAAATGCGCCAGCGGCAGCACCAGCAACGCCACCGCGGCCATCGACACCCCGGCAAATCCAGATGTCACATATTGCTGGCCCCAACTTAGCAACATGAACGGCACAGCCGAGGACAGCGCGCCAATCGCAAAAACACGTATTATATCCGGCATACCAAGGGGTTGCGCGAATAACTTAAAGCCACGCCAGCCCCAGATCGCGACCATCAGAAGCGTCGCAAACCCAATCCGGGCCGCCGCCAGCCAAAATGGCGAGATCCCGCGCAGGGCCACTTCCATCACCATAAATGTCGCGCCCCAGATCAGCCCGAGCGCGGCAACCATCACCCAACTTTTCGCGGTAATTTCCGGCATTTACCGTGACCTTTTCAGCTTTTCGAACGGAAAAGACCCCAGCCATGGGCCGGGGTCAATCCATGAAATCAATCGCTGTTTGTCAGGATCAGTTCTTTTCTTGATCCACCAGCTTGCCGGCGCTGATCCACGGCATCATATCGCGCAGCTTTTGGCCGACCTCTTCGATCTGGTGCGCGTCATTCATGCGGCGCGTGCCCTTGAAGAACGGCTGACCAACCGCGTTTTCCTGCATGAAGTCACGCACGAATTTGCCGGTCTGAATGTCGTGCAGGATCGCCTTCATCTCTTTCTTGGTCTGCTCGTAGGGCAGAACGCGCGGGCCGCTGACATATTCGCCATATTCCGCCGTGTTCGAGATCGAGTAATTCATGTTGGCGATACCGCCTTCATAGATCAGGTCGACGATCAACTTCACCTCGTGCAAGCACTCAAAGTACGCCATTTCAGGGGCATAGCCCGCTTCGACCAGCGTCTCGAAACCCATGCGGATCAGTTCCACAACGCCACCGCACAGAACGGCCTGCTCACCGAACAGGTCGGTTTCACATTCTTCCTTGAAGTTGGTCTCGATGATGCCCGAGCGGCCACCGCCGATGGCCGAGCAGTAGCTGAGGCCGATTTCCAGCGCCTTGCCCGATGCGTCTGTGTCAACCGCCACAAGGCAGGGCACGCCGCCGCCTTTCACGTATTCGCCACGCACGGTATGGCCGGGGCCTTTGGGCGCCATCATAATCACGTCAACGCCTTCTTTCGGCTCGATCAGGCCGAAATGCACGTTCAGACCGTGGGCAAAGGCAATCGCCGCACCGGGTTTGATGTGGTCATGCACGTATTTCTTGTAGGTCTCGGCCTGCAATTCGTCGGGCATGGTGAACATCATCACGTCACACCATGCGGCGGCCTCGGAAATCTCTTTAACGTCAAGGCCTTCGGCCTGTGCCTTCTTGGCCGAGGGCGAGCCGTCGCGCAGGGCAACGCACAGGTTCTTGGCGCCGCTGTCGCGCAGGTTCAGCGCATGGGCGTGGCCTTGGCTACCATAGCCCAGAATGGCCACTTTCTTGTCTTTGATCAGGTTGATGTCACAATCACGGTCATAATAAACGCGCATCGGAGTCTCCACTTCGCTTGAGGTTATGCAGGCAGAATACCGGATAGACCGAAATTTGGCTGTCATTAAGGGTATATTTCCCACTATTTTGGCATTATTCATTCGCCAAATTTAAAATGGTGGAAATATCATGCTTGACGATGTGGACCGACGCCTGCTGCGCCACTATCAACACGACGCCACCCTTGGCCCCGCCGATCTGGCCGATCTGGCCGGCCTGACCGTTGCGACATGCGCCCGCAGACTGGACAAGCTGCAAGCGGCAGGTGTCATTCGCGCCAACCGGGCAGTCATCAATTGGCGCGCGCTTGGCTATGAGGTTGAGGTGTCCTTGCGGATTACCTTGGACAAAACCCAGCCCCGCGCCTTTGATGACTTTCTGGACGCCGCCCGCAAGGTGCCCGATGTCGTTGAAATCCAGACCTTTCTGGGCCGGGTCGATCTGCGGCTGTCTGTCATCGCCCGCGATATGGCGCATTATCAGCACATCTATCGCAGCGCCATTCTGACCCTGCCGCATATCGCCGATATCGAGGCTTTGATGCATGTGGCGCGGATCAAATCGGACGAGGTGTTGCCGCTATGATCGAGTTGGACACAAACGACCGTCTGATCCTGCGCGAACTGGCCCAAGACGCCACGCAAAGCGCCTCGGCCCTTGGCCGCAAGCTGAACCTGTCGCAACCGGCCACATGGCGGCGCATCAAGCGCCTGCGCGACATCGGTGTGATCGCGGGCCAAAGGCTGGATCTGGACAAGGAAAAGCTTGGTTTTGGCGTCACGGTGTTTCTGGGCGTCAAGCTGGCCACCAAGGGGCGTGTCAGCCTTGAGGATTTCGAGCGCGCGGTGTCCGCCATCCCCGAGGTGCAAACCGTGGAACATATCCTTGGCCTGTATGATTACCGCCTGCGGGTTGTGGCGCACGATATTTCCGACTTTGAGCGGGTTTTGCGCCGCCGCATCATGACATTGCCCGGTGTCGGCGATGTCGAGGCCAATGTCCTGCTGAGCGAAGAACGCCGCCCCGGCCCGATTGGGTAGGCGCGCCTATGGCCGGTATGCAAAGGTAGGCTTTGCCAAGCGGGCCGCGACCGGCTAGCACTTGTCACAAATCGAATGGAGGAACCCGCGCATGACCGCTTTGCTTGATACTGTTGATCCCGATGGCTTGGAAGAATTCTCGGTGGTGTTCACCGACCGCTCACTCAATCACATGAGCCAGAGCTTCCAACAGGTGATGCGCGACATCTCGGGGATGTTGAAAGACGTCTACAAGGCCGATGCCGTGGCCCTGATCCCCGGTGGCGGCAGCTATGCGATGGAGGCCGTTGCGCGCCAGTTTGGCACCGATGCCCACGCGTTGATCGTGCGCAATGGCTGGTTTTCCTATCGCTGGAGCCAGATTTTCGACGCGGGCCAGTTCACCGCTGACACCACCGTTTGCATGGCCCGCCAGACCGGCAACGGCGCGCAGGCGCCCTTTGCCCCTGCCCCGATCGAAGAGGTCACCGCCAAGATCCGCGACGCCAAGCCGGATGTGGTCTTTGCCCCGCATGTTGAAACCTCGGCCGGGATCATCCTGCCCGATGATTACGTGACAGCCTTGGCCGACGCCGCGCACGAGGTGGGCGCGCTGATGGTTCTGGATTGTATCGCCTCGGGCTGTGCATGGGTCGATATGCAGGCCACCGGCGTTGATGTGCTGATTTCCGCGCCGCAAAAGGGCTGGTCGGCCTCACCCTCTGCCGGGTTGGTGATGATGTCGGCGCGGGCGGTCGCGCGGTTGGACACGACAAAATCCAACAGCTTTGCCATCGACCTGAAGAAATGGCACGACATCATGCAGATCTATGAAAATGGCGGGCATGCCTATCATGCCACCATGCCCACGGATGCGCTGCGCGCGTTTCGCGACACCATGATCGAAACCCGCGATTACGGGTTTGAAAAGCTGCGTGAGGCGCAATGGGAACTGGGCCATGCCGTGCGCGCCATGCTGGCCGACAAGGGCGTGACATCCGTCGCCGCCGAAGGGTTTGGCGCACCGGGCGTGGTGGTCAGCTACACCGAAGATCCCGACATTCAAAATGGCAGCAAATTTTCCGCCCAAGGCATGCAGATTGCGGCCGGTGTCCCGCTGGCCTGTGATGAGCCCGAAGGCTTTCGCACGTTCCGTCTGGGGCTGTTCGGGCTGGACAAGCTGTATGATGTGCCCGGCACGGTCAGCCGTTTGAAAACCGTTCTGGACAAAGTGCTTTAACAGGCCTGCTTGCCCGCCCTGACAGGCGGGCGCGCTGGTTTAGCGCGCGCGTTGGATTATCCGCGCGCGCCCAGCCCAAGCTGCATCAGCGTCTTGCGCACCGGGGCCAGCGAATAGATCGCGTTCAGCGTCATGGCGCGGGCATCGCGCAGCGGCTGCGCGTGCATCATTGACGCCCTGTTCAACACGTCGATGCCCCGCACCCGCGCCGTGACTTCCCAATGGCGACGGCGGTGATAAGCCTCAAGCATGTGCAAATCGCCCAAACACTCTGGCGCGGCCTCGGCCAGTTCCAAAAGCACCCGCATATCGCCAAGCGACATGTTCAACCCTTGCGCCCCGATGGGCGGCACGACATGCGCCGCCTCGGCCACAAGTGCCACGCGTTCCGAATACATCTGCTGCGCCTGCTGGCTGATGATCGGCCATGTCGTGCGCCGCGACGCCAGCGACAGCGGACCGAACAACTGACACGACCGCGCGTTCATTTCGGCCTCAAACGCATCAACCGGCAAGGCGGCAAGGCGTTCAACCTCGGGGCCGTCTTCCATCCAGACGATAGCCGAACTGGGCCGCCCTTCGTAATCGGGCAGCGGCACCAATGTGAACGGCCCGCCCGAGCGGTGAATTTCAGTCGAAACATTTTCATGCGGGATCGGGTGCGTGACCGCAAAGGCCAAGGCCTTTTGCCCGTAGCGCGTTGTTTTCACACCAATGCCCGCAGCGTCACGCACCGGGGAATGGCGGCCATCCGCCGCGATC
>Ga0102928_1001848_pt1 | contig 12895 bp, 11 predicted proteins | sample SalPonR1_B_D1_MG_FD_78504 | JGI IMG/M metagenome (GOLD analysis project Ga0102928, IMG submission 78504) | Salt pond soil microbial communities from South San Francisco under conditions of wetland restoration - Salt Pond MetaG R1_B_D1_MG | ecosystem: Environmental > Aquatic > Marine > Intertidal...
CAAGAAATCGTGCCTTAAAAGCTTCTGTATCCTGATGAATCGGACTCCGGGACCTCAGTGTATAAATAGGGCTTGAGTAATGTGTAGATATCTCGGTATTCAGATCCATGATCGGTGTGTAGACTGGAACGTCAACATCGGCTAATCTTAGCTGCTCTGTCAGGCTATCCAGCTCATTTGAAGCCCCAAAGAAGACAATGGCATCTGCGTTCGGCTTGGAAAGGGTTGATGTGATCCCGCTGAAATCATTTTTTCCGGCTGAATATCTGAAGATCGCAGGCTTTTCCCGGTAGTCATCAGTAGCGATATCGACAAAAGAGTGGCTGATAAATTCCTGATCATAATCGTCTGAAGTGACAACGAGAATATTCCTGCCATCAATATTGCTGTACAGGGCTTCGGCAAGAACAGCCGATTGCTGATCGGCGTGCGGAAGAGTGCTGAAAAACCAGGGTATATTGATTCTCGACAGGCTCGGATCGGGAGAAAGTGTGGATATAAACGGAATTTCTGCTTTTGTGCAAACCTGTTCGATGAGATGGGCGCTGCGACCATCCACAAATCCAAGAAGCGCTGTTGTTTGGTGTTCGTAAATAAGGCTAACTGCCTGCTTGGAGCCGGCACCCCAGTTGCCATCCACAGATTTTGCAATGATCTTCACCGGTTTTTGTCTGATTCCCCCGGCTTCGTTCACGATCTCTGCAGCAAGGGCTACAACATCCACGGCTTCCCGCATCAGGCGGCTATTTTCGGGATCTTCGGTTAGCAGCAGTCCGATGCGGATTTGATCCGATTCAATTGATTCTGACGCGGGCACTGGCTGGGCGTTTACCTGCAGATGCATCAACTGGCAGAGTATTAGGGGCATCAAAAATTTAAAGGTATTCATGCACCGCCCTTTTTTGTCTCGCTGGTTCATCACGGAGAGCTGTGAAAACTATTTACTTGAATATTTGGTAACAAATTTGCCGTTTTCAACCTCCATCATCCACACCTTGCCCACATCATTCCAGGTTGTGTCGAGGATAATATCTCCGGTAACGCCATGGTAGGTGGTCATTGATGTGAGTTCATCCCGAATTCGGACTCTGTTAAGTCCGGCCTCTTCGATCGACTTTATCAGCATCTTCATACCGTCATATGTATGAGCGGCAAAAAGGTCGGGGTCTGAGCCAAATCTCTGCTGGTACTCATCCACGAACCGCAGGTAGGTGGGGTCTTCACTTTGCGGATTGTAGGGGAATGTGGTTACAACTCCTTCTGCGTTTTCACCGGTGACCTCAAGAAAGCGGTCGGACACCAATCGTTCACTTCCATACACCTTATGATCCATTCCAAGCTCCCGCATTCGGTTAACGATGTTTGCAGCATCGTCGTCGTTGCCCCATATCAGGACGGCTTCTGAGTTTGAGTTACGGATTTTTTCAAGCTGGGGTTCAATATCATTGGTTCCCGGCATGTAGTTCATGTGGATCCGGACGGGATGGCCCAGGCGAATGGCGCTCTCAAGAAATATCTTAACCCCGAGCCTTCCATACCTGTCATTGGCCCGCAGAATAGCTACGTTCTCGAGCCCCTCTTTTTCAAAGATGTGAAGAGCCATGGCATATGCGTTCTGCCGGTCATCAGCAACGTTTCGGATCATCCATGGAATGTTGGTTTCGGTTAAGGTGGGATCGGTTGATGTGGTATTTACCATTGGCAGTTCCAGCTTCAAGACAACCCGAAGCGCCACGTGTGAATTATTTCCGTCAATGGAGCCCACAACCGCCCACACCCCTTCGTCATACAGCTCAACAACTTCGTTTCCCGTTGCTCCCCATAAGCCGACATCGTTTTTTACCACCAGCTCGTATGGAAGCCCCCGGTAGCCACCGCCGGTATTCGCCTCATCGATGGCCATGTTGGCCCCGTGAAGCATTGCCTGTCCAAAGGCATCATCGTGCGATCCCTCAAGGGGTGCCACAAACCCTATTTTTACGGAGGTAAGGTTCGACGGAGCACTGGCATCTCTTCCCGGGCCAAGGAATGGCTGTGGGGTGTCGAAGAACAGCATATACGGATCCAGAAACTGGCCATAGGGCAGCAGATTATCCGGAGTATCTGCATAGTTTCTGATCTCCTGAGCCTGGGTATTCGCACCCGCCAGGAGAACCATGATGTTGATCAAAAGGAAGAGGAGGGATCGCTTTTTCATCGGTTTCGTGATTTGTTAGACATTTTTACAAACGGCAATGGCTTCAATTTCAACCAGGAGTGTATCCCAGCAGAGTGTTGCCTGGATACCGGTGCTCGCGGGAAGAGGATTCAGCTTTAGCCAATCATAGAACTGGGTACGTACTTCATTAAAATCCTTGTAGTCCCGTTCAATATCGCGGAGGTAACAGGTGGTTCGGACGATATCGTGCCACGACATGTTTTCGGAGGCCAGCAGCTCACTGATGTTTCTGAATGTTCGCCACGTTTGTGCCCTGAAATTCCCGATATGCTCGGCTTTACCTTCTTCATTCACACTTGCCGTCCCTGAAATCAAAACAACGGAATAGTCTCCAAACTCCATTCGGGTTGCCCTTGAGAAGGATGAGGGGCGGCCGTATTCAAACGCCTCGTTTAACACATTGGGGGCATGAACCGCTTTTTTTGCAATGGGAGGCCGCTCATTGTGAAAATCCGGCATTTTAAATGACCGGAGATCCTCATTGGGTGAGAGGATTCCAAGTTTTACCATTTCGTCTTTCTCGCCCGGAGTCAGGTTTAGTGTGGTTTCCGGATAGGATACTGAATTACTCATAGTTATCTATTTTTGAGTTTATAGTTAAAATCTTTGTTATCACAGATCGTGTTTATATTGTTATTACAGCGGTACGGGGCCACTGGCTTTTGAGTAACTGAGCCCGTTAGCGGTTGCCAGCCATATTTCATCGCCATCTACATCCATACCCCAGATAAAATTGTTTGCGAGAGTAGTAGCAGATGTCATTTCGCTGCTGCTCACTCCGTCGGTTACGGCAATCTTGCCCGCACCATTCTCATTGGTGTATGTAACCCAGCGCTCTCCGTTAAACGTACTGAATCCACTGTCGGTGCAGATATAAACGACCGGCCCCTGTGCCTTCAGGTAGTTAATAAAGTCGCTTACGAGCCCGCTGTCTTTTTTGTAATAGCTGTTCCATCGGGCGCCATCGTAGCGGCTGAGGCCAAAATAGGTGCCTACCCACAAAGTTTTGTTTTCATAATAGGTTACGGTGGTAATATCGTGTGCCACGCCGTCATCGGGGTAAAGATCGATCTGCATCTGGTGATCGGGATCTTTATGCACTCTGAACTGGCCTGAGTCTTTGAAGTATTCAAGCACGCCGCCTCCCCACGCTGCGATGTAGATCTTCTCGTCACTTCTTGCCACTCCATAGGTCCAGGGTTCGTGCATAGGCGCATTCTGCTCGTTAAAAATCTCCCACTGGTCGGTATATGTATTAAACTTTGACGCGCCCGCTGCAGTGGCGGTCCATACATACTCCTCATCGGTTACCACAGAATAGATAACATCATTGGCGAGGCCGCTGTTAAATTGGGTATAAACGGTCATTTCTCCTGCAGACCAGCGGGTTAAGCCAGACATGGTGGCAATCCACACCTCTCCGGTCAGTTCACTGATATCGATTCCAAGTACGTAGTTATGAGAGAGGCCATCTTCGGTGGTTATCACAGAAAATTCACCATCTTCAAAGATGGCCAGTCCTTTATCGGTACCAACCCAAACCCGGTCACCATCAACCCGAACCGTGGATACTTTGTTTGATGGAAGCCCGTCTTCGACGGTAAAGTTTTTCCACTCCCTGAAGAGAGGAAGTTCGTCAGTCGTTTCGGCCGCGGGATCTGTATGTTGCGCTGGGTTGACCTCCTCTTCAAAAGAAACTGCGTTATTGGATACTTTTTGATAGTCTGAGTTACCAGTGCCAAAAGCGGCTACAAAAAAGATGCCTGCTGCGAAGAGAGCCGGTAAGGCTCTGCGGTAAGTTGTTCTGTTTGTTGATTTCATCATCGTATTATTTGTAATGGCTGGCTGATTCCAGCGATTTTAAATATTCAATAAGGTCATTCAGCTGATTCTTGGTCATATCATTTGCAACTCCATGTTCATCATGGTCGTTATATACGGTCCAGAGCTCTTCCAGCGTCTCGGCTGAACCGTCGTGCAGATAAGGCGCAGACTCATATATATTGTTCAGGTTTGGCGAATCGAACGTCATACCGGGGCTGTCGTGCTTTTTGGCAGTTCCCACATCGGCGTTTTCCCTGTTGGTAAAGTTTGGCGGCGGATGGCACGTAACGCACTGGTTGGCAATCGGAATTGCTCTGCCGTCGTTGGTTGTGGTTCTGTAAAAAATTTTACGCCCCCTTTCCTGGGCTTCTGTTAATTCACCATCTGACCGCCGGAAACGGTTAGGCGGATGCTTAAGCTGTGTGAGAATATACGTTGTGAGGTTTGTAAGCTCTTCCGGCGAATAGGATTCAGTCCGCGTTACAAATTTTGAAAATCGCATTCCATCCTGCATATATACACTCACATTATGACCATTCCATTTAAAGGGGGAGGTTTTGGGAAGCTCCCTCAAAGTTTGAACATTGTTCATGTCAACTCCCGGTTTCAAAGCCATATCGTAGGTAAGTCCATCTTCATGGCCATCGGGATGGCAGGTATAGCAGCTATACTGCAGCTGGAAGGTTCCTCCGGCGTTGTAAAAAAGTCGCTGCCCATGTCTGATCGGCGTATCCTGGTTGGCCTCACTCAGGACGATGGAAGAGCCATTAGCAAGTGTGTTCATATCCACAATACCGATCTTGTCACTTAAAAATTCGGCGTAGTAGAGCTTAGATCCGTCAGGAGAAAAAGCCATTCCTTTTGGAGCCGCACCGGTTTCAATTCGCTTGATGACAAATCGTTGGCTTATCCCCAGGTCATTCTCCGGGAAAAGAATCTCACCGTTTTTTATCTCCTCCAAAACCACCCGTAGCTTATCCATATCGATGACGCTTAAAAAATTGGCACCGGTATGCGAAACAACTGCGTAGTTTCCATCCGGGGAAATCTCAACATCAAAAGGGTCTGCATAAAACTTGTTGGGTTCATCGAGCAAAAGCTGGGTGATATTTCCCGTCGATGCTTCATACACCCCAATTCCATGATTAATCATCCAGCCGTTTTCGATCTGTGCGGCCGGAACCAGGTTTTTGGGCCGGATCAGAGTAAACAGAGCATACTCTCCATCTGGCGAGTAAGATACATTCTCCATGATGTGTGCCGAAACAATCTCTTTTCGCTCGGTTAGCCGCTGGCGTTCAGTGTTTATAAACATCACCTCTACCTTCGGAGGCGTTCTGTACTCCACCGGTATGGTCCGCCGGCTTAACACCATCAGCGATTCTCCATCGGGCGAAAGGGCAGCCCCTGTGGGATTATTGCCAACCGGTAGCCTTCGGACCTCTTTTCCTGAGTTCAGATTCACAATTGAGACGTCTGAAGTAAACGTGTTAACGGCGTAGAGAAAGGCCTGATCTTTGCTCAGCTGTAGACCAGAGGGGCCGGCTCCCGTTTCATAAGTATTTACAATATTGCCGGCGGGGACCTCGATTTCCATGACGTTATTATCCCACTGGTTGGATACGTACGCGATGGTTCCGGCATCGTTTAGAATTACGGTGTGAGGGGTTGTCCCCACCTGAATTTTGTTGACAACCTGCTGTGCATTCAGATCTACCACGGAGAGCGAATAATCTTCCTGCCCAACCACGTAAAGGTAGGCGCCATCCGGAGAGATCGCCACGTTAAACGGGGAGAGGTAGTCGTCTGTAAGGAATTGTGTGAGGAAATTATCAACCTGTCGGCCACCGTGGCAGTTTGCACAGTTTAGTGGAAACCCGTTGTCGGTAGCAGTCATGTAGTCTACATGATTCCTGGACCAGTCGTGGCCCCTCTGTGCTGCAAACCAGAAGACTACAGCCATTATGGCCAGGATAATATAAAGCGCTATGTTCTTTTTTGAAGTCACTTCCGCAGAGTCATTTTTGATTCACCATTTCTTGTATAGCCCGCACCTCGGCCACACCGATTGCCCTCGAGGAGTCGGTAATCATTATCGGTTCTTCGCTGATGGCCTGTGGCACAATATTCTGTGGAGCCAACTCTTTCTTTGCATGGCAGCCTACGCAGGCGCGCCGTTCGTCGGAGCGTAACCATACCCATGCCGATGGCCCCCGCAAAACATTTTTATTCTCATCCAGGCTCACAAATCGCACGGGCATATCCGATTGAACCCTCAGGTAAAAGGAGCCGTCTTTGGCAATATCAATTTCATCAAGTGTGCGACTAACTCCCTCAATTCGCACATATTTTGTTTCCGGATCGTCTTCCAGTTCGATTTGTGAATGATTTACATCCTGGCTGATCAATATGCCTGATCCGGGTTCACTGGAAATGGAGCTGGGCAGTTTTTTTGGCACTTTTCTATCGCGAACCGCAACAGGCTCAATGGAGTGATAGCTTTCTTCTTCGTAAAGAAGTGTGTCGCTACCGTCAATATCGATTACCCGCAGGCCAAAGAGGTCACTTTCTGTTCCATACGCTGACAGCACTACTCGTGCTGAATCCAGAATATCTGCAGAGTGAAGTTCCCCCGCTTTCAGGGAAAAGATGGTTTCAGCAGGAAGTAACGGGTTCGCGTACGACAATGCCACCAGCTCGTCTATGGTCTCGTCGGTTTGTATAAAAATCAGTTCTTCATTCGCACTTTCACGAACGGTACTTTTAATCTGGCTATCACTTTTTTTATGATAAAACGCCTGGGCTTTTGTTCCGTCGGGGCGTAAAACCATTAATGTTGGATCTGTTTTTTCCGGATAGACCTGCTGACTGATCATCGCGATGCGCCCATCATGCAGCATGGAGCTGTGAATGTCTCGATGAGGGTGATATGTAATCTGTTCAAGTTCGGAACCGTCCGCCTGAATCTTAAAAAGAGGGGTTATAGTACCGGCATCAGGATCTTCAACTTCACAAGAAAAGACAATCTCACCGGTTGGTAAAAATGAAGGCGTGTAGCAATTCTGGTCTCCATTATAGAGCTTCACTTTATCGGACCCATTCATTTTCATGGTCCAGATCTGCCAGGGATCACCTTCAACCTCCTTTGCGGAGAAGACGATGGTTTTATTGTCAAACGATAGGGAAGGAGAGGAGGCTGAATAGAGATCTGTCGTTAATGTTACTGGCCGCTCATCGGGCTGTTCAATATTCATGCTTACAATTCGCGCCTTCTGATAATCGGAAGCAGTGAAATCGGTTTCCATCGGCAGAGTGTTGGAATCAGAGGGAAGCTGTGTGAAAACCACGATGGGATCGGGTATACTGTTGTCCGAACCAGAGCGAAGAACAAACAGCATCACCAACACAAGTGACAGAACCCCGATAAATATCCATCCTTTGCGCATGCTACTCCTCTTCCTGAATGGTTATAATTTGATTCGGCTCCACATCTTCCAGTGTCTGCACAATGCCCGAAGGCCACCGGATTTCGATTCGGTCAATCATAGAATGATCAGCCAGCCCAAAGTGCAGCCGTGGATCATTTTGAGACAGATAACCGCCGGCACTGGTCTTCTCTGAAACTCGTTTATCATCGCCGGCTTCGACGCTCACCTTCGCGCCAATGGCGTCGCGATTGCTTACGGTTCCGACCAGGTCGATCAAAATCCAGTTGTTCAGATTCCCCATATCGTTGCGGAGAAGTGTAAATTCATCTCCCAGATTTGAGATAAATACATCGATATCCCCGTCGTTATCGATATCTCCAAAAGCTGCGCCTCGTCCTACTTTCTCATCGCTGAAATAGGGGCCCAAAGTCTGTGATACATCTTCAAATTTTCGGTTCTGAATGTTTTTAAACACCTGGTCTTCCTGGCCGTGAAGATGCTGAATTTCTCCGTTTATCTTAAAAATATCCACATCCATATTGTTGTCATAGTCGATGAATGATGATCCCCAACCGGCATACTGACCACTCGGGATGGCGACGCCGGCCGGGTGAGACATATCCACAAAACGTTCATCGCCAATATTGGTGTAGAGGGCTCCGTAATTTTCATCCGTAACATACATATCAACAAGTCCGTTGCTGTCGTAATCTCCAAACACAACCGACATACTTGATGTTGCCTCCCCGGTGTGATTAAAGGCTGCATGTGATTCCATACCGATGTCTGAAAATTCTTTCCCTTCATTGTTGCGAAACAGGTAGTTGGTCATCATGTCGTTGGCTACATAAATATCCGGGTAGCCGTCATTATTATAGTCTGAAGTTCCGACTCCCATCGCGCGGCCATCTTCCATGAAGAGCCCCATCTCTTCGGTTACCTCTTCAAACTGGCCATTCCCAAGGTTTCGGTAGAGAATATCGGGCTGACCATCAAAATTAAGTGGTCCAGGGTAGCCGTCGGGGCTATAGAATAGATTGTAAGAGGGATCATAATCGAGGTAGTTGGCCACGTAAAGATCGAGCAGGCCGTCCAGGTCATAATCGATCCACAATGCAGCGATCGAAAACGCTTCGGTGCTGCCATCAACTCCAAAATCGGAGGCTACATCTGTAAACGTTCCATCCCCATTGTTATGGTAGAGTGCATTGAGGCCGTAATTGCATATATAGATATCGGGGTAGCCGTCATTATTATAATCACCTATTGACACCCCTGAGCCGAAACCGGTATCACCAACACCTGCGTTATCGGTTACATCGGTAAACTGGCCGTTCCCCAGGTTTCTGTAGAGCCTGTTTTTGGGTAGTTGACCGGGTTTTTCACCCTCACTGAACTGATCAGAATAGGATCCATTGGCGATGTAAAGATCCATGTATCCGTCACGGTCGTAATCCAGAAACGCCGCACCCGACCCCACCGTCTCAACCACGTTGGATAGCAGGTCGTCGCCAAAGGTATGGGTAAAGTTGATCCCTGAGAAGTCACTGATATCCATATAAAAATCGTTACCGGCCGGGGGCAAGTCGGGCAGGGTGGCAGAAGAGTCGCTGCCGGGTGTGCAGCCTGTGAACATGCCGATGTTGATAAGCAGAAAAGATGTGACGGCCAGGCGGGTTAACGTATCAAAAGTTGAAATGGACGTTGAATTCATAAATCTCTGGATCTCTTTTTGTCATCGAGAAGAACACGTTTTAAAACCTAATATTAGAGTAAAAGGTATAAATATTTATTATAATTTAATAGCGCGGAAATCAAAATTTCGTTATTTCTTAGGGACGGGATTCTATACGTGAACGGTGTAAATATATTTATCAGGTTAGCTGGATTGATTTCGACAACGATACATATGAGGTGCGTTGCAACAGTACACATATGCATACCGGCTTCAGTGGATTGCGTCAGAAGTGGAACAGCAAGAGGAATCTGTATAAATCGGGTTTTAAATAGGCTATAGGCTATCGTATGTGAATATACATTCCTGATTGGCGTGGTCGCAATGCTGTTCATTGTTCTTAACGAAACCGAGGAGCGAACCTATGCCAATATTGAATCGGTGTTGCCCTATAAAAGCCAGAACGTAACCCCTGAACCCTAATGTATGGCCTTGAGCCATCAGGTAATTACACCCGCGCTATTCATCGGGAGGGATACAAAGAGCCGGAGGAGTATGCTGAGTCCGACAACGGACAGTATGCCTGGGGGTCACTTTGGGAGAGAATGCGGGTGCTTTTTCTTTTAGGTTGGGAAGTTTGTGTGATGATATATCCCTTTAAAAGTCTTCTATTTGGTTTATTGTAGTTTATACTTCTGAGCCCATTGGCTAAAACCTGAACCAATCTCGTCCATTTCATCTAAATACTCTGTCTTTGAAGTAGAGCTCCAATTATAGTTTTGGAGATTTTTTAAGAATGATTTTCCCTGTTGCTTATACAACTCATCAACTTGCAGTAAAAATGCTACTTGGTACCAAGCATAATTTTTAACACCAACCTCTGTATATTTTCTTTCAAAAACTTCTAGGGATGTATAACGGGGATTAACCTCTTTTATAATGATCTTCGACACATCTATCCATATATCGCGTGCTTTAGGATTATTCTGATCAAGATAGAAATAAGCAAAATATGTTGCGGCAAATTCAAATGTCCACTTATTTGGGAAGCTGGCACCATAGTAGCTGGCATAAATATGACCCAGTTCATGAAAACCAATAAGAGATACAAATAGATCTACAATTTCTTTATTTGTCATTCCATACGTAGCATTAAATTCATATCCGTCAATTACATTTTCAATAATATTTGAAAGAATATTTTCTGAGTTAGCGGGAATACAAACGATATAGGGCGGACCAGAAACAAAAGGCAGGCCATAGGGGATAGAGGTGATTTTTACCCAACTGATTGAATCAATAACAGCAATTGAAAAAGTTTGGTCTACTCCAGCATTTTGTTCGAAGAATTCAATGGAATCGTGCAATAAATTTAAATTAGCGACCGCTTGATCCTTATATCCAGCTGAAAAATAGGTTTCTATGTTTCCATTCATTGAATTCAGGTCCAATGACCTTACTTTATCAAGAGTAGATTGATTGGGATTATTACATGATACGATTAACACTAATCCGAAAATGACACTCAAGCGCATAATTCACTCCCTTTAGATAATTATCGATATTTCAATAATTAATATTACAAATTATTATCCTCTTTCAGTAGTTGGTTAGATGTGACGGAATATCTGTAATCCATAAATTTTAGAAAGAAAGTGGTTCAGCTTTTAGAAAAGTTTTTAGCAGGAATAATTATTAGAGAGTGTCTGGCACTTAGGAGGTATGAACACGTGTTGATTAGCAATTATCAGAGGAAAAGTGAAAATACGATAAGAATAGACGAGACAAGTCCCATTGTAGCACCTTGGTAGAAGTTAATCTAAATCTATTATTTGATTTGTAAGAGTTTGGAAAATCAAAGTTCTATTAAAATTTGAACCATATTTAGTATGAATCACTTTTTTGGTTAGATCAAGATATGACGCCCCGTCCATCCATGAATTATTAATAAAAACCAACGTAATTCAATTCATTATAAAAAAATCCATCGGAAAAATAATTTTATGAGTAAAGACCTAAATAGTCCCAAAAAAGCGGAGATAAATAAAATGTGTTACCCCTAAGCAAAAGATGTTATAAGTAGCAGATAATAAAAAAAGCCCCTGCAAATCTTAATCTATTGACTTGCAAGGGCTTAGAGTACCTCGGGCCGGGCTCGAACCGGCACTGGCATTTAAATACCAATTGGATTTTAAGTCCAACGCGTCTACCAATTCCGCCACCGAGGCAACATTCTTATCTCAAGAAGACTTCAAATATACGACAATCAACAGAACATCTTCAAAGGTAAAATCATGATTATTTAAGCCGGAACTTAAAAACCGCCTTTTAGCCTGATTGTAAGATCACAGACATTTAGCAGATGATAATATTGCAACGGCCTGCTCTAAATCCCTGATAAATTAATGTCTACCGTGGCAATACTGCAGACAGGTGGACACCCGGCGCCGTTCGGCTGAAAACTTTCATACTTGGGAGTAAAGGTCTCTCTGAACGCTCCGCTATTCCACTCAATTTCAACAGCTACCGTTTCCGGAGTTATTCCTCCGAGCCTGATAAAACATGAGGTGTCCTGGTGTGTGCAGAGGATGGAATCAATAGCCTCCGAAGTATCGTCCGTGTAGACAGTGAGTGAAAGTGAATCCGGCCTCTCATCCGAAAGCTGGATAGTGATGCCATCATCACAGCCAATGAGTGTGCAAGCCTGTCCATTGTCGATGCCTGTCTCACCACATCCCGTAGAAATCGTTATTATGAATAGTAAAGTGATCAGATAGCAGAAGCTGTATCTATTCATGGCCATCTCGTTAATATTCTTCAAAAAAAAGCTGTAACTGTACTCTAAATGAAAATAAAAAAAATGTGTCAGATGCTTCTATTGCTGGAGATTATTGGTGTGGTGAAGATGCAATTTCAATCCTGATGAATAGTAAAAATGGCTCTTTGTGTGATGAATCTTATCTTGAACTCATAACCGGAAACTCACGTTTATCTATATACCAGAAATACAATAAATAAGTCAACAAAGATCTAAGGATTATGGAAAACCAGGCATTGATAAAAGAACAGCTCGTGAAGCATATAAAAGGCGGACAAGCTTTTGCTCCGATCGATACCGTACTCGATAATATGCCGTATAAAAAAATTGGTATTGTGCCAGACGGACTCCCATATTCATTTTACCAACTGTTTTATCATATCCGGTTTGCCCAGTCAGACATTCTCGGGTATTGCCTTGATGATGGCTACCAGCCCCCAAACTGGCCCGATGACTACTGGCCTGAAAAAACGGTGTCGGAAAATGAAGATGAGTGGCATCGCCTTATGAACGTCTACTTTGATGAAAGAGAGGAATTTTGTGATCTTCTGCTCAGTGACGACACTCAGCTTATGGCTCCTTTCAAATCAAATGAATCCCACAATATGCTGCGACAGGCTGAACTGATTATCGAACATAGCGCTTACCACACCGGTCAGCTCTACATTATTTATAGATTGTTAAACGGATAATTGACTGCTATTGCAGTTATATTCATTTTCAAGGTGTGTTCGGGGTTACACAATTAAGCAGCTTTTAGAGCCCTGTTTGTTTTTTAAAAACCAATTAAAAACCAAAGGTCGGATAAAATACATTCAATAGCTGATACTTTTCATAGGTATGCACAGCTGTTTAAATATATATAGGGATGGTGATAATTCAATTATAATCGAATTTCGTCTGTTTAAAAGCTATTCTACACATATGCTTGA
>Ga0102928_1001852_pt1 | contig 12868 bp, 12 predicted proteins | sample SalPonR1_B_D1_MG_FD_78504 | JGI IMG/M metagenome (GOLD analysis project Ga0102928, IMG submission 78504) | Salt pond soil microbial communities from South San Francisco under conditions of wetland restoration - Salt Pond MetaG R1_B_D1_MG | ecosystem: Environmental > Aquatic > Marine > Intertidal...
CCGACGCGGATGCCCACGACCGCCTTGAGAATGAGCCACATGATCAAGGCCAGTACGAAGACCGAACCCACGATCGCGACAATGCCCAGAAGCTGCGTTCCCAGCGATGCGTCACCGTAGAAGATGACCGCGATCGTGCCCCAGATCCCGGCAAAGCCATGGACCGGGATGGCCCCGACAACATCATCGATTTTCAGCTTGTCGAGCAGCGGGATGGTGAACACCACGATGCCACTGCCGATGGCGCCGATCCACAGGGCCCCGAAGAGGGTCGGAGCAAGCGGTTCAGCCGTGATCGACACGAGACCGGCAAGCGCACCGTTCAGAACCATGGTCAGATCGACCTTCTTGTAGAGAATCTGCGTCAGGATCAGTGCCGTGACGGCCCCCGATGCCGCGGCCATGTTGGTGTTGCTGAAGATACGCGAGACGTCGGCGATGTCTCCCACGGTGCCCATGGCAAGCTGCGAGCCGCCGTTGAAGCCGAACCAGCCGAGCCACAGGATGAACATCCCGAGCGTCGCCAGGGCCAGGTTGGACCCGGGCATCGGGTTGACCTTGCCGTCCTTGTACTTGCCGATCCGCGGTCCAAGCACGATCGCACCGGCCAAGGCAGCCGCCGCACCACAGGCGTGCACGATGGTCGAGCCGGCAAAGTCGGAGAACCCTGCCTCGCTGAGCCAGCCGCCGCCCCAAGTCCAGGAGGCCGTCAGCGGATAGATGAATCCAGTCAGAACGGCCGAGAAGATCAGGAATGGCCAGAGCTTGATACGCTCGGCAAGCGCCCCGGACACGATGGACGCGGTCGCCGCACAGAACATCAACTGGAAGATATAGTCGGATCCCGTGGACGCATAGGCGGCGTCATCGGCATCGGCCAAGGTGATACCGACAGCCTCAAGCACGCCAACAGACGGGAAGAGACCCGAGAAATAGCCTTCGATCGCCCAGTCTCCGAGCGGGTACATCAGGTTGTAACCGATGAGCCAATACATGATCGCCGCGATCGAAAAGAGCCCGACATTCTTGGTCATCTGCATGGCCACGTTCTTGGACCGGACCAGGCCGCCTTCGAGCATCGCAAAGCCAGCGGCCATGAAAAACACCAGGAAGCCGCCAATCAGGAACAGCAGCGAGTTCATGATCCAGACGAATTCATCGGCACCGACGGTTGCCGCGTCGTCCTGGGCAAAGCCCGTAACCGGCAGCGCAACGAGCGCGGCGGCGGGCAAGAGTATCTTTTGAAGTTTCATGTGTGAGTGTCCCCTAATCCTTGTCACAGCGCCTGTTCAGAGCGCGTCCCCATCCGTTTCGCCGGTCCGCACGCGGATCGCCTGCTGCGCATCCAGCACGAAGATCTTGCCATCGCCGATCTTGCCGGTGCGGGCGGTTTTGGTGATTGCCTCGATCACCTGGTCAGCCATGTCGGCAGAGACCACGATCTCGAGCTTGATTTTCGGCACGAAGTTCACCGCGTATTCCGCGCCCCGGTAAATCTCGGTGTGGCCGGATTGCGAGCCGAACCCCTTTATCTCGGTTACCATCATGCCGCGGACGCCAATCTCTGTGAGCGCCTCGCGGACTTCTTCAAGCTTGAATGGCTTGATCGTCGCTATGATGAACTTCACCTTGGTCCCTTTCCCTTGCAGATCGATCTTGTTTGCAGGTGCAGAAAACGTGCACCGGAGGGAGGAAGGGAAGAGAGCCGGAGGGGTACAGACGGGCATGGTCGTGGATTTTGCACAAATTTTGCACAAATATGTTTAGATGATTACTTTTTGTGCATTAAAAAAAGCCGGCACCCCGGCATCACAAAGGTCCACATCGACCGGCAAAGCAATTAAATTGGCCAAAACGGGCAGGAAAACAGGCGGTCGGCATGACTGATTCACGACGCGGAAAAGGCCGACTAGTGGCAGACCGGAGATATCCCAAGAAACCGGCGAAATCGGCCAAGCCGCGCAAGGCGCCCCCCACGAAGCGCAAGGCGGCGCGCCCCGGTTCCAAAAAGCGCCCCGGTCTCATCCGGCGGATGATAAACTGGATGTTTCGGCTCGTGTTTCGCCTGGTGCTGCGCGCCGGGATCGTCGTGGCGCTGATCATTGCCGGATTTGTCGGCTACATCCACACAACCCTGCCCGACGCCTCTGCCATGCAGGATGGGCGCGCGCGCGGGTCGGTGCAGCTTCTGGATCGCAACGACGTGGGCTTCGCCTGGCGCGGTGATCAGTTCGGCGGCATCGTGACCGCCGACTCCGTGTCGCCGCATCTCAGGAACGCGATAATCGCGACCGAGGACAAGCGCTTTTACCGCCATTTCGGGCTGTCCCCGCGCGGCATCGCGTCGGCCATTCGCATCAACCTGACCGAAGGGCGCGGGCCGCTGTCGGGCCACGGCGGCTCGACCATCACGCAGCAGACGGCCAAGCTCATGTGTCTTGGCGTTGCCTATGATCCTACCGACTGGGAGAGCGAGCGCGCCTATATCAATGATTGCCGGCAGGGGTCTTTGTATCGCAAGGCCAAGGAGGCGATCTATGCGCTGGCGATGGAGGTGAAATACTCCAAGGACGAGATCCTGTCGATCTACCTCAACCGCGCCTATATGGGCGGGGGCGCCTATGGCGCTGCCGCCGCGGCAGAGCGCTATTTTTCCAAACCTGCCTCGGCCCTGAGCGCGCAGGAAGGCGCGATGCTTGCCGGGCTTCTGACCGCCCCGTCCAGCCTCGCGCCCACCTCCAACCTCGAACGCTCCCAGGCGCGCGCGGCCACGGTGCTGCGGCTCATGAACGAACAGGGCTATCTGACCGATGCAGAAGCGCGCGCCGCCCGGTCCGACCCCGCCACCCTGTCGGAAAAGGCGCAGCGCAAGACGGGCGGGTCTTTCGCGGATTGGGTAATGCAGTCGGGGCCGGATTTCCTGACCAGCGACACCACCGAGGATGTGATCATTTCGACGACGCTGGACCAGCGCATCCAGCAGGCCGCCGAAGACGCGATCGACACGGTGTTTCGCAACAAGGTTCGGGACGGCTCCAAAGCTCAGGCCGCGATCGTCGTGATGTCTGCGGATGGCGCTGTCAGAGGCATGGTCGGAGGTGTTTCCGGTCAATTCAACCGTGCAACGCAGGCAAAACGCCAGACCGGGTCAGCCTTCAAACCCTTCGTCTATGCAACCGCGCTGGAACTGGGCTACAGCCCCTATGACACGGTCGAGGATGCGCCGTTTTGCATGACCATCCCCGGATCCGGCGAATGGTGCCCGGAAAACTACACACGAGATTTCGCCGGGACCGTCACCCTGGTCGACGCGCTGGCCAAAAGCCTGAACATCCCGGCGGTCAAGATATCCGAATCCGTGGGCCGCGATCTGGTGCACCAGGTGTCCAGCGATTTCGGGATCGGCAGCGATCTGTCCGATACCCCGGCGCTCGCCCTTGGTGTGTCCGAAGCGTCTCTGCTGGAAATGACGGGGGCGTTTGCCGGGATCCTCAATGGCGGCTCCTCTGTCACGCCCTACGGGCTCAACGACTTGCGCATCGTCGGGGATGATGCGCCGCTGATGGGCGCCGGGGGCGGGATCGGTGAACGGGTCATCAACGAACAAGCGGCACGGCAGCTCATCTGGATGATGGAAAAGGTCGTGTCTCAAGGCACCGGCAGCCGCGCCCGGTTGCCGGATCGGCAGGTGGCCGGAAAAACCGGTACGACACAGGCGGCGCGCGACGCGTGGTTCATCGGCTTTACCGCCGATTACGTAGCCGGTGTCTGGATGGGATATGATGACAACACGCCGCTCGCAGGCGTGACGGGCGGCGGCCTGCCTGCCGAGATCTGGAAAGAGACCATGAGCCGCGTGCACCAGGGCCAGCCGGCCAAACCGCTGCCGATGATCGAACCGACCCCGCCACGGCAGGTCGCGCAGCCAACACCGCGACAGCAAGGCACCGCGCCCCGGGACCGGCAGGGCGGCACCGGCGGCGTGGAAGACGCGCTGAACCAGCTTTTGCGCAATATCCTTGGCGGCAATTGATCGGAACACACAAGGTGAGAACCCGCTTTCCATTTTCCGGATCACGCAATACCGTTCGCCACAACACGAGGGAGACACCATGACCAACACCATCGACGCCCGCCTTGCCGAGCTGGGGCTGACCCTGCCCGACGCCCCTGCTCCGGCGGCGAATTACGTGCCTGTCGTACAGACCGGAAACCAGATTTACGTCTCGGGACAGTTGCCCAACGGGCCCGACGGATTGATCACGGGCAAGCTCGGCGCTGACCTGGAGGTCGAGGCGGGGGCCGAGGCGGCAAAGCACTGCGCATTGGCGCTGCTCGCACAGGCCCGCAAGGCCGCGGGCGGCGACCTGGGCCGGGTGCGCCTGGTCAAGCTGGTCGGGTTCGTCAACTCGACCGCCGAGTTCGGCGACCAGCCCAAGGTGGTCAACGGCGCCTCGGATCTGATGGTCGACGTTCTGGGGGACAACGGGCGGCACGCGCGCTCCGCGGTGTCGGCCGCCTCCCTGCCCTTTGGCGTCGCAGTCGAGATCGAAGGGATCTTCGAATTGCTATGACAGCCCTGCCCCCGGCGTTCCTGGCCCGGCCCATCGCCCATCGCGGCTATCACGACGCAGCCGCAGGGCGGATCGAAAACAGCCGGTCCGCCTTTGCCGCCGCGATGGACGCGGGATATGGCATCGAACTGGACGTGCAATTGTCGCGCGATGGTGTGGCCATGGTGTTCCACGACACCGACCTGGACCGCCTGACCGATGGAACCGGCCCGGTGCACGACCGCGACGCCGCCACCTTGCAGAACATCGCACTGACAGGCGGCCCGGACACACTCCAGACACTGCCCCAGGTGCTGCGCGCCATCAATGGCACCGTGCCGCTGCTGATCGAGGTAAAGGACCAATCCGGCGTGATGGGCGACAGCGACGGTCGGCTCGAACAGGCGACCGCCGACGCGCTGGCCGGCTATGCCGGTCCGGTGGCGGTGATGTCCTTCAACCCGGATATGGTGGACCGGTTCGGACGACTGGCGCCGGGCGTCCCGCGCGGCTTGGTCGGCGCGGCCTGGCGCCAGACGGATGACCCGCATGTGCCCGTCGACACCCGCGCGCGGCTGGCCGCGATTGCGGATTTCGACACGGTTGGCGCGTCGTTTCTCAGCTACGACAGGACCGACCTCGACTTGCCGTTCGTGCAACTGCGCAAACAACAGGGCGTGCCGATCCTGTGCTGGACAATACGCAGCCGCGAACAGGAAACCGAAGCGCGCGACCTGGCCGACAACATCACCTTTGAAGGCTACGCCGCTTGAACACGCGCCGTTGCGGCCCACCTTTCAGGGCAGACCGAAGGAAACGCCATGTCGGACCCCGCTGACGCGCCCACGATCGCCGTTACCATGCACTCTTCGCTGTCGCAGATCGCGGCAGAGGATTGGGATGCCTGCGCCTGCCCGGAAACCGAAGATGGCGGGCGCGCCCGCGATCCGTTCACCACGCACCGGTTTCTCAAGGCCCTCGAGGACAGCGGCTCTGTCGGCACCGGCACGGGTTGGGACCCGCGCTACCTGACGGCGGAGCTGGACGGCCGGATCATCGCCTGCGCACCGCTCTATGCCAAAAGCCACAGCCAGGGCGAATACATCTTCGATCACAACTGGGCCCATGCGTTGGAACGCGCAGGGGGCCGGTATTACCCGAAGTTGCAAATCGCCGTTCCCTTCACCCCGGCGACCGGGCGGCGGATCCTCACCCGGCCGGGATACGACGCCGAAGGCCTTGGCGCGCTTGTTCAGGGCGCGATACAAGTGGCCGCCGACAACCAGCTCTCGTCGCTGCATGTCACCTTCTGCACGGAGGACGAGGCCATTGCCGGCGAACAGATCGGCCTGCTGCGCAGACGGACCCAGCAATACCATTGGGACAATCGCGGCTATGACAGCTTTGACGGGTTTCTCGCGGATCTCAGTTCGCGCAAGCGCAAGACCATCCGCAAGGAACGCGCCCGCGCGCAGGCGTTCGGCGGGACGATCCAGCACTTCACCGGGGACCAGATACAGCCCGAGCACTGGGCGGCATTCTGGGATTTCTACCAGGACACTGGCGCGCGCAAATGGGGCACGCCCTATCTGACGCGCCGCTTCTTCGACATCGCCCAGGACCAGCTGCGCGACGATATCCTGCTGGTCATGGCCGAACGCGATGGCGAATGGGTCGCAGGCGCGCTGAACGTGATCGGACGAGACACGCTGTACGGGCGCTACTGGGGCTGCATCGAAGACCACCCCTGTCTGCATTTCGAACTGTGCTATTATCAGGCGATGGACCATGCTGTCGCGCATGGTTTGTCGCGGGTCGAGGCGGGGGCGCAGGGCGAACACAAGCTGTCGCGCGGGTATCTTCCCGTCTACACGCATTCGCTGCACTGGATCGGGGATGCCGGGTTTTCCGACGCGGTGGCCCGATATCTCGAAGCCGAGTCGCAAGCCGTCGGTCAGGATATCGAGATCCTGACCAGCTATCGCCCGTTCAGAAAAGACCAGATTGAGGAGCAAGAATGACCGAGAAACTTTCTGACGAAGTTCGCAAGAGCGTGCTCGACCCGTTGAAAGAGTCGGGTTGGACGCTTCTGGAAGATCGCGATGCGATCAGCAAGACGTTCAAGTTTGCCGATTTTACCGAAGCCTTCGCATGGATGACCCGTGCCGCGCTTTGGGCCGAAAAATGGGACCACCATCCGGAATGGGCCAATGTCTACAATCGGGTCGACGTCACTTTGACCACGCATGATGTCGGTGGCCTTTCGTCGCTGGATGCCAAACTGGCGCGCAAACTCGACAGCCTTTGACGGCGCAGCGCGAAACCCTGCCAACCGCAGGGTTTCGCCGTCGGTGACAATGGTCTTGTCGCCGGCAAAAGCCCCGGGCACCCCCTCCGCAAACCTTTGAAAAGACCCCGGTTTCTGCGACATTTCGTCGTGGCTCTCTTTCGTTTCGGGGGCGGCGCACCAAGCAGGGCGCACTCTGGCCGGGTGGCGCGATCCCCGCGCGGCAACACGGCACCGACAGAACCATTATTCGCCTTTTCTTTGCCAAACGGCTTGGTCTAACTTGCGCGCGATGATGCGCTATTTCTTCAAACGCTTGTTCTCTCTCGGACTGAGCCTGATCGTGGCCTCGGTGGTCATTTTCGTCGTGGTCGAGGTGGCCCCGGGGGATCCGGCGACCTTCATGCTCGGCATCAATGCCCAACCTGACACCGTGGCAGCGCTGCGGACCGAACTTGGCCTCGACCAATCGAAATTGGCCCGTTACCTGAGCTGGGCCGGCGGGATGCTCACCGGCGATTTCGGCATGTCCTATACCTATCGCACCCCGGTTGCCCAGATGATCGCAGACCGGTTGTGGGTATCGCTGCCGCTTGCGATCTATGCCCTGACATTGTCGACGCTCATCGCTTTTCCAGCGGGAATTTTCGCTGCCGCACGCCGTGGCGGATCGGGCGACCTGGCAGTGACGGGGGCCACGCAGCTTGGTGTCGCGATCCCGAATTTCTGGTTTGCCATGATGCTTGTGCTGATCTTTGCCATAAACCTGAGCTGGTTCAGCGCCGGTGGCTTTCCCGGTTGGGACGTCGGATTCTGGGCCGGGCTCAAGGCGCTCACCCTGCCGGCGATTGCGCTTGCCTGCCACAGGCCGCGATCCTCACCCGCGTGATGCGGTCTTCGCTTCTTGATATCCTGAACGAGGATTTCATCCGCACCGCCCGCGCCAAGGGTCTTTCGGCGCGCCAGGCGCTTTGGCGGCACGGGGTGCGCAACGCGCTGATCCCGGTGCTGACGATTATCGGGCTGCAATTCGCCTTCCTGCTGGCGGGAGCCATCATCATCGAACAGGTGTTTTTTCTTCCCGGTCTGGGGCGGCTCATTTTCCAGGCCATAACCCAGCGCGACCTGATCGTCGTGGAATCGGTTGTCATGCTTCTGGTTTTCGCCGTCATCATGGTGAATTTCCTGGTCGATCTGGCCTATGCAGCCATCGATCCGCGGCTGAGGGCACGGACATGAGCCGAAACCTGATCCTTGGCGGCGCGCTCACCGGGCTGTTCCTGCTGGCCGCGATCCTGTCCTTCACCTGGACCCCCGACAGCGTGGAGGCGATGGACATCCCGAACCGCCTGCAGCCCCCCGGAGCGGGCAACCTTCTGGGCACGGACCATTTCGGCCGCGACATCCTGTCGATGCTTATGGTCGGGGCGCGGACCTCGATTGCCGTCGCTTTGGTGGCGGTGGGCATCGGCATGGGGCTTGGCGTCCCGTTGGGCCTTGCCGCCGCTGCACGCGACGGCGGACTTCTTGACGAGGTCATCATGCGGATGAATGATCTGATCTTCGCCTTTCCGTCGCTGGTCATCGCCATCCTCATCACCGCCGTGTTCGGTCCCTCGGCCACCAATGCGATCATCGCCATCGGTGTCTTCAACATCCCCGTTTTCGCCCGCATCACCCGTGGGGCCGCGCTCAGCCTTTGGACGCGCGACTTCGTCCTCGCGGCGCGGGTCGCCGGCAAAAGCCGCACGCGCATCAGCGCGGAACACATCCTGCCCAACGTTGCCAACCTGCTGATCGTCCAGAGCACCATCCAGTTCAGTCTTGGTATCCTGGCGGAGGCAGGCCTGAGCTATGTCGGCCTTGGCGCACAGCCCCCGATCCCAAGCTGGGGTCGCATGCTGGCGGATGCACAGACGATGGTGGCCTTGGCCCCGCATGTCGCCCTGATCCCAGGGCTGACCATCGTCGCCATGGTGCTGGGGCTCAACCTGCTGGGAGACGGGCTGCGCGACGCGCTGGACCCCCGCCTCAAGGTGGTGCGCACATGAGCCTTCTGAACATCGAGTCCCTTTCTCTTTCGATTCATGACACGGCCATCCTGCACGGCATTTCCTTAAGGATTGCTGAAGGCGAGATCACCGCGCTGACCGGCGAAAGCGGATCGGGCAAATCCATGACAGCCTTTGCCACCATGGGGCTCTTGCCCAAGGGCACCGGAACCGGCGGCGCAATCCACTTCGACGGCACTGACCTTTTGAGCCTGCCCGAGCCGCAGATGTGCGACCTGCGCGGACGCGAGATCGGCATGGTGTTCCAGGAACCGATGACCGCCCTCAACCCGGTGCAAACCATCGGCGCGCAGGTGATGGAGACGATCCTGGTGCATAAATCGATGACGCCCAAAATGGCTGAAGAGCGCGCCCGGGAGGTTCTTGATCGCGTCGGCCTGCCGCCCGACCGGTTCCCGCTGTCGCGTTATCCGCACGAGTTGAGCGGCGGGCAGCGCCAGCGTGTCGTGATCGCGATGGCCATTGCCCTGCGCCCGCGTCTGCTGATCGCGGATGAGCCGACCACGGCGCTTGACGTGACCACCCAGGCGCAAATCCTCGATCTGCTGCGCGGCCTCGCACGGGAACAGGGCATGGCGCTGATGATGATCACCCATGATCTGGCCGTGGTCAGCGACATGGCCGACACGCTCAATGTCATGCGCCACGGCGAGATCGTGGAGTCCGGGCCGACCCGCGACGTGCTGCACGAGATGCGCCACAGCTACACCCGGCAGCTTTTCGAGGCATCGCGGCATCAGGCCGATCTTGGCCCGGCCAAGGCCGATACGCCGCTCCTGTCGGTGCAGTCTGTCAGCCGCGACTTTCCACTACCGCGCAAGACGCTTTTCGGCGCGCGCCAGACCTTTCGCGCCGTCGATCATGTCAGCTTCGAGATCAGGCGCGGCGAACGCGTCGGCCTCGTCGGCGAGTCGGGCTGTGGTAAATCCACCCTCACCCGCGCCATTCTCGGGCTGGAGGCAACGCAGTCGGGGCGCATCACGCTCGACGGCGATCCGGTCTGGCAAGGCGGCCACCCGAACCTGACCGTGCGCCGCAAGATGCAGGTGGTGTTCCAGGATCCATACGGCAGCTTCAACCCCCGCCACCGGGTCGCGCGGCTTGTCTCGGAGCCGTTTCACCTTCTTGACGATGCGCCCACGGGCCGCGCACTGGACGGTGCGATCGCGGATGCGCTCACGGCCGTGGGACTGTCTCCGCGCGACGCGGACAAGCACATCCATGCCTTTTCCGGCGGCCAGCGCCAGCGCATCGCGATTGCCCGCGCGCTCATCATCAAGCCCGACCTGATCGTGTTCGACGAAGCGGTATCGGCGCTCGATGTGCGGGTGCGGGCGCAGATCCTCGACCTCATGGCCGATCTCAGCCGCGCATACGGGCTGACCTATCTCTTCATCAGCCACGACCTGAGCGTGGTGCGGTCGATCACCGACCGCGTGATGGTGATGCAGGCCGGCAAGATCGTCGAGGACCGCCCCACCCGAGCGTTGTTCGATGCCCCGGACCACCCCTATACCCGCACACTCATGGCAGCGGCCCCCCGGCTGCCCGAAGACCTGGAGAAGACCCCATATGCTCCCGATCCTGCCCTTTGATCCCAGCCATATCCTGATCGCCGGCACATGGCGCGCCACGGACCGGGTCCTGCCGCTCGTGAACCCGTCAACCGGGGACAGGCTGTGCACCATCGCCCGCGGGTCAGAGACGAATATCGACGCCGCTGTCGCCGCCGCACAGGCCGCGCGTGACGGCGCCTGGGGCCAGATGCCGGCACTGGAGCGGGGCCGCTGCCTGACCCGGCTGGGTCAGCTAGTCCTCGACGATGTCGATCTCTTCACCACGCTCGAGACGCTCGACGTCGGCAAACCGGTGACCCAGGCGCGCAACGACGCCCTCGCCCTGGCCCGCTACTGCGAATTCTACGGCGGCGCGGCGGACAAGCTGCACGGTCAGACGGTGCCCTATCTCGACGGCTACACCGTTTACACGCTCCGCGAGCCGCACGGCGTGACCGGCCATATCGTGCCGTGGAACTACCCCATGCAGATCATCGGACGCTCGGTCGGGGCGGCGCTGGCCATGGGCAATGCCTGCGTGCTCAAACCGGCCGAGGATGCCTGTCTTACGGCGCTTCTTTTCGCCCATCTGGCGCAAGAGGCAGGGCTGCCCGATGGCGCGATCAACGTGGTGCCGGGTCTCGGCGCAGAGGCGGGCGCGGCGCTGGCCGGTCATGCGGGTGTGCACCACCTGAGTTTCACCGGATCGGTCGACACCGGCAGAACGATCCAGACGCTGGCGGCACGCAATGTCGTGCCCGTCACGCTCGAACTTGGCGGCAAATCCCCCCAGATCGTGTTCGCCGATGCCGACCTGGAGGCGGCCTTGCCCTTTCTCGTCAATGCCGGGCTGCAGAACGCGGGCCAGACCTGTTCGGCCGCGTCACGCATCCTGATCCAGCGCACCATATACGACGACCTGGCCCGGCGCATGGGCGACGCCTACCGCGCCAAACGGATCGGCCCCGCCGACAGCGATCCCGATATCGGCCCGCTGGTCTCCCTGAAACAAAAGTCCCGGCTCGAGACCCTGCTCGGGGCGGCCGGCGACCTGCCCCTGATCGCCGAAACGCCGCGTCCCGCCGACCTGCCCGCGGGCGGTGCCTATGTGCAACCGCGGCTTTATGGACCCACGGCGCCGGATCACCCGCTGGCACAGGACGAACTTTTCGGCCCGGTGCAAGTGCTCATCCCCTTCGACACGGAAGACGAGGCGATCCAGATCGCCAACGGCACCTCCTATGGCCTTGTCGCCGGGGTCTGGACAAACGACGGCGGGCGCCAGATGCGGCTGGCCAAGGCGCTGAAAACCGGGCAGGTTTTCATCAACAATTACGGCGCAGGCGGCGGCGTCGAACTGCCGTTCGGCGGCATCGGCAAATCCGGCCATGGCCGCGAAAAGGGGGTCGAGGCGCTTTATGGCTTCTCGACTCTGAAAACCGTCGCTGCAAAACACGGCTGAACAGGGGGACAAGACATGAACTTGGATGGAAAAACCGCGATCGTGACCGGGGCCGCGTCGGGCTTCGGCGCGGGAATCGCGCGCAGCTTCGCCGCCGAAGGCGCGAAGGTCATGGTGGTCGATCTCGACATCGACGCGGCCCAGGCCGTTGCCACCGACATCGCCGGCGTCGCGCATCGCGCGGATGTGTCGAACGGCGATCAAGTGTCCGACATGATCGAAACCGCAATCGCTCGGATGGACCATGTCGACATCCTCGTGAACAATGCAGGCGTCACGCATCTGCCCGCCCCGATGGAAGAGATCACCGAAGATGATTTCGACCGCGTGTTCGCGGTGAATTGCAAATCCGTCTACCTCACCGCCCGCGCGCTGGTGCCGCATCTCAAGCACCGCCAGACCGGTGCGATCCTCAACATCGCCTCGACCGCAGGCGTGTCCCCCCGGCCAAATCTGAACTGGTACAACGCGTCCAAAGGCTGGATGAACACCGCCACCCGCACGATGGCGGTAGAACTCGCCCCCTCCGGCATCCGCGTCAACGCGCTCAACCCGGTGGCGGGCGAAACGCCCCTGCTCAAGAGCTTCATGGGCGAAGACACCCCCGAGATGCGCTCGAAATTCCTCTCCACCATCCCGCTGGGCCGTTTTTCCACACCGCAGGACCTTGGCAGCGCCGCGGCCTTCCTGTGTTCCGACGCGGCCGGCATGATCACCGGCGTCTGCATGGAAGTGGACGGGGGACGCTGTATATGAGCCGATCTTCTTTGTTTCAAAAATATCCCGGGGAGTGTGAGGGGCTGGCCCCTCACTCCGACGCGGCCAGCACCGAGATCCCGGCGTGACACCCGGCCCCCGCAACCTGATCACCGATGTTCCCGGCCTTGCGGTGGGCAACGCGGAGGACGCCCGTCTCAAGTCCGGCACCACGGTCCTGC
>Ga0102928_1001867_pt1 | contig 12808 bp, 8 predicted proteins | sample SalPonR1_B_D1_MG_FD_78504 | JGI IMG/M metagenome (GOLD analysis project Ga0102928, IMG submission 78504) | Salt pond soil microbial communities from South San Francisco under conditions of wetland restoration - Salt Pond MetaG R1_B_D1_MG | ecosystem: Environmental > Aquatic > Marine > Intertidal...
AAGCAAGCGGACAGGTCTTTCCAGAACACGCTGTAAATACGTCCCTGTACGCTCGGCCTCCGCCCTCAGTGCTTATTGCTCCTGCGTCGCACTGAGGTCCAGGGTAGGCCATCCATGGCCTACCCGTGAGGAGCTATTCGCTCTTCACCCATGGCTCCGGACGGTTCTGGAAAGACCTGTCCGTTTGCTTTGCCATGCAACAGTAACGATCCAGAGGCCGAATTTTTAGCCATGACCGCGACAGGGCGCCCCCCAGATTCTACAATGCAGGCCCAATACCATTTGCTTTTATATCGCTACAGGACCCCATCTTGAAGCCATTGTCGCTGAATCAGCTCTACAAAGTCTGCGTGTTGAAAGACCTGCCTTTCAAAACCACCCGCAATCTCGAGCCGCTTGCCGAAATTGTGGGCCAGAACAGGGCCCAGTCGGCGGTCAGGTTTGCCCTGGCGATGCCCCATGGCGGTTACAACGTGTACGCGGTCGGCCGCCCGGGCCTGGGCAAGAGAACCATGATGCTGCGCTATCTCGAGCACCATGCGGATCTGGAGCACCAGATCCACGACTGGTGCTATGTCGCCAATTTTGAAGAACCCAGGGTGCCGAAAGTGCTCAAGCTACCTGCTGGCAAGGGCAATGAGCTCAAGCAGGACATGGACAAACTGATGACCCGGCTGATGAAGATGGTGCCCCAGACCTTCGATAGCGATGGTTTTCTGGAACGCGCTGAACAGCTCAAGAACGGAGTCGCGAAGAAGCAGGAAGACGAACTGGAGAAGGTGGCCGCGCAGGCCAAACGCAAAAAGGTCAGCCTGAACATCACCACCCCGGGCGGCTATCGGCTGGTGGCCATGAATGGCGATGAGCCGCACACGGCGGAATCCTTCCAGGCCCTGACCGAAGCCCAGCGGGAGAAGTTCGAAAAAGATATCAACAAGCTGGAGAAAAATCTCCGCCAGGCGTTGCGCAAGATAGCGGATTGGGAGCAGGAATACGCCGAGGCCCAGCAGGCGCTGAACGAGGAAACCCTGGAGAGTATCTCAGGGGAGCAGATTGAGGGGCTGATTGCCAAATACGCCGATCAGGGCGATGTGGTCAGCTACCTCAAGGCCGTTCGCAGCGATCTGTCTGAAAGCCTGGATATTTTCCTTGAGGAAAACGAAGAGCAGGCGGCGATTGCTTACGCTTCGCTGGACAAGAAAACGCCCCGACGGTATCTGGTCAATGTCCTGGTTCACCAGAAAACCGAGGATGTACCGGTGGTGGTCGAGGACAACCCCACCTATCACAACCTGTTTGGCTACGTTGAAAACGTGACGTTCAAGGGTACGGTGTTTACCGACTTCTCGCTGATCCGCCCCGGGAGCATTCACCGGGCCAACGGTGGCTATCTGCTGATGGATGCCATCAAGGTGCTGGAGCAGCCTTTTGTATGGGATGGCCTGAAACGGGCGCTGCGGGCCCGCGTGCTGCAGATCAACTCCCTTGAGCGGGAGTTGACGCTGTCCGGCACCATTTCCCTGGAACCGGAAGAGATTCCCCTGGATGTCAAAATCGTGCTGTTCGGCGATCGTGAAACCTGGATGCTGCTGCAGGAATACGATTCCGAATTCGCCGAGCTGTTCCGGGTGACCGCGGATTTTGAGAATGAAATGATGCGTACCGACGAAAGCCAGGTTCTGTATGCAAAGTTCATCGCCAGCCTGGTGGACGAAAAGAAGCTGCTGCACTGCACCAACCGCGCGGTTGCGCGCATCATTGAGCACAGTGCCCGTATGGCCGAACATCAGGACCGGCTGTCGCTGCACGCGGCGGATATCGCCAACCTGCTGCGGGAATCCGATTACTGGGCCCGGCAGGCAGGTGCCAAACTGATGGGCCACAACCATGTAGACCAGGCGCTGGAGAGTGCCGAGTACCGCAGCAGCCGGATTCGGGACCAGTTCTACGATTCGATCCGGGATGGCACCACGCTGGTCACCACCTCCGGTAGTTGTATCGGTCAGGTAAACGGCCTGTCGGTGCTGTCCACCGGGGGCTATGAATTCGGCCTTTCCAACCGGATCACGGCGACCTGCTACTATGGAGATGGTGGCGTGATGGATATCGAGCGGGACGTCAAACTCGGTGGCAATCTTCATTCCAAGGGGGTGATGATTCTCAGCTCCTGGCTGTCAGCGCATTTTGCCGTGATGGATCCGATGCACCTGTCAGCGAGTCTGACCATGGAGCAGAACTACGGCGAAGTGGATGGCGACAGCGCCTCACTGGCAGAGTTGTGTGCCCTGGTGTCTGCACTTGCGGGGCTGCCGGTGCGGCAGGATCTGGCCCTGACTGGCTCAGTCAATCAGTTTGGTGAAGTCCAGCCCATCGGCGGGGTGAATCAGAAGGTTGAGGGCTTTTTCGCAACCTGTAAGCTGACAGGTGGGTTGACGGGTTCCCAGGGCGTTATCGTGCCCCTGACCAACGTCCAGAACCTGATGCTGGATCAGCAAGTGGTGCAGGCGGTGCGCAACGGTCAATTCTCGGTCTATGCTGTCACTAATGCGAAAGAGGCCATCACCCTGCTGCTGGGCAAACCTGCGGGTGAGGCCGACGACAAGGGCAGGTATCCGAAACAGAGTGTATTTGGCATGATTCAGCAGCGGCTCGAGAAAATGCGGGAACACGAGCGGCAGGAACATAGTCGGGATGATTCCAGGGACCCGTCCATTCATTAAGCGATGTATTGGCGTTCATTGACAGGAGTGCAAAGCCCATGGCCGACGGTCAGCAGACAGTTTACGTGGTGGAAGACGATGAAGCAGTGCGGGACTCACTCGAGCTGCTGCTGAAATCCGATGGCAAACCGGTCAAGACCTACGATAACGCCACCTCCTTTCTGAAGGACTACTCAGAGAAAATGTCCGGCTGCCTCGTGCTTGATATCCGCATGCCCGGCATGGATGGCATGGAACTGCAGAAAAAACTGAATGAAAAGCACTCCATCCTGCCTATTATCTTTGTGACCGGCCATGGCGACGTGCCCATGGCGGTGGATGCCATGAAAGAGGGCGCCATTGATTTCATTCAGAAGCCCTATCGTGAAGAGGCGCTGCTTGAGAAAGTTGATGCCGCCCTGGCCCAGGATACGGAACAGCGTAAAACACTCGGTGAAAAACAGGAAATTATACGCCGGGTGAAAAGCCTGACCCCGCGGGAGCATGAAATCATGGACCGGATGATTCAGGGTCAGGCCAACAAGGTGATTGCCATCGAGCTGGAGATCAGTCAGCGAACCGTGGAAATTCACCGTTCCCGGGTGATGCACAAGATGGGTACCCATTCGCTTGCCCACCTGGTTCGTATGATCCTGTCCGTAAAGGACCTTATCGACGCGCGGTAAACGCGGCGCCATGATGGAGGGGATGCTTGCAACCGGTCAGACTTTTATGACAGATGCCGTCCAGGAGACAACAGACCTAACGGTTCTGCTTGTTGATGACAATCCCCAGAACCTCAAAGTTCTTTATGAAACCCTGAAAGACAGGGGTTACCGCCTGCTCATCGCCAACGGCGGCGGGAAAGCGCTGGATCTTGCCTACCGCCATACCCCCGAGGTGATCCTGCTGGATATCATGATGCCGGAGATCGACGGCTATCAGGTCTGCCAGCTGCTCAAGAGTGACCCTGTGACTGCCGACTGCGCCGTGGTGTTCCTGTCGGCACTGGACGATGTCGATACCAAAGTGCGGGGCTTTGCTCTGGGCGGCGCCGACTATATCTCCAAGCCATTTCAGGCCCAGGAAGTGATTGCCCGGGTGCAAACCCATGCCCGTGTCATCCGCCTGGAGCGGGAGCTTCAGGCCCGCAACCGTCAGCTCGAGAACGATCAGGCGCGGATTCTCAATTCCATCAGCGAAGGCATTTACGGTCTCGATAATGAAGGGCGTATTGTCTATGCCAATCCCGCTGCCGCGATGATCATGCGAACCTCTGCGGCAGAGCTGATCGGGCAGAATTTCTTCGAGTTTCATTTCGGTAGACCGGACCAGGACCTTGCGGACCTGCCCGCTCACGCTACCTGTTGCCGGGGCCAGCCCGAGAACCAGCGCAATGTGGAACTGTTTCGTGCCGACGGCACCCGCTTTCCGGCGGAGTACTGCTCCACCCCGAAATGGGACGGGGATCAGTTCCACGGGGCGGTGGTAGTGTTCCGGGACATCACCGTTGAGCTGAAGAACGAACAGGCGCTGGAGGAAGCCCGGAAACTGGTCCAGGAGCAACGGGACCAGCTCGCCCATGTCTCCCGCATGACAACCATGGGTGAAATGGCGGCCGGCGTGGCTCACGAAGTGAATCAGCCCCTGACAGCGATTACCAACTATTCCCGGGTTGCCCAGCGCCTGATCGCGAAAGACCAGCCGGATATCGGCCTGCTGTCAGAAACCCTGGGAAAAATCGAAGCCCAGTCCCACCGTGCCAGTGAAGTGATTCGCCGCATTCGCCGGTTCATGAAAAAGCCCGCGGCCGGCAAGGAAGTGCTGTCTCTCGCTGCACTGCTTGAGGACACCCGCCGGTTTGCGGAAGTGGATATCCGCAATAACGACGGTGGTATCGAAGTGACGGTGGCGGACGACGTCCAGAATGTCTGTGCCGACCCGGTTCAGGTGCAGCAGGTAGCGCTCAACCTGATCCGTAACGCGCTTGAGGCGACCCGGAGTGCGGGTTCCTCGGAACCGGTCAGAGTCAGTGTGACCATGGCAGACAGCCAGTTTGTGCGAGTTGACGTAGTCGATTCCGGTGTCGGCCTGGCCGAGGAAGATGAAGCCAAGCTGTTCCTGCCATTTTTCACCACCAAAGAGGAAGGCATGGGTATCGGCCTGCCCACCTGTCGCTCACTTATTCAGGCCCAGGGCGGTGTCATTGGTTACCAGCGCCCGGATCCCGGGGATGATTCCGGAGGTGCGTCCCGCGGTGCCTGCTTCTATTTCACCCTGCCTGTGGCGGCACCGGGCATTGATGGTGCGGCCCCGGTCTGTGGCAGTTCCGGGGTCTGACGGCCAGCTTTTATGCGTGCCACTGAACATAACCGCTGAGGTGCGGAATGTTGCCTTTACTGTTCAGTAACTGGTAATCCAGCCCGCCGGCGCTGGCCTGCCAGTTCAGCATCGCGCTGGCGGGCATGAACAGCGGCTTCCTGAAATCACAGTGGATGGTGAACCCGCCGTCCTGCCAGTCACTCTGCTGCTCCAGCAGGCTCAGTACCCGTGCCTTGCTCCACATACCGTGGGCGATGGCGCGCGGGAAACCGAACATTCGGGCGGTCAGGGTATACAGGTGAATCGGGTTACGGTCGCCGGACACCGCCGCGTATTGTCGGCCTGTCGATTTTGGCACCTGAACATCGCAGGTGTTGGCGTAGGTTTCCAGCTGCAGCGGTTCTTTCGGAGCCTTGCCGTTTCCGGACTGGGGGCGCAGGAACAGTATTGTACTGATCTCTTCCCATACCAGACGGCCTGCGGACCGGGCCCGGGTAAGCAGCTCGAATTCCAGGCCTTTTGACACCTGGCCGGCTTCACCCAGGCTGACGTCCAGGTCCAGATTCTCGCCTTCGCCGATCGGGCGGTGCTGAATAATCCGGTTGCGCACATGCACCAGCCCCAGCAGGGGGAAGGGAACACGGGAGTCCGTCAGCACTCTGAGATGCAGCGGGAATGCGAGCACGTGGGGCCAGGTCGCGGGCACCGCCCGATGCCGCTCAAACCCGCACACCCGGCGGTAACGATTGAGGTCAGACCCGCCGGTGGCAACACCGATCAGCTGCGCCGACAGGTCCGGCAGGGCAGCCGAGTCTCCCCGCTGCTTTTTCCGTGGTAACAGCGCCCTGCCGTACAGTGGCAGAAGTCCGGGAGGCTGGTTACGATATTCGGTGTTTTGACTCATGCTGTGACCGCTCCTGATGCACCTGGGTGATTCTGGCCTGACAGGGTCCAGCCACCTTCAAGGTCTCACAGTTTGGCAAACCCGACCAGCACGATTTTTTGTGAAAAATCGTTGACATGACAGGCCGCCTCTTTATAATGCGCCCTCGTTGTCACCGAGCATTCACACCCTTGAATGCGCCCGAGGTGGCGGCCAGTGCGGAGCGGTAGTTCAGCTGGTTAGAATACCGGCCTGTCACGCCGGGGGTCGCGGGTTCGAGTCCCGTCCGCTCCGCCATTTTTGACTCCTTCGATATTCCCGGGTGGTTAGCTCAGCTGGGAGAGCATCGCCCTTACAAGGCGAGGGTCACTGGTTCGATCCCAGTACCACCCACCATTTTTCCTGTTTCCCGCTGTTCGCCCGTCAGGCTATTTGCCGATCAGTGACTGTCCGCACACCCGGACCACGTTGCCGTTTACGCCGTTCGAACCCGGGTGGCAGTACCAGGCAATTGTTTCTGCCACATCCACCGGCAAACCACCCTGGGACAGGCTGTTCATCCGCCGACCCGCTTCCCGAACCCGGACTGGCAGGTCCATCGTCATCCGGGTTTCAATAAAGCCGGGGGCAACCGCGTTGATGGTGACACCGTTTTTCACCTGCTTTGCCATGGCTTCCACATAGCCGATGACGCCGCTCTTCGCTGCGGAATAATTGGTCTGGCCAAAGTTGCCGGCAATGCCGCTGATGGAAGAAATGCACACGATCCGGCCATTTTCCTTCAACAGCTCCTGCCCGATCAGTTCTTCGTCGATATGTTCTTCCGCAGTCAGGTTCACGGCAATGGCCTTATCCCAGAAATGCTCGGGCATTTTGCCGAGGGTTTTGTCCCGGGTAATGCCGGCGTTGTGAATCACCAGGTCCACACCATCGAAATGCTGGCGGATGAAATCCGCGATCTGCCCGGGGGCATTATCGTCGGCGATGTCACAGGCCAGCGCCTTGCCGCCGAGGGCGTCGGTAACGCTCTGCAACTCTTCCATGGCGGAGGGCATATCCAGGCCGATCACGGTAGCGCCATCCCGGGTCAGGGTCTGGGCAATCGACGCACCTATGCCGCGGGAGGCCCCGGTTACCAGCGCAACCTTGCCAGCCAGGGGTTTGGCCGGGTCTGTCGGGATCACTTCCGCAGTCTTGCCCACCTTGGCAACCTGCCCGGACACGAAGGCCGAACGCGGCGAAAGGAAAAACCGGACGCTTGAATCCAGCGCCTTTTCACCGCCCGCTGCCAGTAGCACCAGGTTGGCCGTGGCACCTTTGTTACCCACTTCCTTGGCCACGCTGCGCACAAAACCTTCCAGTGCCTGATGCGCTGCGGCCTTCGCCGGTGCCCGGCAGCGTGACGGGTCCTGGGCGATCACCAGAACCCGGCCATGGAGTTCCAGTTTTTTGATGGTGGCGTGGAAAAAATCGTAGATCGCCCGCAGGTCGTTGGTGTCCTTCAGACCGGTGGCATCGAACATCAGGGCGGAGAACCGCTCTTCAAATTCGGTGTCCAGGGCCAGGGGCGCTGCCTTGTTGCCTACCTTCGCCGAATCGGTCAGAGTGGCGATATTGCTGGCGTGGAATACCCTGGCGGGACTTGCGGCCAGGGTCTGGCCCAGATGGCTCACTGCTTTTCCGCCAGCGGCCGCGCCGACCAGAACATTACCCTCAACAAAGGGCTGGTCGCCACGCTTCCAGCGCTTCAGCTTTACCGGCGCTGGCAGGCCGAGATACTGGGCCGCGGTTTTGCCAAAGGGCGTATTCACGAATCTGAGATAGTTATCAGACATAGGTTTTCCTTTTCCGGTAGATCATCGAAATTACATGGACAGACAGGACAACATCATGGCACAGGCTCCGAAAACCACCCAAAAGAAAACCTCAGCAGCAGCGGCGAAGACGACACCAAAGCGGGCAGCAACCAATACCAAAAAACGCGCACCGCAACCGGCATCGTCCAGCGGTGTGCGCCGGGTAGCGATCATTGGCGGCAACCGGCTGCCGTTTGCCCGCTCCAACACCGCCTACAGCAAAGTCAGCAATCAGGAGCTTCTGACCTCCAGCCTTCGTGGCCTGGTTGACCGTTTCCGGTTACAGGGCGAACGCATGGGCGAGGTAGTGGCCGGCGCCGTGATCAAGCATTCCCGGGACTTCAATCTGACCCGCGAATCCGTCCTGAGCAGTGGCCTGGCACCGGAAACCCCCGCCTACGACATCCAGCAGGCCTGCGGAACCGGCCTGGAGGCCGCGATACTCGTCGCCAACAAGATTGCCCTGGGCCAGATCGAGTGCGGCATTGCCGGCGGCACCGATACCACCTCAGATGCGCCAATCGGTGTCAGTGAGGGGCTGCGGGAAATCCTGCTTGATCTGAACCGGGCCAGAACCGCCGGTGAGCGCCTGAAAGCCATTTCCCGTTTCCGCCCGCGTCACCTGGCGCCGTCCGTGCCTGAAAACGGCGAGCCCAGAACCGGCCTGTCCATGGGTGAGCACTGCCAGATTACCGCCAAAGACTGGTCTATCCCCAGGGATGACCAGGACCAGCTGGCCTACGAAAGCCACCAGAAGCTGGCCGCTGCCTACGACGAAGGCTTCTTCAACGACCTGATGACACCACTGGCCGGCCTGACCAGAGACAATATTCTGCGGCCGGACACCACCCTGGAAAAACTGGCCACGCTGAAACCGGTATTCGACCGCGAAAACGGCACCATGACCGCCGCCAACAGCACCGCACTGACCGATGGCGCCTCCTGCGTACTGCTGGCCAGCGAAGAATGGGCCAGGGCCAACAACCATGAAATCAAGGCCTACCTTACCTTCTCCGAGGTGGCGGCTGTCGACTTTGTCGACAGCAAAGAAGGCCTGCTGATGGCCCCGGCCTACGCCGTACCCAGAATGCTGGCGAAAGCCGGGCTTACCCTGCAGGATTTCGACTTCTACGAAATCCATGAGGCCTTCGCTGCCCAGGTGCTTTCAACCCTCAAGGCCTGGGAGGATCCGGCTTTTTGCAAGGACAGGCTGGGCCTGGCCAAAGCCCTCGGCAGCATCGACCGCAAAAAGATGAATATCAAAGGCAGCAGCCTGGCCACCGGCCACCCGTTCGCCGCCACCGGCGGCCGTATCCTGGCCACGCTGGCCAAGATCCTGGAACAAAACGGCAGTGGTCGCGGTCTGATTTCCATATGCGCCGCCGGAGGGCAGGGGGTAACCGCCATCGTCGAACGGTAAGTTTCCGGAAAACCGGAAAATTTCATAAAAGTCCTTTGACAGAACCTGCCCAGATCCCTATCATGCGCGGCACGTTGATGCGGGGTAGAGCAGTCTGGTAGCTCGTCGGGCTCCCAATCCCAAGAAAGCCGGAGGGAGATCAAGGACCTCCGGGTTCTGAGGCCGACCATGCAGGCGCCTCGGAAGTTGAAGTGAAAAACAAGTTTTAATGCGGGGTAGAGCAGTCTGGTAGCTCGTCGGGCTCATAACCCGGAGGTCGTTGGTTCGAATCCAGCCCCCGCTACCACTATTGAAAAAAGCCAGTCGGGAACGACTGGCTTTTTGCTTTCTGGCGGGGGCTTTTGAGTCGCCAACTTTTTGTTGGCACCTGCGTGCCGCAATGTTGTCGCCGCGAACGCTTGAGCGCGTCCGCTCCCCGCTACCACTATTGAAAAAGGCCAGTCGGAGACGACTGGCTTTTTGCCTTCTGGCAATTGCCGCAGATTCCGACTGATCGTCTGCTCCGATCCTTTACTCCGGGCTCAGCCGAGACGATCCCTTGATTCTTGCTTGCGTGAAGAGCATCGTTCTCAGGGCATTACTTATCCATTTGCATGGCTGCTCGAACCATAGGGAACCCGATACTGACCGCGCACCTTCAAAACAGTTGGGCAAACTTCGGTTAATGACTGATCATACAATCTGTAAATGAGGCCAACTCGCAGACTGTTGAGAAACCACCCACTCTCGTGACTGCGCGAGTTCGTCAGAATATCGCCTCAGCCATAGGGGTTTTCATAGAACGTGGCCTGGATGCGCTCGATTTCCTCAACTTCGCTTAGAAAAACGTCCACACATTCCTGATCCAGTTTGTGACCGGCCATTTCCCTTAATTTGGCAAAAGCTTTTTCATTTGACCAGGCGGGTTTGTAGGGGCGATGGCTGGTCAGTGCGTCAAAAACATCTGCCACGGCCACAATCCGGGCTTCAACTGGAATCTGGGCTTGTTTCAAAGCCTCCGGATAACCGCTGCCATCGACTGCTTCGTGATGATACAAGGCGATGTTGCGCAGCAGCTCAATATACTCGATGCCGCCCAGGCCATAGTTATGCAGAAGTCTGTCAATAATATCCCGGCCATTGCGCGAATGCTCCCGCATGATGCGATATTCATCTTCCGACAGTTTGTCGGGTTTCAGCAGGATGTTGTCAGGGATCGTCAATTTTCCGATATCATGCAGCGGCGAGAAAAGAAATATATGCTGAATAAAATCATCACTAAACTGGTAGGTTTTGGCCAGTTTTCTGGCAATCATGCGGGAATAATGGGCCATGCGTTCCAAATGGCCGCCGGTCTCAGGGTCACGATGATGACCCATTTCTTTGGCTGACCGTACCGTCGCAACAAGGGTTTTTATTTTGCTCTGCTCTGCATAAAGCATGAATGCAATCAGGTGGCCGGTCATGTCTATCTCACCCAATACCCGCTCTTCGAAGACACCGCTTGCGCGGGAATTAAAGAACAGGAAACCCAAAAAAACGCCCTCAGCAAATAGCGGCAAGGTATAACTGGACCGGTAGCCACCCTGGCTGATTACCTGAGTGTGGTAATGGTCGCCACTGTCAAAAATACTCAAATCATTGACCAGCCGTGGCTGGTTTTTCTGTAGTAATTCCAGCAAAGAGGGACAATCAGCGAGACGGGCCTGATAATTTTCCAGCTGCAGCGCATCGTCGGCGCTGTAGACAAAGGTGGAAACCAGGTCTGAAGCCGGGTCATACAAGGCAATAGCCATTCTGTGAATAAACGGATACCGCGACCGCAAGGTGTTATGCAGATAATGAATTTTTTCTCGAATAGACTGATGCTGGTTCAGTCCACCCAGTTGATCCTTGTGGGTATAATGACTCATTAATTCGTGCCTGAGATAATCAAATTTCCGGTCTTTAAGCATAGAACAAAGTGAAATAATTGCCGTGATGCTGTAAGCAGAAACAGAGGTGCTAAAGCGTGAGGCCGCGCAGGGTGACGGGGGCTTGCCACTTGGAGGCGCACCATAATCTCATCCTGAATCTGACAAAACCCACTCTCTCTTTCAGGCGACTCGCAAGCGTGCGTTTGTGACTGAACTGCAACTAAGTCTTGAGGATATCTGGAATCAGCCGCGGGGATGATTCAGACAAAGGCTGAGGGCTGCCTTGTCGTTGACATTGAGCTTGCGATAGATTTGAGCCAGCTGATTACGTACGGTAGCCATTCAAATAGTCTTCAGGGCTTCCCGATAGCTTCCAGGTCTGTTCGTTGTGCCGTCTCCTGGTAGGGCAAAGTCACATATTCCTGTTGAGGCCAGTGTCTCTGGCGGCAACCCGGCCGGATGTGTTCCAATGATCTATAGACAGTCAGGCCAGCCAAAAAAGCTGTGTCAGGTACTTCGGGGCCGGGTTAAAAACAATGAATAAAGACGAAGAAATGGTCAAGCGCCGCGGCTCTGCCCTTCGTGGCCGGCAACTGGAGCCGGCGGTACTTTCGGAGCTGCGGAACCTGATCGGTGACGAGCGTACCGACCCGTCACTGCGCCACCGTGATCGCGTGATCGAGCACCTGCATGCACTGCAGGACAGCTTCGGTTACCTCTCCATGGCCCGCCTCCGGGCCCTGGCCTCGTTGATGAATCTGCCCATGGCCGCCATCTATGAAACGGCCACCTTTTATGCCCATTTCGATGTTATCCACGACGAACAGGCGCCGCCGCCGGCGATAACACTGCGGGTATGTGACTCGCTCTCCTGTGGTCTTGCCGGGGCCGAAGCACTGCACCAGGCGCTGGGTGCCGGGGCAAATCCCGCCGCCGTGCGGGTACTGCGGGCACCCTGTATGGGGCGCTGTGACACAGCGCCGGTGGTGGCCGTGGGGCACCATCACCTGTGCCATGCCACTGCCGGCAACGTGGCTGCCGCGGTAGAACAGGGGCAGACCCGGCCGCAGGAGATCCGTTGGCAACGTCTCCCGGATTACCGTTCCACCGGTGGTTATCGACTGCTGACCGATTGCCGTGAGGGCCGGGTAAGTGTCGAATCGCTGACCGAGGAGCTCGGGCACGCCGGCCTGCGCGGGCTGGGTGGCGCCGGATTTCCCACCGCCCGCAAATGGCAGTCGGTGCGGGCGGAACCCGGGCCGCGTTACGCGGTTATCAACGCCGACGAAGGCGAGCCCGGCACTTTCAAGGACCGTTATTACCTGGAACACGAACCCCACGGATTCCTCGAGGGAGCCCTGGTCAGTGCCTGGGCGGTCGAGGCGCAGGCCCTGTACATTTATCTGCGGGATGAGTACCCGGAGCTGCACCGGGTGCTGACCGAAGCCATTGCCGAACTGGAAGCGGCGGCAATCGTCGCGCCGGGCTTTATCATCCTGCGCCGTGGCGCCGGGGCCTATATCTGCGGCGAGGAATCCGCCCTTATCGAGTCGCTGGAGGGCAAACCCGGCAAACCACGCCATCGCCCGCCGTTCGTTGCCCAGAAAGGGCTGTTTGGCCAGCCCACCCTGGTCAACAACGTCGAGACGGTTTACTGGATCCCGATCATCCACGCCCAGGGCGCGGAATGGTTCGCCAGCCAGGGGCGGCATGGTCGCAAGGGGCTTCGCAGT
>Ga0102928_1001875_pt1 | contig 12772 bp, 16 predicted proteins | sample SalPonR1_B_D1_MG_FD_78504 | JGI IMG/M metagenome (GOLD analysis project Ga0102928, IMG submission 78504) | Salt pond soil microbial communities from South San Francisco under conditions of wetland restoration - Salt Pond MetaG R1_B_D1_MG | ecosystem: Environmental > Aquatic > Marine > Intertidal...
CACGCGCACTGACGCGCGACTGTTCCCAAAGATCGAAGAGGCCCCGGCTCAAAACCGGGGCCTTTTTTCGTCATGCCATGTCCTGAGCTAACCGCGTAAAGCGAGACTGCGCGCGCCCGCTTCACAGTTGCCACGACTCGCCCGGCACCGACGCGATACATACGTGACTACCGACGTAATACCGACGTGCCGGGCGGCGCGTTAACCTTTGGGAAGTCCGTGGCTCCGGTCGTATGCGTTGGGCGCAGGTGGCTGCCATCCGTCCAAGGCGCCCTCCTCGGGGTCGAACACCTCCACCAGCAGCGGATAGCACGCCGCCGTGTCGCTCGAATGCTCGGCCGAACAGTCACCGCCGGGGCACGCGCTCAGCGCACCAAGAAGATCAATTTCTGCAATGAATTCAATATAATCACCGGGTCGCACCGGGCTAGCCTTCATGAAATACTGGCCCGTGTCGCGTGTAAAACCGGTGCACATGAACACGTTCAGAACGTCATGCACAGCCGCCTCGGCGACCTCCGGCTCAAGCCCTGTCGCCTCAACGAGCGCACGGGTCAGGTTCGAGTGACAGCAATGATGATACTGTGACCCGGAAAGCAGAGTCCCCGTATAAGGATCACACCGCGTCCCGATCACATCATGCACCGAGCCCCCGAATTCATCCATGCCATACCAGTTCAGCGTATCTTCGGTGATCGTGGCCATCGGCCGCAAATACGGAAAGGATGACCACATGCGTTCACCTGTCGTCAGGTGGGTTCCATGCAAAGCCCTTGTTTTTCCTGAATAAAACCTCTCACTGAGGGTCTCCGCACTCCACAGGTTCAGATCGCCGACCTGCGGCCCCTCAACGCTCGTGATGCGAAAGAACTGGCCCGCCTTGACCTGAAACGCACAGGCGTCACGCGGGGCCGCCACGGCCTCGCTCACCTTGCGCGCACTCGCACGCGCCCGGCGATAAAGGTCAAGCGGCACCTCCGGCAGCGTTTCATTCGGATAGCAGATCACCGGCACGGCGGCACGGCGACGGGCAGCATCGGATGGCTCTCGGGTCATCGGGCGGCGCTCCTCTTAGGTGATGCGCCGCCACACTGTCCAGTCCCCGCCCGGTTGTAAAGCCTTAGCCGGCCTTGCGCTCGTGGCCCCGACCCCGGGCAGGTCTGCGCCTACGGCCCTTACCCGGTGAATTAGCAGGTTTTCCTTTGTTCGCAGAAGGTTGCACACCCTCCCACGGGCGGCCACTGGCAACGGGCACATCCATCTTCAATATTTTCTGAATGTCCTTCAGAAGCCCCGCCTCGTCGGGCGAACAGAAGGCCACGGCGCGCCCTTCGGCACCGGCCCGCGCGGTCCGTCCGATACGGTGAACATAGCTGTCAGGCACGTTCGGCAGATCGAAATTATAGACATGGCGCACATCCGGGATGTCGATCCCGCGCGCTGCCACATCCGTCGCCACAAGCACCCGCGCCTCACGCTCCTTGAACGCCTTCAATGCGCGGTCGCGCTGACCTTGGCTTTTGTTGCCATGAATCGATTCCGCCGCGAAACCCGCGCTTTCCAGGTTGCGCTTGAGTTTCTCCGCGCCATGCTTGGTCCGCGAAAAGACAAGCGCCAGCTCCTCCCGGTGCTCGCCCAGCAATTCCTTGAGAAGGCCGGATTTTTCCGACTGTGCGATGAAGTGAACGGATTGCGTGATCTTGTCGGCGGCCTTGCCCGGCGGCGACACTTGCACACGCACGGGCGAAGTCAGATAGGTTTGTGCGATCTCGTTCATCTGCTTGGGCATCGTCGCCGAGAACAGCATGGTCTGCCGCTCCGCAGGTAACACTGCCGCGATCTTGCGCAGGGCGTGGATGAACCCGAGGTCGAGCATCTGGTCCGCCTCATCCAGCACGAGGAACCGGGTGTTCCCAAGGTCGAGCGCGCGCCGCTCCATCAGGTCGATAAGCCGTCCCGGCGTCGCCACAAGAATATCCGTGCCACGCTCAAGCCGCTTGATCTGGGCTCCGATGGATTTACCGCCCACCACGATATTGAGGCGCAGATGGCTTTTGCCCAGATACATCAGAAGGTTCTCGAAAATCTGGTTGGCCAGCTCACGGGTCGGCGCCAGAACAAGGCCACGAACGCCGCGCGGTCCCGGCTTGACCTGTTCGGTCAGCATGATCTGCGCCAATGGCAAACCAAAAGCGGCGGTCTTGCCCGTTCCGGTCTGGGCAAGGCCCATCAGGTCGCGCCCTTCCAGTGCAACGGGGATCGCCCGGTTCTGAATCGGGGTAGGGTCTGTGATGCCGTTTTCCGTCAAACGGGTCACCAGTCGCTCGGACAGACCGAGCATTTTGAAATCACTCACAATTTTTCCTTTTCCGGCAACGCCGGTTCCATGGCCCCAAGGGGCACGTACGTCAGGTATGGAAAGGGCCGCGCCCGTTCCATTGGCATCCTGCGTGATATGGACCCCGGTGAAAAATGCCTCCGTCTGCGCCCTTTGCAATTGCTGCTGGCGGCCCCGCTCACGCGGCGGGGGACGATGGCCTTGGGGGGCACATGGCCCCTAATGCCGGTCAAGTCAACGCGAAATCACTTTTCCGTCCCGTCGCTTTTGCGCCGAAGACAGCGGTTTGGCTGCTCAAGCCCCTCCCAAATCGCACCGCAATAGGCACAGCGCCACTGCCCGGCATCGCGGTTCTTGCGCCATCGGCAAAGGCGCATATCCGGCCGCGAAAAGATCAACATCAGGACAAAGGCCAGAACAAGTCCCGCAACAATGATCATACGCGCCTCCGGTTAACACAACGCTAAGGACTCTCGGCCATGCTTGGCACGCCGGGTGGTCTCAACCGGTATCACAGGCCCATGCGAATGTGCAGGCGCTTGCGCGGCTTTTCGTGCCACACCGCCCGGCATGTGGTTGAGCTTGGTCATTGCCAAACGGCGCGTCGCGGAAGATTTGAAACCTCGCGATTTCCTGACTGGACGGCATCCCGCAATCGCCACTACAGTCCGCCCTCATGAGCCGTATTGCCCCCTCACCCCCCGCGCCCCTCGGGTTGACGCCGCTTGATATCTCGCTTGGCGTCATGGTTGCGCTGGTCTGGGGTATGGGCTTTGTGTTTGCCAAGGCGGCAATCGCGCATTTCCCACCTATCCTTTTGATGGCCTTTCGGTTTTCAGTCACGGCGCTGGCGCTGATCTGGTTTGTCCGCATGCCACGCGGGCAGTTGCTCTCACTGTTCTGCATCGCGTTCGTCGCCGCCGGGTTTCAATACGGGCTGACCTTCACCGGCCTCAAGGAACTGGATGCCGGAGCGGCCGCACTTATCGTTCAGCTTGAAGTGCCGTTTCTGGTGATCATCGGCGCGCTCTTTCTGGGCGAGGCACCGGGGTGGCGAAAATGGGCGGGCATCGCGCTCGCCTTTGTCGGCGTATGGTATATTTCCGGCGCGCCACAGATCGCCAGCGCCTGGACCTCGGTGCTGATGGTGGTTGGCGGCGCGTTTTTCTGGGCCGTGGGTCAGGCCATGATCCGACGGCTCGAGGGGATCGACGGCCTGACCGTCACCGCATGGATCGCGGTCATGGCCACACCTCAGCTTTTTCTCGGCTCATTGCTGGTGGAAAGCGGTCAGATCGCCGCGATCAAGGGGGCGGGTTGGATCGTATGGTCCGCCGTTCTTTACCTTGGGCTGATCATGACTGCGTTTGGATATGGTCTCTGGAACACGCTCCTGCGCCGCAATCCAGTCAGTCAGGTGGCCCCCTTCCTGCTGCTTTTGCCGCTCTTTGCGGTTGTTGGTGGCATGGTTTTCCTTGGCGAAGTGCCGGGTCCGCAGACCTTGATGGGCGGTGCGCTGGTCATCGCCGGCGTCGGTTTCATCCTCTTTACCCGCGATTGACTCCTCAGATCAGCAGGATATGCCCGGCAAGGCCCATAAGAAACCCCGCAACCCCGCCCAGCGGTGGCGCCCAATGCCGCTCAAGCCGGACCTGTGGCGCGACATCCTGAAACATGAGGTAAACGATGCCTCCGGCTGAAAACATCATGATCGCGCCCAGCGTTGCAGGCTGATCCACCAGAAAAACAAGGCCCCCCGTCGCGGCCAGAGGGCCAAGCGGCACCATGAGGGCAAAGAGCGCCAGAAGATGCCAAGATGTCGTCTTGCCGGTCTGCTGCATCTCGCGGAACGCATTGAACCCCTCGGGGATGTTCTGAAGCATGATCATCAGGGCAAGAAGCGTCGCAGTGGCCGCCTGATCGGCCAGCATCGCCCCCAGGGCCATCGCCTCGGGTAGATAATCAAGCATCATCGCGGTGAACTGCGCGGCCTTGCCGCCCTTGCGCGACAACACCCTGTCGATCCACATCAGAAGCCAGCCGCCAGCGGCAAAGCTCAGCAAGGCAAGCCATTTGGGCGCGCGCTCGCTTCCTTCGGGGATCAGCACGAGCGCCACCGCCGAGAAGAGCGCGCCCGCACCGAAGGCTATGACCGCATGGCGAAGCTCATCTTCATGCCAGTTCGGCAGGCACCGCTCGACCATGGCCATGGACGCCCCGGCCGGGATCGAAACTCCAGCCAGCGACGCCAGCAACAACGCCTGAAGAAAGTGCTCCGGCATGTTCGCTCCTTTTTCAGAACGGGGTCGCCCGGGTCCAAGCCCGGACGAGACCGGACTTAGAGCGCGCGTTCAGCCATCAGCTTCTTGATCTCCGCAATCGCCTTGGCCGGATTGAGGTTCTTGGGACAGGTCTTGGTGCAGTTCATGATCGTGTGGCACCGATAGAGCTTGAACGGGTCTTCCAGATCATCGAGCCGCTCGCCCGTGGCCTCATCGCGGGAATCTATGATCCAGCGATACGCATGAAGCAATGCCGCCGGCCCGAGGTATTTGTCGCCATTCCACCAATAGGATGGACAGGCCGTCGAGCAGCACGCGCACATCACGCATTCATAAAGACCGTCAAGCTTTTCGCGGTCGTCGATCGACTGTTTCCACTCCTTCGCGGGCCGGTTCGTCGTCGTTTCAAGCCAAGGCATGATGCTTGCATGCTGGGCATAGAACAGGGTCAGGTCGGGGATCAGATCCTTGACCACCGGCATGTGCGGCAGCGGATAGATTTTAACGTCGCCCTTGACCTCGTCCAGCCCATAGATACAGGCGAGAGTATTGATCCCGTCGATGTTCATCGCGCAGGAGCCACAGATGCCTTCACGGCAGGACCGGCGGAACGTGAGGGTCGGATCAATCTCATTCTTGATCTTGATCAGCGCGTCGAGGATCATCGGACCACAGCTATCCATATCGAGAAAATAGGTATCGACCTGCGGGTTCTTGCCCTCATCCGGGCTCCAGCGATAAATCTGGAACTTGCGCACGTTGCTGGCACCTTCGGGCTTGGGCCACGTCTTGCCGCGTGTGATACGCGAGTTCTTGGGTAGGGTAAGCTGAACCATTCCTAGTCCTCCGTCTCAGCCGGCCAGCAGGGTAATGCTGTTCTCGGCGATGCAATTCACCGACTCGGGGCGGCGGGCAATTGCCAGAACCTCCTCGACCGTCGATTGGGTGACACCAGTGACCGATGCGCTGGCGATGTTGAGAATTTCGGACGCGCTGGCCGCGTCGATGATGCAATCTGTGACCGGTGCTGCGTTCACCCCCGGAAAGCGTTGCGCCACGACGCTGTTGATCACGGTCTTGGCACGGTCGCGCGCGACCCGGTCTGCGGCATCGTTTACCGGTGCACAGGCCCCAAGGCCCAGCGTCACGATCATGAGGGCCGCACCGCACCTCATGCCGACCCCGCCGCAAGACAGGCATTGGCCGCATCCGCCTGATCATCCGAGACGCTGGCCCCCGAGATGACGCTCACTATGGGCCTGCCTTCGTCAAAGAAGGTTTCTGTCTCGTAATCGCCGCGTATCCCGGCCTTGATCACGCAGGCCCCTAACCGCTCGGGCGGGCCACCAAACGCGGGCGGCGCCTGTGGCGTTGTGGCGGCGGGCGCGGTCAGCGCCCCGTCGCAGGCCGCCAGCGGCAGTAACGCACATGCGGGCCATATGGCGCGCGCATACCGCATCAAAAGGTCCGTTCCTTGGGGGCGATCTTCTTGAGGTTGATGCCGCCCTGCTTCTCCTTGGTGAGTGGCGCCTCGATGATCGGGCGATAGCTCAGGTCCACATCCGTGCCCTCGACGCGGGCAATGGTGTGCACGCGCCAATTCTCGTCGTCTCGCGTCGAATGGTCCTCATGGGCGTGCGCGCCGCGGCTTTCCTTGCGCGCCTCGGCGCCATGGATGGTGGCCAGCGCATTGGGCATCAGGTTGGTCAGCTCAAGCGTTTCCATCAGATCGCTGTTCCACACCAGACTGCGGTCCGTCACCTTGATATCGCCAAGCTTTCCGGCAATCTCGGTCATCTTGTCGACACCTGCCTTCAACGTCTTCGACGTGCGGAAGACCGCCGCGTCCTCCTGCATGGTCTTCTGCATCTCGAGCCGCAGTTCGGCGGTTGGCGTGCCCCCGTCGGCATGGCGCAGACCATCGAACCGGTCGAACGCCTTGTCGACCTGCTCGGAATTGGTCCCGGGCACCGCGCTTTCGGGATCGACAACCTTGCCCGCCCGGATCGCCGCCGCGCGGCCAAAGACCACAAGGTCAATGAGCGAGTTCGAGCCGAGACGGTTCGCGCCATGCACGCTGGCGCACCCTGCCTCGCCCACCGCCATCAGCCCCGGCACGATCGCTTGCGGGTCTTTCTGGGTCGGGCTTACCACCTCGCCCCAGTAATTGGTCGGAATGCCGCCCATGTTGTAATGCACGGTTGGCAGAACCGGGATCGGCTCCTTGGTGACATCGACCCCCGCAAAGATCTTGGCGCTTTCCGAAATTCCCGGCAGACGCAGGTTCAGCGCCTCGGCGGGAAGATGGCTCAGGTTCAGGTGGATGTGATCGCCATTCTCGCCCACGCCGCGCCCTTCGCGGATTTCCATGGTCATCGACCGGCTCACATAATCGCGCGGAGCAAGATCCTTGTATTGCGGGGCGTACCGCTCCATGAACCGCTCGCCTTCCGAGTTGGTCAGGTATCCGCCCTCGCCGCGTGCGCCCTCGGTGATCAGGCAGCCCGACCCATAGATACCCGTCGGGTGGAACTGCACGAACTCCATGTCCTGAAGCGGCAGACCGGCGCGCGCCACCATTCCACCGCCATCACCGGTGCAAGTATGCGCGCTCGTGGCCGAGAAATACGCGCGCCCATAGCCACCGGTGGCCAGCACCACCATCTTGGCGTTGAAGACATGCATCGTGCCATCGTCAAGCTTCCAGCAGACGACACCGGTGCAGGCCCCATCGGTCATGATCAGGTCGATCGCGAAATACTCGATGTAAAACTCGGCATTGTGCTTGAGACTCTGGCCATAAAGCGTGTGCAGGATGGCGTGGCCGGTCCGGTCAGCGGCGGCACAGGTCCGCTGCACGGCGGGGCCTTCGCCAAATTCTGTTGTGTGCCCGCCAAATGGGCGCTGATAAATCTTGCCCTCTTCGGTGCGGCTGAAGGGAACGCCGTAATGCTCAAGCTCGTAAACCGCCTTCGGCGCCTCGCGGGCGAGGTATTCCATAGCATCCGTATCACCCAGCCAGTCCGACCCCTTCACGGTGTCATACATATGCCATTGCCAATGGTCGGGCCCCATGTTGCTAAGCGATGCGGCGATCCCGCCCTGAGCGGCCACGGTGTGCGACCGCGTCGGGAAAACCTTGGTCACACAGGCGGTGCGAAGGCCCTGTTCGGCCATGCCCAGCGTGGCGCGCAAACCGGCTCCGCCGGCTCCGACGACCACGACGTCATAATCATGCGTCTCGTATTCGTAAGCAGCCATTCGTTATTACTCCGGTCTTTAAAGGGCGATCTTGGCAATGGCGAAAAGGCCTGCGGCCATCGCGCCATAGCTCACGCAAGTCAGCAGGATGATCCACACCGTGCGCGCCGTGCCATGCACATAGTCTTCCAGAAGAACTTGCACGCCGTCGCGAAAATGCTTGAACCCCACGATGATCGTGAGCGCGGCCACCAACGCAGGAAAGGGTCGGGCAAAATAGGCCACGACCTCGGCATGCGGGCGGCCCAGCATGGAGCCGAACATAAAGATGAAGACCGGAATGAGAAACAGCAGCCCGACACTCGTCAGCTTCATCGCCCAGAAGTGATGCACGCCCGAGTTGGCCGATCCCAACCCTTCGGCGCGCTTGCGATCCGTCAGATAACGCATGATCCTGCTCCCTCAGATAACGATCACGGTCAGAACCGTGAGAACGACCGAGCCGCCAACACAGATCCAGCCCAGCATCTCGGCGCGTTAGATCTCAAGCATCGCGCCGGTATCCCAGATCAGATGCCGCACACCGGCAAGCGTGTGATACCAAATCGCCCAGAGCGAGCCGAACATGATCAGGTCACCCACCCAGCTTGTCACGATCCCGTCCACGGTGGCGAAATAGTCCGGTCCTGCCGCCGCCGCCAGAAACCACCAAACCATGAGAAGCGCACCCAAAAGCAGGGCATTGCCGGTGATCCGTGTGAGGATCGAGCTGATCGAGGTGATTTGCGGGCGGTAGATCGTCAGGTGGGGTGAAAGCGGGCGGTCGCCCCTGTTCACATCTGCCATGGTGTCGCGTCCTTCCAGTTCTGGTCTGGCGCCGCAGGCCTGACCCTTTGGCGGCACCCTTCACTCCGTTTTAACGCGCCTGTCAGCAAAGCACAGGAAAAAACCAAGCAACCCGAGCGCAAAAGGCCGCATTTGGTTAATTTGTGATCACGCTGAAAATTCAGTGATCACAAAAATGGGCCTTAAACCACTCATGTCATGAGCATCTGCGCGGACCGTCGCCAAGAGCCGCGCCTGCCGTCGCACCACGCCCACTGCGGATCAGACCGGAATCAACGCCCAATAGTCGAGATCAAGCAGAACATCGGGAAGGTATTTGCCATCGTCGCCCCTAAGGCTGAATGGCGCGCCACCCTTCGTCGCCACCAGCCTGAGACGTAGTGCGCCCACGCCCGGTGTTCCGGTCTCGGCCTTGTCCAGAACCTCGGACCACGCCCGAATCGTATCGCCGGCGAAGCACGGGTTGGCATGTGCCCCACCATTAAGCCCCACGACCATCTGCGCATTGGCCAGCCCGTTGAAACTCAGCGCGCGGGCCATCGAAATCACGTGCCCCCCATAGATAAGCCGCTGTCCGTCGGGGCGCGATCGCACATCGAAATGCACCTTGGCCGTGTTCTGCCACAGGCGGGTGGCCATCATGTGTTCGGCCTCCTCGACTGTCACGCCATCCACATGGTCGATGGTTTCGCCAACCTCGTAATCGGCCCAGCGATGCGGCTCTCCGGCCAGATCGAAATCATACTCCGAAAACGTGAGGCCATCGGGCACAACAAGATCGCCCACATCAAGCGCTGACTTGAGATCAGGGATAACCGTCTCGGGCGCGGGGGTGTCCGTGTCGCGTTTGCGCACCATTGCCCAGCGCACATAGTCGATCACCACTTCGCCGTTCTGATTGTGCCCCGTCGTGCGCACCCAGACGACACCGGATTTTCCGTTCGAATTTTGCTTGACCCCGATCACCTCGGAGGTCGAATTGATCGTGTCACCCGCATAGACCGGGCGGCGCCATCGCCCTTCGGCATACCCCAGATTGGCCAGTGCGTTGAGCGAGATATCCGGCACAGTTTTGCCAAAGACCACGTGAAACGCCGCGATGTCATCAAGCGGACTTTGCGGCAAACCACAGGCCTGCGCGAACGCATCCGAGGAATAAAGCGCATGCCGCGCCGGATAGAGCGCGTGATAAAGCGCCCGTTCGCCTGCGCCGACAGTGCGTGGCACGGCATGACGAATCGTCTCGCCCACCGTGTAGTTCTCAAAGAAGCGCCCCGCGTTGATCTTTGCCATGATCACTGCTCTCCCAGTTTTGTGTCGGGCGTGTAGGTGCCTGGCGCGTCCTTGACCACGGCCTGCCCGGCGCGCATCACCCCGTTGGCCGCATCAAAGGCATAGGTCGGCCCGCCATGAAGCTCCCACCCCTTGTTAAGCGCCTCCGTCACCTTGTGACAAAAGACCGATGTGTCGTCCTCGCTGAGAAACCGATAGAGTTTCATCCTGTCCTCCTCATCCCGGAAACGGCCAGACACCCAGCCACGCATGTATACCCGAGATCACGATGAACATCGCCAGAGTGATCATCAAGAGCAGCGGATCGCGCGCCGGGTCGCCCGGCTCGGGCCGGTCCCAAGGCTCGGACCGGTTGATCACGACAACCTCGGCCACGGCCCAGATCAGAAGCCCGCCAAAAAGAACGATCGACGCCAGATCACCATTCACAAGCAGATGCGCCACCGCCCAGACCTTGACCGCCGCAAGCTGTGGGTGCCGCATCTTGCCGCGAAGCCGCCCGGTGGTCTGGCTCATCCCGAAAAGGAATACGGCGCCAAGCATCATGACGTTATTGATATGCACGGTCCACGCGGGCGGCGTCCAGACCGGCACAAAGTCGGCCATGCGATACCCAACGATCATCAGGACAAGGCCGCCAACAACCCCGGCCGCCACGATGCCGCGACCGGCCTGACCCATGGCCGCCCGGCGCGCGGGTGCGATCCGCTTGAAGAAATGCGCCAGCGCCCAAAGCACCAGCCCCAGCACAACAATCAGCATACCCATGGCTTACCCCTCTCCCATCTCTGATACCGCATGTGCCTTGGCCAGCACACGCTTTGCGGCAAAGACATGCAGGTTCTCAACGATCTGTCCATCCACCACGGCAATCCCCTGCCCCGAGGCCATGCTTTCCTCATAGGCCGCGATCTGCCGTTCGGCGAGGTCGATCTCCGAACTTGTGGGCGCGAAGGCCACGTTTGCGCCGTCGATCTGCGCGGGATGGATCAGTGTCTTGCCGTCAAATCCCAGGTCGCGCCCCTGTTCGCATTCCGCCTTGAGCCCGTCCCCATCGCGGAACCGGTTATAGACCCCGTCAATCGCCACGATCCGCGCGGCCCGCGCCGCCATCACAATGGTCTGAAGCGCGGTCATCAACGGCAGGCGGTCGGCGCGGGGGCGGCTTCCGAAATCCTTGGTCAGATCGTTCGTGCCGGTCACGAGCCCCGCCACCCGGCCATGCGCCGCAATCTCGCGCGCGTTGAAAACGCTGACCGGTGTTTCCATCATGACCCAGATCGGCATGTCCGCCGGAAGCAGATCGGCAAGGCTGTCCACGTCGGGGGCTGAATTGACCTTGGGCAAAAGGATCGCGTCCGCGCCCACGTCGCGCAAGACCCGCACATCGTCGAGCCCCCATTCGGTTGTCAGCGCGTTGATGCGGACGATCTTGGCGCGCTTGCCATAGCCTCCCTCGCGCAACGCATTGGCAAGCGTTTCACGCGCCTGCGCCTTGGCATCGGGCGCGACCGCATCCTCAAGGTCGAAAATGATCGCGTCGGTCGGCAGGCTCCGCGCCTTGTCAAGCGCTCGTTCCTTGGATCCGGGAATATAGAGAACGGATCTGTAGGGGCGGTTCGTCATGTCCATGGCGGCACCTCGCGCTTCGGCTTGGATAATTTTCTTGCGCAGGGATGCCACTTTTCGCCCAAAAACTTCAAGTGCTTTTACGCCGCGTTGCAGCGTGCACCGCGTGATTTCCAAAATGCGCGCAGCGTTAACCGCGTTTTCAGACCCCGTTCGGCACTCTGGTGCGCAATATGCGGCAGGGACCCAACCAGAAGGAAAGGGTAACATCATGAATAGGATGATGATAGGTGCGGCTGCTCTGGCCATCCTGTCCGGGCCGCTTTCGGCACAAGGCCGGAATTGCGCGCCGCGCGACGTGGTGGTCGAGCGTCTTGCCTCGGCATATGGCGAATCCCGGCAATCCATGGGCCTTGGCGCCAACAACGCGGTGATCGAGGTTTTCGCATCTGCGACCTCGGGCACATGGACCATCACCGTTACCAATGTCCGGGGGGTGACCTGCCTCGTGGCCAGCGGTCAGGCATTCGAGCAATTGGCCGAAGCGCTGCCGATACCGGGTCAGGATGCCTGAGGCATCCCGCCCACATTTCAGGTGAGCGCCACTTGGATCAGGCGCAGACCCGTCAGCACCAGCACGACATACGTGATTCCGAAGAACCAACTCTCGGCCACGCGCCTGTGCAGCACGACGCCCAGCCACGCCCCGGCCAAAGCAAACGGCACAAGCCACAGGTCAAGCCACAGGGTCGCGGGGGTGAATAACCCCTGCGCCCCGTAAAGGCCGGCTTTCACCACGTTCAGCACCCCAAAGACCAGCACGGTCGTGGCCTGATACCGCGTCTTGCCGATGCCCTTGGACAAAAGATAGACCGCCACGGCGGGACCGCCCGCATGGCTCACATAGCTCGTGAACCCCGCCAGCGCCCCAAGCACGGCCCCCGCCCAGCCCGGCATCGACTCAGACCGGGCCACGGCCTGTCCCGGCCACACCCGCCATGCCACAAACAGCACACAGACAAGTCCGATGATAAGCCGGAACACGTCTGCATCGGCCACCTGATACAACCCGGCACCAAGCAGCACACCCGGCAACGCCCCCAGCAGAAGCCGCTTGGCGCCCGCGCTGTCCCATTGCCGCCAATAGGGTCGCAAGGTTGCCGCGTCGATCACAAGAAGCAACGGCAGCATGATGCCCAACGCCTGTCCGGGGGGCACGAAAAGCGCCAGAATCGCCGCCCCC
>Ga0102928_1001879_pt1 | contig 12737 bp, 13 predicted proteins | sample SalPonR1_B_D1_MG_FD_78504 | JGI IMG/M metagenome (GOLD analysis project Ga0102928, IMG submission 78504) | Salt pond soil microbial communities from South San Francisco under conditions of wetland restoration - Salt Pond MetaG R1_B_D1_MG | ecosystem: Environmental > Aquatic > Marine > Intertidal...
GACAAAGGGCAACGTCGCTCTGGTGCCGCCGTGCCCGCCCGCCTCTGTGCCCTGCGCCACGATGGCATCAACGCCAGATTCCACAGCTTCACGCGCTTGTTCGAGGGTCTGCACCTGAACGATCAGCTTGGTCCGTGCCTCTCTGATTTGATGGAGAAACGGTTTGAAATCACCGAACGAGAGCATGAGCGCGGCGGGGTTTCGCTCAAGGGCAAGGTCGAGCAATTGGGGCTGTCTGGCCAGCGACCAAGTAATAAAGCCTACACCGATCCTTGCATCCCCCGCTGCGTTGAATTCGCGCATGAGCCAATCGGCGTCGCCATAACCGCCGCCGATCAGGCCCAAGCCACCTGCATTGCTCACCGCCGCCGCAAGCACCCCACCGCTGACACCTGCCATCGGTGCCAATAGAACGGGATGCTCGATGCCGAACAGATCACACAGAGGTGTGCGCATAGACATGTCGGTCAGCCCGCCGCTTCGCGGCGATAGTGTTGAACCGGCAGGCCGCCAATTCCCCAATCCTCAAGCGCCACTTCGTCGATGACGACAAAGGTCGTCGCCGGGTTTTTATCGAGGATCCGCACCAGCAAGTCGGTGACACCGCTGATCAGCTCGGCCTTCTGATCGGGGGTGACGCCTTCGCGCGTCACCTTGATGTTTACATAGGGCATATCGGTTCCTTTCAGGTCTCACGTTCAGTGATTTGGAAAACCTTGGCCATGATCCGCCATGCGCCATCGTTTCGCACAAGGGTCAGGAAGTCGATGAAATCCTTGGTGCCAATGGAGCACCGCACACGGGCAAAGGCGGTGTTTTCACCCGCAAACTCGATTGAGTCGATCACATCACGCCGGGGTTCATCGCGTGAGGCAGGGGACACGCGCTTTGCCACCGCCGCGAAATATTCATCCATCGTGCGATAGAGGAGCGGCGTTTCATCCGCCGTTGCATAGATCGCTTTTGGGTGAAACGCGATGGCCAGCCTGTCGGTGTCGGCGTGATAGAGACCGTCGAAATAGGTCTCTAACACGTCTGTTACCGCGGCAAATGCGGTCATGCTGCCTGCTCCATCAGGCCCTCGGCAATCATCGTTTTGATCGAGGTGGGACGTGCCGCGATACGTGCGACGTAGCTTTGGGTGTTCGGATGCGCATCAAGGCTCACTCCGACAAAACCTGCCCAATTGAGCACAACGAAGGCATAGGCGTCCGCAACGCTGAAGGTGTCACCCATGAGAAAATCACGTCCATCTGCGAGGCTTCGCTCGATATGAGCGACCCGGCGTTGGACACCAGCGTCGGCTTTCTTGCGCCGCGCATCATCCATCTCGCCGCCAGAGAAAAACGGCCCAAAGGACTTGTGCAGTTCTGATGACAAGAAGTTGAGTGTTTCCTGAAGGCGGGTGCGCGCCAAGGTGCCGTTCGGGGGGGCAAGGCCAGAATCGGGTGACTGATCCGCCAGGTACTGAAGCACAGCGGGGTTTTCGGTGATGATATCGCCGTCATCAGTTTCAAGTGCCGGAACATAGCCGTTCGGGCTGATCCTGAGGAAATCGGCGCCTGCTTCGGTCGTGTTGGCGTCGGTGTCTGTTTTGTCGAGGTCGAACGAGAGGCCAAGTTCGTTCAGGATGATGTGGGATGCCATCGAGCAAGCACCGGGTTTGTAGTAAAGTTTCATCTGTCATAGCTCCAGTTGGTTGGGTGATGGGTCAGAGATGACGTATCGACTAACCGTTGACAACGTGGTTTCTTCTAGATACCCCATTATCGAGTTACCTTAAGGAAACCTGGTTACCCAACAATGCCGCTCAAAGTCCGCAAGAACCAAAGCCCCGATCCGCCGCAGCCCTGCATGCTCACGCATTGCATGGCAGTGATTTCCGGCGCGTGGGCCGCCAATGTGATTTGGTCGCTGCGTGCTGGCCCGCGCCGCTTCAACGAGTTGCGCACCGACATTCCGCCAATATCGGCCAAGGTGCTGTCTGCTCGGTTGACCGAGCTGGAACAGCGCGGTGTGCTGTCTCGTAACGTGCAACCAACCTCGCCCCCATCCGTCGAATATGCCCTGACCGAGTTGGGCGGTGAGCTTGTGCCAGCCCTTCAGGCGATTGTTGAGGTTGGTCACCGTCTAAAGATGCGCGACGAAGCGTAAGGTCTTAACTTGAAACCCAAGACCTATGGGGCTTGGATCAGTTCGATCCTGTAGCCGTCTGGATCTTCGATAAACGCAATGATCTCACGCTCTGTGGTTTCATCCGGTGCCATCTTCATTGGACCGGGGGGCCTGACGATGTTGATGCCGAATTCTGACAGGTGATTGCACACCTGCTGGATGTCTTGAACTCCCAACGCGATATGCCCGTAGCCGGTGCCGTGGGAATAGCTGTTGTCACCCCAGTTATAGGTCAGCTCAATCAGCGCGCTGCTGTTGGCATAGCCGACAAAAACCAGTGTAAATTTCGCATCTGCAAAGGTCTCGCGCCGCATTTCCTGCATGCCGAGAGCATCACAATAGAACCGTAAAGACCGATCAAGGTCTTGGACGCGCACCATCGTATAGAGGATAGCGTGCGGGGTGTTTGAGGAGGTGATTTCAGTGTTCATGATTATCCGCCTGAATGGCTCGAAGGACCGGGGGCAGACCGCATCTGCCCCCGCTAGGAAACTTTAGCGGCAGATTTCACCTTGGTAGCGCACCAGCCCGACAAGGTTGTCACTGTCGCGCAAATCGACAAGGCCGTAGCTGTTGAACTGGCCACTGTAGCCTTTCATCGTGCCGCGTGTGACGTCTGGCTGAATGTCGTAGGTTATCTCGATCATGAAGCGGCCCGGCTTGCCCGGCACGGCGGTCAGAATACCCAGATCCTTGGTTTGGAACGCCCCGCCGTCGTCGCGACCAAAATAGTGTTCCATGTCCATCTCAAGACCGGTTTCGGTCTCCCGAGTCGCCGTGATTTTGCCAGCAGCATTCTGAACTGCACCGTTCAAGGCCGCCGAGATGATCATCGGCTGGCCGTCACCTTCGCCAAAGAAGTTGGGGATCGCAACACCGCCCATTTGAAAGCAGTCGGCGGCCATGGCAGCCGTCGACGACATCGCGAGGGCCATGATGGCGCCAGAAAAAGAGGTGAGTTTCATGTCAGTTTCATTCCGTTGAGGAGATTACAGGTAGTAGGGAGAATTGAGGCCGCGGCTTGCAACCTCGGTGACGCGGGCATCAAAGACACGCGTATAGAAAGCGGCGTTCATCTCGGCTGCCGTTTTTGGGAAGGCATTGAGGGCAAAATCCAACGCGTTTTCGACTGTGTCGAATGCATCCAGCCCGCCCAACGAGTTGGTGTTGTGTCCGCTAAGCCAGACTTTGGATAGCAGTCCCTTTTGTTCGCGCAAGACGGGGTTGCGATCACGCCAAGGCGCGTTTTCAAAAGGCACTGCGACCTGTACTTCGGTGTAAACAAATGCGCCCGGCTCGGTTGTGACCTTGCCGCCAAAGTGGGGCGCATCCATGGCCGCGCTGGCCTCTGCGGTGGCCTGATTGTCAAAGACGCGCGTTGTCTGCGCAACGCCAAACTCACGGGCCAGCGCAGGGAAAAACTCCGTGCAATAAAGCAGGGCATCTTCGACACTGGCAAAGCTGTAAAGGCCGCCGACAGAGTGGGTGCCCAGCCCGGACAGCCAAGTTTTGTCAATAAATCCTGGCTGGGCTGCGATGGCAGCATTCAGTTTTTCCCAAGGGACATCCGTGAAGGGGACGGACGCCTGCAATTCAGTGTAAACAAAGGCGTTGGCGGGCATGGTTTGATTTTCCTTTTGATTGGATTGTGCAGGTGCCGCGACGCTTCGAGCCGTCAGCCCCACGGCTGCTAAGGGAATGGCGGCCAGCGCTGCGGTCACTCTGCGCCGTGGCATCAGCGCAGCTTTACCGGGCGCGTGCCGTGGCACACGTGAAGTCATGTCGTCATATCCTTGAGGGTCGGGCCACCTATCTTGGTGGTTGTTTCGGGTTGCAGATCGAAATATAACGATCTCTATATATCGCTAATGCGATTGGCGCTCGCCGTCAATCAAATAATATAGCGATCGTTATAATATTTAGTAAAGGATTGAAATAAATATGAAAAAATCAGAAGCAACCAAGGTGAAGCTGTTACAAGCATCGGGGAGAGCGTTTCGAAGAGAGGGCTATGCAGGGATAGGGGTCGACTCAATTGCGAAAGACGCCGGCGTGACGTCTGGCGCATTCTATGCCCATCTGAAATCCAAGAATGGAGCTTTCCGCGCGGCCCTTGTCGCGGGTTTGGAAGAGGTGCTTGCCGCATTGCCTGAATACCGCGAAACCCACGGTGATCAGTGGCCAGCAGCCTTTGCAGACTATTACCTTGGGCACGGCCACCGGATCGATCTTGAGGGCGGTTGCGCAATGACCGGTCTGACACCGGACGTGATCAGGGCAGATCCGGATGTGCAGACAGAATACGCGGAGATGATGAGCCGCATCATCAAAGAGATTGCTGACCACCTGCCGCAGGCGGAGTCAGCGGCTGAACAGGAGGCAAAGGCTTGGGCGTTCCTGTCGGCATTGATTGGCGGGCTTACCCTGGCGCGGGCCTTGGGATCAGGTCCCGCCGCTGACCAGATCGCGTGCTCCAGCAAGGCCATGGCACTCGGCGCTATCACCTTTTCTGCGGAATAGCGGCGCCAAGCCACGAAGCTGTCGCCGTGCGCCATGCAATACGGGATCAGGATATCCCAAAAAACACGCAATTTCCGCGATGGCCACACCTCAGAGTGCCCCACCACCCAGATATCTGAACGGCGCCCGATCCTGCCTGTGCCGCGCCAACCATGGCCACCATATCGTCAAGCTACAGACTGACCCGATTGCAAGTACAATCATCTGCAATCCGCTTAGGAACGTCGGGATAGCCATCATCGACAATCCAGCCAATCATCTCAGTCGGCGCTGAAGCGGTAGACCTGAGCGCTCTCCTGATGGAGGCGGTTCGCCAGCGCAAAAAGTAGCCTTTGGTGCAGATCAGTCGCCGGTGCATACCGCAGCATCCGTGGAGTTGGGCTCTCACTCGGCATTCGATGCACTTAGCTTGAAAGTCCGGTGTCAGGAAACGGCCATGACTTTGCAAAGCCCGATGCCTGCGCATTGCCGACCTCGATGCATGGTGCGGCATCGCTGTAACGACCATGCTTGCCGTGAATGGCAGCTTTTTCGTCCCCGACACGAGCTCTTCGCACCTGCAGAGAAAGGCGGGAACCCGCCGCTCCTGCTTGAGCGACTTGAACGGCCCAGAGCTGACCTTGGCCAGGTGTGTAAGATGCTGCGATGCGGCCAGTCGAACCGGCCATTCGCCGCAGAGGCGAAGTCAATCCATTGGCGAATTGGTAGTGTGCAGACCTACCCGTCTTTTGCTCGATTGGCTTTCTCTGATGCGCAAAGTGCTTTAACCTGCTGCTCGCCGATTATTACGCTGAAGTGAATCTTCCCATTGCGGTCATTCGAGTATGGAGAACTGGCAGCATCCAATCTGACACGTCGCTAAAGCCGGTTTCGACCTTGGAGTAACACGGCAGAGGATGCCTTCATCCCGATACTATGACGCCTGTCATGTCACTCTTGGATTAAGGCTTCAATGGCGTTAGCCAAGGCATCTCAGTCAGCCTGCGTTTCGTTCAAGACTTTGCGGGCAACACGAAAGCACTCCAATGCCTGAGGGACACCGCAATAGATTCCGATGACATGGATTATTGCGCGAAGCTCATCTTGGGTGACACCGTTGTTGATCGCGCCGCGGCAGTGGGTTTCCCATTCGGCCATTTTGCCCAATGCCCCGATCATTGACAGGTTCAACATCGACCTTGTCTTGGCGTCGATCACATCATCGCCCCAACCGAACCCCCAGCACCATGCGGTCATCGCCTCTTGGAATGGGCGGGTGAAATCGTCAGCCGCGGCCAGGTTTTTCTCAACATATTCTACGCCGAGCGTCGCGTTGCGCTGCTCAAGCCCCTTAAGAAAGAGATCTTCGTCAAGTGTGCTCATGGGGTTATCCTTTCAGCCTGACGGCGACATTCTTGGTCTGCACGTAATTCCAAAGCGCCTCGCGCCCTTTTTCGCGGCCATAGCCGGATTTGCCGTAGCCGCCAAAGGGGGTTTCCACGCCGCCCGCGTAGCATTCGTTGACGAACACTTGCCCCGCGCGCAGGACCCGTGCGGCGTTTGTGGCGCGGTCGAGATCGGCGGTGAAGACGCCCGCGACAAGGCCATAATCTGTGCCATTTGCGATCTCAATGGCCTCTGCGTCGTTGCGGAACGGCATGACGGAGAGAACAGGGCCGAACACCTCTTCCCGGGCAATTTCCATGTCCGGTGTCACCGACAGAACCGTTGGTTCCATGAAGGCCCCCGCGCGATTGAGCGCATGACCGCCGGTTGCCAGCTGTGCGCCCTGATCTTGTGCTGCGGCGACCATACCGACGGCGCGGTCGCGTTGCGCCTGAGACACCATCGCGCCCATGTTTGTACCGAAAGCATCCCGCTCGATGCCCGGCCCGACGGAGAGGCTCCGCGCGACCGCTTCGGCGCGCTCCAGCATCTCGTCGTGGCGGCTCTCATGCACGATCACGCGGGACATTGCCGAACACACTTGGCCCGCGTTGAAGTAGATGCCCCAACGGATGTCATTCTCGAATGCTTCAAGGTCTGCATCTGCATGCACGATGGCGGCGGATTTGCCTCCAAGTTCCAGCACACACGGCACCACGTTGCGAGCGGCGGCTGTGGCAATTGCGATCCCAGTAGCAACGGAGCCAGTAAAAACAATATGATTCACATCGCGATGCGCTGACAGAGCCACACCCGCGTCTTGCCCCAATCCGCACAAGATGTTGACTGCCCCTTTGGGCAGGCCCACGGCCTCGGCTGCATGAGCGAACCATGCGTTGGTCAGCGGCGTCAATTCGGGCGTTTTGACCACGCAGGCGTTGCCCGTGGCCAGTGCGGCGGACAGAGACCGCGCGGTCATCTCAAGCGGGTAGTTCCACGGGATGATCTGCGCTGACACGCCAAGCGGCTCGTGTTCCGTCCAGTCGAAATAGCCCGCACCGAGCGGAATAGATCGGCCTTCAACGGTGCTGGCCTGATTGCCGTAATACTCGAAATAGAGCGCCGCCCCTTCGACTTCGACCATGGCCTCCCAAAGCGGTTTGCCCTGTTCCAGCGTCAACACACGGGCGATGTTGTCCTTGTGCTCCAGCAGATAGCGGCCCATCGCTTGCACCAGTCGTCCCCTCTCGATCGGGCGCATGTCGCGCAAGGCACCCGAAAGGTGGACGCGCTTGGCCGCCTGCACCGCACGGTCCACGTCGCTTGCATCCGCAAGCGCATGGACGGCCAGCACGCCTCCCGTCGCTGGATCAAGCACATCGATCCGGCCCGCGCCGCCATCTACCCATGCGCCGTCGATGTAGTTCTGCCAATAATCCTTGATGTCAGCCATCAATTGCCTCGCGCATCCAGCGTTGCAGGTGCATCACCGAATGTTCCGAATTCACGCCGCACTTGGGATCAACAACCAAAGGCCCGGGCACGTAGCCGCGCGATTTGAGGCCGCGCTGGACGCTTTCCACAAGGTGGATATCTTCCTCGACAGTGGTGGCGCGGTCCTGTTGGGCCATGCGGCGGACGGTTTCATCGTCATAGCCGCCAATGGAATACCAGCCGCGCCAGACCACCACATGACCGGCGTCTATTGCGCGCCAGTGATAGGTGTTGAGCAGGTTTCCCGGGTAGACCTGGAACGAGAACATCGGCCAGAGGAACCAGCTTGAATATTTGTCGTTGTTTTCGAACCCGCTGTTAATGTCATAGGTCATCTGATCCAGCGGGCCAGATTCCGTGGTATGGCGAAGGCAGTAGCCTTGGGGCTGAATGTCGTAGGTCTCGGGTTTGATCACGCCTGTCGAAAACGTCGGGTGGTTCAGGCTGCAATGGTAACATTCCGAGTAATTCTCGATCGAAACCTTCCAGTTGCAGCTTTCGGGAATCTCCACCCATTCCAACGGCTTCAGCTCTGCCCACTGCGGCACGAAGCTCTCAAGTTCCGCGCGGGCGTTCGGGAACCAATCGTCCATGGGCTTTGCGTCCGCATCGAGGTTGACGAAAATGAAGCCCAGAAACTCTTCGGTCCGCACCTCGGTCAGGCAGATTTTCGACTTGTCGAAGCCGTCGACGGATTTGGTGTTGGGGGCGGCGCGCAGGCCACCCGTCAGCTCGTAGGTCCATGCGTGATAGGGGCAGACAACAACGCGTGTTGACCCTTCACCGCTGACCAGTTGATGCGCGCGGTGCTGGCAGACGTTGTAGAAGGTGCGAATGACCCCGTCGCGCCCCTTGATGCAAAACAGGCTTTCATCCGCGATCTCGAAGGCAAAATAATCGCCCGGGTTTTCCAATTGGCTGGCATGGCCCGCAAATTGCCATGTGCGCGCCAGAACGCCGGCTTTTTCCACCTCGAACACATGCGGATCGGTATAATACCGTGCCGCAAGAGAGCGCACGGTGTCTGCCTGGATGTTCATTCCGGCTCCTCCAGATAAATACCAAGCTTGTGGCGGCGTTGATGAAATTTCTCGACCCGCTCAATGATTTCCTCAGAGGCGACGGCGATCACGAAACTCAGCAGCGTTTCCAGAAGCGCGATGGCCGAGACGGAGGACGGAAAGAACTGCGGCGTATCCACTGCAACGACAAACCCGTGGTCCGCGGCGCGGATGATCGGGCTGGCGGGGCTGTCGCTAAGGCCGATGATGGTCATGCCTTGCTCGCGGGCAACCTCAAGCGCGGCAATCACTTCCGTCCGGTAGGGGCGCATCGACATGGCGATCAGAACATCGCGCTTGTCGGCCCAAGCCAGATCATCCACCGCCGTGGAGCCGGGGCGCGGGATGGCATGGAACTGCGTCATACCGGTGGAGGCCAGATAGGTGAAGTTGCGCGCATTGGCGTTGTTTACGCCGACACCAAGCGTAAACACCTGTCGGCTGGCCCAGATCGCCTCGGCCGCCACCTTCATCGCCTCGGCATCAATGCCTGCAAAGGTGTCTTCGACATTGCGGATCGCCGCCTCGGCCATATCGGCATAAAGCCCCCCCAGATCGCCGGACTTGCGGATTTCCTGCAGCCAGCGTGCGCGGTCGGGAAAGCTGACGGTGCCTTGCCGGATCGCATCGCGGAAGGGCGCGCGAAAATCCTCGTACCCCTCAAAGCCCACTTGGCGCGCCATGCGCACAAAGGTGTTGGGCTTGACCTTCGCGGCCTCTGCAATCTCGCGCACGGTGGATACGCCCACGTCATTGGGGTTCTCCAGCACGTAGCGTGCCGCCTTTTGCGCCTCCGGCGTCAGGGCGTCCCATTCTTCGGTCAGCCTGTCCAGAACCTGGTTTGATACATTTGTGCCAATCATGATTGACAGTGGTACATACGTCCATTTATCCTGTCCACACATTTTTGCGACTCCCAGACAAAGGATGCGACCATGTCGGAAAAAACCTTCCCCACCCACGCCCGCGTGGTCATCGTCGGCGGCGGTGTGATGGGGGTCGGGCTGGCCTACCATTTGGCGCATGAGGGCTGGGGGGAAAACGTGGTTCTGCTTGAGAAGGCGGAGCTGACATCCGGCAGCACATGGCATGCGGCAGGCCAGATCACCCATTCCACATCCAGCTTCAGCCTTGGCAAATGCGTCGATTACAACATCGGGCTTTATTCCGGCGCGCTTGAGGCCGAGACAGGGCAAGCGGTGACATGGCACGGCTGCGGCTCGTTCCGGCTGGCCTATACGGAAGACGAGATGGACTGGCTGCGCCACACGCTCTCTGTCGGGCGCACGCTGGGGTTCAACATCGCGCTGGTAGGGCCAGAACAGGTTGCCGCGTTGCATCCGTTCTACAACCTCGAAGGCGTCTTGGGCGCGCTTCATACGCCTGATGACGGCCATGTGGATCCGACCAATGTCACCATGGCCATGGCAGCCGGTGCACGGGCCAAAGGCGCGCGGATCATCCGCCGCTGCCGCGCGACGAACATCACCCAAGCGCCCTCAGGCGAATGGGTGGTCGAGACCGAACAAGGCACTATCACTTGCGAGCATGTGGTCAACGCGGGCGGCACCTATGCCCGCCAGATGGGCGAATGGTCGGGGCTGCAACTGCCGATGACCTCGATGACCCACCATTATTTCGTCACCGACGTGGTGCCGGAATTCCAATATCTCGATCGTGAATTGCCGGTGATCCGCGATGACCGCAAGGTGTCGGGCTACATCCGGATGGAGCAGAAAAAGGGCCTGATCGGCATCTATGAAAAGGCCAACCCTAATACGGTGTGGGAAGATCACTGCCCGTGGGAGGCCGAAAACGAGCTCTTCGATGCCGACTATGACCGTGTCATGCCGTGGCTTGAGGAAAGCCTCAACCGCATGCCGATCTTTGCGAACCTCGGCATCACCAGAGACGTGCATGGCGCGATCTCGCATCCGCCCGATGGCAACCCGCTGATTGGTCCTGCGCCCGGTGTGCGCAATTACTGGTGTTGCTGCGGCACCCAGATCGGCATCGGCTGGGGCCCGGGGCTGACCCGTGAACTCGCGCGCTGGATGGTGCATGGGGCGGCGGATATTTCGATGCGCGACTATGATCCGCGCCGCTTTGGCAGCTATGCAACCAAGGAATGGCAGGTCGTGAAGGCCCGCGAGGATTACTGCCTGCGCCACGAAATCCCCTTCCCGCATTTCAACCGTCTTGCGGGGCGCCCGATCAAGCCATCGCCCCTGCACGAGATGCTGAAAGCCAAAGGGGCTGTGCATGAAGAGGTCTACGGCTTCGAGCGCCCGCGCTGGTTTGCGAAGGATGGCGTGGCGCAGGAGGACCACTATTCCTTCCGCCGCACAGTGGTCGACGACATGGTGGCAGCCGAAGTCAAAGCAGTGCGCGAGTGTGTCGGCATCATGGACGTGACCGCCTTCACCAAGGTGCTTGTCGAAGGCCCGGACGCCTATGCGCTGCTGGACAGGCTGACCGCGAACCGGATGCCGCGGAAGACCGGCAGCATCACCCTGACCCATATGCTCAACCGCGCGGGGCGTATCGAGTTGGAAGCCACGATCGTGCGGATGGCTGAAGATCGGTTCTATCTCGTGTGTGCCGCCTTCTTTGAACAACGTCTGCTCGATCATTTGGAAACCCACCGCGATGGGGCTGATGCCACGGTGACGGCGCTGTCCAGCACTTGGGGCGCACTGTCGCTGAACGGTCCGAAATCCCGCGATGTTCTGGGGGCTTGCACCGATGCACCGCTTGATAACGCGTCGTTCCGCTGGCTCTCCGCGCAGGAAATCACCGTCGCAGGCCACCAAATCTGGGCGTTCCGCATGTCCTATGCAGGTGAGTTGGGCTGGGAGTTGCACATGCCCTTCGCGGCCATGTTCGATGTCTATTCCGCCCTTTTTGCCGCTGGGCAGACGCATGGGATCATGGACTATGGCAGCTTTGCTATGAACGTGATGCGCATGGAAAAAGGCTTCAAAGGGGCGGGCGAATTGACCAACGAGGTCACACTGGCCGAGGCTGACGTGCTGCGCTTTGCCCGAACCGACAAGGACTACCTTGGCAAGGGCAAGACGCTGAACACCGATCTGCCGTGGGTCTGCGCCTATCTTGAGATTGAACCGGATGGAGAGATTGACGGTCACGGGGGTGAGGCAATCTTGCGCGATGGCAAAGTGGTTGGGTCAACCGCCTCGGTGGCCTTTGGCCCGACAGTATGTAAAATCCTCGCCTTCGCCTACATTAAACCTGACGCCGCCGCCCCCGACACCGCGCTCGAAGTCGTCATTCACGGCCAGCCCCGCGCCGCCCGCGTTCTGAGCGCGCCTGCCTATGATCCAGACAGCCTTCTGCCCCGCACGGATGCCGCGATGGAGTCTGCCGAATGAACCGTATCCACACCCAAACCGATTGGATTGACCGCGCCCGCGAGGTCCTGCCCGCTGCGGGGTTTGGCAATTTTGATGCTGAAATCGTGATTGCACGCGGTGAGGGCAGCCATGTATGGGACGAAAACGGCAATGAGTATATCGACTACCTGATCGGCTCCGGCCCGATGCTTTTGGGCCATGGCCAAGCCGAGGTCATGGAGGCGGTGCTGGAGCAACTCCCCAAGGGCATGACCTTTTTCGCGAACAACGCGCGCGGCATCGAGTTGGCCGAAGCGATTGTCGATGCCGTACCCTGCTGCGAACAGGTGCGCTTTGTCAGCTCGGGCGGCGAGGCGGATATGTATGCGATCCGTTTGGCCCGCGCTTATACAGGAAAGACAAAGATCCTGAAATTCGAAGGTGGCTATCACGGCATGAGTGCAGAGGCACAGATGAGCCTTGCGCCCGCAAAGGCCGTGAATTTCCCCACCGCCGTGCCCGACAGCGCGGGCATTCCGCAAGGCGTGGCCGACGAGATGCTGATCGCACCATTCAACGATCTTGAGGCCGTCGCCTCGCTTTTGACCGAGCATGACGACATCGCGGCCATCATCGCAGAGCCCTTGCAGCGGATCATCCCTGCGGCACCGGGCTTTCTGCAGGGCCTGCGCGATCTGTGTGACAAACATGGCGTCTTGTTGATCTTCGACGAGATCGTGACCGGCTTTCGCCTTGCCTATGGCGGCGC
>Ga0102928_1001882_pt1 | contig 12727 bp, 14 predicted proteins | sample SalPonR1_B_D1_MG_FD_78504 | JGI IMG/M metagenome (GOLD analysis project Ga0102928, IMG submission 78504) | Salt pond soil microbial communities from South San Francisco under conditions of wetland restoration - Salt Pond MetaG R1_B_D1_MG | ecosystem: Environmental > Aquatic > Marine > Intertidal...
CGGGGTTATTTCGATGGTCTATGACGGATTGACCTCCTCGCGTCCACCGCGTCCACCGTGGTGCATAGCTTTGGCTTTTGGTCTTGCCTTTGGTTTTCTCTGCGTTGGCTCGCAGAGCCAGCTGCGCCCTCATATATTGAGAAAGTACCATCTGGTTGTAAACTTTAAGGGAACATATAGAAAGAGGAAGGGGAAAGATCCGGTTGCGAACGAGGTCTTAGAACCTGCCGCAGAGATTGGTCTCCCGTTCCACCTCAAAAACGAACGGTATCCTTAGGCCCAGAGCCTGCATTAATGAGTCAGTTTTGGTGGAGCTCTTCCCCCGTTCCTCAAAAAAACTATAACAGGTGGTGCTATTTATGGAAAATGCAACCAGGCTGTTCCTCGGTCTTGACGTAGGCAAATCGGAGATACTGGCAACACTTATGGACGATACTGAAGCAGAGCTTTTCAGAGGATCCTTCAAGAATCAGCTCTCCGGTTTCAGAAAGATGATGAAAGCGGTGAATAAAGAAACTTCCAAAGTATCGGGAAAACACATGATACATGCAGGAATGGAGGCAACTGGTACATACTACCTCAAACTGGTGAAGTTCCTTTACGAGAAGGAGGAAGAGGTAATACCTTACGTAATAAATCCAGGCTCTGTTAAAAAATACATGGAATACAGGGGCAGCAGGACCAAGACAGACCTCCAGGATTCAAGGATCATAGCCATGTGCGTCAAAGACGGTATGGAAAAGAAGATATTCAGACCCTGGTTCCCAGCCCGTAAAGAACACGAGGAACTGAAACAGCTGGTTAGGCTCAGAGAAGACCTTCTGACCATGAGGACCATGGAAAAGAACAGGATAGAAGGACTGAGCCAGGACCCGGACCATTCAGAGCCAGCGATGAAAATCCTTCAGGACCATGTAGAATACCTCTCAAATCAAATAAGAGAAATAGAGGATATCCTAAAGGAGAACATAAGACATGGTAACTTCCCTGATATAGGAGAGGATATTGAACTGCTAAAGTCCATACCCGGCATATCGGATCTTACAGCAACATCATTTATCTCCGAGATAGGAGATATAGACAGGTTCGACGGAATAAAGCAGATAGTTGCCCACGCAGGTCTCGCTCCTATGGAAAGACAATCCGGCACATCTGTCAGAGGAAGAACCAGGATCTGCAAGAGAGGATCTAAAAAGCTCAGGCAGCTGTTATATATGCCCACTCTTGCGGCTATAAGATGTAATCCGGCAATAAAGAGTTTCTACGAGAGAATGATAGAAAAGGGTAAAAGAAAGATGGTCGCTGTAACAGCGTGCATGAGAAAACTGCTTCATATAATGTACGGAATTCTGAAAAACAGAACACCCTTTGATCCTGTAATATGCATCGGATATCTAAAATAAAACAAGTCCTCAGAAGTTTACAATCAGATTGTCAAGGTTCAAAAAAAGGCTTGACTTTCAACACGGTATCTCTGCGGTTAGAGAAAGATATTTGACCTTCTTCCTGATTTTCTCCCTTGTTGAGCTTTAATGCATTTACGCATAAACTCTTCACATCCACATAGTAACATGGTCAAATTTTACCATTTCTATATATGTGTTATAATGCGACCCATTGATTTTTATCAATTGCTCCAGGCAACTTCCTCTTTTTCAGGCCCTGTGGCCTGACCTCAAAAGTTTTATCACCATTTTCTGATTTTCGGGGTCTTGTTTTTTAATATCTGAGCATGTAATGCGGGGCTTGTAAGTGGATAGCCTGTGGGAAAGTCAATGCGGCTTTTCATTTTTTGCGTGCTTTGCAACTGGTATTTATCAAAAGTTCTAAAAACTCGGAAGGGAGATATCAATGAAGTATTTTCAAAGAAACATCCTGATCGCCTTGATAGTGATTAGCGTGGCTTTATTCGGAATAGTAGGCACTTCAGCTGCTCAAACAAAACCCATAACCTTCGGTGATTTTACCTGGGACAGTGTACAGTTTCACAACCGTGTCGCCGGTATTCTCATCGAAAACGGATGGGAAAGGGACGTTAGCTACATGGTCGTCCAGGAGATACCCGGCTTTGTAGGCATGGAAAGAGGAGATCTTCAGCTGGCAATGGAAGCATGGGTTGACAATTCATCCTACTGGGATGCAGACAGAGATGAGGACAAAATGGTAAGCCTCGGTAAAAACTATCCCGACGCACCACAGGGATGGTACGTTCCCACCTACATGATAGAAGGAGACGAGGAGCGTGGAATAGAACCTATGGCTCCGGACCTGAAGTCCGTTAAGGATCTACCCCGCTACTGGGAACTTTTCAAGAACCGGGATATAAACGAAAAAGGGAAATTCTACAACGGTCCTTCCGGATGGGTAATTAGTACGATAAATAAGAAACGCCTTCATGAATACGGTCTGGACGAGACATTTCAGAACGTATATACAGGATCTGCGGCAGCTCTTGCTACGGCAATAGCAGAGGCATATGAAAAGGGCGAGGCAGTTCTCGCATATTACTGGGAACCAACGCCAGTCCTGGGAATGTACGATATGACAAAGCTCGAGGAGCCTCCTTACGACCCTGAAGTCTGGAAGGAATCCAGGGCCTGTGCCATACCGAACTGCAGGGTCTACAAGATCGCCAACACTACGTTCCTCGAGGAAAATCCAACCATTAAGACAATGCTCGAGAGATACAAAACCACCCTGGCCCTCACAAATGAATCCCTGGCCTACATGAAAGAGAACAACACGGGCCCTGAAGAGGCTGCAAGGTGGTTCCTGAAGGGACACCCCGACCTCTGGAAATCCTGGGTAAAAGACCCGAAAAGACAGGAAAGAATAAGCAAAGCACTGAAAAATTCCTGAAACTGATATCACATTTATAAACAGCCAGTATCCCATTGCAAATATAATGCAGGGTACTGGCTGTTTTTTTCTTCATTGAAGTAGGGGCAGGCACAGGGGCCTGCCCCTACAATCGGTAATGAATGGGCGGTTCACGAACCGCCCCTACTTCATCAACAAAAGACTCAGGGCCATTACTGCCATGCCTCCAAGCAACCCCAGAATACTGTCATGCCCGCGCCCGTAAGCATTGCTTGTGGGAATAAGCTCATCGAGGCTTATATAGACCATTATTCCGGCGACACCGCCGAACATTATCCCCATCAACTGTGGCGGAATGATGTTGGATGGTCCACCCAGAAAAAGAACTATTAAAAACCAGGCAATTAAAGCACCAACAGGTTCAGCAAGACCACTCAAAAGGGAATAGAAAAAGGCTTTTTTCCTGTTTCCCGTCGCATAGTAGATGGGTACTGAAACACTGATACCCTCAGGAATGTTGTGAAGGGCTATTGCTATAGCTATGGCTACTCCAAGACCAGGATCGTTCAGAGCCGCAAGAAAAGTCGCAAGCCCTTCCGGAAAGTTGTGTATCCCTATGGCAAGTGCCGTAAAAAGACCCATTCTCAATAGTTTTGACCTGTTGGGTCCGTCCATATCGGAGGAAACTGGAAATCCGTTATCATTCTTTTCGTGGAATGTCTGGACCTGTGCACAGACACTATCCGGATCACCGTGCAAAGGGGCAATAGTCCTTTCCGAACGAACCTCGTGGGGATTTTCTGCCTCAGGAATAAAGAAGTCTATAAGAGCAATGAGAAGAATACCGCCGAAGAAAGAAGCGGCATTTACCCAGTGTCCCCAGTAATCTCCGTAAACTGCAACAAAGGAATCCACGCCTTTGTAGAATATCTCCACAAAGGAGACATAGAGCATTACTCCTGCAGAGAACCCGGTGGATATGGATAAAAATCTGTAGTTCGTCCTTTTGGCAAAAAAAGCAATAGCACTTCCTATACCTGTAGCCATACCTGCCAGCAACGTTAGACCAAGTGCAATGAGTACGTTATGCAAAGCCTGCTTCTCCTTTACTGCTATCTTTGTTACTCTGTTGCAGTTATTCTACCAGTTCTATTTACCAAAAACAGCTTTTATATTTAATGCTCCAGCATTTCAGTGTTTCTCTCTGGTATGATATTCAGATAGAAAAACATAAGGAGAGATGAAGATGGATAATCAGGAAAAACTTGTAGTAATCTGGACCAGCAGGGACAGGGACGTGGCCCTCCAGATGGCCTTTCTGTACACTATAAACTCAAAGCTCAGAGGCTGGTGGGAAGATGTAACATTCGTTGTCTGGGGACCTTCGGCTAAAATTTTGAGCATCGACGAGGAACTCCAGCTGTTCATCCCCAAAATGCAGGAAGAGGGTGTCAAGGTAAAGGCCTGCAGAAAGTGTGCTGATAACCTTGGAGTCACTGAAAAACTTGAAAATATGGGTATTGAAGTTATCTACATGGGAGAACCCCTTACTGAATACCTGAAAGAGGGAAGAAAGGTACTGACTATTTAGGAAGATTTTCCCCAACAAAAAGGGGTGCAGCTACCCTGCCTCAAAGAATAAAGCAGGAACCCTGCACCCCTGTTATTTTTGCGATAGATCTCTTATCCGGATGTTGCCTTACATGGCGGGCATCTCCTTTTCGAGGTATTCAGCCATTACCTCTCCAAGAACCTTGATCCCTTCACGTATTCTCTCTGGAGGCATATTCGAGTAGTTAAGCCTCAGTGTATTCGGGAAGCCTCCATTGGGATAAAAGGCTCCTCCGGGCACAAAGGCTACTTTTTTCTCTACTGCTTTTGCAAGAAGATCCCTTGCGTCTATGCCTTCCGGCAGAATGGCCCAGGTAAAGAGCCCCCCTTCGGGTCTGGTAAATCTGACCGAATCCGGGAAAAACTGCTCCATGGCGCTGATCATTACATCCTTTCTGTGTCCGTAGACCTTTATGAGCTCCGCTATGTGTTCATCGAGGTCGAACATGTCCAGGAATGTATCTATCTCAAGCTGGTTTTTGGTGGCAGTGTTGATATCCGAGGCCTGCTTGAGAAAAACGAACTTCTCAAGGAGCTCCTCTTCTCCGCTTATCCAGGCTACTCTCATTCCCGGAGAAAGAACCTTTGAGAAGGAACCGAGCATGAGAACATTTCCCCTGATATCGTAGGACTTGAGGGCCGGTGGGGTGGAACCTTCGAAGCGAAGTTCTCCGTAAGGGTTGTCCTCGAGAACTGGCACAGAGTACCTGTTAACCACGTCCATGAAAGCTTTGCGTCTTTCCTCTGGCCAGGTAGTACCTGTAGGATTCTGGAAATCCGGAGTCACATATATAAGACGGACCCTGGACTCCTCCTGGAGTTTTTTCTCGAGGTCACTTACAACCATGCCCTTATCATCTGTTTCGACCTGGACAAAACGGGGCTGGAAGACCTTGAGCGCGTCCACAGCTCCAAGGTAAGTAGGGCTTTCACAGAGAACGACGTCATCCTTGTTAAGGAAAAATTTGCCCGAAAGGTCAAGAGCCTGCTGGGAACCTGTCACGATGATCACGTTTTCAGGCTTCAGGAATGTCCCGAGCCTGCGATTTGACCTTTCCGCGATCTTCTCTCTCAGGGAAGGAAGACCTTCCGTTTTAAAATACTGAAGGGCCTGTGCTCCGTGCTCATCAAGGACCCTGCAACTGGCTTCTTTCATCTTTTCCACGGGGAAAAGCTCTGGAGCCGGCAGTCCGCCTCCGAAAGAGATAATATCGGGCTGGGCTGTAACCTTTAATATCTCCTGAATATCCGAGTGTTTAAAAAGTTCCATTCGATCCGCGAACTGCATTGTCATCTGCAAAACCTCCAAATTTTGAAATATTTAAAAAACCGGGATTCAGATCACTGTCCCCGGTGTTCAAATCTGCACTTGCAGAAGGAGAACCTCTATTGGCACTGTACCCCTGCTGCTGCACAATTGACAGAATATTAAGAAGCATTGTAGAAACAATAGGTTACGCTGTCAAATATTTTATTTCAGATCACTTTTACCCAATATTTTAAAGTTTTTACAAACCCTTCTTTTTTGTGAAATTACAACAGTGGTCATGTAGTTTTCACCTGACTGAACAGGAAGGAAATTATCTGAAGATGTCCTGACTTCCAGGAAAGTGCTTCAGGCTTGAGGAAATTAAAGTGGAGCCTGTCCAAAATATGGGAAAAGGGAGCTACCGACTCTGAATTTGAAATCGTAACTCCCTGTGAAAAAGGGCCGGATAGGTAAATATCCGGCCCTTTCAATCCTTTTGAGATTATTTTGCTACTCCCTGGCAGAAAGTTCGCTGTATACCAGCTCGTAATTTGGGAAGGAAAGACCATTTTCCCTTCCTTCCTTCACGACGTAACCGACAAAGGTATCAAGCTCACTTCGTTTGCCAAGTTCAAAGTCCAGCTGCATTGACGCCTTTGTTGCAGGAGGGAAACCGTGACCTGTCTCCACTGATCTTTCCACTATATCCTCTGGAAGATCTACGCCCTTTTTTCTGGCAAGCTGCTCAAGCTCTGTCATCATGCCCTTAAGCAGCTCCATGCTTTCTTCGTCCTTCAGAACCTCTCCGAAGGTCTGATCCCGAAGGGTGGTTACTCCTGCAAAGGGACTCATGAACATGAACTTTCTCCACACCTCTACATCGATGTCGTCAGTGAGCTCCGCCTTTATATCTGCGTCAGTAAGGAATTTTTCCACATCCTCAAGCTCTTTTGCAGAACCCTTTACAGGACCGAAGAAGATCTTTGCCGGACCTCCAACGTGTCGAATAATTCCAGGTTCCTCGATCTTTGCGGAGATGTAGACACATCCGTTGCATAATTTGCATTCCGGCAGTATCTCCGACAGGACCTCAGCGTTATTTACTCCGTTCAGAAGGGTAATAACTGTTGTGAAATCACTTATGTTGTCCTGAAGCATCTCTGCTGCTGCTTCGAGGTCATAGCTTTTTACCGCAAAGATGACCAGGTCCAGAAAGCCCAGGGAAGACGGATCATCTACTGCCTTGTCAGGATTGACCTTGAATTTTCCATCACTCGATATTACCTTGAGTCCTTTTTCGAGGATCCTCTCCAGTTGATGTCCTCTTGAAATAAAGAAAACTTTATCGTCTCCTGTTCCCGCATATTTCCGGGCAAGAAGACCTCCGAAATATCCTCCAATTCCACCTGTTCCAACAATTGCAACCTGCACTTGACATCCCTCCTTGAAAACAGGGATCGAAAGACCCCACTCTCATACTACTTTTTTAATCGCCCTCTTCCGGAAGAACCCAGACCGACATTGCCTCCTTCATGGAAATAACGGTATCTCTGCCCTCGAGCTCTATTTCAATTATATCCTCTTCCATATCACAGGAGCGAATGATAAAAGAAGCTCCGCAGACAAAGCCGGAATCCTCCAGTCTTTTTCGCAAAAGTTCCGGAGCTGTTATCCTGACTACTCTGCCCTCTTTACCCGGAGGCAGCATTATCATGGGTATAACAAGATCCTGGGGTTTTCCAAGACCTTCCGTTAATCTGTCTATCCATTCACATTTACCTTTTTTTGCCTCGCTGTAAAAATCTATAAATGCCGCAAGCCTTTTTTCACTTTCATTATCGAGGGCATGTTCCATTGCACAGGCAATCTCCTCCGAAACTGCAGGTTTTATGCCTACTACTTCCCTGAGAAGAAAGGAAAGATGCTGATGCCTCCGAAAGATCTTCAAGGCCTTCTCTCTTCCGCTGTCCGTGAGACAGGGTGAACAGTATTTCTCCTGTTCGAGAAACTCCTCCGAGCAAAGGCGCTTAAGGGCTGACACCACTGAAGCTTTTGATACATCCAGTTTTTTAGCAAGTGCCGTTACTGTAGGTTTTTCTCCGCTTACTTCGAGTGAAAATATTTCTTCCAGGTAATCTTCAATTCTGTCAGACATAGCCATAGGAAACCATCCTTGTTAGAGTTTTCAAACATTTTATTCAAAGATTACCACTTACAGCTCCCTTGTCAAGATTAAATAAATATAAATTATTATACCAAACTCTGCACAAAAACCAAAAATAATGTATAATATATTTAACCCAAAGTTAGAAGTTATTAACAATATTTGTTTTCTTGTTTCTTTTGTAAAAAAATCCAAAATTTATTCACTACGGTGAACGAGGAGGCTCGTTGTAGTAACTTTTGAAAAAATATAACTACAAAACTATGAAAAATACTAGAGATATAAAAGCGGGTTTAGCGGACAGACGAAGGAAACCTGGATCTCTTTGAAAAACCGAACCACGAGAAAAATGATGGATCTATTTTTAACGCAGGATTTCGGGGCCAGAGTATTTAATGATCAGTAAAAATACCTGCTACCACATCGTTATAAAGACTCAGGCTACGTCCATTTAACGTAATTATAATTATAAAGGGTGATAGATATGACAGGACATATATTACTGGTTTTATTTCTCGCAAGCGCAATAGCCTTGACCTTTCTGGCAAGCAGCGCAAATGCATCCGATGAAGATGATGATATTATGGTTTGTGGACCTTGCAGCCGTAATTTTATACCCGAGATAAATTCAATATTGCAGGAGCTGGACCTCTCGGAAAAGGTGGACATAAAGACCATTGACTGCCTTGGGAAATGTGACGATCCTGTAGTTTTTAAATTCAGGGAGAAAACCTATTCAGGGATGAATAAAGACAACATTAAAAAGGTTCTGAAGACAGCCTTTGGGCTTTAAAAAACCGCCCCGATTAAGGAAATCGGGGCGGTTTTTTAATACCCCATTATAAAGATCCTCATTGTTATCATCACCAGGACGAGAAGAATAATTTCTCCGGCTTCCGCGACGAAACAGGCCTTCTCAAAAGAGACCTTACCTGAGACTCTGAAAGAGTTTAAGGATAAGAAGACCATTGCAAGTCCGCTTAAAAACACAAGGACCAGTCCTGTAAAACCTCCAAGCCCGAAGGCAAGTGCCATTCCAGTGATGGAACTGTAGATCATCTGTTTTCCCTGGAGGGCTTTTTTGAAAAAGGCTAAACTGCTGTCCTCTTTAAAGGCTGGATCCCTGAAAAGGGGCACAAGTCCTATAACCAGTCCCCAGGCTCCTGTCAGGGGCGCAAGTATAAGGGCCTTTGAGAGAAACTGCCACCGGAGACCTGAGAGTATAACTGACTTCAGAAGTACTGCCACAACCACCAGAAGGGCAGCATAGAGAAGAGTTTCCACCAGCCCTGCCTTTTCATTATTCAGGGAAACGTGACTTCTTGATATTGCCCAGTTGGATATTCCTCTGATAGTCCTTACTCCAGATATAAATATCCAGAAGATCACCACAAAAACTGCGGTGAGCCTTTCGGTAAAAAGCATTAGCGATAGTTCGTTCACAAGAAGGAGAAGCCCTCCGATTATTGTCCCGGCAAGGGGAAACCATGGAGACAGTTTGTCAAGTTCCAGGGGTTCGTCTTCAAGCGGAACTGGTATTACAGTAAGGAGTTTCAGCGTTTTCAGGAAGTCCAGAACGATCTCCACCTGTCTTTTGGGTTTTAGGTTTTATTCTGGTTAATATAATAACAGAAGGGGGTCAAAAGATTAAATCAAAGACCTCCAATGAAAATATCAAAAACAGACTACGAAGAAAGCCAGAAGCTAACCGCAGGGGACGCTGAGGTTTCGCAGAGTCACGCAGAGGAGGTCAAGGGCTTTTAACCCTGGACTCGCAGGAAAAAGATAAATCTTTTCCCTGTACGGCAATAAAAATTCAATCCAAACTTTTGCAAATTTGTCTTTAAAATTTTGTTCTTGCCTATCTGAAAAAACTAATACATTTTTTCAGACACGTCCAGGGTTTCTAAAGAGAATATCATCATTCATACCGAAAACTTTTGCAATCCGTCGAGAATTCCGTCGAAAATCTCTTTAACAAAACTTAGAGCCCTGATGGCCGGACTTTCAGCGTTATAAAAGATCATAGAGCCCGGTTGGCCGGACAGGCCGTAGGGGCTGGTCCCTGTGTCTGGCCTGACGATAGAGCTCTCAATGCTAAAGGAAGTTTTTTACGGGGTTTTCTTCGCTGTATAATGAACTTACAACCTGACGATCAGGAGGTTAACGCAAATTGGACAAGAGAATGGTTCATCTGTATATAGGAGAAAGCAATTCCGGAAAAACAAACATCGTGCTTGGTCTTGCGATCAGGGGTTCTGGTGCGGAGTTTAATATCTGGTTCGCTCAGTTTATGAAGAAGGACCGGGAGATCGAGGAAAACTTCAGACTCCTGAGGGATAACGAAAGATCCGGTTATTCCTTCTTTCCCTGCGCTGATTCCGAGTCTGAATATTATGAACACCTCCATGAGACCCTCAAGAGGATATCTTCCGGCAAGTATGATCTGGTAATTCTTGACGGCATCCTGGATGCCTGGAACGAAGCAGATCTCCATGAACTTTTTGTCAAGAGGAACGAAAATACCGAGCTTGCTCTAACCGGAAGCATGGCTTCGAGGAAAATTGCGGCAGCAGCCGACCTGGTGACTTATATTGACCACAAAGGTTAAGATACCTGAAAATTCTTCCGTTCTTCTTGGAGCGATTGAACCATCTCTGGGAAACAAAGGTCTTGACTCTCTTGCTGTCATCCTGAAGCAGGCTGGCACAAAGGTTCAACAATACGAGGTTGATATCACTTCGGAAGTCCTTCTGGAAGAGGTCAAGAATGAAGAATGGATTATCCTTGCCCTCTCGCTTACGACCAGGGAATCTGTATATACTCTCAGGAATTTTCTTTCTGTCCTGGGAAAGAGGGTAATACCACCTGTCGTAATTGGAGGACTTTATGCAAATCCCTTCCTGGCTGAGGAACTTTCGATATCCTTCGAACAGAGAATATACTACAGCCGGGGAGAAGAATATCTTCTGGAAACGTTTTACAGGGCCATATCCAGAGCGGCAGCCCTTCCTCCAATGAAAGGACGGGGGACAACTCTATTCCCATTTTCCGACCTTGATAAAGCTACGGCGGATACTGGGATCTCCTTTCTCGAAGGTTCTACAGATCTTGTTGTCTTCACACCAGAACCTCTGAAGGGATGCCCTGACTGTCCCGGCAAAAGGGATCTGACATGTCCGGTAGCATCGGGATATTCTGATGTTGGAGATATTGACGAATGCAGATCTTTCGTGAGATCTTTTGAAAAAGCAGTAATGATGATAGCTCCCGCCCTGGAACCAGGAACTGAAGATATCGGGAAAAGGAGGAAATTATGGAAGGCAACCCTGGAAACAGAATCACTTTTTCGGCAAAAATACGGCAAGGCCTTTGCCTTCAAGTTTCCAGTGAGATGTCCTGTATGCCCTCCTGAGGTTTGTACAATACAGAAAGGGAAATGTCTTTACCCTGAATTCTTGCGGCCTCTTCACGAGGAATACTACATAGATATGGTATCTACTGTGAGAAAGATGGCAGGGGACAGGCGAAAGATGGAGATGTATGCCCTTGTACTGGTGGGCCAGAAATATAAAAGATCATAACAACTGGGAGGAATGGATCATGGAAGGATCTACGGATCTTAAAGAACGTCTTTTCAAGCTTCAGAAGCAGGAGATTACCCAGCACAAGATCTATCACCGGCTGGCAAAAATGGCAGGAGGAGAAAACGGGAAAGTATTGTCAAGTGTAGCAACCGATGAGTTCAGACACTACATGGCCCTGGAAAAATATACCGGCAGGGCGGCCATTCCAGATATCTTTGTCATCTATCTTTACCTTATCCTGGCCAGGATCTTCGGTATAACTTTCGCCATCAAGCTCATGGAACGGGGCGAGGAAGAAGCAGAAAAACTGTATGACGAACTTGAGAAGGAAGTTCCAGAAGCAGCAGGTATAAAGGAAGATGAACAGAGACATGAAGAGGAGTTGATAAAACTTATCGACGAGGAAAGGCTTTACTACGTCAGCTCCATGGTCCTGGGACTTAACGACGCACTTGTGGAACTGACAGGAGCACTTGCGGGACTTACCTTTGTTCTCGGAGCGACAAAGGTTACAGGAACAGCAGGCTTAATAACTGGAATATCGGCATCTCTTTCTATGGCGGCATCGGAATACCTTTCTAAAAAATCCGACCTTACCCTCTCAAAGGACCCGATAAAGGCCTCGATCTATACAGGTATCATGTACATATGTGCCACCATAATACTGATAATCCCCTACTTTATTTTCAAAATACCTGCGCTGGCACTGTTTTTCACCCTTGTGAACGCAGCACTTATAATACTGGTTTTCACCTTCTACATGTCTGTTGTGCAGGAAACCCCTTTCAAACGGGGCTTCACAGAGATGATAAGCCTCAGTTTCGGAATAGCAGCGATCTCATTTATGATCGGTCTTCTGACAAGGAACATATTCAATATTGATGTTTAAGAACAGAGACAAAAAATAAAATAATGAGATATGGAGATATAATAGATTAAAATCAATGATATTTACCAATATATATTATTATTTGGATTCTTTTTGCTATTGACCTTTACTGACCTTTTGACTATCATTAACCATGAAAGATATGAAAAATAATTATTGTTCAAGGAGGTCATAAAAATGAGGAGTCTGGCTAGATATAACAGGTTAGGTTCTCTTTTTCCTGAGGTCGATGATTTCTTCAGAAGTTTCTCGAACCTTTACGATGCAACAAGCAAGACAATGCCAATAGAGATGTACGAGGAAAACAGCACTCTTCATCTCAACGTGGATGTACCCGGTTTTAAACCGGAAGATATCGAGGTAAGGGTTTTTGACGACAGGGTACAGATATGCAGCAAATGCGAGTC
>Ga0102928_1001883_pt1 | contig 12727 bp, 10 predicted proteins | sample SalPonR1_B_D1_MG_FD_78504 | JGI IMG/M metagenome (GOLD analysis project Ga0102928, IMG submission 78504) | Salt pond soil microbial communities from South San Francisco under conditions of wetland restoration - Salt Pond MetaG R1_B_D1_MG | ecosystem: Environmental > Aquatic > Marine > Intertidal...
ACCCGCCCTCGCGGCCCGTCAATTCGGCCATGACGCCGTTAGGGTCCATTCCGCAGGCCAGCATGTGCCCGTGATCGCGGTAGGTGGTGATGCGCTTGTCGCCCTCCTCGGCGGCGGCCTCGAGCCCGACGACGACGGCCTCCTGCCCGATATAGAGATGGCAGAACCCGCCGATCAGCCCCATGCCGTAAAGCTGGCCCGCCTTCTCCTCGAATCGGCGGATGAGCAACATGTCGCGGTAATAGGTCTTGAGCTCGTCGGCGGAAACATTTGGTTTCGATGCGCTTTTCCGGGGGGCCATGCGCTGCTCCTCGTTGGTGGCGGAAATGGTTTAGCGTTAAACGATCTATTACAACAATCGCGCTTTCGTTGCGAGAGTCAATTTTCGCGGCGGCGTCCGCGTCGGCTTCCGGCGTGTCGGGATGATCTCCACGGCACGAGATCCTCGGGGCGGGCCCGGGGATAACGGTGGAGGGGGCGTTTGAGCGTCTGTGCAACCTCAGCGGATCACGATCTCGTCGCCGCGCAGCAGGCCCAGCACGTCACGGGCCTGTTCGTCGAGCAGGTCGATGTCGAGATACGCGTCCGAGAGCCGCCTGGTGAGGTTCTCCATCCGCGTCACCTCCGCCTCCAGCCCGGCCAATTGACGGGCGAGTTCGGCGTTCTGCGCCTCGATCTCGGCGCGGCGGAACAGGCCGTAATCGCCCTGCACCGCGGCATAGGCGAAATACGCGCCCAAGAAGAACGCGACGGTCAGCCCGACAAGGGCACCCCAGGGGCGGCTCTTGGATTCCATGCTCGGCTCCTCGGTGCGCGGTCTTGTCGCCGCGCTGTGTTACGGGATCATGCCACAGGCAGAAGCGCTTGTGAATCCCCTTTCCTCCGCCCGCGCCGATGCTTAGCCTTTGTCCAGTAGGAGCGCCGCCATGTCCCAAGTCCCCGCCCGCGACCGCCTCGCCACCCACGAGGTCACCAACCAACCCGCGCCGCGCGGCGATATCGACCTGTGGGCCGCCGATCCCGGCGTGCAGACCCACGCGCAGGCGGCGGGGGCGGATGCCGCGCGGCTGGCGGATTTCGGGGCCGCGATGGGCACGGAGGCGATGCGGGCGGCGGGGCGCGAGGCCAATCGCCATCCACCCGAATTCGTGCCGTTCGATGCGGGCGGACGGCGGCTCGACGAGGTGCGCTTTCACCCCGCCTGGCACGATCTGATGCAGGCGGGGATCGGCGCGGGCTATGCCGCCTTGCCGTGGGAGGGAGGGCCGGGTGGCCATGCCACCCACGCCGCGATGGTCTATCTCATGTCACAGGTCGAGCCGGGCGTGTGCTGTCCGATGACCATGACCTACGCCGCCGTGCCCGCGCTGCGGGCCGACCGCGCGCTGTTCGAGACGTGGGTGCCCAAGCTCACGGCCCGGCTCTACGACCCCGCGGCGCGACCGATTACCGCCAAGGGCGGCGCGACGCTGGGCATGGCGATGACCGAAAAGCAGGGCGGCTCGGATGTGCGCGCCAACGCCACAACCGCCGAGGCGGACGGCGATCATTATCGCCTCACCGGGCACAAGTGGTTCTGTTCCGCGCCGATGTCGGACGGGTTCCTGACGCTGGCGCAGGCGAAAGGGGGGCTGACCTGTTTTCTCGTGCCGCGCTGGCTCGAGGCGGGGCGCAACGCCATCCATATCCAGCGATTGAAGGACAAGCTGGGCAACCGCGCCAATGCCTCGGCCGAGATCGAGTATCACGGGGCCGTTGCCCACCGGCTGGGCGAGGAGGGCGCGGGCGTGCGCACCATCATCGAGATGGTGCATCACACGCGGCTCGACACGTCGATGGCCCCCGCGGGCCTCATGCGCGCTGCGCTGTCGGAGGCGCATCACTGGGCCTGCCACCGCAGCGCGTTCCAGAAACGGCTGATCGACCAGCCGCTGATGCGCGCGGTGCTGGCCGATCTCGCGCTCGACTGGGAGGGGACGCTGGCGCTGGGGATGCACGTGGCGCGCGCCTTCGACGGGCGCGGGGCCGAGGCGCAGGCCTTTGCCCGGCTGGGCGTGGCGCTGGCGAAATTCCTCGGCAACAAGCTTTGCCCCGGCGTGGTCTACGAGGCGATGGAGGCAATGGGCGGCATGGGCTATGTCGAGGACACGCCCCTGCCGCTGCTCTACCGCGAGGCCCCGCTCAACTCGATCTGGGAAGGCTCGGGCAATGTCATCTGCCTCGATATCCTGCGCACGCTGGCGCGCGAGCCCGCCGCGGGCGAGGCGCTGAGCGCCGAACTGGCCGGTGTGGCAGGGCAGGACAGCCGCTTTGACGCCGCGATGCGCGCCCATGTGCAGGCCTTTCCCAAGCCGCCCGAGGAGGCGCAGGCGCGGCTCTATGCCGAGAGCCTCGCCACCCTGCTCACCGCGTCGGTTCTGATGCGCCACGCGCCGGGCGCGGTGGCCGGGGCCTATATTGCCGCGCGGCTGTCCGAACCGCGCGGCCGCGTCGCCGGAGCCGTGGGCGGGATCGACGCGGGCGCGGTGCTGGCGCGGCTGGGCGTGTCCGAGGAGGCATGACACTCTCATTGCTGGCCTTCGGGGTGGTGATCGCGCTCAACAACCTGGCGCTGTCGCTGACACTCGGGGCGCTGAACGGGCGACAGCACCGGTGGCGCATCCTCGCGGTGTTCGCGGTGTTCGAGTTCACCGTGCCGCTGGCCGGCGTCTGGCTGGGGCGTGAGATCGCGCAGGCGGTGGCCGCCGATCTGGGCTGGCTCGGTCCGCTGATCCTCGCCGGGCTGGGGATCACGACGCTGCTGTCGCTGCGCGCGGAGCGGCGAGACCGCGCCCATCTGGTGCGCGCGATGACGAGCTGGCGGGGACTCGTCGCGCTCTCGGCGGGGTTGTCGACGGACAACCTGATGGTTGGCTTCGGCCTCGGGCTGGGCGGCGTGTCGCCGCTGGCGCTGGCCACCACGATCATGGTCTGCTCGGTCGGCTTCGCGGCGGTGGGGCTGGAGGTGGGCCACCGCGTCAGCCGCGATTACGAGCGTCCCGCGCTGGCGGTGTCGGGCGTCGCGCTGATCGGTCTGGCGGTGGCCTCGGCGCTGGGGTGGATTTGACCGTCGCGAATTCATATTCGATTAATGATATATGTTTGATGCAGATCAAGGCCCCCGCCGGGGCGGGCGGCCTAGGGTGACTCCGTGAAAGAGAGATTCCGAATTCACCTTAACCACGGGAGCATCCCATGCGCAAAATCCTCACCGCCGCCGCCCTCGGCCTCGCCACCCTCGCCGCGCCCGCGGCGCAGGCGTCGGATGCCGACAAGCTCGTCACCATCCTCACCAGCGACGAGCCGCAGACGCAGCTCATGAGCATGGTGCTGACCATGCAGTCCATGAAGGCCGGGGCAGGGGCCTATGTCCTGTTGTGCGGCCCGGCGGGCGATCTGGCGCTGAAGGACGCGCCCAAGGCCGCCACCGCCCCGCAGCCGCCCAAGGGGATGAGCCCGCAGGGCCTGATGCAGAAGATCATGGCGCAGGGCGGCACGGTCGAGGTCTGCGCCATCTACCTTCCGGGCAAGGGCGTGGGCATGGACGCGCTGCTCGACGGCGTCGGCGCTGCCAAGCCGCCGGCGATGGCAAAGCGTCTGCTGGCCGAGGACACGCGGATCATGTCGTTCTGATCTGCGTGCGGGGCGGGCCACCGTTGGCCCGTCCTCACGCCGCCGCCTCCGCCGGTGCCAGCCGGTTGAGGCCCTGCGCCACCAGCGACGCCACGAGGTCCCCTGTCGGGACGTCCTGCACGCGCAGCCCGCCGCGCAGCGCCAGCGCCGCGGCGGTGCCGGTTGCCTGCCCCATCGCCATGCATTGCGGCATCCCCCGGACAGAGGCGAAAGCCACCGGGTCCGCCGACAGGATGCGCCCGGCGAACATCAGGTTCCCGATCCGGGCAGGCAGCAGTGACCGGAACGGAATGGTGTAGAACGCTCCCGGCGCAAGCGCCGCGTCATGGGTCATGTCGCCCTCTGCGCGCATCACGTCATCCACCGGGTTGTCGCAGGCCACCACCCCGTCGGGAAATTTCGTCGCACGGGCGAGGTCGGCACCGGTCAGGCGATAGACGCCTTCCAGCTTGCGCGTCTCGCGCACGCCCACCGTGGGCGAGAGCATGGCCATGTGCGCGCCCGCGAATCCCGGCACATCGCTGCGCAGGAACTGTGCCAACTGATGGCAGCGTCTGCGCCCCTCCTGCGTCGCCGCCGCCACCGCCGCCGGATCGGTGCCATCCACCCCGCGCACATGGACCGAGTTGCAGAACACCGTGCCGTCGTGGAACCCGCGCATCAGGTAGAGCCGCGCGAGGTCGGGGTGCAGCCGCCCCTCGGCCACCCCGCGCCGGGCATGGGCCGTGAAATACGGGTCGGGATGGGCAAACGCGGCCTGCCAGTCCACGCCCACCATGTGGAACGCGATCGTCACCGCCATCATGTTGCCCGAGGCATCGCCAAGCGCGCAGGGCACGCCTGCCTTGGCCGAGATATCGCCATCCCCCGAACAGTCGATGACGATCCCGGCCTCGACCGAGATCGGCCCGGTCCGGTCGCAGCAGGCGACCGAGGCGATGCGATCGCCCGCCAATTCGGGCGTGAGCGCGATCGCCCCCAGCCGCACGCGCACACCGGCCTCTTCCAGCATCTCGAACATGGCGAGCGTCGCGAGATCGTGGTCGTAGATGATCTCGGGGCCGAAATTCTCCAGCGTGCAGGGGCGTTTCTCCGCGGCGGGCGGGTCCATCGCCGCAAGGCGCTGCGTCAATTCCTCGATCAGCCCGCCGATGATGCGGTCCTGCGGATAGCCGCCGCCCCAGGGCATGCCCGGACAGAACGCCATCACGCCGCCGATCTTGGTGGTGGCCTCGATCAGCGTCACGGCGAGCCCCTGCCGCGCCGCCGCGACCGCCGCGCCGAACCCGGCGGTGCCGCCGCCGATCACCAGCACGTCTGTCCGCTCTCGTTGCATGGCCGTTCGCTCCGCTCCCGTGGTGGCAGATCCCTTGTGGTCGCCCGGATCGACGCTGCCCGCGCCCGTGCCCCGCGTCAAGCGGGGGTCGCCGGGCCACGACTCATGCCTCGGCCTTCTTCTCCCACCTGCCCGATGCCTCGGACCAGTACTGCGCGGCACAGCCCGCGCCGGTGAGCGCGCGCCACTGCCCGCGCGCGGCCTCCTTGGCGGCCTCGTCATTGCCGTCGAAAAGGATGCAGACCCGCTCCAGCGCCTGCACCTCGTCGGGCATCACCTCGGCCCCGTCCACCGCCATCACGCAGACCGCGCCGTTGGGTCGCTCCGTCCCGGTCGTCAGCAGCACGGGCTGCAACGCGTCATGCGGGCCGCCCGCGCGGCCATGCGGCAGAAAGCCGTCCTCGGGCCCCTCCCACAGCCGCAGGTCGAGCTGGTCCATCCGCGCCGCGTCGGACCCGCGCACGGCGACGCGCCAGCCCGCCGCCAGCGCCTTGTCCAGCAGCAGCGGCAGGGCGGCCTCAAGCGGGCGCTGCGTCAGGTGATAGAAATAGGCTGCGCCCATCAGGCCTCCTCGAACCGATCGCGCACCAGCCGGTCGAGCGTCAGCACGCCCCAGCCGCTGGCACCCTCCGGGGCGTGGACGCTCTCGGACTTGACGCTCGCCATCCCGGCGATGTCGAGATGCACCCAGGGCGTGCCCTCGTCGATGAAACGGTGCAGGAACTCGGCCGCCGTGATCGTGCCCGCGGGCCGTCCGCCCACGTTCTTGACGTCGGCGATGCGGCTCTTGAGCGCCTTGGCATAGCCCTTGCCCAGCGGCAGCCGCCACAGCCCCTCGCCCTCGGCGCGGGCGGCCTTGAGCACTGAGTCGCACAGCGCATCGTCGTTCGACAGCGCCGCCGCGTTCTCGTGGCCCAGCGCGATGATCGCGGCACCGGTGAGGGTGGCGAGGTCGATGATGGCGGCGGGATGGTAGGTCTTTTGCGCGTACCACAGCACGTCGGCCAGCACGAGCCGCCCCTCGGCATCGGTGTTGATCACCTCGACGGTGTCGCCCTTCATCGAGGTGACCACGTCGCCGGGGCGCACCGCGGTGCCCGAGGGCATGTTCTCCACCAGCCCCACGAGGCCGATGACATTGGCGCGGGCTTTGCGCCCCCCAAGCGCGCGCATGACCCCGGTGACGACGCCCGCGCCGCCCATGTCCATGGTCATGTCTTCCATGCCCGCCGCCGGCTTGATCGAGATGCCGCCGGTGTCGAACACCACGCCCTTGCCGACCAGCGCGAGCGGGGCCGCATCGCCGCCGCCCCGCCACTCCATCACGGCGAGATGCGAGGGACTGGCGCTGCCCTGTCCGACGCACAGGAGCGCGCCCATGCCCAGCTGCTCCATCTCCGACTCGTTGAGCACGGTGACCTTGACCCCCAGCGCCGCCAGCGCCTCGATCTCGGCTACGAAGGCGGTGGTGGTGAGGTGGTTGGCGGGCGCGTTCACCAGGTCGCGGGTGAGGAACACGCCGCCCACCACCTCGTTCAGGGGGGCGAAATCCGTCTCGGCGGTGCCGGGGTCGCGCACCATGACGGTGATGTCCTCGGGGGCGGCGGTCTCGCCGGTCTTGTGGGCGGTGAAATCGTAGGCCCGCAGCACCGCGCCCTGCGTCACCTCGGCGGGCCGCTTGAGGGTGCCGCCGAGGATGGTGAGCGACGCGCTCCCCTTGGCCCGGCCCAGCGCCACGCCCGCGCGGCGGCTGTCCTCCACGCCCGCGTTGCGCGGCAGCACCACCACGTCGAGCGCCTGCGCCGCCAGCCCCGAGGGCCAAGCGAGGCTGAGCACGTCGCCGGCCTCCTTTTCCTCCAGCGCGCCGCCCTCGATCATCCGCGCCAGCGCCCCCTTGGTCAGCCGGTTTACCCGCCGCGCAGCGGGATCGAGCCGACCCTCCGGCGTGACGAAAACCGCTACGCGTCCCTGGGCGGCGGCGATGGCATCGAGGTCGGTCTCGACAAAACGGACGGCGGCGGGAGAGGTCATGCGTCGGGGCTCCTTTTCAGCGTTCACGCCAGACCTAGCGCGCTCCGCCGCCGATGGCCAGTTAGCAGTTTTCCCCTGCCGCCAATTCCGCTAGGTTGCCCGGCAAGACTGCTGCCGGGGGGGGGAATGTGACCAGATTCGACAGGTACATGCTGTCGCAATTGATGGTGCTGTTCGGCTTCTTTGCGCTCGTCCTGGTGTCGATCTTCTGGATCAACAAGGCGGTGCGCATGTTCGACAAGCTGATCGGGGATGGCCAGCCCGCATGGGTATTCTTCGAGTTCACCGCGCTCACCCTGCCGGCGGTGATCGGCTCGATGCTGCCCATCGCCGCCTTTGCCGCCGCCGTCTACGTGGTGCACCGGCTTTCGTCGGACAGCGAATTGGCAGTGGTACAGGCCACCGGTTACTCGCCGTGGCGGCTGGCGCGGTCGGTGGTGGTGTTCGGGGTGATCGTGGCGCTGATGATGTCGGTGCTGGCGCACCTGCTGATCCCCAACAGCCTGAGCCAGCTTCGCCTGCGCGAGGAAGAGGTATCGCGCAACGTCACCGCGCAGCTGCTGACGCCGGGCGAGTTCCTGCATCCGGCACCGGGCGTGACCTTCTACACCCGCGAGATCACGCCGGAGGGCGAGTTGCGCGACGTGTTCCTGTCGGACCGCCGCAGGCCGGAGACGGCCGTGACGTACACGTCCTCGCGCGCCTATCTCGTGCAGGATCCGGCGGGCACGCGCCTGGTGATGGTTGCGGGGCTGGCCCAGAGCCTGCGGCCGTCGGGACAAAGGCTCTTTACCACGCATTTCGAGGATTTTTCCTACGATATCAGCAGCCTGGTCAGCCGTGACGCGATCAACCTCAACAAGGTGGCTTTCGCAGGAACGGTCGAGATGCTGCGCGCGCCGCACGAGGTCGCGGCCAGGACCGGTGCCGCACCCGGTGCGGTCATGGCGGAGCTGCACGGCCGGTTCACGGCCGCGCTGATGTGTCTCGTGGCCGCGCTCGTCGGCTTTGCCACGCTGCTCACCGGCGCGTTCAGCCGCTTCGGCGTGTGGCGGCAGGTGCTGGTCGCCTTCGGACTGCTGGTCGGGCTCAAGGTGATCGAGAGCGCGGTGCTGGCACCCGTGCTTGTGACCGCGGCGCTCTGGCCGCTGCTCTACCTGCCGTCGCTGGCGGGCCTGGCGCTGGCGGCGGGGCTTCTGTGGCTGGCGCAACGCCCGGGAATATGGCCCGTGATCGCGGCGGTCGTGCTGCCGTGGCACCGCCGGTCGGTGGGGAGGGGCACATGATCCTGCACGCCTACCTGGCCCGGCGCTTCGTGATGACCTTTGCAGGTGTGGCGATCGCACTGGGGGTGGTGATCGCCCTGATCGAGCTGATGGACAAGCTGGGCGATTTTCCCGACCGGCCCGTTGGCGATGTCCTTGAGCTTGTGGCGCTCGAGATGCCGTGGGCCAACTACGAGATCCTGCCCCTGGTGGTGATCCTCGCTTCGGTGGCGCTGTTCCTGCGGCTGGCGCGCTCGTCCGAGCTTGTGGTGCTGCGCGCCTCGGGGCGCTCGGCGCTGCGCGGGCTGATGGCACCGGTCACGGTGACGCTGGTGCTTGGGCTGCTTGCGGTGGCGGTGGGCAACCCGATCGTGGCCGCGACTTCCAAGCGCGATCATGACCTTTCCAACCGCTATCGCGGGATCGAGACTGCGGCGCTGGCCGTCGCCGCCGAGGGCCTGTGGCTGCGGCAGGGCGATGCGGACGGGCAGACCGTGATCTTTGCCGAGCGTGCCAGCGCCGATCTCGGCACGCTCTTTGGGGCGAGCTTTGTCGAGTTCGCGCCGGACGGCACGCCGTCGCGCCGTATCAGTGCCGCCAGCGCCCGGCTGGGGCCCGAGATGTGGCACCTGAAAGATGTCAAGACGTGGCCGCTGGGCCTCGGTGCCAACCCCGAGGCCGGGGCGCAGCGCATGGCGGCGCTCGAGCTGCCCACGGATCTCACGCAGGACCGCATCCTCGACAGTTTCGGAAGGCCCCGGTACGTTCCGGTCTGGGACCTTCCCGGTTTCATCGCGCAGCTGGAGGCGGCAGGATTCTCGGCGCGCCGCTACGCAGTCTGGTTCCAGAGCGAACTGGCGCGCCCGGTTTTCCTGGTGGCGCTGGTGCTGATGTCGGCGGCGTTCACCATCGGTCACGTGCGCGGTGCCAATATCGGGCTGCGGGTGCTGGCCGCCGTGATCGTCGGGTTCGGGCTGCACTATGTGCGCAACTTCGCGCAGATCCTCGGCGAGAACGGGCAGATACCGGTGGCGCTCGCGGCCTGGGTGCCGCCGGTGGCGGCGCTTTTCCTCGCCGTCGGCCTGCTTTTGCACCTGGAGGACGGCTGATGCGGGCGCTGAGCCTCGTGCTTGCGCTCGCGGGCGCGCTGCTGGCCGGGGCGGCAGCGGTCATGGCGCAAGGCGGGACGCCCGACCCGGCTGTGCCCGGTCCCGCGATGCTGGTGGCCGACGATGTTGTGCTGGGAGCCGACAACCGGCTCATCGCGCGCGGCAATGTCGAGGCGTTCCACGACGGGCGGCGGCTGACCGCGCGCGAGATCGTCTATGACCGCGCCGCCGACCGGCTCGAGATCACCGGGCCGCTCGCGCTGACCGAGGACGGGGGCGGGACGGTGGTGATCGCCGACAGCGCCACGCTCGACCGCGATCTCGTCAACGGCATCCTGCGCGGGGCGCGCATGGTGATGCAGGAGCAGCTGCAGCTCGCCGCGTACCAGATGAGACGCAGCGAAGGCCGCGTGACCGAGCTATACAAGGCGTCGGTCACTTCCTGCAGGGTCTGCGACACCGGCCGACCGCCGCTGTGGCAGATCCGCGCCGAGCGAATGGTCCACGATCAGGAAAAACGGCGGCTCTACTTCTACAACGCGCAGCTTCGCGTGCTCGACACGCCGGTGCTCTACCTGCCCCGGCTGCGGATGCCCGACGGATCGGTGGATCGTGCCACCGGGTTCCTGACGCCTGAATTCATAAACTCGACGCTTCTGGGAAGCGGTGTGCGTCTGCCCTATTTCATCGTTATCGACGATCATCGAGACCTGACCGTGACCCCCTTCTGGGCCACCGACTCGCGCCGGGTCGAACTGCGCTACCGGCAGGCTTTCCGCAACGGCGACATCGAGATCGAGACCGCGCTCGCAGACGACGATTTCAACCCGCGCTCGACCCGTGGCTACCTGTTCGCCAGCGGTCGGTTCGGCCTGCCGCGCGATTTCGTGCTGCGCTTTGATCTGGAATTGACCAGCGATGACACCTTCCTGCTCGACCACGGGTTCTCGACCAAGGACCGGCTGCGAAGCGGCGTCTCGGTCGAACGCGCCCGGCGGGACGAGTATATCCGCCTCGCGCTCGACCATTTCCAGAGCCTGCGGGTGAACGAGAGCAACGCCACCCTGCCCAGCATCGTCGCGGATGGCGAGTATACGAGGCGCGTCTTCCCGTCGCGGCTGGGCGGCGAGCTGCGCCTTACCGCTCTCGCACACAGCCATTACCGCTCGTCCGGCCAACGCACCGACGGGCCCGATTTCGATACATTCGCGGATGGCCATGACGTTACCCGATTCACCGCCGAGGCCGAGTGGCTGCGGCAATGGGTGCTGGGCGCGGGGGTGCTCGCCACCGTCGAGACCGGGCTGGCGCTCGATCATTTCGAAATCGCCCAGATCGGCAACACGGCGCAGGACCAGGCCACCGAGCTCACGCCGCGCGCCGCCATCCGGCTGCGATGGCCGCTGATCCGGACCGAGCGCAGCGGAATCGCCCACGTGATCGAGCCGGTAGCCCAGCTCGCCTGGTCGGGCGGCTCCAACCCGGATGTCCCCTTCGCGGCGAGCACGGCCGTCGAATTCGACGAAGGCAACCTGTTCAACGTCTCGCGCTTTCCGTCGCCCGACCGCCGCGAACGCGGGGTGAGCGGTGCCGTCGGGCTGAGCTATGCGCGCATCTCGCCCGCGGGCTGGGAGGGACGGCTGGCGCTGGGTCAGGTGATCCGCGACGAGCGCCTGCTCGAGTCCGGCGGCACGCCGGGATTCACCCGCTCGTCTGGCCTGCGGGATCGTCGCTCGGACCTGCTGGTCGCCGCACAGTTCCGCAACGACTCGGGGCTCGTGGTGACCGGGCGCAGCCTGTTCGACGACGTGTTCGACACGTCCAAGGCAGAGGCGCGGATCAGTTGGCAGAATGCCCGCACCGATATCGCTGCGACCTATACGTGGCTGCCGGCCGATCCTGCAGAGCAACGTCCCTCGACGGTTTCGGAATGGTCGTTCGCCGGAAGCCACCGGTTTGCCGATCACTGGACGGCGAGCGGCGAGTGGCGGTTCGACGCGGCGACCGACCGCAGCATCCGGGCCGGGGCGGGGATCACCTACACCAACGAGTGCGTGGACATCACCCTTTCGGTCTCGCGTCGCTTTACCTCCTCGACTATCCTTGAACCCGAGACCAACATCGGTTTTATCGTGGGGCTGCGAGGCTTTTCCGCCGCTTCGCGCGATCAGAGTTTCACCCGCACATGCAGGAATTGATGAGAATGACACCGAGCCCTCGCCCCGCGCCCCTGCTTTTTGCCGCGCTGTGTCTTGCCGTGCTGACCGCGGTGGGGATGTCATCGGCACCGCTCAGGGCGCAGAACCTGTTCGCACCGGCGATCCTCGTGAACGACAGCGCCATTACCCGCTACGAGCTTCAGCAGCGCGCGCGCATGCTGACGCTGTTTCGCGCGCCCGGCGATCCGGCACAGCTCGCCCGCGAGCAGCTCATTGAGGAACGTGTCAAGCTCGAGGCGGCCGATAGCATGGGCATCTCGGTCGGCGAAGACGCGGTGCGCGCGGGCATGGAGGAATTCGCGGGCCGCGCCGGGATGAACACCGAGCAACTGATCGCCGCGCTGGCGGAGTCGGGCGTGTCGGCGCAGTCGCTTGGCGAATTCGTGCGCGCGGGCGTCACCTGGCGCGAGGTGACAGGCGCGCGCTTCGCCGGGCGTGTCTCGGTCAGCGAGGAAGAGATCGACCGCGCCACGCGGGCGCTGTCGGGGCAGGCATCCGTGCGGGTACTCCTGTCCGAGATCATCCTGCCGGTGACCAGTGTCGAGGATGCCGAAGCCAAGCAGCGGCTCGCCGCGCGCATCGCCACCGCCGGGAGCGCCGACGCCTTCGCCCGCTTCGCCCGTCAGCATTCGGCGGCACCCACGGCGGGGCGTGGCGGGCGGCTTGAATGGCAGGCGGTATCGGATATGCCGCCGCCGCTGCGGCAGGTGGCGCTCGGCCTTGCGCCCGGCGAGGTGTCCGCGCCGCTGCCCGTCGATGGCGGGCTTGCGCTCATCTACATGCGTGACATCCAGGAGGGCGCGGTGCCGGAGCCGGAGTACTCCGCGATCGAATATGCCGCCTATTACATCCCCGGCGGCGAGACCGAACAGGCGATGTCGCAGGCGGCAAGTGTCCGCGCGCGCGTCGACACCTGCGACGATCTCTACGGCGTGGCGCATGGCCAACCCGACGAGGTGCTTGAACGATTCAGCAAAGCCCCCGCCGACATTCCCGCCGACATCGCCGCCGAGCTTGCGCTGCTCGACCCGGGTGAAAGCTCCACGCGGCTGACCCGTGCGGGCGGGCAGACGCTGATGTTCCTGATGCTGTGCG
>Ga0102928_1001886_pt1 | contig 12718 bp, 12 predicted proteins | sample SalPonR1_B_D1_MG_FD_78504 | JGI IMG/M metagenome (GOLD analysis project Ga0102928, IMG submission 78504) | Salt pond soil microbial communities from South San Francisco under conditions of wetland restoration - Salt Pond MetaG R1_B_D1_MG | ecosystem: Environmental > Aquatic > Marine > Intertidal...
ATTAATGAAAGTTTTTGGTTGTTTTCCTATAAACTCATAAACCCATAAACGTATAAACTTATTCATCAGTCGCCGTTTGAAGACTTGTTTTATTTTGTACTTACTAGTTGTAATTCAAAATTTATAATTCAAAATTCAATATTTCATGATTTCAGATTCCAGGTTTTAGAAGTTAGATTTACGATTTATGGTACCGGCTTCCTTTCTTTTTTCTCTTATTTATTTTCTCTAGTTTCTGTTTGTTAATTTAAACATCTTCAAATTTTCAAATCATTGAATTAACCATCCAACCATTGCTTAAAATCCTTTACCCGTTCCCGACTGACAACTATTGGTTCATCTATGTCTTGGCGCAATACAATTCTCAAGCGACTGTTAGAGTAACTGATAATATCTTTAATGGCGTTGATATGGATGATGTAAGCCCTGTTGATTCTAAAAAATGATTTAGGAGAGACTAAGCCGTCAATCTCTTCCAGACTTTTTTCAAGCGGATATCGTCGTCCCTGTGTGGTGAGCAGGTAAGAGGTTTTATGCTCGCTTAAAAAACAATCAATTTCCTCAGTTTCAAACACTTTTAAATGCTCACCAACTTTTACCGTAAAACGTTCTTTGTAATTTTTATCCTGTAGTTTATTTTCAAATAGAGATTTAATATCCTGAAAACTCAGATCAGTCTTTTTATGATTTGATTCAAATTGTTCAATAGCCGATTGAAGCTCGTTTTTATCAATGGGTTTGAGTAAGTAATCAATGCTATTCACTTTAAAGGCTTTGAGCGCGTATTCATCATAAGCTGTAGTGAAAATAATAGCAGAATTTATAGCCCTGTTTTTAAACAGCTCAAACGAAAGCCCATCACTAAGCTGAATATCTAGAAAAATAAGATCAGGATCGGTATGGTTGTCCAGCCAATGTTGAGCATCAGACAGGCTATGTAAAGTGGATTGAATTTTTATATTAAAATCAGCTAATAATTTCGTTAAGCGTCTTGCGGCTGGTTTTTCGTCTTCTACTATAATTGCTGTAATCATGATTAATCGATTTCAAGTTGAACTAAAGGTAATTTTACAGCAAATTTTTGTTCAGTTTTTTGAACAACGCATTTTTTATCTGTAAAGAGTTTGTACCTTGACCGGATATTATCCAGCCCAATACCGTTTCGTTTTTGACGGGTTGATGCTAGTTTTGGTTGATAATTGTTTTCAATCACCAGCATGTCATCTTCAATAAAGATATTTATGTCAAGTGGTTTTTTTTCAGAAATTTGATTGTGCTTTATGGTGTTTTCCAGCAAAAGTTGTAAAGAAAGCGGTACAACTTTAGCTTTTATTTTTGTTGCCTTCTCATCAATATTAACATTGATACTATCTTCAAACCGCATCATCAATAAATTAAGATAAGTTCGGGCGAATTTTATTTCATCATTGAGGTTGACTAAATCTTTGTTTTTTTGATCAAGGACATAACGGTAAACTTGAGATAAACCAATGGTAAAATCCTGTGCTTTGTCGGGATCTTCATCAATTAATGCGCTCAATACATTTAAACTATTGAATAAAAAATGTGGGTCAAGTTGATTTTTTAAGGCATCAAATTTTGCCGAATTTGACTCAGATTCAAAGGTTTTTTCTTTGAGTTTGGCATCTTGTAAGGCTTTATAAAAATAAAAGGCGTGAAACGCTAGCGTGACCACAAAAGCGATAAGCATTGAAAATACATAATTCAAAAAATACTCATTTTCCAGAAATTTTTCAATACTTAGTCCTTCTATAAAGACTAAATGAGAGAAACGAGCGATAAAAAAAGCAAGTGTAGACCATAAAACAGAACCCACAATACCAATGATGACTAATTTTTTTGCATGTGCTTCCCAGGAATATTTAGAATATAAAAACTTAAACCCCAACACATTAACAATAGTGATAATGAAGGCATACATAAAACTGACAAAAAAGTATTTAAAATTGAGCAATACCTCAATTTCATACCCTGAAGAAATAAAGTTGATTACCCGAATAAAAGCAGATATGATAATTGATAAAAGGGCATATCTAACAATGGCTTGAAAAATGTCTTTGGCTTTCATAATTTTTTATTCAAATATCATAGGAAAGTTGAGGTTGTAAAAAAATAATTTACTGAGCTGTAAATATACCAAGATGAATTGCATAAAAAAACTTTCAAATTTTAAAAACTGATTAATAAGTTGCAAGAACTTACTTAGTGCATCCATATCAAATATATTCTGTTTGAGGGTAAATGTTTGATTTATTTAAATGAAAAAGCTGTAATATTTTTATGATTTCCACATCTAAATCACAAAATAAAGTCTAAAAAAGACATAATATCAAAAGGATGAGAAATTTAATTACTGCTGCTCTAAGCATTTACTTAACGACATCAATATATGCACAAACGATTTATTCAAAAACATATGGGCATCCCAATGACGAACCGCTAATTTATCTACATGGTGGGCCCGGCTATAATGTAATTGCTTTTGAAGTATCAACAGCCCAAAACCTTGCTGATGCTGGTTTTTATGTTATAGTATATGACAGGCGTGGAGAAGGTAGATCAAAAGATGATAGCGCTAAATTTACTGTTGAAGAGTTATTTGCAGATTTAAATGCCATATATGATAAATTTGATGTTAAAAAGGCAAATTTAATAGGATATAGTTTTGGTGGTATTTTAGGCACACTATAAGCTGAAGATAATCCTGAAATGGTAAAATCTATTATACTCACATCGGCACCAGTATCAATTCAGGAAACTTTTTCAACAATAATTAAATCATCAAAAGCAATATATAAAGAAAACGAAGACCATATCAGTTTAAAATATATTGAAATACTGGAAAATATGGACAAGACATCATTAGAAAACACAAAGCATAACAACGACTATTTTAATGGTATTTTATTAGAAATCTTTTAAAGCTTTACTTCAAATCATCCAAAAATGAAACAGTTTCTGTTGTACCGTTATAGACTTTAATGAGGTTTTTATATTTATCATAAAGGTAGGAAGTGGGATATCCACCCACAAAAAACAGATCTGCAAATTTGAAATCAATATCTCTTAAGACTTTGATATTTTGCATGGCCTTTAAGTCTGGTGATATTTCTTTAAAAAAGTCTGCTGTTTTTTCTTCTGTATTTGCTGATACCGGATAAAGGGTAACCTTCGCATTTTTTATATCTTCAACTTTAAGGTTTAAAGCTTCAAACGTAGTTTTACAGTGCCCGCATTCCGGATTAAAATAAATGAACAAAGAAAAATGTTTTGTTTGCACATCTTCATTTGTAAACGAATCTCCATTCAGAGCAAAAATCTCAAAATCAGGTAGTGTTTTTGGATAATCCTGAGCTTGTGAAAGGTTAGTAATTAAAATACTAAAAACAAGAATAATGTATTTCATCATCTGATAAATTAAAGCGTATTAAATATGTAAGGCTCTATCTTCGGTTGCAGCCAAAGCTGCTTCTTTTACCGCTTCTGCGTAGGTTGGATGCGCGTGACTCATTCTGGCCATGTCTTCTGCGCTGGCTCTAAACTCCATTGCTGTTACAGCTTCAGCAATGAGGTCGGCTGCACGGGCACCTATCATATGTGCACCGAGCACCTCATCCGTTTCTTTATGCGATAAGATTTTAATTAAACCGTCAACATCTCCACTGGCACGACTTCGACCTAAGGCTCGCATGGGGAATTGACCGACTTTATAGTCCACGCCATCTTCTTTAAGCTGTTCTTCAGTCTTGCCAACAGATGCCACCTCCGGCCAAGTATAAACAACATTTGGAATTAAATTATAATCAATATGTGGCTTTTGTCCTGCAATAACTTCAGCAACAAACGAACCCTCTTCTTCAGCTTTATGCGCAAGCATAGCACCGTGTACTACGTCTCCGATAGCGTAAATATTTTCAGTTGCTGTCTGAAGTTTTTCGTTGACCTCTACCTGGCCTTTGTCATTGATTTTTACGCCGGCTTGTTCAGCATCTAGGCCTTTGGTGAAGGGTTTTCTTCCAACGGAAACTAAGCAGTAATCGCCCTCAAAAGTAACCTCATTGCCTTTTTTATCATCGGCTTTGACGGTAATTTTATCGGCATCACGTTCAACAGATTTTACTTGATGTGAAAGTTTGAATTTAACTTTTTGTTTTTTCATCACTTTCATCAATTCCTTGCTCATGGCTTTGTCCATTGTTGGAATGATGCGATCCATATATTCTATGACGGTGACTTCTGCACCTAGCCTTTTATAAACCTGCCCCAGTTCTAAACCAATTACGCCACCGCCTATCATAATTAAATGTTTGGGGACTTCTTTAAGTGACAAGGCTTCAGTAGATGTAATAACTCTTTCTTTGTCTAACTCTATAAAAGGTAAAGAATTTGGTTTACTTCCAGTCGCTATGATGGTATGTTTGGCTTCAATTTCAGTCGTTTTATTATCATTATGAGTAATAAGGATATGAGTTTTATCTTTAAAAGCCCCAACACCCTCAAAAGAAGTGATGTTGTTTTTATCCATCAGAAAATCAATGCCTTTGGTGGTTTGATCTACTACTTTATCCTTACGTTCTATCATATTTTTAAAATTGAGCTTGATATCGCCGTTAATGTCAATACCATGCTCTTTAAAATGTTTGAGTGCATCTTCATAATGGTGAGAGGAGTCGAGAAGAGCTTTAGATGGAATACAGCCAACATTAAGGCAGGTTCCTCCTTTAGTCGAGTATTTTTCTATGATTGCGGTTTTTAACCCCAATTGAGCACATCGAATAGCAGCTACATATCCGCCTGGTCCTGAACCAATTACAGCAACATCAAAAGAATCCATATAATTATGTTTTTTATATTTAAATGAAAGTATAAAATTACAATATATCTCATAACTAAAATACCTTTTTTTGATTTTGTTGTAAAACATAAGATCAAAATAATCGTTTGTTGATAAGGTTGATGTTTATACGTTTAATATCTAAATCACTACATGATGCGCACATTCAAATATTTGCTTCTGTTTTTTCTTATTTATTTTAATTCTTTAGCTTTCAGCAATGAAAAGGACAAGATCCAAATAGCCTTAGATTATCAAGTTCAATTTCAAGCTGAATTTAATCATGACATTATGGCTATAAAATATTTTTTGGAGGACTACATAAATGCTGATACCTTCGAAAAACGAAAACAATATTTTCAACATTATGATGATGATCTGATCACTTACCAATACGATAGTATTCCTTCAGCTTTAGAGAAGTTTTATCCTACTTATAAACCAACGATTATTGCATTTGAAGATTTACAAAATGGCGAACATCTTATCAAAGTTTTAATTACAGGTGGAAAGGATAAATTTCATTCAATTTTATCATCTCATGATCTTATTTTAAAAGATGATTATTATGATTGTTTTAAAATTATAAATACAGCTGAAAATAAACTTAGATACAAAAATTGTATAGCCAGCAATAATCTAACTATTTATACAGAGAAGGAAAGCGTGTCCGGCTTAGACCTCCAAACGTATAAAGACTTTGAGTTAGGGCTTGCTCATTTTTTTGATTTAGACCTTATAGAACATAATGTAGCTATCTTTAAAAGCACGAAAGCCTTGTATCGGTTTTTAGGATACGACTACCACGATGCCATGTACCTCAATAACAGCTATGGAGGTATGTTCATACCTTGGGATAATTTAATTTTAAGCGCTAATAATTCAGTGTTTTATCCACATGAAATCGTGCATCTCTACGTCAATGAATTAAATTTAGATACGCACGATATAGTAAACGAAGGTGTTGCCACGTTTTTAGGTGGATCTTTAGGCAATGATTATTCCTATCATGTTCAGAATTTGAAGAGCTACGTTAATCTTAAAAACATAAACCTTACTGAGTTTTTTATGAATACGGAAAACTACAATACCTTAGTGTCTAAGAATTCAAGTTTTCAATATTCGTTCGGGGCGTTTTTATCTCATCTTGCTTACCAAAATAATGGTAAAGAAGATCTTATTAACCTGCTTAATTCCGGTAAGTCTAATGCTGAATTAAAGACAAGATTAATTCGTCTTTTTAATGTGGAAGAAGCCAGTCTAGAAGATTATTTACAAGAACAGTTAAGGGATTTTAAACGTATAAATGAAATAATCTAAAAATTTACAATTTGGTTTAGGTGTTAAAGTCTGAAATTGCAAAACTTAAATCGTAAACCTCAGATTTTGGTTTTTCATTTTTAATAATGCCGTAACCCGCCCTACTTCTGTAACCACCTGCACAATGAACTACTATGGGTCTATCATCGGGTATATCTTTTGTACTTTCTCTCAAATTGTTTAGTGGGTGATGTATTGCGTTTTCAAAGATTTTACCAACTGCCACTTCACTGTGATTACGAACATCGACGATGGTGAAATCATTGGGATTAGCTTTAAATGTCTTGATGTCTAAGGTTTTATTATTTTCATTGAAATCTCTTGCTAAAGTCATGACAGATATAATCTGATTTTCATAGCCAATTCTGGAAACACGGCTTAAAATGTACTGATAGTCTTTAATACTATTTATGATTAAGTGATATTTCTCGTTTGGTTTGATGATGGCACCTAACCAAGTTTCGAATGTATCATTTTCATTTCTAGCCATGATATTTATACTGTTTGGTAAATGCTTCGACTTATCTTCAATTTCTCTTGTATCTACTATAAGATGATCAGTTTCAATATTTGAAACATCAAGTTTCAAGGGAACTGACCATATACTTGTCATAAAGTTTTCAGGACCTCTTTTATTCATATCTACATCAAAGCCAAAATAAGAAGGTATAAAAGGCTGATCGTTCAATAATTCTTCAATAAATTCTTCTTTTGTTTGGGATTTGAAAGCCCAATTGCCTGTGCGTTCATTTCCAAGGGTACTTGATGAGGCATCGCTCATGTTTTTACCACATAAACTTCCGGCACCGTGGGCAGGATAAATCAATACATCATTTGTGAGTTTAGAAAATTTGTTTTGAATTGTTTGGTACATGTCTTTGGCTAAGGATTCTCGTGTAGCTTTCATATTTCCGGCATCTTCGCGTAAATCTGGACGGCCCACATCGCCAATAAAAAGGGTGTCACCGGTAAATAAAGCTTTTTCTGAAGTTTCTTTATCTGCAGCATAAACACAGATGCTGTCGGGAGAATGGCCAGGCGTATTGATGGCTGAAAAGTCTATCTTGTTTAATCTAAGTTTATCGCCCTCATCAAAAGTTTCGTGAGGATATTCTGCACCAACATCTTTACTAACATATATTTTGGCGCCCGTTTCTTTATGGATTTGATAGTGACTGCTGATAAAATCGGCATGCGGGTGTGTTTCAAAAACCGCCACGATTTTCGCATCGTGTTTTTCAGCAAATTCATAGTAAGCTTGCGGGTTTCTTGCAGGATCAACCAATGCTATCTCTTTACCACTTATAATGGCGTAAGAATAATGCGCTAAAGCTTGATCTGTAAATTGTTTAATATGCATGTTATGTGTTTTATTGTTTTTAAATTTAATTGTTGTAATTATAGGTTCAAACTTGTTTTTTTAGATGGCCTATAAGTTACCTAAGTCATTTTATAAATGTTTAATAACTTAGCGAAACAAAAGAAAGTGAAAGTTTATCTTTCACTTTCTATAACATTTAATACTATGAATTAGAACTGTTTTTTGGCGAGATACCAAGTTGTTTTTTCAACAGAATCATCAGCAATTCTATCTTCATAAGCTTTTAGAGTTTTTGGTGGTGGGACAATGGCTTTATCGCCTTTTTTCCAATCTAAAGGACAGGCCGCAGAATTTTCATCAGAAAATTGAAGGGCTTCCAAAGCTCTTAATATTTCATCCATATTTCTGCCTACATTTAGAGGATAGTACATGATTAGTCTAATTTTTTTGGATGGATCGATGAAAAACACTGCTCTTACCGCTGCTGTTTCGCTTTCATTGGGTTGTAGCATGCCGTATAGTTTAGATACTTTCATGTCGATGTCTGCAATGATCGGAAAATCCATGTACACCCCTGTATTTTGTTTTACACTATCTACCCATCCAATATGGGAATGAATAGAATCAATACTTAAACCTAAGAGTTCAGTATTTAAAGCCTCAAATTCCTTTTTACGTAATGCAAAACCACTCATTTCGGTTGTGCAAACCGGTGTGAAATCTGCTGGGTGCGAAAACATTACTGTCCACTTATCTTTAGCAAATTCAGACATTTGGATTTTACCTGTCGTTGTTAGGGCTTCAAAATCCGGTGCTTGATCGCCAATTCTTGGCATTTGTGTTGGTTGTTCTAGGTTGTTTACTTCTTTTAAATTGTCCATAATTTTTTTGTTTTGTAATTATGCTACAAAAATAAGTAATACCTATTGTTTTTAAAGTAACAATAGTTACAATTGATAGTTAAAAAAGTTAAAAGACCTTTAAGTTAAAGCCGTGGGTGTTAAATTCTCAAATTTCTGAATTAAAAGGAGTTTTAAGCGGTGTAAAATTTCAAATTGTATCAATAGATTTTAACTCAGTAACTTTTATAATAAAATAAGATTTTCAATATTTCAGGCGTCTGAAATGAATTTACTCAGTATTAAGTTAAACTCTATAAAATGAACATAGCACATTTTGATAAGACTGATAATATAAAAGGGATACTTAGATGTTTTATTTTGTAAATTCTTTAAACACAATATAAATCCCCATAATCAGTACAAACCATCCAAAACCTTTTTTTAGTTTTTTACCATCTATGAAGTTATTGAGCCAAACACCAAAGAAAATTCCCACAACTGATATACCGGTGAAAATACTTAGAAAAGTCCAGTCTATACTAAGGTTTTGTATGTCTCCTAAAAAGCCAATAAGAGATTTAACGGCTATAATTAAAAGTGAGGTGGCAACGGCTTTTTTCATGGGCAGTTTGGCCAGTAAAACCAAAGCGGGTATAATCAAAAATCCGCCACCAGCGCCGACAATCCCTGTTAAAAATCCAACAACTATACCTTCAGTAATTATTAATGGATAATTGTATTTTGTGTTTTCATTTTCATGTTCACTTTTACTTTTGATGTTCTTTTTTTCTTTAATCATCGAATAAGACGTCAACAACATAATGAGGGCAAAGAATAGCATAATCCCTATGTTTTTGGTCACTACAAAACCAGCGATTGTGAAAAGATGTTCAGGGATAGCTGGGATGACATATTTTCGGGTAACATACACTGCTACAAATGCCGGAACGGCAAATACGGTGGCTGTTTTGAAATCGACAAGTTTTTTTTGCATATTTCGAAAAGCGCCAACTAAACTCGCTGTGCCTACAACAAAAAGAGAATAGGCCGTAGCCGTCACTGGATCCTCAGAAAGCATATATACCAATACCGGAACCGTTAGAATAGAGCCACCGCCACCAATAAGACCGAGTACAACGCCTATAATAAAAGCGCCAAAAAAACCAAGTATTTCAATTACTGCCATGAGACATCAAAATTCAACCTGCTAAACTAATAAAGCTATCAGGATTAGTGAGCAACTTAGGTTACATTCGTTAATATTAGTTTATAGTTTTGTTTGCCGAACAGTGTTCGAGCATGATATAAACTAACGAATTTTCAATTCTTGTGTTATGGTATTTTTAAATTTCAGGTTCAGGTAATTCAAAATTTTTAATTAATAAAAGTCTTTGGTTGTTTACCTTTAAATTCATAACCTCATAACCTCATAAACTTATCCATCAGTCGCCGTTTACAGGCTTATTTTATTTGTACTCTGTAGTTAAGACTTTGTACTTATTAGTTGTAATTCAAAATTTATAATTTAAAATTTCAAAATTCCAAGCGCCGGCCTGAGCACAGTCGAAGGGTTCCGGGTTTATTACGCCGAGTGAGTCTGTTTTAAATGATTAATACTTTAATTTTTTAACATCAGTCTATTCTCTTTTCTGTATGTTCTCAGTTCTTCAACAATACTAATTACTCATTGCTACTTACTATATTTGCCCGAAAAGCCAAAGATAACAAGGTTTTGTAGGGGTTAGCCTTTTAACTTTATCCCCTCCCCTTTCAATAGGTCAATTTGTTTATCTTTATATAGACTGCCAATGGCTTTTTTAAAAGCTTTTTTACTCATTTTAAAAGTAGTGTAAATCGCCTTGGGGTCTGATTTGTCATGAAATGGAAGAAATCCCTGGTTTTCTTTCAAGGCCTCATAAACTTTTTGAGCGTTGGGTTCTATGCTTTTATAACCAAATTTTGATAAAGTCAGGTCTATTTTATTGTCTTTTCTGATTTTTTTGATGTACCCTTTAAGCCTGTCGCCAGTTTGGTAATTTTCAAAGACCTCATCATGGTAAAGCAAACCCAGATGAATATCGTTAATGATCATGTTGTAGCCCAGTTCTGTTTTGTTGGTTACAATCAAGTTTACTTCCTCAAATTCTTCAACGGTCAAAATACTATTATCAACAAAATGGTTTACTCTGCTGGATGCCACCAGTCTTTGGGTTTCTTCATCTAAATAGCAAAATATAAGATAGGTTCCACCAACTTCCATTTTATAAGCCTGTTCAGCGAAAGGCACAAACATATGTTTTTCTAAACCCCAATCCAGAAATGCACCATAATCATTGACATCAACACAGTCAAGCATGGCAAATTCATCGAGTTTGACTTTAGGTGTTAAATTTGTAGCCACTGGACGTTCGTCGTGATCAAGGTAGATAAAAACGTCAAGCGCATCACCAATTTCAAATTGTTCCGGTTTGTATTTATTGGGTAATAATACCTCATCACCTGATTCGTTTTTTAAAAACAATCCCGGTGGAGTGTCACGGTCAATTTGTAGTGTATGGTATTCGCCTAAAGTCAACATATTTTGATTTTTGATTTCAGATTTTAGGTATCATTTTAAAATCTGGTTTAATATTTATTTATTTCTATTGAAGTCTTGCCCGGAATAAAATTTCTTTTTAATCTTTTAACTTCAAACTTTATTATCAATCTTCGCTTTCAACAAAATCTGATAAGTAACTATACCTTTCAGTTAAGCTGCCGTCTTTAGTCATTCTGGCGCGTTCTAGAATTTCATCTTCATCATCATTAAAAAACGCAGGAATGACATGTTTAGCAAACATTTCACCAAAACCTTCACTGGCGTCCTTTGGGAGTTCACAGGGTAAATTATCGACGGCCATCACACCAATAGCTTCAGTGTTCATTGCATCAACTTCAGATTCGGTTTGTGGGTCATAAGCATAAAAGGGATTGGCAATTGTGGAAGGCCTAATGGTAGAAGCCACCGGGCCATCGATATCACAGCTAATGTCAGCAACTAATTTTATCTTAAAATCAGGATGTTTAGCATCTTCTCTGGTAAATAAAAACGGCGCATCATCCCCGTAAAAATGCCCAGCGATAAACATATCTGTGGATTTAGCAAACCTCATAAAATCAGATTTGTAGGGCTTTGGGTCTTTAAAAAATGCTTTCAATTCACCGGGCATGCCATCTTTGCGCTTATTGTAGTCGAGAACTTTGGCGTTGACAAAAACGGGTTCATCAAAAGTCGTGTTCAGGTATTCTGATACGTCGACTTCCCTAATGTCTAAATGTTCTAAAATCTCTCTAGCACCGTAGGCCACTTTGCCGGAACCTGTGAGTAGAATTTTGATGTTTGGAATATCAATTTTATCTAACTCAGCTTTAACGGCATTCAGGTCGGCTAGGTATTCAACTTTTGGTAAATCAAAAAACTGATGACGTTTGCCCAATAGTCTAAATCCATTGTAAGCGCCAACAAGTCCGGCGTATCGGCCAAAGCCTATTAGGCGAATTCCATTAGCTTTTGTTATGACTTCATGATCATATAAAGTAATGTTTTTTTGTAAAATCGCTTTAAGTAACTTGCGGTTGTAGTCCTGCTTTTTGATGGTATGCGAAAAAAAGAAATAAGATTTACCGGGAATTAAGGCTTGGATGGGCACTTCTTTTACACCAAGCAGCACGTCACAATCTGATAAATCTTCATGTACTTCGATGCCTTGTTTTTGATAATCTTTATCCTCAAAAATTCTGATGTCTGAAGGTTCGACGATAAAATTCAAATCTTTATATTGTTGTTGAAGTTGCTTAAGTTGTTGTGGAGTAAAAACGACTCTACGGTCCGGCGGAGTTTTGCGTTCTTTGATGATGCCTATGGTCATGGGTGTTTCAAATTTTATAGTCTTAATAAAGGATTATTTTGCAAAAGTAAGGTTTTGTTTTTAAAATTAAAGCCCATGCTGCTATTCTTGATATGGGTGCTATGATACTGTAGATGCTGTTGATGTTTTGGCCTTTGTTGATACCATGGATTTATTTATAGGATTCTAAACTCATAAACTTAAAAATGGTTAAACTGTATATGAAATAGAATTTGTTAATTACTTTTGTAATGTTCTTTGAAATATATTAACTACCATAATTTCCCGCTATACTGAATTATTTTGCTTAGAATTCAATTCAATTACGCAAAACACAGTTTTGCTATTTCATTGACATGTTGAAATGAACAAGATCCTGAATCAAGTTCAGGATTCAATTCAATTACGCAAAACACAGTTTTGCTATTTCATTGATATGTTGTAGTGAAGAAGATCCTGAATCAAGTTCAGGATTCAATTCAATTACGCAAAA
>Ga0102928_1001888_pt1 | contig 12715 bp, 12 predicted proteins | sample SalPonR1_B_D1_MG_FD_78504 | JGI IMG/M metagenome (GOLD analysis project Ga0102928, IMG submission 78504) | Salt pond soil microbial communities from South San Francisco under conditions of wetland restoration - Salt Pond MetaG R1_B_D1_MG | ecosystem: Environmental > Aquatic > Marine > Intertidal...
AGGCCTATGGCATGGCAGGCGCGCGGATTGGCTATGCGATTGGCGCGGCGGACCTGATCCGCAGCTTTGACAAGATCCGCAACCATTTCGGCATGAACCGCGTGGCGCAGGCCGGGGCCTTGGCCGCTGTGCGTGATGGCGCGTGGCTGGCGCATGGTCAGGCTCAGGTGGCAGACGCCCGCGCAAGGATCACCGCAATCGCCGCCGAAAACGGACTGAGCGCCCTGCCCTCGGCCACCAATTTCGTGGCGGTTGATTGCGGCGCAGACGGCGCGTTTGCCACCCGCGTGCTAGAGGAATTGGTCTCGCGCGGGGTGTTCGTGCGCAAACCCGCCGTGGCCCCGCAAGACCGCTGCATTCGCATCAGTTGCGGCCGCCCTCAGGATTTGGACGTTCTGGCCGAAACACTGCCTGAGGCATTGGCCGCCGCCCGCGCATAACCCGCTATCACATATATTTTGACTGACAGGCGCGCGGGCCTTGCGCTAGGCTGCTGTCATGCGGCGCGGCACCTTGTCAGAAGCCCCCAATTACACAAATGCCGCCCTGATCATGGGGTTTGTGAATTTGATGTGGGTTTTCATGGCCTTATGGGCTGTTTTTGGATTGCCTGCGGTTCTTGCTGTCGGCTACGGGCTGAATTATCTGATCACCCGGCTGGCACGACGTCGCTAGCCACCCTGCTCAGGCTTCGGCAATCACTGCTGTTGCCGCCTGCAACGCGCCCGTGCCGTGCGGGATATCAAGCGCCGTCAATCCCCCCTGCACCGCCCCCAGCATCCCCAGCACCATATGCGCGTTCACATGCCCCATATGGCCCATCCGGAAAAAGCCGTGCCACGCCGGATCGCCCGGTTCGGCCATGCCAAGGCCGATTCCAAGGGTCACCCCTGCTTTGTCCTGCACCCAACGGCGCAGATCGGAGCCATGCGGCGCACCGATCCGCAGCGCCGTCACCGCACGGCTGCGATGCACGGGATCCGCGACGTTTAACTCCAACGGTCCACCCTGCCCCCACACCTCGCAGGCGGCCCAGATGGCCCGCGCCAAACAGTCGTGCCGCGCCCAGATGGCGGGCATCCCTTCGGCATGGATCATGTCCAGCGCCGCGCGCAGGCCGTAAAGGTGATGCGTGGGCGCGGTGCCGCCAAAATACTGATAAAACAGATCGGGGTTCGCGCGCGGGATCCAATCCCAATAATGACTGACCCGCTCAAGCCCGACGCGCGCCTGCGCGGCCTTGTCGTTGAAAAACACAAAGCCCAGACCGGGTGGCACCATCAGCCCTTTCTGGCTGGCGGCCACCATGACATCAACGCCCCATGCGTCCATTTCAAACCGGTCACAGGCCAACGAGGCGATGCAATCGGCCATCAGCAATGCGGGGTGGCCTGCGGCATCCATCGCGGCGCGGATGGCTGGAATATCGTTCAGGATCGAACTTGAAGTATCCACATGCGTGGCCAGCACCGCCTTGATCTTGTGGCCGGTATCAGCGCGCAGGGCCTGTTCCAGCCGGTCCAGATCCACCGGCGCGCGTTTGCCGAAATCCAGCAACTCCACCTGCGCGCCCAATGTGCGGGCAATCTCGGCCCAGCCATGGCCGAACCGTCCTGTTGCGGGCACCAGCACCGTGTCACCGGGGGCGATGGTGTTGGCCAACGCCGCCTCCCATGCGCCGTGACCATTACTGATATAGATCGCGGCGTGATGCTCGGTGCGGGCGACGCGGCGCAGATCGCGCATCAGGTCCGGCATCATGTCGATCAACTCGCCCTCGTAGATATTGGGCGCCGCACGGTGCATGGCGCGCAAAACCGCCTCGGGCATGACCGACGGGCCGGGAATGGCCAGATAAGGGCGACCGTTGCTAAGCGTCATATGCTTGCCTTTCTGAAATCATGCGCCGACATTACCCCGATGCCGCGCGCCGTCAATCGCTTGCCATGGCGCGCCGTGGCCCCTAAATGGGGGCAAAGCCGGGGCCAGCCCGACAAGACGGAGCGCACATCATCCCATGAAACTGTTCAAACGGATCGTCGATTGGGAACGGGCGCTGCGCATGTCCTATGACGTTGACCTGTCCACCCCTGAAAATCGCCGCCGCGCACATATCTACAACCTGTGGCTTGATCACGCCGTGCTGCGCAAGGTCTGGACCAATTTCTATCCGGTTGCGCCGGGGGTTTACCGATCCAACCAGCCGACACATGAACGGTTCGAGCGACTGAAGCAGATGGGCATCAAGACCATCCTGAACCTGCGCGGGGCCGCCGGGGCGGCGCATTATCTGGTGGAGGAGGAAAGCTGCCGACGCTTGGGGCTGACCTTGGTCAGCGTCAATCTGATGGCCCGTCAGGCCGCGCCGCGCCACGATATCCTGCATCTGATCCGCGCCTTCTGCGAGATCGAAAAGCCCTTTGTCATGCATTGCAAATCGGGGGCCGATCGGGCCGGGTTTGCCGCCGCGATTTATCTGATGGAGATCGAGGGCAAGCCAGTGTCCGAGGCGCGCAAAATGCTAAGCGTGAAGTATATTCACCTGAAATGGTCGCGCACCGGGGTTTTGGATCACATCCTTGATCGCTACGAGGCCCGGCAGGCCGAGACCGACATCGGTTTTGAGCAGTGGATCGCCACCGAATATGACGCAGGCCAGATGCAGGCCGATTATCTGGCCAACAAAAAGCCGATGTTCTGAACGCTTAGTAGCGTTGTGCCAGCCGCACGGGATCGGCCCCGGCCAGATAACGAAGCAACAGCGCCAAGTTCCGCGCACCACGCCGCAACCAGCCGTCGCGCTGATACTTGGCGGCGCTTGTGATCACCGCTGCGGGCATGGGGCGCAGGTGACGGCCAAGCGCGCGGGCCATGTCCACATCCTCCATCAACGGGATATCGCGAAAGCCACCGACCGAGTCGTAATCGCGCCGCGACACCAACAACCCCTGATCGCCATAAGGCAGGCGAAAGACCAGCGCGCGCAGGTTGGCCCATGCGGCGACCAGCATGGGCGCAACCCCCTTGGCATCAAAGCGCAGGCGGAAATACCCGGCCCGGCCCTGCGCCATATGCGCCTGTACGATCTGCGGCCAATCCGGCGGCAGGGTCGTGTCGGCATGCAGAAAAAGCAGCCAGTCGCCTTGCGCCGCCTGCGCGCCAAGCCGCAACTGCCCCCCGCGCGAGGCCGCGCCTTGCACGAAAATCGCCCCCGCCTCTTGCGCGATGGTCGCGGTGGCATCCTGCGATCCGCCGTCAGACAAGATCAATTCGCGGATCAGCCCGACCTCAAGCCCTGCCGCCAGTGCTGGCAGGCTGCCCGCCAGCCCTTCGGCTGCATTCAGCGTGGGAATGATGACCGACAGTTTCGCTCGCATCCTTGCCCCCCCTGTTGTGCCGCGCGCCATGACCTATATTACGAACCAGACCGCGATGGGAGAGGCAATGACACGCAGCATCATAGAAATCACGGGGTCCGAGGCCCGCAGCTTTCTTCAGGGGCTTGTGACCAACGATATCGAAAAACTGGAGCAGGGGTTGGTCTATGCCGCCGTCCTGACGCCACAGGGCAAATATCTGGCCGATTTTTTGCTGGTCCCGTGGGGCGATGCGGTGTTGCTAGATGTGGACACGTCACTGGCAGCCGGGCTGATGCAGCGGTTGACCATGTATAAACTGCGCGCCGATGTGGCCCTGAGCGAAAGCGACCTGAAGGTCAAGCGCGGCACCGGCCCTGCGCCCGATGGGGCATTCGCCGATCCGCGCCATCCCGATATGGGTTGGCGTCTTTATGGCACGCAGGGCGGTGACGACGGCACCGATTGGGATGCGGTCCGCGTAGCGCAGTGTATCCCCGAAACCGGCGTGGAACTGACGCCGGATACGTTTATTTTGGAAGCCGGGTTCGAACGTTTGAACGGCGTGGATTTCCGCAAGGGCTGTTATGTCGGGCAAGAGGTGGCCGCACGCATGAAGCACAAGACCGAATTGCGAAAAGGGCTGGCCCGCGTCAACATAGACGGTGCGGCCCCGGTCGGCACCCAGATCACCGCCGATGGCAAACCGGCGGGCACTCTGTTCACGCAATCCGGCGGACAGGCGATTGCCTATCTGCGGTTCGATCGCGCCAAAGGTGCGATGCAGGCCAATGACGCCGTGGTGACCTACACGCCCTAGCGTGGCCCGCAAAGAAAACGCCGGCCCTAGGCGATCAGGACCGGCGTATTCATTCACGCGTCAGCGCGGATTAGGCGCGTTCGGCGTAGTCCATGGTTTCGGTGTTGACGATGATATCTTCGTCTTGGCCCACGAACGGCGGCACCATGACCTTGATCCCATTGTCCAGAATGGCAGGCTTGAAACTGTTGGCGGCGGTCTGGCCTTTGACGACTGGCTCGGTCTCGACAACGCGGCAGGTCACCTTTTGCGGCAGCGCCGCGCTCAACGCTTCACTCTCATAATATTCGACCTGAATGGTCATACCATCTTGCAGGAACGGGCGACGTTCGCCCAGAATTTCGGCGGGCAGTTCGATCTGTTCAAAGGTTTCATTATCCATGAACACCAGCATGCCGTCGGTTTCATACAGGAACTGCTGATCTTTTTGCTCAAGGCGCACGCGCTCGACCTTGTCAGCACTGCGGAAGCGTTCGTTCAATTTCGACCCGTTGCGCAGGTTGCGCATCTCGACCTGAGCAAAGGCGCCGCCCTTACCGGGTTTGACGTGATCGACCTTGACGGCCGTCCACAGTCCGCCGTTATGCTCCAGCACATTGCCGGGCCTGATTTCGTTTCCGTTGATCTTTGGCATAAGACAAAACCGTGACAAAAGGTTGATGAAGGATTGCCAACCCCTATATCTGGTGAGGCAATGGGTGGCAAGACAACGATATCCTGTGCTGCATGCGCAGCAAGCTATGCGAAATTTGCATAGAAGTTATGCATCTTCGCTCTATCCGAATCGAATAAACTCAGCCATAACCATTGCCAAGCCGAAAACACAAGACCAATAAAAACAAGGACGAAACATGACTGATTTCGTTGACGGCACGGCATTCAATGCCGAGCAAGGCAACCGCGCTCGTAAATTGTTTGCCGCCGTGGTTCTGGCAGCGCTGGACGATGCCATTGCCGATGACAAGAAGTATGGAAATGGCCCCGAGCAGATTGCTCGGTGGGCACGCTCGCGCGATGGCCGCGAGGTGCTGTCCTGCGCCGGGATTGATCCGAACGAACGCGTCGTTACGGGGCTGATGGATTTTGTCGGCAAAGGGGTTCGCACGTCGGTTGCGCTTTCGCGCGAAGAAAGCGAACGTCGCAACGCCGCCGCACAGGCCGAAGCCGCCTGATCCGACACGCCGGATAGACTATAGAACAGGCCCCGCCCTACCGGCGGGGCTTTTCATTTCTTTGCGGCCATATCTTGTTTGCCCAACCTCTGACACTTGAAGGCTTTCCTAGGTCACGCGCGACCGCTAAGACCACTGGTGAGCAGTGCAAAGAGGCGTCAGATGGCCAAATCGATCATGATTCAGGGTGCGGGCTCGAACGTGGGCAAGTCGATGCTTGTCGCCGGACTGGCGCGGGCCTTTGCCAATCGTGGCCTGTCGGTCGCGCCGTTCAAGCCGCAAAACATGTCAAACAATGCCGCCGTCACCGAAGATGGCGGCGAGATCGGCCGCGCGCAAGCCTTGCAGGCGCTGGCGGCACGGCGTGCGCCGATCACCGACATGAACCCGGTGCTGCTGAAACCCGAAACCGATACAGGCGCGCAAGTGATCGTGCAGGGCCAACGCTTTGCCACGTTGCGCGCGCGGGACTATTCCAAAGCCAAACCGCGCCTGATGCCGCCGGTGCTGGACAGTTTCAAACGGCTTAGCGCGTCTGCCGATCTGGTGATCGTCGAAGGCGCGGGCAGCCCGGCCGAGATCAACCTGCGGGCGGGCGACATCGCCAATATGGGCTTTGCCCACGCGGCGGGCGTTCCCGTGGTGCTGGTCGGCGATATCGACCGGGGCGGCGTGATTGCGCAGATCGTCGGCACTCAGGCCGTTTTGCCGCCCAAGGATGCCGCGCATATCAAAGGCTTTGCCATCAACAAGTTTCGCGGTGATGTCAGCCTGTTCGACGATGGTCTGGTCGAAATCGCGCAGCGCACTGGCTGGCCGTCATTGGGGGTTGTGCCATGGTTTGCCGACGCGTGGCGTCTGCCCGCCGAAGACGTGATGGATATCGCATCCACCAAGGGCGGCGCCTTTAAAGTGGCGGTGCCCCGTCTGGGCCGGATTGCGAATTTCGACGACCTTGATCCGCTCTCGTCCGAGCCTGACATCAGCGTCGAGATCGTCGAGGCGGGTCAGCCCCTGCCCGGCGACGCCGATCTGGTTTTGATACCCGGCAGCAAATCGACAATCGCCGATTTGGCGCATTTCCGGGCGCAAGGCTGGGATATCGACTTGGCCGCCCATATCCGGCGCGGCGGGCACGTGTTGGGCATTTGCGGCGGCTATCAGATGCTGGGCCGGGCCATCGCCGACCCCGACGGCATCGAAGGCGCGGCCGGCACGGTGCCCGGCCTTGGCCATCTGGATGTGGTTACCGTGATGAAGCCGGAAAAGCATCTTGCGCTGACCGAAGCCACCTACCGCGCCACAGGCGATGCGGTGCAAGGCTATGAAATTCACCTTGGCGAAACCAGCGGACCAGATTGCGCCCGTGCATGGCTGGATATTTCGGACCGCCCTGAGGGGGCTGCATCCCCATCGGGCCGCGTGCGCGGTTGTTATCTGCACGGGTTGTTTGCCTCCGATACGTTTCGGGCGGCCTTTCTGGCTGATCTGGGCGGGCAATCCGGGCTGACCTATGGAGATGATCTGGAAACGACGCTGGATGCTTTGGGCCAACACATGGAAACCCATATGGATCTGGACCTGCTGTTGAAACTGGCCGCGCCTTTGGCCTAGTGTTCTGCGCCTCTACCGTTCGGCGAAAGTACGCGCGTCAGCTATGCGCAGGGAGCGGAGTTTGCAAAGTGGCGAAACCTGATTTCGACCCCAGAGCGGACATGTGCGCCCGGCCCCTCGCCGGACCGCGGGATGGCGATCAACAGGTCGTCTTCGCGCTTTATGCCAGCCAAATCCGTATTCCGAATGAGCGGCGCACCCAGCTAAACCAAATCGCCAGCCCGGGGGGCGGTCTGGCGAGGGGCCGGGCACCTTCGGTGCTATTCCGGCCCGGGCTTTAGAACGACCGTTTCGCCCCGGATATCACTCAACGCAAGCACAACGAATGTTCAATCTGATCAGCCCTGTCGACGCGCAAGGGAATGTCCACTTCGTCGCTGACTGCCGCCATCGGCCATTTCCACGTGGAATACTTGCCTCATGACGTCATGCGTGCCGTCGCACGGGCATTTTGTGTCAGGTGCAGGCCACTAGTCCAGTTCGTGACTGCTGAGGGCGCGGTGAATTTCACGCCGCACCAGTTTGCGGACATTGCGGGTAATCCGCTCACCCAAAGCGCCCTGCAATTCCTGACGCACGATTTCGCTGACCATATCGCGCAGCGCCTCTTCGTCGATGACGGTGTCGGCGCGTTCATCATCCCACAGGGATGCCTCATCTGGCATCTCATCGCTGGAATCTGATGCGTGCAAAGCGTCCGGCCCATATGCGCCTGCCGTTTCATCGTTTGGCTTGATCCGTTGATCGTCAGCCAAATCCGACGCCTGTGACACCTCTGACACCAAGTTTTTAGTATCATCGGCATTTTCAGCCGCATCATTCATCGGCGCGTCGCCGTTCGCGTCATCCGCGCCATCCGCGTCGTCATACGCGGGTTCGGGGCCGTAATCCTCCCACGCCATGGGCGAGACCGCGCCACCTGAATAGGCGTCATCCGACTCGCCATCGGGCTCCCATTGATCGTCTTGCGCGGCAACTGCGGCCTCAACCTCGGCGATGCGATCTCCTAGGCCCGGGGCTTGTGACGGATCTGCCGCTTGGGTCTGATCCAGCACATAAGGGTCGTCATCAACATGCGCGGCATCATCCGACGCGGCATCTGTTTTGGCGCTGTCATCCTCGTCGGCGCTGTGATCTTCCGCTGTGTCGTCGGCGGTGTCCTGTTGTTCGTGATCATACGCGCTATGGCTGAACCGAAGGGCGGATTCATCCGGATCTTCTGTGGGCGGATCTTGTTGGGCAGTGTCTTGGGCAGTGTCGGCAGGTTCCGCCTGCGATTCGGACTCTGGTTGCGGGTCTGTATCGCTGGCGTCCACCCGCAAGGCAGGCGTCAGCACCAGCCGATTTTCCGCCCCGCCGTGAGAGGCGTCAGAGACCATTGTTCCAGATGTACCGGACTGTTCAGCGGCAGATACGTCGGGGCGGTCGTCGACCGAAACCAGCCGACGAATAGACGACAGAACGTCTTCGATTTCCGCATTGCTGACGGGATCAGACATAATTCAACACCACTCTTGCCTCACCTCAGTCTACCGGCGAGGCGCCGGTCACACAATAGATTAGGCCGGGTTTTAATCTTTCCCCAAGGCGCGCAGCACCCGATCCAGCTTGCGGCCCTGCGGGCTGATCGCGACGGGTGCTGACTTGACCATGTTGTAATACGCTGCGGGATCATAGGTCTTGATCGGCAGGTTCAAATCCTTGGCGGTCAGTTGACCCGTGGCCGCAAGAACGGAATAGGCCGCCGTATAAACATCGATCTCAGCGGAAATCAGCGTGGCGCGGGCGTTCAACAATTCCTGTTCGGCGTTCAACACATCCAATGTCGTCCGTGCACCCAGCGTCGCCTCTTCGCGCACACCGCGAAACGCAACGGTGGCGGCGCGCACCTGTTCACTGCTGGCATCACGGCTAGCCCGCGCGGCGCGCAGACTGGCATAGGCGTTGCCAACCTCTTGCTGAACGCGGAATTGCACAACATGCAAGGCACCACGGTTGGCATCGCGCCGGGCCATCGCCTGACGCTTGAGCGCACTCAGGCGACCGCCCTGATAGATGGGGCCCGTCACCGAAATGCCCACGCTGCCCGAGCGGGTATAATCGCTATCGTCGCAATCTTCTGTCACGCCGGCCCGCCCTGTCAGGCTGACCGAGGGCTTCATGGCAGCCGATGCCGCCTTGATCGTCAACTCGGTGGCGGCCACATCATGGCGCGCCTTCAAGACATCAGGGTGATTGCGCGCAGCGACCAGTTTAGACTGATTAACATCGCCCGAAAGGTTCGGCAAAGCGCCCGGCGGCTGCAAATTGTCAGGCTGACGGCCAACAGCGGCCACAAATTCCTCGACGGCTTGGGCCAAATCCCCCTGCGCGGCGGCAAGGCCACTGCGCGCCGAGGCAAGCCGCGCCTCGGCTTGGGCGACATCGGTGCGGGTCACCTCGCCCACTTCGAAACGATCGCGCGCCGCGCGCAGCTCCTGCTCCAAAAGGCGAAGATTGTTTTGCCGAAGGTCCACGAAGGCCTGATTGCGACGCACATTCAGGTAAGCTGTCACGCCGCGCAGCAAAACCTGTTGCTCGATGCTGCGTAACGTCTGACGTGTGCCAAGAACAGTTTCCTTGGCCGCCTCAATCCGAAACCCGGTGCGCCCGAAATCATAAAGCAGCCATTCCGCAGTGATCCCAAGAGACGTATTGGTATCCGCTATCGGACGGCGGTTGCCAGAAACTTTGCTGCGTCCAAAATTGCGCGTCACGTCGACCGACCAGTTCAGGATCGGGCGAAGCTGCGACAGCGTTACCGCGACATCTTCGTCAGCGGCCCGCAGCAAGGCCCGGTTCTGTTCCAACAAACCGCTCGAATGATAGGTGCTGACCAACGTATCCGCCAGCGTCTCGGACCATGCTGCAACTGGCACCGCAACTGCGAGAACCGAGGCCAGAAGCGACCCCCTGATCTTTTTCATCGCCGAATGTCCCAAATCAATCTCCTGACAATTCACGACCGCCGAAACGTGTCCGTCGGTGTTAAAGCGTAAAGGCCGCGTGCCGTTCAAACCCGGGCAACACTGGCGCGCTTGCGTTGAATGAAAACCGCCACGTCAAATGGCCATCGATTTTATACCCAATGCGGACCACGCCAAGCGCCTCTTCCATGAACAGGCACGCGATACGACCGCCTTCTTTCAACTGGTCAATCAAATTCTCAGGCAGGTGCGTCACGGCCCCCTGAATCACAATCACGTCATACGGGCCGTGTTCCGCCGCGCCTTGGGCAAGCGGCCCTTCGTGGATCACCACATTATCCACGCCGTTTTCGGCCAGCAGGCCCTGTGCGTCGCCCGCCATGTCTGCATTTTCCTCGACGGCCACAACCGCCTCGGCCATGCGGGCAATCACGGCAGACGAATAACCCAGTGAACAGCCAATATCCAGAACCAACTCATCACCGCGAATATCCAAAGCATCAAGCATCTTGGACAATGTGCGCGGCTCAAGCACAACGCGCCCGCCGCCCAGATCGATGTTTTCGCCCACATAGGCCGCCTCGCGCATGTCGCGCGGAACAAACGCCTCACGCGGGACCGACAACATCGCGTCGATGATCGGAAATTTGGTGACGTCGGAAGGGCGGACTTGGGTGTCGACCATTACGGTGCGCCGCGCGGCATAGTCTATCATCGGGCAGGCTCTTATTTTTTGAAACACATAGCGCGTATTTTGGCACATCCACCACAAAGGAACAACGCAAATACGTGGCCACAATCGGCACGCCCGCTCTTGCACAGACCGCAGCGATCGGGTAACCGACAAAAACCACTTTGGCGGCGAGTTGGCGGAGTGGTGACGCAGCGGATTGCAAATCCGTGTACACCGGTTCGATTCCGGTACTCGCCTCCATTTAATTTCCGCGAACGACTTGAAGATAATTGTAGACGGATCGTGATTGGTGGCTGCCATTCATTTGATTGTCGGTCTCCGTGGTTGCGACCACCGGCTTGTCGACAACGGGCTTTCCCGACACGCCAATCAAAGCACGCGCTGGCGCGCGGTGTTTGACTGGACCGTATGGGCGCACCGCTGATGCATGCACCTAGGTGCACCACCGGCGACGCGCTTGGGCTTCAATTTACTCTTCCGGCGTCAGGCCGACGGATTCGATTCCGGCGACGGCGGCGATCACATCGTTGTCAGAAGTGTCCCCGGTCACGCCCACGGCACCCACAATATTGCCACGCTTATCGCGCACCAGAACACCGCCGGGCACCGGCACGACTTGCCCGCCATAGACCCCGTTCACCGCCGCCATGAAATAGGCCTGTTGTTCGGCCCGGGCCATCTGTGCGCGGCCCGCCATACCCAGCATGATCGCGCCATAGGCCTTGCCATGGGCGATGCCAAAGCGGCCCGGTGCCGCGCCGTCTTCACGCTCGAAGGCTTTGACGTGGCCGCCGGTGTCCAGCACCACGACAGACAGCGGTTTGAATCCTTCCTCGCGTCCTTTGGCCAAGGCTTTGCGGATGATGGAGCGGGCACGATTGAGGGAGAGTTCAGCCATTTTGGGCCTCCTACTGCTATAAATTTAAGCCGATTGCGCGGCTTTGAGTTCCAGCCGGCGGCGGTGCAAGACCGGTTCGGTATAGCCCGAGGGTTGCTCGCGCCCCTTGAAAACCAGATCGCAGGCGGCTTGGAAGGCGATGCCGTCAAACCCGGGCGCCATCGGCTGATAGCTTGGGTCGTCGGCGTTCTGTCGGTCGACCACTTGCGCCATCTTCTGCATCGCTTCCATCGCCTCATCTTCGCTAACGACGCCGTGGTGCAGCCAGTTGGCAATATGCTGAGAGCTGATCCGGCAGGTGGCGCGGTCTTCCATCAGGCCGACATCGTTGATGTCGGGCACCTTGGAACAGCCTACCCCCTGATCAATCCAACGCACGACATAGCCAAGGATGCCTTGGGCGTTGTTTTCCACCTCTTTGGCGATCTGCTCTTTCGACCATTTCTGGAAGCTGGCCATGGGGATATCCAACAGCGTATCGACGAACGCGCGCCGCCCCCCTGCCTTGAGCTTGTCCTGAACGGCAAACACATCGACCTTGTGGTAATGCAGCGCGTGCAAGGTGGCCGCCGTGGGCGATGGCACCCATGCGCAATTGGCCCCCGATTTGGGGTGTTCAATTTTCTGCTCCAACATGGCGGCCATCATATCGGGCATGGCCCACATGCCCTTGCCGATCTGGGCCTTGCCCGACAGCCCGCATTCCAGCCCGATATCGACGTTCTGGTTTTCATAACCCGCGATCCACGCCTTGCGCTTAATGAAATCTTTGCGGCTGAAGGGGCCGGCCTCCATGCTGGTATGGATTTCGTCGCCGGTGCGATCAAGGAACCCGGTGTTGATAAAGGCCACGCGGTGTTTGGCGGCGCGGATACATTCCTTGAGGTTGATTGAGGTGCGGCGCTCTTCGTCCATCACGCCGATTTTCACGGTGTATTGCGGCAGGCCAAGGAACTTTTCCACCTGATTGAAAATCTCGTTGGTGAAGGCCACTTCGTCGGGGCCGTGCATCTTGGGTTTCACGATATAGATCGAGCCTTGCACCGAATTGCCACTGTCGCGCTTGAGGTCATGCATGCCGATCAAAGTGGTGATGGCGGCATCCATCAGGCCTTCGGGAGTTTCATTGCCTTGGGCGTCCAGAATGGCGGGGATGGTCATCAGGTGGCCGACATTGCGCACACACATCAAAGCG
>Ga0102928_1001905_pt1 | contig 12652 bp, 10 predicted proteins | sample SalPonR1_B_D1_MG_FD_78504 | JGI IMG/M metagenome (GOLD analysis project Ga0102928, IMG submission 78504) | Salt pond soil microbial communities from South San Francisco under conditions of wetland restoration - Salt Pond MetaG R1_B_D1_MG | ecosystem: Environmental > Aquatic > Marine > Intertidal...
GCGCGCATGTCCAAGGCGGCCAGGATTTACGGCGCGGCGCGCCTGCGGGCGGCGTCCAGTCAGGCTTTGGGCTATCATGGCCCGCCGGTGTGGTGTTTTGTGAACGTGCCCATGGTGGCTGTATCCTCGACCCGGCTGCGGGCAAAGGGCGCGTGGCCGCAAGACGGGCGCGGATGACGCAAGTTTGATCGACAAAAAGGATTGTGCGCACAGGCGTGCTGCGCTTTATTTCCGGTATGAACAAACAGCTATCCCGACGGTTTTTCATGGCCACGGCGCTTGGCGCGATCAGCACGGGGGCTTGGGCCGGTGCGCCGCCTGTATCGTTGCGCCCTGTGGCCCGCCCCAACGGTCTGAACACCCTTGCGGCGCCGCAGGCCGAGGCACTGATTGACGCGGCCAATTTGGGCGGTGAGGTGGATTTCGCTGTGATGGATGTGAAGACTGGCGTGCTTCTGGAAAGCCGCGCCGCGCCTGCGGGGCTTCCACCGGCCAGCGTGACCAAGGCGCTGACGGCGCTTTATGCGCTGGATAGCCTTGGCGCGGGATACCGGTTCGCGACCCGTCTGGTGGCCACCGGTCCTTTGGAAAATGGCGTGCTCAAGGGCGATCTGGTGCTGGCGGGCGGCGGCGACCCGACGCTTGATACCAATGCGCTGGCGCAGATGGCATCTGATCTGAAGGATGCAGGCGTGCGCGACGTGCGCGGCGCATTCAAGGTGTGGGGCGGGGCCCTGCCTTATGAGCGGGTGATCGACCCCACCCAGCCCGAGCATGTGGGCTATAACCCGTCGGTGTCGGGCCTGAACCTGAATTTCAACCGCGTCCATTTCGAATGGAAACGCGGCGGCAATGGCTACAGCTTCAGCATGGATGCGCGATCTGATCGCTACCGGCCTGCGGTGACGGTCGCACGCATGGCCATCGCGGGCCGCGATGCGCCTGTCTATACGTATCGTGACGGCGGAGATCATGACGCCTGGACCGTCGCGCAGGGGGCTTTGGGGTCTTCGGGATCACGCTGGCTGCCGGTGCGCAAACCCGAAGCCTATGCCGCCGAAGTGTTCGCGGGATTTGCCCGCGCCCATGGTATAGCCCTGACCCTTGGCAGCGGCTTGCGTAACCCGCCGCAAGGCCGCACATTGGCGACCCATCACAGTGGGCCGTTGCGCGATATCTTGCGCGACATGCTGAAATATTCGAACAACCTTACGGCGGAACTGGTCGGGCTGACCGCCACGGCGACACGTGTCGGCAAGGTGGTGTCTTTGGCCGCCTCAGCCCAAGAAATGAGCCGCTGGAGTCGCAGTGTATTGGGCGTGCAAAGCGCCAAACTGGTGGATCACTCTGGCCTGAGCGATCAATCCAGCCTGAACGCTCAGGCGATGGCGCGGGTTTTGGCGCGGGTGCATGGCGACCGACAATTGCAGCCGATCCTGAAAGATATACCGCTGCGCGACGAGGCGGGCCGGGTCAATCGCGGCCATCCGGTCAAGGTCGCCGCCAAGACCGGAACCTTGTATTTTGTCAGCTCTTTGGCGGGGTATATGACGACACCAGACGGCACCGAACTGGCCTTTGCGATCTTTTGCGCCAATCAGGGCAAACGGGCCGCGATCAACCGGCGGGCCGCCGGCCGGCCGCCGGGGTCGGCCAGTTGGAACCGGCGGGCCAAGGGGCTGCAACAGGCCTTGATCGAACGCTGGGGCCTTGTTTATGGGGTGTGACCATTCGGTGGCGCAACGGTCACTTCGGTGCCCCAAGCCGTGCAGTTTTCAGATAATCCCACGGGCAGGGCGCGGTCGGTGAAAAATTTGTCGATATCCCGCAATGACCCGATGCGCACCGGCGCACCACGTCGGAATTTCGAATGATCCGCCACCAAGAACACCTCGCGTGAGCGCGTGAGCAGGGTTTGCCCGACGACCACCTCTTGAATGTCGAAATCCAAAAGGTCGCCGTCTTCGTCCATTGCCGAACACCCAAGGATCGCATAATCGAATTTGAAATTTTCGATGGTCCGCGCAGTCAGATTTCCCACCAACCCGTTATCGGCCCGGCGCAGGCTGCCGCCAGCGACGACGATTTCGCTGGTTTTATTCGCCAGAAGAATATTGGCGACGTTCATGTTGTTGGTCACCACCATCAGCCCCGAGTGATCCAGAAGCTCTTGGGCGACGGCCTCGGTGGTGGTGCCGATGTCCAGAAACACCGACGCATTGTCAGGGATGGCGGCCGCGCAGGCCCGCGCGATCGTTTGCTTGGCGTCTTCATTCAGGCGGCGGCGTTCCTCATAGATAATATTGGTCACGCCCGAGGGTAAAATCGCGCCGCCATGCACGCGTTCCAACTTACCAGCATTGGCCAGTTCTGTCAGATCGCGGCGGATGGTTTGAACCGTGACGTCAAAGCGTTCGGCAAGGTCTTCGACCATCACTTTGCCTTCGATCCGGGCAATTTCAAGGATATCGGGCTGTCGAAGGGTTTGGGACACGGCGCGAACCTTTGTTGGAATTTCTTCGATTATGTTCGTTTGTCTGATGATTTCAAGGCTTGGCGATGATTCGCGGTTTCGGCGCGGTTTTTGGGTTCAGGGCACGCAGCGAAATCGCGGCTATGTTGAAAACTGCGTGCAAATTCACCGAATTACTCAAAAGCGAAAACAAACGAACATTCGGAATTGACTTGATTGTTACAAATGTGTTTCGTTTGCGCTCACATTCGGCGATGAGAGAGGGAGGCTCAGGTGCCAACAGCCCAAGACAATACGATTGTCGATCTGTTTGTGATCGGTGGCGGCATCAATGGCTGCGGGATCGCGCGCGATGCGGCGGGCCGTGGGCTGAGCGTCGAGCTGGCCGAAATGAATGATCTGGCGTGGGCCACCTCTTCGGCCTCGACCAAGTTGTTTCATGGCGGGTTGCGCTACCTTGAGTATTTTGAAATCCGATTGGTCCGCGAGGCGCTGATCGAGCGCGAGACCCTGTTGCGGGCAATGCCACACATTAGCTGGCCGATGCGTTTTGTTCTGCCATATCATCGGGATATGCGGTTCGAAGGGGAAACGCCCACCTCGAAATTGCTGAACATTTTCATGCCGTGGATGAAAGGGCGCAGGCCCGCATGGCTGATCCGGATGGGCCTGTTCCTGTATGATCATTTGGGCGGGCGCAAAATCTTGCCGGGCACGCGCACTTTGGATTTGCGCACCGATCCGACTGGCCGGGTTTTGAAAGACAAGTTCGAGCGCGCCTTTGAATATTCCGACTGTTGGATCGAAGACAGCCGCCTTGTGGTGTTGAATGCCCGCGATGCCGAGGCACGCGGCGCAAAAATCCGAACCCGCACGAAAGTCGTATCGGCACGGCGTGACGGTGATCTGTGGGTTGTGACAACCAAAGACGTCATCACAGGGGAGACCCGCGACACCAAGGCGCGCGCCTTGGTCAATGCCGGTGGGCCGTGGGTCAAGGATGTGATCCAGAATACCCTGCGGCAAAATTCCAGCGAAGGCGTGCGTTTGGTGCGGGGTAGCCACATTGTGACCCGCCGTCTGTTTGATCACGACAAATGTTATTTCTTTCAGGGCACCGATGGGCGGATCATCTTTGCCATTCCCTATGAGACCGATTTCACCCTGATCGGCACGACCGACGCCGAACATACCGATGTGTCGGCCAAGCCCGAATGCACCCCCGAAGAGGCCGAATACCTGTGCAATTTCGCCTCGGAATATTTCCGCCAGCCGGTGACGACAGACGATATCGTCTGGACGTATTCGGGCGTGCGGCCTTTGTATGACGACGGGGCCAAATCGGCCACGGCGGCGACCCGAGATTATGTGCTAAGCCTTGATGACACCGGCGGCGCGCCGTTGTTGAATGTGTTTGGCGGCAAAATCACCACCTATCGCAAGCTGGCCGAGGCCGCGATGGCGAAGATCACGCCGTTTTTTGCCAAGCCCGGTGAAAACTGGACAGCGGGCGTGACCTTGCCGGGCGGGGATTTCAAGGTAGACGAGGTTACGCGTCTGATAGATGATTTACGCAAGGGGTATCCTTTTCTGGATGACTATTGGGCGGGCCGTTTGGTGCGCGCCTATGGCACCGAGGCACGGCAGGTTTTAGGCGACGCGACATCGGCGGCCGATCTTGGCCCTGATTTTGGCGCGACGCTGACCGGGGCTGAAGTGACATGGATGATGCAGAACGAATATGCCATTCACGCTGATGACGTGGTCTGGCGGCGCACCCGATTGGGGCTTCGCATGAACGCCGAGCAGATTGCCGCGCTGGAGGCGTGGATGACATCGAATGCCGAGGCTGAGGCCGATACATCGGCCGTCAAGCAGGCATGAGGGAGGAATAAGACGTATGACGCTTAAGCTTGAAGGCGTATCTAAGGTGGTTGCGGGGCAGACCCATATTCACCCCACCGACATGACGCTCGAAAAGGGCACGATGAATGTTTTCTTGGGCCCCACATTGTCGGGTAAGACATCGCTGATGCGGTTGATGGCGGGCCTTGATGTGCCCGACACGGGGCGCATTGTGTGGAATGGGGAGGACGTGACGGGCCGCCGGGTGCAAGACCGCAACGTGGCGATGGTGTATCAGCAGTTCATCAACTACCCGTCGATGACCGTGTATGACAATATCGCATCGCCGTTGCGCCTGATGGGGCGTCCGGCCAGCGAAATTGACGCCGCCGTTCAAAAATCCGCCGATCTGATGAAGCTGACACCGATGTTGCAGCGCAAGCCGCTCGAATTGTCGGGCGGGCAGCAACAACGCTGCGCCTTGGCGCGGGCCTTGGTCAAGGATGCCGGGCTGGTTTTGCTGGACGAGCCGCTGGCCAATCTGGATTACAAACTGCGCGAGGAATTGCGCGTGGAAATCCCCAAGATATTCGAAGAATCCGGCGCGATTTTCGTCTATGCCACAACCGAACCGGAAGAGGCGCTACTGCTGGGCGGCAATACGGCCACCTTGTGGGAAGGGCGCATCACGCAATTCGGGCTGACGCCCGATGTCTATCGTCAGCCGGTCGATGCCACCACGGCACGTGTGTTCAGCGATCCGCCAATGAACTTCCTGTCGGTCAGCAAAACCGGCGACAAACTGTTGTTCGGCGATGGCCAAACTGCGCCTGCCATTGGAAAAATGGCCGATTTGCCCGATGGGCGGTACAGCGCCGGGTTCCGGCCCAACCATCTGGAAATTGGTCAGCATGCGGCGGACGCGATGAGATTTACCGCGACGCTTTCAGTAACGGAACTGACCGGGTCGGAAACCTTTGTGCATCTTGATCATCACGGCGAACGCTGGGTCGGCCTGATCCACGGTGTGCATGATCTGACACTGGGGGCCGATCTGGATGTCTATCTGGACCCGCGTCACGTTTACATATTCGGCGAGGATGGCGCGCTGATTGCGCCGGCCGCCTATGCCTTGGCGGCCTGAGGAGGGACACATGGCAAAGATCACTTTGGATAATCTGGCGCATTCCTATCTGCCCAACCCGACCAGCGAAGACGATTTCGCCCTGAAGGAATTGAACCACGATTGGGACGATGGCGCGGCCTATGCGCTGCTGGGATCATCCGGCTGCGGCAAGTCCACGCTTTTGAACATCATCTCGGGGCTGCTGCATCCCAGTCAGGGCCGCATCCTGTTTGACGGCCAAGACGTGACCAACGCCCCAACCGCGCAACGCAACATCGCGCAGGTGTTCCAGTTTCCTGTCGTTTACGACACCATGACAGTGCATGACAATCTGGCCTTTCCGTTACGCAACCGGGGCCGCGACGAGGCCTATGTCGCCGAGCGAGTGCAGGACGTGGCGCGCATGATTGGTATGGAAGACGAGTTGCGCCGCAAGGCCCGCGGCCTGACGGCGGACGCCAAGCAGAAAATCAGCCTTGGCCGCGGCATGGTGCGCAAAGATGTCAACGCCCTGCTGTTTGATGAGCCGCTGACCGTGATCGACCCGCATATGAAGTGGGAGTTGCGCACACAGCTTAAAAAGCTGCACCACGATTTTGGCCATACGATGATCTATGTCACCCATGACCAGACCGAGGCGTTGACCTTCGCCGACAAGGTCGTGGTGATGTATGACGGTCGCGTTGTTCAGATCGGCACGCCCGAAGAACTCTTTGAGCGGCCCGAGCATACTTTCGTGGGCTATTTCATCGGCTCACCGGGGATGAATGTGATCCCCGCCAAGGTCGAGGGGCGGCAGGCTTATGTCAACGGATCGTCGATTGATCTGGGGCAGGGGTATCGCCCGCTGGATGGCAAGGTTGAAATCGGCGTGCGCCCGGAATTTGCCCGGCTGTCCGCCAGTGACGGCCTGCCGGTTAATATTCGCCGGGTCGAGGATGTGGGCCGCCACAAGATCGTGCGGGCGGATTTCTTTGGAACTGACATCAACATCATCGCAGGCGAGGGCGAAGAGATCGGAGCGGACATGACGCGTGTCGTCTTCGACCCTGCACATGTCAACGTTTACGCCAATGATTGGCGTGTCGCGCCCGAAGGCGCGCACAAAGGACCAGTGGGGGAGGCCGCCTGATGCAAGAGAAAACAGTCAATCACAAGGCATGGTTTCTTGTTCTGCCGGTGCTGGTGCTGGTGGCCTTCTCGGCGGTGATCCCGCTGATGACGGTGGTCAACTATTCAGTGCAGGACAGTTTTGGCAACAATCAGTTTTTCTGGGCGGGGCTGGAATGGTTCCGTGAAATGTTGTCCGAGGAACGCATGTGGGATGCGTTGGGCCGTCAGTTGGCATTTTCGGCGATCATTCTGGCGATCGAGGTGCCGCTGGGGATCTTTGTTGCGCTGAACATGCCCAAAAGCGGTTTCTGGGCCAGCTTTTGCTTGGTGGTGATGTCGCTGCCCCTGCTGGTGCCATGGAACGTGGTGGGCACGATCTGGCAGATTTTCGGGCGGGTCGATATCGGCCTGCTGGGGTATACGCTGGATAAACTGGGGATTTCCTACAACTACACGCAGGATTTCATTTCCGCGTGGGCGACGCTGATCGTCATGGATGTCTGGCACTGGACATCGCTGGTGGCGCTGCTGGCCTATGCTGGTCTGCAATCCATCCCTGACGCCTATTACCAGGCGGCCAAGATCGACCAAGCCAGCCGGTGGAAGGTGTTCCGTTACATCGAATTGCCCAAGATGATGGGCGTTTTGATGATCGCCATTCTGCTGCGCTTCATGGACAGCTTCATGATCTACACCGAGCCGTTCGTTGTAACGGGTGGCGGCCCCGGCAATGCCACGACATTCCTGTCGATCGACCTTGTCAAAATGGCGCTTGGTCAGTTCGATCTGGGCCCGGCGGCGGCGTTCTCGATCATGTATTTCCTGGTGATCCTCGCGATTTCGTGGGTGTTCTACACGGTGATGACCAATCTCGATAAACGGGAGGGCAAATAAATGGCCGATCTGACCGCAAACCCAAGTGCTGCGCGCAAGGCCAGCCTGCCCCGCATCAACAGCCGTTTGGTGGTGATGACGCTCTATCTCGTGTTCCTGATGCTGCCGATCTACTGGCTGCTGAACATGAGCCTGAAAACCAATACCGAGATCCTCAGTAGCTTTACGCTGTGGCCGCAAAACCTGACATTCGCCAATTATGCGACCATCCTGACCGATGCCAGCTGGTATATGGGCTATGTCAATTCGATGATCTACGTGGTGATGAACACAGTGATCTCGGTCGCGGTGGCACTACCGGCGGCCTATGCGTTCAGCCGCTATCACTTCATGGGTGACAAGCACCTGTTCTTCTGGCTGCTGACCAACCGGATGGCCCCCCCTGCTGTGTTCGCGCTGCCGTTCTTTCAGCTGTATTCGTCGGTCGGCCTGTTTGATACGCATATCGCGGTCGCCTTGGCCCATTGCCTGTTCAACGTGCCGCTGGCGGTCTGGATTTTGGAAGGCTTCATGCGGGGCGTGCCCAAGGAAATCGACGAAACGGCCTATATCGATGGCTACAGCTTTGGGCGCTTTTTCGTGAAAATCTTTACGCCGCTGATCGCCAGCGGAATTGGTGTGGCCGCGTTCTTCTGTTTCATGTTCTCATGGGTGGAATTGCTGCTCAGCCGGACGCTGACCAGCGTCGACGCCAAGCCGATTGCCGCCACGATGACGCGCACAGTGGGCGCATCCGGCATCGACTGGGGCGTGTTGGCCGCGGCGGGTGTGCTGACGATCGTGCCGGGCGCCTTGGTGATCTATTTCGTGCGCAACTACATCGCCAAGGGCTTTGCCCTGGGCCGCGTATAAGGGAGGAGACGGATCATGGAATGGATGGCATGGACATGGCCCACTGCGATTTTCTTTATGGTGATCGCGGGCCTTCTGATCACTTTTTCGATCCTTGCGATCAAGTTCCCCGAAACGCCACGCAAAGGGGTGCTGCAGATCGAAACGACGCGCGGTGACAGGTTGTTCATCACGCTTTTGGGCTCGGCCTTTATCAATCTGGCCTGGCTTGGGGTCGTGGGGGCGTATCAGCCCTACGCGATGCTGGTTTGTCTGCTCTATGCCTTGGCGGTGTTCCGCTGGGTTTAGGGCAGGAGGCGCGCATGGGGCCAAGGACACCCGGCGCGCGACACGATCGTCCTTGACTGCAAATGACGTAATTTGGTTCGAAACACGGGAGGATAGAACCCAATGAACTTCAGTTTGAAAACATCAACAGCCGTGGGGCTTGCCCTGTCGCTATTGTCTGCCCCGGCCTTCGCCGGGATGGACGAAGCGCGCGCATTCCTTGACAGCGAAATCGGTGATCAATCGGCCTTGACCCGCGCGGAGCAAGAAGCCGAAATGCAGTGGTTTATCGACGCGGCCCAGCCCTATGCGGGTATGGATATCCGCGTTGTGTCGGAAACCATCGCCACGCACGAATACGAATCCAAGGTGTTGGCCCCGGCCTTTACCGCGATCACCGGTATCGAGATCACCCATGACCTGATCGGCGAAGGTGATGTGGTGGAAAAGCTGCAAACGCAAATGCAGTCGGGCCAGAATATCTATGACGCCTATGTCAATGACAGTGACCTGATCGGCACGCATTGGCGCTATCAGCAGGTGCGCAACCTGACCGACTGGATGGCCGGCGAAGGCGCGGATGTCACCAGCCCCGGCCTTGATCTGGATGATTTCATCGGCACCGAGTTTACAACAGCGCCCGATGGCAAACTGTATCAGTTGCCGACACAGCAATTCGCCAACCTCTATTGGTTCCGCTACGACTGGTTCAACGACGAAAAGAACAAGGCCGACTTCAAAGAGGCCTATGGCTATGATCTGGGCGTTCCGGTCAATTGGTCGGCTTACGAAGATATTGCCGAATTCTTTACCGGGCGTGACCTGAGTCATCTGGGTGTCGAGGACGAGGTCTATGGCAACATGGACTACGGCAAGAAAGACCCTAGCCTTGGCTGGCGCTACACCGATGCGTGGATGTCCATGGCGGGCATGAGCGATGTCGGCGAACCCAACGGCCTGCCGGTCGATGAATGGGGCATCCGCGTCAATGAAAACAGCCAGCCAGTGGGTGCTTGTGTTGACCGTGGCGGGGCCGCGAATGGCCCGGCAGCCGTTTATGCTGTCGAAAAGGCGATTGACTGGCTTCAGAAATACTCGCCGCCGTCAGCCATGGGCATGACCTTCTCCGAGGCGGGGCCAATCCCGGCGCAGGGCAACGTCGCGCAGCAGATGTTCTGGTACACGGCGTTCACCGCCGCGACGGTCAAGCCGGATCTTCCGGTGATGAACGAAGACGGCACGCCCAAGTGGCGCATGGCCCCCAGCCCGCATGGCGCATATTGGGAAGAGGGCATGAAGGTCGGCTATCAGGACGTGGGCAGCTGGACGCTGATGAAATCCACGCCTGTTGACCGCGCGCAGGCCGCATGGCTTTATGCGCAGTTCGTGACTTCGAAAACCGTCGACGTGAAGAAAAGCCATGTTGGCTTGACCTTCGTGCGTGACAGCTCGATCAACCACGACAGCTTTACCGAGCGTGCACCGAAACTGGGCGGACTGGTGGAATTCTACCGCAGCCCCGCGCGCACCCAGTGGTCGCCGACCGGCACCAATGTGCCTGACTACCCCAAGTTGGCACAGCTGTGGTGGCAGAACATCGGCGATGCCATGTCGGGCGCCAAGACCGCGCAAGAGGCTTTGGATAGCCTGTGTGCCGATATGGAAAGCGTGATGGAGCGTTTGGAGCGTGCAGGTATCCAAGGCGATATCGGCCCGGTGATGAATGAAGAGCAGGATCCCGAGTACTGGCTGAGCCAGCCCGGCGCGCCCAAGCCCAAGCTGGAAAACGAGGACGAAGAGCCGATCACCGTCAGCTATGACGAGTTGATCGCAAGCTGGAAGTAACTCCCTTGTCCGGGGGCGGCCGTCTGACTGGCCCCGGACACTGACTACCATGCAGGGCCTTTGGCGCAGTTGCGCAAGAGGCTGGCAGGGCTAAACTGCGGTCGCCGCACCCGTGGCGGCCGCTTTTTCATACCTACACTTGACAGAACGCGCAGGACCAGACCGATGACCCATATTCTTGCTATTGATCAGGGCACCACGTCCAGCCGGGCGATCCTATTTGACCGCGATATGCGGCTGGTCGCCACCGCGCAGGAAGAGTTTCAACAGCATTACCCCAACTCCGGCTGGGTTGAGCACGACCCGAACGAGCTGTGGTCGACCACCGCAGGCACCTGCCGCGAAGTGATCGAACGGGCCGGGTTGGGCGGTGCCGACATCAGCGCCATCGGCATCACCAACCAGCGTGAGACAACGGTTGTCTGGGACCGCGCCACCGGTATGCCGATCTATAACGCCATCGTCTGGCAGGATCGCCGCACCGCCGAGTTTTGCCGCAGCCTGCGTGATGCAGGCCACGAGCCGATGATCAACGACCGCACCGGCCTGTTGCTTGATCCCTATTTTTCAGGCACCAAACTGAAGTGGATTTTGGACAATGTCGAAGGGGCCCGCGCCCGCGCCGCAGCCGGTGAATTGCTTTTCGGCACGGTCGACACCTACCTGATCTGGAAATTGACCGGCGGTGCGGTGCATGCAACCGATGCCACCAACGCCGCGCGCACCTTGCTGTATGACATCCGCAAGGGCCGTTGGAGTTCGACGGTCTGCGATTTGCTGGATATCCCGCAGGCCATGTTGCCCGATGTGCGCGACAGTGCCGATGATTACGGCGTGACGCGCGCCGATCTGTTCGGGCGTGAAATTCCCATCCGGGGCGTGGCTGGCGATCAGCAGGCCGCGACGGTTGGTCAGGCTTGTTTTCAGCCCGGCATGATGAAATCCACCTATGGCACCGGCTGTTTTGCTTTGCTGAATACCGGCGACACCCCGGTCATGTCGCAAAACCGCCTGTTGACCACCATTGCCTACCAGTTGGACGGGCAGCCCACCTATGCGCTTGAAGGCTCGATCTTTATCGCCGGGGCGGTGGTGCAATGGTTGCGCGACGGTCTTAAAATCATTCGCGAGGCCGGAGAAACTCAAGGCTTGGCCGAACGGGCCGATCCGGCGCAGAATGTGGTGCTGGTGCCAGCCTTCACCGGACTGGGCGCCCCTTATTGGAATGCTGAATGCCGGGGCGCTGTGTTTGGCCTGACGCGCAATTCCCGCCCCGAGGAATTTGCCCGCGCGGCCCTGGAAAGCGTGGGCTTTCAAACCCGTGATCTGCTGGATGCGATGCGCGCCGATTGGGCGGCGCAGGCTGGCACCGGCGATGTGGCCACCCTGCGCGTTGATGGCGGCATGAGCGCGTCGGACTGGGCGATGCAGTTCCTGTCGGATATCATCAACGCTCCGGTTGACCGGCCCGAGGTGTTGGAAACCACCGCACTGGGGGCGGCTTGGCTGGCGGGGATGAAGATCGGGCTGTATCCCGGGCAGGCAGATTTTGCCAAGACATGGGCGCTGGAACGCCAGTTTACCGCCCGTATGGATGAGGCCGAACGTGTGCGCAAATACAGCGCTTGGAAGCGTGCGGTCGAGGCGACCCTGAGCTTTTGAAGGGGGCTGTCGGGGCGTTTAGCTGCGTTTTGGTAATAAATAATTACCAATCTTGTTGCCGATAGGAAACTTTGCGGTTAGCTATTGGGCGACGCGTACAGGCATGTGCGCCCGTCCAGATCAGCAGTGGAGGAACCCGAGATGGTGCAACGGATTGAAAAGCATGGCCTTCAGGTGGCCGAAGACCTCGCCCGCTTTGTCGACGATAAGGCCCTGCCGGGCACCGGCGTTTCGCCAGATAGCTTTTGGTCGGGCTTTGCCGCGCTGATCAACGAGATGGCCCCGAAGAACAAAGCCTTTCTTGACCGGCGCGAAGAATTGCAGAGCCAGATTGACGATTGGCATATCCGCCACCGCAACCAGCCGCATGATCACGAGGCGTATAAACAGTTTCTCAAGGATATCGGCTATCTTGTCGAAGAAGGCCCGGATTTTGAGATCGAAACATCGAATGTCGACCCCGAAATTGCCCTTGTGCCGGGGCCGCAACTGGTGGTTCCGATCACCAATGCCCGCTATGCGCTGAACGCTGCAAATGCCCGTTGGGGCAGCCTTTATGATTGCCTTTACGGCAC
>Ga0102928_1001907_pt1 | contig 12645 bp, 10 predicted proteins | sample SalPonR1_B_D1_MG_FD_78504 | JGI IMG/M metagenome (GOLD analysis project Ga0102928, IMG submission 78504) | Salt pond soil microbial communities from South San Francisco under conditions of wetland restoration - Salt Pond MetaG R1_B_D1_MG | ecosystem: Environmental > Aquatic > Marine > Intertidal...
AAATATTTTTTGCCTTTTGGGAATAAGGTTGCCCCTTTTTTCTTGATCCACCTGTTTCCGGGGTGTCAATGGCCACCATGCGGATTCGAAATTCAAGATCCTGCCCTTGAACCTGCACGGTATCGCCGTCAAAAACCTTGGTTACCTTAAACTTGGATTTGTCTATGGTGGAACTGACGGATTCCGGTATTTGTGTTGCCTTTTTCCCATAAGGCAAACTGACATTGGAGAAGTGCCTGATTCCATTTTCGTCGATCCAGCTGTACACATCACATCTGGCTTGGGATACGCTTAAGATCAAAAACACGGTTACAAGAAGTTGAATGGCAGGTCGCATGCGTCCCTCTATGGCTTTTTTGTCAGGATCAGGGCCCCCCACTGCTTTTCTTCCCGTTCCCAGTCTATGGAAAATCCCATGGCGCTGTAATGGGTTTTCAGGTTATCCATTTCCCAGGCCCTGACGCCTGAAAGAATCAGATGTCCACCAGGTACCAGGATTGAATAAATGTCCGGTGCAATTTGCTTAAGGGTGGGAAACCTTAAATTGGCCATAACAAGGGAAAGCCTTAAATCCTGGGCGGTCATGATGCCGTGGATAACATTTATTTTGTCTTCAAGCCCGTTGGCTGTAACATTCCGGCAAGCCTCGCTGACAGCATTGGGATCTGTTTCCCAGGCCATGCACCGGGCCATGCCCGCAAGGCAGGCAGCCATGGCAAGCACCCCTGAACCCGTGCCGATATCTCCTGCTTTGCCGCCTTGAAGATGGTTTGACAGCCCTGTTGAAAAAAAAAGCCGGTCCAGTGCAGTCAGGCAAAGCCGCGTGGTTGGGTGGTGGCCGCTACCAAAGGAGATACCTACGCTTATCCGGATATCTATATCATTAGGGCCCGCGATGCTTTCAATATCAGGCGGTAGAATAAAAAACCGGTCCGTGATCCGGACCGGTTTTGAAAAACTTTCCATGACATAAGTAGATCCATACAGATCCTGATAGGCCACATCCTGGTTATCCACAAGGGATTTGAGCTCTTTTTTTGCCTGGGATGGTGTCAGGGCAAATTCCCGGCCGATTTCACGGATATAAGCCCTGGCCGTCAGGCGTGCCGTGGCATTATTCAGAATATCCAGGGCACGGTTCCGGTTAAAGGGAATCATGTCCCTCTTTTTCAAGCAATTTTGTATACCATTGGGCAAAATCAAACATGCCTTTGATTTTTTCTTCGTCATTTATAATGCCAAGGCACATTTCAAGGGCGCCCTGGGCATAGCTGTTGGAATATTCATCCGCATCAATGGCTGTGAGAAAATCCCGGATCAGCTGCTGGGAGGTCCGTTTGGTTTTATCTTTGCGAATATCAATCGGATCTTTGGGTTCCTGGAATGGATCCCATTTTTCATATCCCGTTTTCATAATCTGCCGCTGGCCCCGTTTTCCCATGGCATCGAAAATGGCTTTTTTTCTTTCTTCTATTTCCGCAGGGGAAAAATGTGTTTCACCCATCTTTCTTCACTCCAAGAAATTCATCGTTAAACAGGGTAACCATCGCCATGGATACAGGGATAAGCAATTCATGCATCCGGATGTTGGTTGAATTAATGTCTTTTACCAGTTCCGCAGACAAAAGCTGGAGCTGGGTGTATATTTTATCCATGTTCAGGGTGGGATAGGCTTTACCCTGGACAAAATTGGTCCGACCACAGATGTGGGAAGCCCCTGCCGTGGAGGTGGGGATTCCGTAGACCCTGCAGGTAATCGGCCGATACTCGTACATCAAACACAGATCGTTTTCACCCAGAAGGGGACAGCGGACCCGTTCCTGGGACATTTTTCCCACAATTTCAAGCTGGTCAGCCCCGTTTTTGACTTTTTTGTAGGCATCCCGCTTCATTTTGGCCAAAGCCCGGTCTGTTTTATCCGCAATGGCGATGAGCTCGGCTTTTTCTTTACCTGAAAATTTTTCATTAAATTTGTGGTTCAGGTACAGCGCTTCGATCAGGGTCAGATCAAAAATGGCATAGCAGCAATCCGAACATTTTTCCCTGCAGAAGACCTCTTTGGGATACTCCTGTTTAACCCGGTCAAAGACCTGGTCCACCATGTTGACAACTGCTTCATATTTTACAAAATGTTTATCTAAATCCATTAGTATACCTTTTTTTGAATGAAACTAGAAACAAGAGGGCCAAGCGCCTGCGGCGCCCAATCTTAGCCTGCATTTTGGGTATCGTTAGTTTCATTGTTTGTTGTGGGCTGAACCACGGTGAAAACCAGGGCAGCCCATGGGTGTTATTTCCCAATACAGAAATTATTAAAAACAGCATCAAGGATATCCGGGGGCGCAGTGTCTCCGGTAATTGTCCCGAGATGGTCAATACAATTCTTAACATCCAGTGCCAGGGTCTCTTCCTCCTGACCGTTTTCAAGTCCTTCCATTATGGTTGTCATATATCCAAGGGCCTGGACAAGGGCGTTTTTATGCCGAAGATTAGGGATGACTGCATTATCTCCAATCTCAAGGTTGCCGATACAGGTCTCCAGAAGCCTTGTTCTAAGGGTATTTATACCTTTTCCTGTGAGTGCAGAGACCTCCACAAATGGAAAATAATTATATTTTTCAGGTAGTTGAGGCATGTCAAATTCATCAATCAGGTCCATTTTGTTGATGGCAAAAATGACCGGTTTATCTTCCGGCAGGCTTTTTGATACGGTTTTTTCGGGAAAGGGTCTGCCCGTTTCAATGACATAGAGGACAATATCTGCAGCCTCTATCTGGTCCCTGGCTTTTTCAATACCGATAATCTCCACAAGATCATCGGTCTGGTGAATGCCGGCCGTATCAACAACGACAAAAGGAATACCCTCAATGGTCAGGTTGTCCTCAATGGGGTCCCGGGTGGTCCCGGGGATGGCCGTAATAATGGATTTTTCCTTTTCCAGAATCCGGTTCATGATGCTGGATTTTCCAACATTGGGCTCCCCGCAAATGGCCAGGCGTATGCCTGTTTTTAAAAAACAGGCATCCTTGTGCTGCTGGATAAGCCCTTCAATTTTGTCTGCAACGGATTGAAGCTTGGTTTTATCCTGGCTGGTGTAGGAAAATGCGCCGGCATCATCGGGAAAATCAATGGCAGCCTCAAGCCGGGCCGCAAACTGGGTCAAGACAGATATCATGTCCTGGATACTTTGGCGCAGCAGGCCAAGGCTCTGGGAGGCGGCAAATTTAAGGGACGAGTCCGACCGCGCATTAATGATGTCTGCCACAGCTTCGGCCTGGGTCAGGTCTATACGGCCGTTTAAAAAGGCACGCCGGGTAAATTCTCCGGGTTCTGCCGGGCGTGCGCCAAGCTTGAACAACAGGTCCAGAATACGTCGAAGAACAATGGTGCCCGAATGGGCCTGGATCTCCACAACATCCTCGGCTGTATAGGAACGCGGCGCTTTCATGGGGATAACAAGCACTTCGTCAATCGTGGTATCCCCGTCACATATAAAGCCGTGGCTTACCCTGTGGGAAATAAATTGCGGTGCCTTTTTTTCCCCATCGGCCGGTGTCTTTGAAAAAATTTTAGCTGCCAGATCAAAGGACTGTTGCCCTGAAACCCGGATGACACCGATGCCGCCGCTTCCAAAAGGGGTGGCTATTGCGGCTATTGTATCTGTCATTTATTTTTTGAACCGTTTTTTCCCCTTGTAGGCATTGCGTTTTTTGGGAAAAATAACCAGGCGTCTGTAATACCCGTCTCCCATACTCTGGGTGCGAACCTGGGCATCGTCCTTCAGGGCAAGGTGAACAATACGACGGTCTTGGGCACTCATCTGGTTAATGGTGGCAGGCCGTCCGGTTTTTTTGGCTTTTTCCGCCATTTTCAGGGCCAAGTGCTTTAGATTTGCCTTCCGGGTCTCCATATAGCCTTCAATGTCAACTTTGACCCTGACACGGGATTCGCTCTGGCGGTTGATGATTTTATCCGTAAGAAACTGCATGGCGTCCAGGGTCTGACCCTTGCGGCCAATCAAAATACCGGTATTTCCGCCTTTAATTTGAAGGGTCAATTTGTTTTCTTGGGCGATGGCTTCAACATAGGCGTCTTCGGTAATCAGGTCTGCCATTTTTTGAACCGTTTTAACACCTAAGTCAATGGATGCCTGGGAGACCGGCTCCGGCGGCTGTTCCTCTTGGCTCGGCCTTTCAGCCCTGGGTGCCGGGCGGGCATCCCACCGGCCGGTATCTTCATCTTCAGGTTTTGATTCGTTTTCGGCAATCTGAGCTTCTTTATCCAGGCGCTCAGGTACCTGCTCTTTCGGTTCTTTTTCTTTTACCGGCATTGGTTTCGGTGCCGGCTTTTGGGGTTGGGGTGCCGGAGCGGCCTGTTCGGGTGTTGGCTTGGGTTTGTTCTGGCCAAAGGCCTCATCCACAATGGAGAGAATACCCTCCTTGTCTTCCTCGGATTGCTGTGTCTTTTTGGCCGGAACCGTCACCCGGATCCGGGCGTCTTTGCGACCGACAATACCGAAAATACCGGTTGTTCCCGTTGAGATCACATTGTATTTTAATTCTTTTTGGGGAATATCAAGCTGTCTGCAAGCCGCCGCAACGGCGGAATCGACATTCTTTCCGGTAAATTCAAGAGGTTGGTTCATACGTCCTCCTTAGGCTAAAATCTTTTGTGTGTAATACTGCTGGCCCATTGAGATGATGTTGTTGACAAACATGTACAGAACCAGTCCTGCCGGAAAGTTGATAAACAGAACCGTCATGAATATGGGCATAAGCATCATCATTTTTGCCTGTATGGGGTCCCCGGTCGTGGGTGTCATTTTCTGTTGGAGCAGGAATGATGCACCCATGAGAATTGTCAGCACAGGGATTCCGGAAGGGGCGTCCATGAAAGGGATGGAAAAATTAAAGTGAAACAGGCGGTCCGGCCCGGACAGATCCGTAATCCATCCCACAAAAGGCGCGTGACGCAGCTCAATGGCCATGTAGAGCATGCGGTACAGGGCAAAGAAAATGGGCATCTGTACCAGCAGCGGCAGACACCCGGAAGCCGGGTTGACCTTATACGTTTTGTACAATGCCATCGTTTCCTGATTCATGCGCTGCTTGTCGTCTTTGTACTTTTCCCGGATTTCCGTCATTAAAGGCTGTACCTTTTTCATCTCATGCATGGACTTGTAACTTTTGGTGCCCAGCGGCCAGAATATCAGTTTAATAAAGATGGTCAAAAGAATGATGGCGACCCCGTAATTGGGAATAATGCCATGGATAAAATTCATGGCAATGAGCAGCGGTTTGGCTATAATATCAAAAAAACCGAAATTAACGGATTTTTTCAAAAGATTGTCATACTGGCTTAAAATTTTATGACTTTTGGGGCCCATATACAGGGTAAAGGACTGCTGGTTTTGTTTCTCCGGATCCAGTATGGGCATCTGGGTAACCAGTCGGTTATTTACAACATCATTGGCAAAGGAGAGCTTCAGGGTGGCTTCCTTCGGGGTATCCGGCATCACCGCTGTCAGGAAATAACGGTTGCTGTACCCGGCCCAGCCCACAACGCCTGAATAGGTGTCCTTGTCTTCAATATTCTTGGGTTTGATGGTCGTAAACTTGTTGTCAAGATAGGCGACCGGCCCTTCATATGCGAACCGGGAGCGTTTCTTTACCTCTTCATCGAAATAACCGGGAACACCAATGCTAATCGCGTCCTTGAACGGCATGCCCGAGCCATTTTGAACGATGATGTCACAATGGATAAGGTAAGAGTCCGCCCTGAAGGTCAATACTTTTTTTACGGTAATGCCATCCGGGTTTGTCCAGGAAAATGTAATGTTTTTTTCCCCTTGGTTCAGGGAAAGGTTGGTGCTGTCCGCATCGGAAGAAAAAACAGCATCAGCCAGCCCCCTGATACTTCCCTGGGCGGTATTAATGGAAAATATCCCCCCGGTAAGATTGGTCAGTTCCGTGGTTACTAACTGTTTTGCAGGAGATCCCTTATCATTGGTTTCCATGTAATCTTTGAGGGTCAGACTTGTTACCGCAGCTTTATACTCACTGACGGCAATGGTATAATAGGGGGTGGACAGCGTAATGGTACGAAAGTCCCGTAAATCAGCCGGGGCCGGTGCGGGTACTGTCTTGGGGGTGAAGTCCGAAACCTTGGCGGTATGGGATTCAGACGAGTCCATCGTCTGTAACGGGGCGTTTTGGTTTTGATTATCAGGCTGGGGTGCGGGTGCGAAAAAGAGTTGATAGCCCAAAAGGACTACAACTGACAGCACCACAGCTAAAAATAATCGTTTTTGCTCATCCATCTTCTCTCCTAAAAACAAGGGGGTTGTCTTAAAACTGTAAAGAAAAAAGAGGAAGGCATGTGACGCTTAACAGACTGTTTTTAAAGCTAATTTAAGGGACCGGATCATAACCGCCAGGTCGGAACGGGTGGCAGCGCAATACTCTTTTTATTGCCAAAATGCTGCCTTTTATACTGCCATATTTTTGAATCGCTTCCAGGGCATAGTGCGAACACGATGGCTCATACCTGCAATGGGTGCCAAGGAGGGGCGATATAAAAATCTGATAAACCCTGATCAATATGGATAACAGCTGCCTGATCATCTATACCAATGCAATTTTTTCAAAAAGTTTATTAAGCTTTTCATTAATCTGTTTATTGGACAGTGTTGTCAGGCCTTTTCTTGCAATTATGCTGATGTCGTTTGTTCCGGATACAAAATCTTTCCTGTGTCTGAAATACTCTCTTACAAGCCTTTTTATTCTGTTGCGCGCGACTGCATTCCCCACTTTTTTAGATACGGTAATTCCAATTCGATTGTTTTTTTCTGTTCCCTTGGAAACAGCAGCTATAAAATAACTGGTTCGTATCTTTCTGCCATGTTTTGAAAGCTTTAAAAATTCGGCCCGTTTCCGGAGCCGTGCATCTTTGGGTAAAGAAAAGTTACTCAATACACCCCTGAAAGATTAAACCGTGGTCAATCTTTTTCTTCCCTTGGCCCGCCTGGCATTAATGATGCGTTTACCACCCGGGGTGGACATTCTTTTCAGGAATCCGTGTTTTCTGGTTTTTTTCCGGTTGCTTGGCTGATAAGTGCGTTTCATAAAATTCTTGTTCCTTGTGTCTTGTTATTATTCATCAATAATACATCAGTTGCATAAACTACAATAAACATGGAATACTAATGCATATATTTATTATTGTCAATCATACTGCAGCCCAACGTTACATAAAATTTTTATCTTACGGGTAATCCTTATGGCTTTTGCAACACCGGGAGAGAGGTTAAGGCGACTACGCCACAGAAACTATAGACCAGAAACTGGAAACACGAAGAAAGGCGTTCCACAATTTCTTGTTCTTGTTTTTTGTGACAAAAGCTGAGGCGTAATGTACTAATGCATCTCCTTTTCCTTTGACCGTTTCGGGACAAGGGACTCAAATATATGGTATTCTTCAATATGATAATGGGGTTCCGGGTAAATGGAAATGGGTTTTGAAAACTTTGATTCCAAGGATACCAGCAGATGGTTTTCACTGCCATGGAAAAGCTGGGCAATTTCCGGATGTACTTTTACCGTAAATCTGTTGCCCATCATGTCCCTGGCTTCGGCGGCCAGGTCCCTGTAAATTTTGTAGCAGATGGATTCACCCGATAACAGATAGCCGGTTCCATTACAGTAAAAACAGGGCTCACAAAGGGTACGGGTCAGATTGCGGCGGGTGCGCTTGCGCGTCATCTGAACCAGGCCAAGTTCCGTTAGGGGAAGAACATTTGTCTGGCTTTTATCCTTTTTCATGGCTTCGTGCATCTGGGCCATGACCTTGTCCTTGTGGGAGGTCTTACGCATGTCAATGAAGTCAATGATAATGATACCCCCGATATTGCGCAACCGAACCTGGTAGGCAATCTCCTTGACTGCTTCCAGGTTGGTTTTCAGAATGGTTTCATCAAAGTTGCGTTTGCCCACATACCGTCCGGTATTCACGTCAATGGCCACTAACGCTTCGGTCTGTTCAATAATGATATACCCGCCTGATTTAAGCCAGACTTTTTTGTTCAGTGCCCGGGTGATGTCCCCTTCAATATTGTACGCGTCAAAAATGGACTCTTTGCCTTGATACAGCTCAACGGAAAGGTTCACATCGGGCATCAGTTTTTTCAAAAAATTCTGGACGCTTTCATATTCTCTTTTTGAATCAATGATCAGTTTATCCGCTTCATTGGCCAGAAGATCCCTGACAGCCCGGAAGGTGGCATTAAGATCTTTGTAAACCAGGGCTGTGGCCGATATGGTCCGGTTTCTTTCCTGGATATCCTGCCAGGTATTGTTTAAAAATTCGATCTCTTTTGACAACGTTTCTTTGTCAATATCCTTGGCCTGGGTTCTGAAAATATAGCCGAAGTTATTTTTACGCAGCCCTTTAAGCATATCCCGCAGCCGTATCCGTTCTGCCTCGTCCGTGATCCGCCTGGAAATGCCGATGTGGTCCACCGTGGGCATAAGCACCATATATCTGCCGGCCAGGGAAATGTGGGTGGTGACCCGTGGTCCCTTGGACCCGATGGATGATTTTGCCACCTGGACCAGGATCTCCTGGCCTTCCACAAGAAGCCCTTGGATGGCGCATTCAAGGACGGGGGCTTTCCATGACTCGGATTCTTCGTCGATTTCATCAACAGCCAGTCCATCATCATCATCATCCCGTTCTTCTGTATCTGCGTCCTGTTCCAGCTGCCTGCACAGCTTAAGACTGGCAGAGTCCAGTACATCATCCACATAGAGGAACGCAGCCTGGTCAAATCCGATATCCACAAACGCAGCCTGCATACCCGGAAGTACCCGCTGGACCCTGCCTTTATATATGTTTCCTGAAATACTTGTGTCATCCCTGCGTTCATTAAAAACTTCAACGATGGTCCCGTTTTCCAGCAGGGCGACCCGGGTTTCATGGGGAGCACAATTGACAACAAGCTCTTTGAGCATAACAAATCCTTATGGTCTACTTAAATTACTCTTCAATTTTTTTATTCTTGCATCCTTTATAACTGTATCATCAATACCAAATCCTTTGGCCAGAATTTCTGTCGGCCTGACGATGCGAGCATTATAGGGTGTCAGCGTCATTTCAAGACGGATAGGAGAAATCAGCCGGACGGATAAAAGCGCTTTTCGCAAATCTGTTTCTCGAATTTTACCCTTTTTGCTCATATCTTCAACCATAAATTCAGAAAGGACCAGAAACCGGTCCAGTTCAGGTTGGCGGATACAGGGTTCTGCAAATGAAATCTGATAGATGTCCCGGGGTGTCGAAGGATGCGGTGATTTACGGAAAAGCGCGCAGTCCGTAATCTCAATGCCCCGGGGCAGTTGGGGGTTCAGGGCTGACATGATCCTGTGGGGCTTCAATCCTTTTTTAAGATAGATGTAAAGGATTTCCGCTTCGCTTTCCATGCCTAAAGGCAGGGCCGTTGCAAAGGACATGCGCATGGACGGATTAAACCCCTTGGAGTATTTTACGGCAAAACCTGTGCGCTTGACGGCACGCTGGAAAATGGTGGCCATTTCCAGGTGCCCGAAAAATCTGGCGTCGTCCAGTTTCGAAAATTTCAATTCGTATTTGATGAACGCATCGTCCGGTAGGCGGTCCGAGTGCCCCTCCGGATTTTTATCCGGGGTTACATCTGAAGATGCGGCCTGGCCGCCATTATTTTTTTGCACCACTGGCGCAATGGTTTTAAAGTCGCAAATGCCGCATCCGGTACAGGCGTTCTCCCGGCAGTCCGGTGTCAGGGCCATCTCTTCGGCTTTTTTAAATTCGCTTTCCAGAAACGCTTTTTTAATCCCGGAATCAATGTGATCCCAGGGCAGTGGCTCATCCGGCGTTCTTTGCCGGGAGGTATAAAAGGCCGGATCAATGCCTGTGGCCTCAAAGGCCTGTTCCCAGAGGCTGAAATTGAAATGGTCACTCCATCCGTCCAGACGGCATCCGAGTTCAAACGCCTTGACCAGCAAAGGCGACAGGGCCCGGTCTCCCCTGGACCAGACCCCTTCTAAAAGACTCATCTTGGGATCCTGCCATTTCAGCTTTACCTTGGGATGCCGCAGATTGTCCTTCAGGTACTGCAGTTTTTCAAGGGTCTGGTCCAGGGTCATCTGGGCATGCTTCTGGAACGGGGTGTGGGCTTTGGGAATAAAGCAGGTAGCAGAAACATTGATCATCTGTTTTCCCTTGGTATAGCTAGAAGCCAGTCGCCGGGAAAAATCTGCAATACCCTGGATGTCATCCATCTGTTCAAAGGGAAGGCCGGTCATAAAGTACAGCTTGATGTTTTTCCAGCCCAGGGCCAGGGCGTTTTCAACGGTTTTTGCAATGCTCTCTTCGGTGAGGTTTTTGTTGATGATGTCGCGCAGGCGCTGGGTTCCGGCTTCGGGTGCAATGGTAAAACCGGTTTTACGGACACTTTTGATCAGCGCCATGAGCTGGGGTGTCAGTTTTTCCGCCCGGATGGACGGCAGGCTGATGGCATTGCACTGGCCTTGGCTCAGCAACAGAAGCGCTTCCATTAATGCCGGTAGTTGCGAATAATCTCCGGTGCTCAAAGACAGAAGGGAGATGTCCGAGTATCCCGTGGTTGCCAGGGAGGCTTTGGTTATTTCAAGAAGGTCTTCCAGGCTTCGTTCTCTTACAGGCCTGTAAATCATTCCGGCCTGGCAGAACCGGCACCCCCTACTGCATCCCCGGGCAATTTCCAGACGCAGACGATCATGAACCGGTTTGCCAAAAGGCACAATGGGTGAAATGGGGAAATCGGCAAAGGTCAGTTCCGGCAGGATGGCCCGTTTGATGCGGGCATGGTCCTCATACAGCGGGGTTAGAATCTGGTGGCCGTTGCCATCCTGGGATACGGTGAAAAAGGACGGCACATACACGCCCTCAATCCGGGAAAGCATCCTGAGTAACGTTTTTTTTTGGCCGTCACCCTCCTTTTTAAACGCAATGACGGTATCTGCCATCTGGGTGATGACCTGTTCGCCGTCCCCGATAACAAAAGCGTCGAAAAAATCAGCCAAAGGCTCAGGATTAAAGGCACAGGGGCCGCCGGCAATGATCAAAGGAAAGTCAGTGTCCCGCTGGTCCGCATAAAAGGGGATGCCGGATAGATCAAACAGGGTCAGAATATTGGTGAAATTGAGTTCATACAAAAGGCTGACGCCGATGATATCAAAGCGGCCAAGTGGGGTCCGGGTCTCCATGGAGAGACAGGGGACCTCTTTTTCCCGCATCAAGGCTTCCATATCCGGGGCCGGGGCAAAAAACCGTTCTGCCGCAATATCTTGCCGTTTGTTCAGAATGGAATAAAGGATTTGAAGCCCAAAATGGGATGTACCGATTTCATACAGGTCCGGAAAGGCCAGGGCAAAGGTCAGATCAACCTGGGAGAGGTCTTTTTTCACTGTATTGATTTCATTGCCGGAATACCGCGTCGGGGTCTGGACCCGGTTAAGGATGTATTGATAATTTTGTTTGTGCATGATACTGATTTTCTTATATTCTAACCTTTACTTTACCTAATTGAAAATCAGTAAATATATATTTTTAAAACGGAAATTGCAATGAAAAGAACCAAGATAAAGGCAGTGCTGGATATGGCCAACCCACCGGGTGAGGTCTTTGTACAGGGATGGGTCCGGACCAAAAGGGATGCAAAGGATTTTAGTTTTATTGAGCTTAATGACGGTTCCTGTCTGGCCAATATACAGGTGATTGCCGGAAACGACCTGGCTGAATACAGTCAGGTGGAAAAACTGACCACAGGGTCTGCAGCCGGCGTAACCGGACAGCTGGTGGCATCGCCCGGCAAGGGACAGAAGTGGGAAATCCAGGCCACTGCCGTGGATGTTATCAGCATTGCCCCGGAAAATTATCCGTTACAGAAAAAACGGCATACAGACGAATTTTTGCGCAGTATTGCCCACCTTCGGCCCCGGACCAACAAATACGGTGCGGCTTTCAGGATCAGATCCCGGATGGCCCAGGCCATTCATGCCTTCTATCTGGACAAGGGGTTTTATTATCTTCACTCCCCGTTGATCACAGGCTCCGACTGCGAGGGTGCAGGAGAGATGTTCCGGGTCACAGGCCTTGATCCGGCGGATGTGCAAAAACAGGGTCGAATGGATTTTTCCAGGGATTTTTTCGGTCAAGAAGCCAATCTCACCGTATCCGGCCAGCTCTCAGCCGAAATGTTTGCCCTTTCCCTGGGCGATGTCTATACCTTCAGTCCAACCTTCAGGGCGGAAAATTCCAATACCCGGCGCCATGCTGCAGAATTCTGGATGCTGGAACCGGAAATGGCCTTCTGTGATCTTGACGGTGATATGAACCATGCCGAAGAGCTGGTTAAATACCTGGTTGGGTATGCCATGGATCATTGCAAAGAAGATCTGGACCTGTTCATGCGTTTTGTGGACAAAACCCTGGGACCACGGCTGGAAACCCTGGTCAGCAAACCCTTTGCCCGGCTGTCTTACACTGATGCCGTGAAAATTTTAAAAAAATGCGGCAAAACATTTGAATATCCGGTTGCGTACGGCATTGATCTGCAGTCAGAACACGAGC
>Ga0102928_1001911_pt1 | contig 12630 bp, 9 predicted proteins | sample SalPonR1_B_D1_MG_FD_78504 | JGI IMG/M metagenome (GOLD analysis project Ga0102928, IMG submission 78504) | Salt pond soil microbial communities from South San Francisco under conditions of wetland restoration - Salt Pond MetaG R1_B_D1_MG | ecosystem: Environmental > Aquatic > Marine > Intertidal...
GCCGGCCCCCTGATCACCCACGCCCGGGTCGAAGACCTGGTTGCGAATGGCAACAACACTTTTCTGCCGATGTCGTCCGACGAAGAGGCGATGACCGGCGTGACACAGCTTGTCGAATGGGGCGCCGCTGCAGTCAAGGTCTGGTATCTCGACCCACCGGCCGGCCAGCGGGATGAACTCGACCGACGGCTGATGCGGATCGGCGAAGCGGCGCGTGCAAATGGGCTTCCGCTGATCGTTCACGCCACCGAATTGCGTAACGCGAAGACGGCACTGCGGGCCGGCGCTGCAGCACTGGTACACAGTGTTGAGGATGCGCTCGTGGACCAGGAATTCATCGTTCTGGCACAGGCCAATGATGTGGTCTATATGCCCACGCTACTCGTGGGTTCCAACTGGCGCCGTGCCCGCGCGGCGGTCGGTTTGGGTGTGGTGCCGCCGATCGACGATCCCAACGGTTGCGTGGACGCCAGAACCCGCCAGGTCATCGGCCAGGCTCCCCGGCTTCACGAAGACGCTCCGCGATCCTGGCGCGATGTGGATGCGGTGTTTTCCAGTCTGGAGGAAAGCGGTCAGGACCTGAGCATCATGCAGCGCAACCTCGCGCGCGTCTTCGAGGCCGGAATCACGATCGCGACAGCCACCGACGCGGGCAATCCACTGACGCTCCACGGCCCTTCGATCTACGCGGAAATGGAAAGCATGCAGGCGGCGGGCATCCCGCCGGAGCGCATCATCGTGATGTCAACCCGGAACGGCGCACAGACGATGGGGTTGCTGGATGAAATCGGTACGCTGGAGCCGGGAAAGGTCGCGGACCTGGTGATTCTGCGTGACGACCCGGCCGGTTCGGTCCGGGCCTTCCGCACCGTCACCCATGTCATGCGTGGCGGAGCGCTTCACGAGGTATCCGAACTCGCGAAACCACGATAGTCCATCCCAAAGGCGCGCAGCCTTTTCAGGGGGCCCCGGGGAGCGGCCAGGATATTGCCGTGCGCCCGGCGGCCTCCTGCATCACTGCAGCGCCTATACTTCCAACGGTCGTCCCGGCTTTGCCTGTGCAGCAGTTTCAATGGCTCATAGAGCTCGGGTCACGAATGAACCGGGTAACGGGAGCCTTCCATTTACAACGTCGCGCAACTTCTGAAGGTGGCCAGAGCGGGCCTTTCCGACATGGCGCCCGCCTTGCGCCGCGCCTTCAACGGGAGTCGGGAAGATGATCGGCTGGATCTCGTTTTCGGGCCCAGGCCGCGTGCGGCCATCGCTGCGTTGATCGTTACCGGGATCGTCCTTGGCCGCTGGTTAGAATCGCTCTTTGGCCCCGGCCTGGTGACGAAAAACCTAGACATCTCGGCGATCCTGATCGGCGCGGCCTATGCAATGCTGATTCGGCGTTATCTGTTTTCCAGCGGGCATGCCCGGCGCGCCGACTTCCCTTGGCTGGCCGCGTCCCTGATCCCGGCGGCCGGCGCCCTGGTGCTGGTCGCATTCATCGCAAACACGGCTTCGGGCAATCTCGAGACCATTCCGGGGGCGCCGATCTGGACCGACTTCGGCGCCGTCGCCGACGCGCTGGCCGATTCGCTGGCGGTCGCCGCAGGCCTCACCATAGCCGTGGCGGCCCTATGCTTCAGCGAGAACTGGACTCGCGCGTTCAAGGATCTCGCCACGCAGCTGCTCGTGTTCAAGGTCCTGGTCTTTGTCATGGTCCTGCTGATCGTCGAGATCGGAGTCGTCGGCCCGATCCTTGCCGCATTGCTGAAGATACTCCTGGGCATCCGAGTCCCCGAATGGGTAGGCGAATTCGCCGATCAGCTCACCTACGCGGCATTGATGTCGGTCATCTATTTCGCCGTCATCGGAGCGACCTGGATGGTCTGTCGCAAGACCTTTGCCAAGTTGCTGGAGACTGGCAATGCCGAGATTCTGAATGCCATCAAGGCGATGAGCGAAAACCCGGAAAAGCGCGAGAAGCGCAAGCACAAGCGACGGGAAAAAGCCGACGCTAGTGCGGCAGCCGAAATCGCACGGCCTGAACCGACTACGCCGGTGCAGGAGAAGGATTCCTGATCGAACACAACGACGAAAACCAACCTATCGTGAAATTTCAGGGTGTCTCGCCGCCCGTCATATGCTTGATACCCTGCTTTGGGCCCGCCCTCCGATCAGGGTCTCCCTGAACAGGCGTGCCCCAATTTCAACGGCTGGCCTGATCATTGAAAAGCCAGCGAAGCCCGACTCGGTAGGCCTCAGGTGCAGCGGAGGCATGGTGCTCACCCGCCAGCCACGCAACCTCGAGATCAAGATGGCTCCCTTCGCGATTGATCCATGCATCGATCCATTCACGCGCAGGCTCGCGAAAGCGGGGTGCGTCCAGCGTACCGGCGCCGACGAACACTCGAGCATGCTCGCCTTCAGGCTTCGCCGGGTAGTCGCGGAAGAACGCCAGGTTGCGGTGCAGTGCCGGATTGATCGCGATATGACCCCAGAACAGCCCAGGCCGGGTCAAGGCCGTGTAGAGCACGAACTGGCCGCCCAGCGATTGTCCGACGATCACCCGGCGTTGCGGGTCGGTTCGGTAGCGCTCGTCGATCGACGGCAACAGCTGGTCTTGGAGAAACGACTGGAACACCGGCGCCCCGCCATAGTGATCGACTTCAGCCGATGCAGCCGTGTAATCGGTCGAGCGCATGTTGCCGTTGGCGAAGCCCAGCCCGCCGTATGAAATGCCGACGATGATCGCCTCGGGCGCAATTCCGTCGAGGGTCAGCATGAAATGATATGGCGCCAGCATCGGAAACAGGATGCCGCCGTCGAGCAGGTAGATCACCGGCCAGGATTCATCGGAATCCTCGTACCCCCGCGGCAGGCGAACATAAACATGGAAATCGCGATCCAGCCTTTCCGAGGCGAGCGTGAAAGTATCGGGCTGACCCATCCCAAAAAGACGCTCCAGCCAAACGTCGGCGTGCGCGTTGCCGCAGATCGCGACTGTTGCCAACAGCATCAGCATGATGAGCCGGCGAACACCTGTCGGTCTGAACGTTTCGATCATCGGGAAAACCCTCCGTGTAGACGATCCGCGCGGAAAACCGGATCCGGAACGACCATAACCGCCCGGGGCAATATTTTCGCTCACTCCCGGGAGGACCTCATCACTCGCCGCGGCGACTGTCGGCACCGCCTTCCGAACCCGGCCGGGGCCGGGAGGATTCAAGCCGTCGATCGCGCAGCCCTCGGCTCATCGCCGACGACACCTCAAGCACCACTAGACCTGCAGCGACCAGCACCACCAGGTCGAGCCCCAGCAGGAACCAGTTGCCGGCGCGGTAGAACTGCGCGAGCTGCACAAAAAGGGCGAAAACGGTCACCACCAGAATCAGCACCATCGGCACCAGAGTGAACCATACCGGGCGGCCGGCGCGCAGCACCATCAGGCTTATGACCATGAGCGTCAACGCGGCCAGTAGTTGGTTGGTGGTGCCGAACAGCGGCCAGATCAGCAGACCGCCGGTCCCCTCGAGGCCGCCGGCGCCGAACGCCAGTGCCAGGCAGGTGCCCACCGCCAGGCCGGTAGCAGGGCCATTTCGTCCCAGGACGCCGATGTCGTAGACCTCGCCCCATTCCTGGATGATGTAGCGTTGCAACCGCACCCCGGTATCCATCGTGGTGGCCGCGAACAGAACCGCCATCACGGCAAGCAGCGTGGTGCCGACGGCCACCGGCAGGCCCCAGCCGGCCGCCATGATGTTCGCTCCGCCCTGGACGAACGCGGCCACGCCACCGTCGCCGAAGGCCGCGTACAGCGCATCCCATTCGCCGGCCGTCGCGAAACCGGCCGTCGCGGCGATGATCGCACCAAGCGCCAGCGCGCCCTCGCCGACGGCGCCGAAGTAACCGACGAAACGCGCGTCCGATTCGCGATTCAGCTGCTTGGAACTGGTACCCGACGAAACCAGGCCGTGGAAGCCCGATATCGCGCCGCAGGCGATGGTCACGAACAGCAGCGGCATGATCGACGGTGTGCCCGGCGGCGCGCCGGTGTTGATCATGGGGGCGACGATATCCGGATTGGCGATGATCACGGCAACAAACAGCAGACCCAGTCCGACAAACAGCTGCAGCCCGTTGATGTAGTCGCGCGGCTGCAGCAGCATCCAGACCGGCAACAGCGAGGCAATGCCGGCATAGGCGAACAGGATCACGATCCACTGCGCGTTGTCACCCAACCCGAGCGTCCGTTCCGGCAGCGCGACCGGCACGTACTGCCCGACCCAGATCATGCCGTAAAGCACCACCAGTCCGGCGACCGAAAGTACTGCCAGCCCGATCTTCTTGCGCCTGATCAGCTGGCCGAGCACGAGCGCGACGGCAATCGCGCTCCAGGCCGGGACGACGCTTTCCGGGAAACCGGTGAACAGTCGGGCGATGACGACCGCGAACACCGCGTTGACCATCAGCAGCAGCAGGAAGATCACGATCATGAAGACGCCCTGGGCCCGCCTGCCGACGACCGTGCCGGTCAGTGCGCCCACCGAACGACCCTTGTTCCGGACGCTGGCCCAGAGCGCCCCGAGATCGTGCACGCCGGCGAAGAACACCGTGCCCAGCACCACCCACAGAAAGGCCGGCAGCCAGCCCCAGATGACCGCGATCGCCGGTCCCACGATTGGCGCGGCCCCGGCGATCGACGTGAAGTGATGGCCCCACAGGATGAAGCGGTTGGTGGGCACGTAATCCACGCCGTCCTCGAACTCGTGGGCCGGCGTGGCACGGCTGTCGTCCAGACCGTAGATGCGGTTCGCGATGAACCTCGAATAAAACACGTAGCCCAGGCCGAAGGCGCCCAGCCCGATGAGCAGCAGCGCAATCGCGTTCATGCTCGATCCCCTGCTGCCGCCTTCGTGCTCACGGTGTCGCGCTTATTCATTTTCAGTCAGCCAGGTATCTGGCCAGCCACGCCTGCTGCTCCCAGAGCATGTGCAGCAGCGATTCCCGCGCGCGGTAGCCGTGGCTTTCGTGCGGCAGCATCACCAGCCGGGCCTCGGCCCCGAGACCCTTGAGCGCGTCGAACATTCGCTCGCTCTGCATCGGGAAGGTACCGGAGTTGTTGTCTTCCATGCCGTGGATCATCAACATCGGCTCGTCGATCTTTTCGGCGTGGAAGAAAGGCGAGGCGGCGGCGTAGACCTGCTGCGCCTCCCAGAAATCGCGCTCTTCGCCCTGAAAGCCGAACGGCGTCAGCGAGCGATTGTACGCGCCGCTGCGCGCGATGCCGGCGGCGAATAGATCGGAGTGGGCCAGCAGGTTGGCCACCATGAATGCACCGTACGAATGCCCGCTGATCGCGATCCGTCCCGGGTCGGCGATGCCGCGCTCGACCAGCACGTCCACAGCGGCTTCGGCGCTGGCGACCAGCTGCTCGCGGAAGGTGTCGTTGGGCAGGTCGTCGCCGACACCCACAATGGGCATTTTCGGGTCGTCGAATACTGCGTAGCCCAGCGCCAGGAACGGCAACGGCCCCCAGAAACTGATGCTGTTGAACTCGTACGGCGACTCGCGAACCTGGCCGGCCACCGAGCTGTCCTTGTACTCCAGCGGATAGGCCCACATAAGCACCGGCAGCGGACCGTCGTCCTCTGTGTAGCCCGGCGGCAGGTACAGGGTGCCGCTCAGATCGATGCCGTCGGCGCGCTCGTACTGGATCAGTTCCTTGTCGATGCCTGTCAGCTGCGGATGCGGGTGCGGAAACTCGCTGACCTGGGTCAACGTATCGGCCGAGAGATCGCGGACGAAAAAGTTCGGTTGAGTGTCGCGCGCCTCGCGCAGCGTCAGGATGCGCTGACCCCGGTCGTCGAGTACGTCGGCAACCCGCTCGTACCACGGCGCCTCGGAATGCCACACCCGGGTCTTTTCGCCGGACGAAAAGTCGTATCGGTCCAGGAAGGGAATGTTGCCCTCGGGCGACGCCCCGGCGCCGGCCAGCAGTACCGTATCGTCGTCTATCGTATGAATGATTGAAGTTCCGTACTCGCTTAGCGTCCGGACCGGCGTGCCGGGGTCGTTGTAGGCATCGTTGTAGCTGCGTTCCTGGAACAGCACCGGCTCGGCATCCGGATTCGACGGCGAAATTCTCCAGGTGCGCAGCTTGCGATCTGAAAAACGCCATTCGGTCAGCATCGCCAGTTCGTCGTGAGCCCAGTCGACGCCCGCGTAGCGCCAGCCGGTGCGCGCCAGCGTCTCGGGCTCGGAGCGGAAAGGCGCGGCCCAGCTCTGGACATGGTCGTGGTGCTCGACCTCGGCACTCATGTCGCCGCCGTCCAGCGCCTCGGCCCAGACCAACGTGGCCGCGGCGTCGGCGCGCCACTGGATGCTGCGACGGCCGGTGCGCACCGAATCGAAGCCCTTGGGGATGTCTTCGGCCAGCGGCAGGTCGGCGATCGTCCGGATACGCCGCCCGTCCGCGTCCCGGACTTCCGACAGCATCGGGAAGCGTGAATACGGCACCGCATAGGAAAACGGCCGCTGGACGGTCTCGACCAGCAGGTAGCGGGTATTCGGCGACGGCTCGAAACCGGCGACAAGCGCCGGACCGCCCAGTTCGGTGATTTCTCCGCCCAGGCTCACGCGCGCCAGCTGACCCGTAGCCAGGAACGTGAAGCGCTCGGCATCCAGCGGCGTCTGAAGCAGGTCCTGGTAGGTGCGCACCGGCGCCTTGCTTTCCGGGTCGGTTTCCTGGATCACCGGTGCAATCGCCTCTACCGAGGGTTGCGGCAGCGTGCGACCGTGATTGACCGCGATATTGACCAGCAGGCCGCTCGCGTCGGGCAGCCATTCGTAGGGCGTCGAGGTCAGCACGCTGTTGAGCGGCAGATCAGCGAGCTCGCGCGCCCGGCCCCGGTCGGTGTCGAAGATCCACAGCGTCTTGCGGTCGTCGCGCTCCAGCGTGAACGCCAGGTAGCGCGAGTCCGACGACCAGGAAGGCGATGCGATTCGCGCGTCCGGCAGTCCTTCGACAGCCGTTCGCGTCCCCTGCTCCAGGTCGTGAAGCGCGATCGAATCGTAGCTGCGCGATCGTGAGCGTGAAAAGGTCGAGGGCGTGATCCGCAGACCGGCCAGCTTCAGTTCCCCGCGTGCCACCTCGGCCAGCGGCAGCACCCACTTCCACTCCAGCGTCGCCACGCGACGCCTGTCCGGAGAAACCGCCGAGGCCGGCTGCATCGGCGCGTCGACCAGCGCGGTCAGCGCCGGATCCGGTTCACGATACTCGTCCTGGGCGAAAGCGGCGGTGAGCGACACCGCCAGCAGGACAGCGGCCACAAGCAAGCGATTCATCATGGATAATCCTTTTCATGCGTCTCGAGTCCGTCGAGTATAAACAACCGATCCGCCGACAATCCGGGCGCATCCGCCAAAGTCGCGGGCGCTACGCGAAAAGCCGGTGATGACGCGCCGGCACACTTCGAATCCAGGGCCTGCATGACGACACCCGACACGCTGGAGCTGCTGTACCTCGACGACCGGTTGTGCGCGATTGCCAAGCCGTCGGGCATCATGGTCCATCGGACCGGCATCTCGACCGATCGTATCTTCCTGATCGACCTGCTGCGCGAGCGGCTGGGTCGCCGGATCTGGACCGTGCACCGGCTCGATCGCGCCACGTCGGGCGTGCTGTTGTTCGCGCTGGATGTCGAGATGGCGGCCGATATGGGCCGGCTGTTCGAGGCCGGCGCAATCAGCAAGCGCTATCTCGCCGTCGTCCGCGGCTGGCTGGACGAATCCGGCGAAATCGACAAGCCCTTGCGCGGCGCGCGCAACAAGACCCGCGACGCCCTGACCCGCTACCGCCGGCTGGCGACCGCCGAACTGCCGGTGGCGGTACCGCCGCACGAAACCGCGCGCTACAGCCTGGCGGAGATCGAGCCGAAGACCGGCCGTACGCACCAGATCCGTCGCCATCTAAATCACATTTCGCATCCGATCGTCGGCGACGTCAATCACGGCGACCGGCGCCACAACCGGCTGTTCCGGGCCCGTTTCGGATGTTACCGGCTGCTGCTTCACGCCGTATCGCTTGAATTCGAACATCCCGCGACGGACCGATCCTTGGAAATTCAGGCGATGCCGTCGGACGACTTTGTCGAGGTCGGCAGCGCGCTGGGCTGGTCCGATATCATGGCCAGGGTCTCACCAGGCGATAGCGAACCGGGCTGAACGCATGGAAACCACCCTCCTCACCGTCACCATAGCCGCCGCCATCACCGCGATCATGACCGGCGTCGGCGCACTGCCCTTCCTGTTCATGCGCAGCATCAGCGACCGCGCCGTGGGCTGGTCCAACGCCGCGGCCGCCGGCCTGATGCTGGCTGCCAGCCACAGCCTGGTATCGGAAGGCGTGTCGCTGGCGGCAGGACTGACGCTTGCAGGCGTTCTGATCGGGCTGGCAGCGATCCTGGCGTCGGACCGTTTGCTGGACAAGGCAGGCGGTTTCGAAATCGCCGATCTTCAGGGGGCGAGCGCCGTTCGCGCACTGCTCATTCTCGGCATCATGACCGCGCATTCATTTGCCGAGGGCATCGGCGTGGGCGTATCGTTTGCCGGCGACGAGGGTCTCGGCGTCTTCATCACCAGCGCGATTGCCTTTCACAACATTCCCGAGGGCCTGGCCATCGCGCTGGTGCTGATCCCGCGCGGCACGCCGGTCTGGAAGGCCGCGCTCTGGGCCGTCTTCACCAGCCTGCCGCAACCGCTGATGGCGGCTCCGGCGTTCGCCTTCGTTGAATGGTTCAGGCCGCTGCTGCCGGTCGGCCTGGGCCTGGCCGCCGGCGCAATGATCTGGATGGTGTTCTCCGAGCTCACGCCCGACGCGCTGAAAAAGAGCTCATCGAACTCGGTCGGCGCGGTCATCGTGCTGGCCTTTGCAGCCATGATGGCCTTCCAGCTGTTCGTGCTGGCTTGAATGGCGCCCGGCTACTCGATCCGGAGTTCACCGACCCTCGTGATACGGTAATGCATAGTCAAAAAACGAAGGAAATCCGTTCGTGTCCAATACCAATGAAGACAATGATGAAAAAGTCCTTCTGATCACCGGCGCCTCGACCGGCATCGGTGCCGCTACCGCGCGGGCCGCGGCGAAAAAAGGCTACAGACTGGCCCTTTGCGCACGGTCGGCAGACAAGCTGGAGGCGCTGGTCCGGGAGATCGGCGACGACCGGGCGTTCGCGCAGCGCTGCGACGTGACCGACTTCGACGATCAGCAGCGCATGGTCGCGGAAGTGCTGGATCATTTCGGTCGCATCGATGCGGTATTCGCCAACGCCGGTACCGGCGGCGAGCCGGGCGGGTTCTCCGGGGCGCCGGTCGCGAGCTGGAAGAAGATGGTCGACGTCAACATCCTCGGGGTGGCATTTACCCTGCGCGCGACCCTGAAAGAAGTGAAGAAACGCCGCGGCCACGTGGTACTGACCGGGTCGGTGGCCGGGAGACGCACGTTGGCCGGTTCAATGTACTCGGCCACCAAGTGGGCAGTCTCGGCCATCGGCTACGGCCTGCGCGAGGAAATCAAGGGATCGGGGGTTCGGGTCACGCTGCTCGAGCCGGGCATGGTCGACACGCCATTCTTCGACGAGCCCAAGCCCGACGCCCTCAGCTCCGATGACATCGCGCGTGCCGTGGTCTACGCGCTGACCCAGCCGGCGCACGTCGACGTGCACGAACTGATGGTGCTGCCGACGCCGCCCGAGGACGATGCGAATAACGGTCGGGACTGATCGGCCATGCCGGTGGAAGCCTACGTAACGCTGACAGTCATCATCGCTGCGGTGATCCTGTTTGCCACCGAGAAATATCCGCCCGATCTGATCGCCGTTTCGGCCATGGTGCTGCTGGCGCTGACCGGCGTGCTGACGCCGGGCGAAGCGCTGGCGGGATTTTCGAATACCGCCACTGTGACCGTGGCCGCGATGTTTGCGCTAAGCGCGGCTGTCTTGAAGACTGGCGTGATCGAGGCGATCGCGCCGATTGTCAGCCGGCACCTCAAGAATCACTACACCCGCACCACCGGCACGATGATGGCGTCGGTCGGCGCCGTTTCCGCGTTCGTCAACAACACACCGGTGGTCGCCACGTTCATCCCGATCGTTTCGACGGCCGCACGCGAGGCCAAGATCGCACCTTCCAAGGTGCTGATGCCGCTGTCGTTCGGCGCCATCTTCGGCGGCACATGCACGCTGATCGGCACCTCGACCAACCTGCTGGTAAGCGGGATCGCCGAGCAGAATGGGGTCGAGTCGTTCTCGATCTTCACGCTGACCCCTTTCGGTCTCGTGATTTTTGCCGCTGGCACGACCTACATGCTGTTGCTGGGCAACCGCATCGTGCCGAACCGCTCGATCGGCGAGGATGCGGAAGAGGATTTCAAGGCCGAGGATTTCATTACCGAAATTCATATCCCGGAACATTCGACGGCGGCCGGCAAGAGCATCGATGAGGCTTTTGCCAGTGTGCTCAATGACGACGAAGAAGAAATCGAAATCGTTCAGCTGCTGCGGGACGACGATGTGGTTGAAAACCCCGATGGGAATTTCGAGCTGCACAAGGAGGACCGGCTGGCGGTCCGCGGCGACATCAAGCGCATCCGCAAGATGCTCGACGCCGAAGATTTCCGGATATCGAAACGCCTCGAGACCCAGCAGTTCAAGGATACCGAGAACGTCTTGCTGGAAGTCATGGTGGCGAGGAATTCGGACCTTGAGGATCGCACGCTTCGCGACCACAAGTTCATGCAACGCTACAACGCAAACGTGCTTGCGATTCGTCGAAGCGGCAAGCTGAGCCGGAAAAAAATCTGGGAGATTCGGCTCAAGGCCGGCGACGTCCTGCTGCTGCACACTTCACGCCGCGCCCAGCAGCGGATTCGGGAGCTGGAATCCAAGCGCATCGCACCCTTCTTCACGCTCAGCCAGCACGTTCTGCAGCCCTTCAGGAAACAGCGATTCTGGGGTGTCCTCGGTGTAATCGCCGCGGTCGTGACCGCCGCATCGCTGCAGCTGGTGCCCATCAGCATTGCCGCGATCACCGGCATCTGCGTGCTTGCGCTAGGCGGCGTGCTGCGACCCAGGGAAATCTACAAGTCCATCGACTGGAGCGTGATCTTCCTGCTGGCCGCGGCGCTCAGCTTCGGCGCGGCCATGAACAACAGCGGGCTCACCGACTCACTCTCCGCGGTTCTGTTCGACTCGGTCGGTCGCGAATACGGCCCCGTCGCAATCGTTGCCGCCCTCTACCTGATCACATGGATGCTGACCGAGGTCATGTCGAACAATGCCTCGGCGGCCCTGCTGGCGCCGATCAGCATCTCGATCGCGGCCACGATGGGCCTGGACCCGCTGCCGTTCCTGGTGACGATAGCGTTCGCCGGCTCGGCCAGTTTCTCGACGCCGGTCGGGTACCAGACGAACACCATGGTCTACAGCGCCGGCAACTATCGCTTTACCGATTTCACGCGGGTGGGCCTGCCGCTCAACTTGATCCTGTGGGGGCTGGCAATCCTGTGCATCCCGGTGTTCTACCCGTTCTGAAGTTCGCTCAATCGGCAAACAGCTCGTTCAGGTAAGCCGCGGTGCGAACCCCCGCTTTCTGCAACCGACTGTATAGCGTGTCTGTCCAGTTGTAACCGTACGACCATCGAATCTCGCTGTCTTCGGGGTAGATGCGGTCGCGAATCTCGGCGCTCTCGGCGATCCAGACCAGCGGATCGGGCGTATTCCAGGCGCGGAATTGCTCGGGGCCGATCTTCGCCTTCAGCCAGGCCGTCAGCTCGGTGTAGCTCAATTGCTTGCTGTCGATGAGTTGGGAATCCCATAGCCGGTGCAGGTTGGACGGCTCGCCGAAATAATTTATCTTGAAATCGTTGCCGCCGCGATCGGTGCCGTTGCCCACGTGCAGCGGCTGGTGCAGGTCGCCGATGATGTGAACGATGAAGCGCAGCGCCAGCTGTCGGTCCTCGTGCGACGTCTCGGCGTCGCGCAGCATGTAGGTGAATTTCTGCAGCGCGCTTGCCGCATCACCCTGCTCCGGAGCACCGACATCCTCGTAGGTCGTGCCCGCCGGCACGGTGACGTAATGCCAAGGGCTTGCGGTTTCCTGCCAGAATTGGCTCGGATCCGCGCGCATGAAGTCGGCCCAGGTCGAGGCCTCGGCCAGCGTTTCCGGACCCAGGATTTCCTCGACCGCGATCTTTGCTTCCGGCGTCAGGTATCCCTCGGCAATCTGCGCCGCCACCCGATGCCCCGTGGCACCCCAGCCAAGCGCCTGCCCGCTCAGCGCAAGGCCGATGATCAAAACCGCAATGCTCCTCATTCCATTCAATCCCGTGACTTGGAAGATCGGCGAATGATAGATCATTCAGCCTCGTCCCGGATCACGACCGGCAGCACCAGCCGGCTGGGGTAGTCCTCGGAATGATGCAGGCGTATCGTGGCCGTTCGTGCGTCCTCGGCGGTCTGTTCGTGCACCGGCTTTTCCGAGTTGTAGTGGCGCTGCTGCTGCAATCCATTCGCCGGGCGGATGAACAGGCGCAGACGGCTGTCTTTTTCCACCAAACGCGAAAACCAGTAGAAGCGCTCGAAC
>Ga0102928_1001914_pt1 | contig 12614 bp, 7 predicted proteins | sample SalPonR1_B_D1_MG_FD_78504 | JGI IMG/M metagenome (GOLD analysis project Ga0102928, IMG submission 78504) | Salt pond soil microbial communities from South San Francisco under conditions of wetland restoration - Salt Pond MetaG R1_B_D1_MG | ecosystem: Environmental > Aquatic > Marine > Intertidal...
ACGACCGCCTCGGCGTTCATGAACATGACCTTCTTGCGCTCGTGCATCGTCTCGGTGACGACGAAGGTCGTGAGATCCCGTTTGCCCACCTCCAGCGCCATCAGGTGCCCCGGGATCACGCCGAAGGTCTCGCCGCCCGCCGCCTGGGCGGCGCGCGCGACAGCGCCCATGAGACCCACGTCCCCGGCCCCGTACACCAGCCGGTGCCCATCGCGGGCCAGTTCCGTGCCCAAAGCCGTCGCCACGTCCATGTATTCGGGGGCCGCGCCGGGCCGCGAGCCGCAATAGACACATATCGATGAGCGTGGCATGGCATCCCTTGCGCTTGGTCGCGTTTTCCGTCCTGATAGTGGGGTCTGCGCGCGGTCTCAACCCAAACCGGGGGACGGTATGAGGGTGGCCGCGCAGCACCCCGGTTCGGGGGCATGAACCCGGGAGGTCATCCATGGCATCTGACACGGCGTCTGACGTGAACATGAAGGCGATCGTCGCGGTCCTTGTCGGTCTGGGCGTGGCGGGTGCGATCGCGTTCGTGGCCACGCGCGACAGTGGTGTGCCACGGGACGAGGCTGCCGTGTCGGAGGACGCCGTGTCGGAGGACGCGGGCGAACAGGTCACGGCAGTGCCCGAGGCTGTCGAACCCGGCGGGTCCGACGATACCGCGCCCGAGACTGTGGCGCTCCCCGATCCGCCCCGCTTCGATCAGATCCGCGTCGCGCCCGATGGCTCGACCGTCATCGCCGGGCAGGCCCCCTCCGGGGCCGAGGTCTCGCTCCGCCTCGACGGCGAGGAGGTCGGTACCGCCCAGAGCAGCGGGGCGGGGGACTTCGCCGCCATCCTGACGATCTCGCCCTCGGATCAGCCCCGGATCATGAGCCTGACAGCCATAGTGCCGGACGGCACCGAGGTGACCGGAGAGGACACCGCGATCATCGCGCCTTTCGGGCGTGCCGCAACGGATGAGCCCGACGCGCCCGCCCCGGCGGAGATCGCCGAGGACACGACGCCGGAGACCGTGCCGGACACGACCGAGATGACCGCCGCCGAGTCGACGGAAACGGGCCCGTTGGTGCCTTCAGGCGATGCCACGGGCAGGGCGGATAGCGCCGACAGCACGGACGCCCCCACGGCCGGCGAGACCGTGGCCGAGGTTGCGCCCGACACCACCGCGCCCGACACCACGGTGCCCGACATCACGGTGCCCGACACTGCAAGGACGGACATCGCAGGGACGGAGGCCGCCGCGACTGGCGGCCCCGCCGAGGCGGAGGCGGAGGCGGAGGCGACCGACCGGACCGAGGCCGCCGTCGCTCCTGCGCCCGTTCCGGAAGAGACCGCGTCAAGTGAGGCCCCCGCCGCGCCGGAGCCCGCGTCACCCCAGGCCCCCGAGGTCGCTGCGGCACCGCCGGAGGCACCGGAACCCGTGGCTACCCCGCCAGAGGCCCCGGACATCGCAGAGGCCGCGGAGGTCGTGGAAGCGACGCCCGAGGTCTCCGAACCCCCCGAGGCGCCTTCCATCGTCATCGCCAGCCCCGAGGGTGTGCGTGTCGTGCAGGACGCCCGGGCACCGCCCGAGGCGCTCACAGAGGTGCAGATCGACGCGATCACCTACACGACCGAGGGCGACGTGGCGCTATCGGGGCGCGGGCCGGCTGACACTCAGGTGCAGATCCTGCTGAACAACCGCCCCGTCGAACTGGGCGAGATCGGGCCCGCCGGTCAGTGGTCGCTGGAGCTTCCGGATGTCGATCCGGGGACCTACACGCTGACCGTGGCGCAGCTTTCGCCCGGCGGCGAGATCGAGTCGCGCGTCGATACGCCGTTCCTGCGCGAGGACCCGGCGCGGATTGTCGCGGCCTCGCCCATGCGGGTCGGCGAAGGCGTATCCATCATAACGGTGCAGCCGGGCTTCACGCTCTGGGGCATCGCCGAGGCCAATTTCGGCCAGGGCATCTCCTATGTGCAGATCTTCGATGAAAACCGGGACAGCATCCGTGACCCGGACTGGATCTTCCCCGGGCAGATCTTCCGCCTGCCGGACCTGCCGCGCGGAGCAGCCGTCGAATAAGACGCCGGGGCCCGTGGTCGCACTGGTCAAGCCCGCTCGCGGGGCATAGGTAAGGCACGGGCCAGCCAGAAAGCTTCCATGCCAGCCGATACGACCAATACCCCGACCGCGAGCGGTCTGCCAAAGAGGTCCCGGACCGACGCGGCGGATGCGCCGCAGGACACCGGCGCGGAACGCGCCACCGGACCCAGCATCGAGGAGGCCGAACGCCGCTCGGGTTGGCGGACGATCCGCAAGGTCGTGCCCTATCTCTGGCCGGAGGGCGAGACCTGGGTCAAACGCCGGGTGGTGCTGGCGCTGGCCATGCTGGTCATCGCCAAGCTCGTCGCCGTCGCCACGCCTTTTCTCTACAAGGCCGCCGTCGATGGCCTCGCCGGCGAAAGCGCGGGTTCCCCGGCCTGGCTTCTGGCCGTGGGTGCGGTAGGCATCACGGTGGCCTATGGCATCGCGCGGCTGGCCAATGTCGGCTTCCAGCAGTTGCGCGACGCCGTTTTCGCCCGGGTGGCGCAGGGGGCGCTGCGCCAGCTGGCGCTGGAGACGTTCCAGCACATCCACGCGCTTTCCATGCGCTATCACATCACCCGGCGCACGGGGGGCTTGAGCCGGATCATCGAGCGTGGCGTGAAGGGCGTCGAGTTCCTTTTGCGGTTCCTCTTGTTCTCGGTGGGGCCGCTGGTGCTGGAGCTGGCGCTGACGGGCATCATCCTCGCGGTGGTCTTCGACATCTCGTACCTCGTCGTGCTGACGGTCACGATCGCGCTTTACATCTGGTTCACCTTCAAGGTGACGGAGTGGCGGGTGAAGATCCGCCGCCAGATGAACGAGCAGGACACGGATGCCAACCAGAAGGCCATCGACAGCCTGCTGAACTACGAAACGGTCAAGTATTTCGGCGCCGAACGCCGCGAGGCAGAACGCTATGACGCCGCGATGGAGGGCTACGAACACGCGGCGATCAAGACCTCGCTGTCGCTTGCCTTTCTGAACTTCGGGCAATCCTTCATCATCACGACGGGCCTTGTGGTCGTCATGGTGATGGCGGCACTCGGCGTGCAGTCGGGCGAGCTGACCGTGGGCGATTTCGTCATGGTCAATGCCTACATGATCCAGATCACCCTGCCGCTCAATTTCCTCGGCACCGTCTACCGCGAGATCCGACAGTCGCTGGTGGACATGGGCGAGATGTTCGACCTTCTGGAACAGCCCCGAGAGGTTGCCGACAAGCCCGGTGCGCCGGATCTGGAGGTCACGGGTGGCGAGGTCGTCTTTGACGAGGTGCGCTTCGCCTACGATGCATCGCGGCCGATCCTGAAGGGCATTTCCTTCCGCGTGGCACCTGGCGAGACGCTGGCGCTGGTGGGGCCGTCGGGCTCGGGCAAGTCCACCATCGGGCGGCTTCTGTTCCGGTTCTACGACGTGGTGGGCGGCGCGATCCGCATCGACGGACAGGATCTGCGCGATATCACGCAGGAAAGCCTGCATGCCCAGATCGGCGTCGTGCCGCAGGACACGGTGCTGTTCAACGACACGATCCGCTACAATATCGCCTATGGCCGTCCCGAGGCGAACGCGGCGGAGATCGAGGGCGCCGCGAAAGCCGCCAATATCCATGATTTCATCCTGTCGCTGCCCGAGGGCTATGACACGCAGGTCGGCGAACGGGGTCTGAAGCTGTCGGGCGGCGAGAAGCAGCGCGTCGGCATAGCGCGCACGCTGCTGAAGGACCCGCCGATCCTGTTGCTCGACGAGGCGACGAGCGCGCTCGACACCGAGACCGAGCGGTCGATCCAGTCGGAGCTGAAGATGATGGGGCAGGGCCGGTCGGTGATCACCATCGCGCACCGTCTGTCCACCATCGTCGATGCCGACCGGATCATGGTGCTGGAGGCCGGCGAGGTGGTGGAGCAGGGCACCCACGAAGAGCTGCTCCGCAAGGGCGGACGCTATGCCGATCTGTGGTCCAAGCAGATGTCGGGCGAGGATATTCCCTAAGACAGCGCGCGATCGACCGGGGATGCCAAGCGCGGCTTGCGTCGGAGCGAGGGGCCAGCCCCTCGCGCTCCCCGGAGGTTTTTTGCCAGGATGAAGGGGCTCCGGCGCGCGTCAGCGGCGCGGTTGGCGTTAGCGGCCCGGCGAGGCGGTCCGGCGAGCACGAAGGGTTGGATGCATCCGTGCTCCCGCTCGGCGCTCTTATTCGGCGGCGCGCAGGGGCGGCTTCGGGCTGCCCGCATCGGCGCTGTCGGCGTCATCGGTTGCGATCGTTTCATGCGGCCCGGGCGGCCGGGAAGGGGTCTCGGCGATCGTTTCTTCGATATGACCCTCCGGCATCACGACCGGCTGCGGCTCCTCGTCCCAGAAGATCACCGGATCGCGGGTCTGGCGCGCCGCACGTGCAAGCGCCCAGTCCTGCGCCGTCCGGCTGGCACGGTTCGCGCCGAGCCGCGAGAGGCCGCGGGCGATCCAGCCCAGGATCGTGCCCCACCAGACGCGCAGAGCCAGAAGCGAGGGCGTGACGACCAGCGTCAACACCGTGGCGATGCCGAGGCCGAAGACCACAGCGGTGGCAAGCTGCTTCCACCACAGCGCCGTGGGGCTGTCGACCGTATAGCCGCCATTGCCGAAATCGAGCGACACGCCGAACATCATCGGCGCGAGCCCGGCCATGGTGGTGATCGTGGTCAGCAGGACCGGACGGATGCGCGCCTCCGCGGTGCGGATGATCGCCTCGATCCGCGGCATGTAGCGGCTGTATTCCTGGTAAGTGTCGATCAGGACGATGTTGTTGTTCACCACGATCCCGGCGAGCGCGACGATCCCCGTTCCGGTCATGATGATCGAGAAGGTCTGATCCATCACCACCATGCCGATCAGGACACCGGTGGTGGACAGGACCACCGCCAGCAGCACCAGCACGGCGTTGTAGACGGAGTTGAACTGCGCCAGCAGGATGATGAACATCAGGCCGAGCGCCGCGGCGAAGGCCTGGCTGAGGAAAGCCTGGCTCTCGGCCTGGTCTTCCTGGTCGCCGGCCCATTCCCAATCGATGCCGTCGGGGAAGGGGGCCTCGGTCTCCAGCCATTGGGTCAGCGCCTCGATCCGTTCGTTCGCGGTGACGGGGATGGTGGTGGCGCCGCCCGCCTCCAGCGCGTCGCGCAGATCCGAGGCGTCCGCCGCGCCGGTCAGGGTGTAGACCTGCCAGCTGGTGTCGCCGATGGTGAAATCCGCCTCGCCGACGACCGTCTCGTCGGCGGTGTCGCGCAGGTAGCCAAGTGTGGCGCCGGTCCCGTCCTCGACGCGGAACAGGCTCGAGACCACGTCGGCCTTCACCTGGAACACACGGCTCTGGTCCACCCGGTTGATCTCGGCCAGTTGCGGGGCAGGGGTGTAGCTGACGAAATTCGACAGCGGCACGAGGCCTTCTCGGGTCCGGGTGCGCAGCGTGTCGAGCGTCGAGAGAACCCGCGCCTCCTCGGGAAAGCGGACGCGGATATCGATCTCGTCGTCTGAACTCGGCACGCGCATGGTGTCGAGCAGGATGCCCCGCGTCACCAGCTGGACCATGGCGCCCACCGTGGCCACGTCTGCGCCGTAGCGGCCGGCGGCCTCCACGTCGACATCGATCTGCCAGTCGATGCCGGGCAGCGGCAGCGTGTCCTCCACCAGCGCGAGGCCGGGCATCTGGTCGAAATGCGCACGTGCTGTCGCTGTCGCGGCCTGCAGATCCTCCCAGTTGTCGCCGGACAGGCGCAGGTTCACGGGCTTGCTTTCGCCGGGGCCTTGCGCGGCGGCGAGGATCTCGGTCTCGATGCCGGGCAGCACGGACAGGCGCGCCTGCATCTCTTCGAGGATCGCGTTGCCGGCGGGGCGGGCACCCCATGGTTCGAGATCGACCTGGATCTGGCCGATCGTGTCGCCGGGCGCGCTGACGCCGCCGGTGTTGTTGTTGAGCCCGCCATCGCCGGCGAAGGCGAAGATGTCGCGCACGCCGTCCTGGGTGATCACGATCCGCTCGGCCATGGCCACGAGCGCGTCCTTTTCCTCGAGGGAGAGGTTGCCGCGCGCGCGGACATAGACGATGGCCTGTTCCGGCTCGGTCTCGACGAAGAACTCCACGCCGTTGTTGTTCTCGCCGAAATAGACGAAGACGGCGACTACGAAGCCCGCGACGGCGGCGATCACCACCAAGGGCATCACCGGGTTGGATACCAGCAGGTGGATGAACCAGCCGAAGGGTTTGCGGCGGTAGCCGACCTGCACCGTACGTTCGGCCCGGGCGCGTTTCAGCGTGCCCATGACCACAGACATCAGCGCCGCCGACACGACGAACAAGAGCGCGCCGGGCAGCATTGCGACCAGTGGCGCCGTGCCGGACGCGGGCTCGGGGAAGAGCACGCCGGGATTGATCGTCTGCATCGCGGCCAGGAACATCAGGCCGGCCACGCCCACGGCCAACACAAGCCTGACCAAATACCACGGCACCAGTGCCATCAGCACGGCCGAGCCGCGTTCGACACTGCGCGTGAACCGCGCCGCGACACCGCCAAGCACCGGCAGGTAGATCAGCGCCACGATCAGCGACGCCGACAGGACGAAGATAAGCGTGACGGGCAGCATGCCCATGAACTCGCCCGCCACGCCGGGCCAGAACAGCATCGGCAGGAAGGCACAGAGGGTCGTGGCGGTGGAGGACACGATGGGCCAGAACATGCGTTTGGCCGCGTCGGTATAGGCCTGCATCGGCCGCGCGCCCTGGCTCAGGCGCTTGTCGGCGTATTCGACCACGACGATGGCCCCGTCCACCAGCATCCCCACGGCGAGGATCAGGCCGAACATCACGATGTTCGAGATCGGCACGCCCATGACGCCCAGCAGGATGAAGCACAACAGGAAGGAGGTCGGGATCGCGAAGCCCACCAGCATCGCCGAGCGGGTACCGAGCGTGGCCAGCACCACGATCATCACAAGCGCGATGGCCGTCAGGACCGAGCCCTCGAGCTGGCGCACCATGCCGTCGACCTGCACCGACTGGTCGAGTGTGGTGGCGACCTGCACGGCGTCGCGCAGTTCGGCGGGCCAGCTCGCGCGCACCTCGTCCACGGTCTGGCGCACCAGGTCGGCGGTGTCCATGACGTTGAAACCCTGCCGCTTGACCACCTGCAGCGCGACGGTCGTCTCTCCGTTGAACCGCGCGGTGCCGGTGCGGTCCTCGTAGGTCAGCCGGATATCGGCCAGTTCGCCCAGCGTCACCACCCGGTCGCCATTGGTGGTGATGGGCAGGTTGTAGACGTCCTCGGCGGTGTCGAAGCTTGACGGTATCTTGACCGAGATCGCGCCCGAGGCGGTTTCCACGTCGCCCGCCGCGATCAGCTGGTTGTTGTTGACGACGGCGCTGATCAGGTCCTGCGCGGTGACGTCGTAGGCCTCGAGCGCCAGCGGGTCGAGGATGACCTCGAGCATCTCGTCGCGGGTGCCGGCGAGACCGGCCTCGAGCACAGGCGAGAGCGCCTCGAGCGCGGTCTGCATCTCGTTGGCGAGCCGGATCAGCGTGCGTTCGGGCGCGTCGCCGGACAACGCCACGACGATGATCGGAAACTCGGAAAAGTTGATCTCGGAGATCTGCCAGCTTTGCGCGCCTTCGGGAAACTCTGCCTCGGCCCGGCCCATGGCATCGCGCACATCCGCGATGACGGCGGATTTGTCCCAGCCGAACTCGAACTCGAGGAACAGACCCGCGAAGCCCTCGGAGGCGGTAGAGGTGATCGTGGTCAGCCCATCGAGATCCTGAAACTCCGATTCCATGGGCCGGATCAGCAGGCGTTCGCTGTCCTCGGCGGAAATGCCGGGGAAGGGAACGGACACGAAAAGGCCGGGGATATCGATATCCGGCTCGCCCTCCTTGGGCAGGCCGACATAGGCCGCGGCACCGATCGTGATCGACAGGATCACGAAGGCGACGACCATGCGCGCCCGGCTGGCGGCCCAGTCGATGACGCCGGTCATTGCGTCAGTTCCTCGTAAGTGACGCGCACTTGGACGCCATCGGTGACGAATTCCTGCCCGACGGTAATGACATCCGCCACCTCGGGCAGGCCCGAAAGCCAGACGCCGCGTACGGTGTCGCGCAGCATGCGCACCGGCACGAAGCGGACGATGCCCTCCTCGACGATGCGCACGCCCAGCTGGCCGTCATCGTTCAGCGTCATGGCCGAGGTGGGCAGCAGATGCGCCGGCGTGCCCTCGGTCTGGATCAGGATATCGGCGGTCTGCCCGTCGCGAATCGTGGTGTCGGGATTGGGCACGGTGATCTCTACGCGGAAGGTGCGGGTCCGTTCATCGGCCGAGCGGCTGAGGAATGTGACCTCCCCCGTCACCTCGCGCCCCGAGGCCAGCCGCGCCCCGGCATTGGCGCCGAGCGTCACGCGGTCGACCTGCGCCTCGGGCACGAAGCCCACCAGCTTGATCGGGTCGAGCTGGATGATCGTCGCGCAAAGCGCGCCGGGCTGCATCAACGAGCCGATCTCGGCGGTGTCCGATTCGAGATAGCCGGAGAAGGGCGCGGTGATCGTCAGCCGCTCGATATCCTGCTGGGCGCGCATCACCGCGGCCTCGGCCGACTGGATGCCGGAGCGGGCCTGCGACACGCCGGCCTGCGCCGACTGGATCGTGGCGAGCGCGCTTTCGCGGGCGGCCTCGGCACTGGCGGCGCGGGTTTCGGACCCGAAACCCGATGCGCTGAGCCGCGAGGCGGCGTTGGCGTCGATCTCGGCGGCGCTGAGCTGTGCGCGCGCGCCGGCCAGCTGCGCTTCTGCCTCGGGCAGGCGCGCCTGCGCGGTGGCCAGCGCCGCCTCGGCCTCGGCCAGTGCGGTCATGCGGGTCCCCGGCGCGATCTCGCACAGCATGGTGCCCTCCTCGACGAAGGCGCCGGCGCGGCGTGGATCGGAGGTGATCCGCCCGGAGATTTCGGCGGCCACGTCCACCTGGCGCAGCGCCTCGGTCCGGCCGCGCAACAAAACCGCATTCTCGGCCACCTGCGCCTCGGACCGTCGGGCGGTCACGTGAACGCGGCCGGTCTCGTCTCCCGTTTCAACCGCGGCCAGGGGCGTCTGGGTCGCGGTCTGGTCCTCTTGCGCCGTCTGCTCGGGACCGAAGCCCGAGGCGAACTCCACCAGCGTCTCGCGCTGGAGGATGACGAAGTAGAGCGTCACGCAGACAAGGGCTGCGATGATGAGCGGGAAGGGTTTCATGCCTGTCTTTCTACTATTCCGGGACGCGGTATCCGGCACGTGCCGTCATCCCGTGGGGTGCTGGTTGCTCTGTTCACGTTTACGCTGAACGGACCGGTTCAGATTAGAATCTTCTCCGCGCGGGCACAAGAATGAACCGATCGGTTCAGTTTGGTTTTTCGCCCAACGCTGCCAACTGCGTGCGGAGTCCTTGCGGCCACCGTCACCGACGGGCTATGAGCGCCATGGGACGCAGGTAGGGCGATCGGTCAGCTATGGCAAACACCGACAGTTTCATCGACGAGGTCAACGAAGAGGTCCGGCGTGACCGTCTGTTCGCGGTTTTCCGCAAATGGGCGTGGCTGGCCATTCTCGTCGTGGTCGTCGTTGTGGGCGGGGCTGCCTGGTTCGAATACCAGCGCACGCAGCGAACCGCCGCCGCGCAGGCCTTCGGCGATTCCCTGATCGCGGCGCTGGAGCAGGCGGAGCCCGAAGCGCGGGTGACCGCGCTGGAGGCGATCACGCCGCCGACCTCGGAGGGCGCTGTTCTGCTGGCGCTGCTGGCCGCCGGAGAGGTCGCGGAGGCCGAGGACCGGGAGGCCGCGGCCGCCCGGCTGCGGGACACTGCCGAGGCGTCTGACCTTGCTCCGCGTTACCGCGATCTTGCGCTTCTCAAGGCGCACCTGCTGGACCCTGACGCGGACCAGGCCCGCCTGGTGCTGGACGTGCTGGCCGAACCGGGCGCGCCTTACTCGGCGCTGGCCGAGGAGCAACTGGCGCTTCTGGACATCGCGGAGGGCGATCTGGAGGCCGGGATCGAGCGTCTGCGCCGGCTGGAAGTGGCCGCCAGCGCAACCCCGGCCTTGCAGCAGCGCGCGGGGCAGTTGATCGTCGCGCTGGAAAGTGGCGCGACCCTGGTCGACACGAGACCCGATGCGGTAGATAATCCACAGGATGATCCACAAGGGCCGGGCGCGTCCGAGTCGGGTGCCGGTGCGCTCGATCTGATGCCGCCGCTGTCCGATGCCGCGGACGAAGACAATGCGGACGTGGAAAACACCGAGACGACTGCGGACGAAGACGCCGCCGCGGGGAGCGAGGACGACGCAGCCGACACGACGGAGCCTGCGGGAGATCCCGCGGCACAGGAATGACCCCACCGGGACGATCGGTGGACGGCAAAGGGAAGGGGCGCACGATGCTTGGCGGCGAACCGATGGGGCGAAACCGGTCGATGGGACTGTCACGGCGAACCGGCGCGATCGCGCTCGGGCTTGTCGTGGCGCTTGCGGGCTGCGGCAACCGCGAAACCCTGCTGGAGGGCGAACGCTTCGGCACCCGCGTGCCGCTGGCGGCCACGCTGACCGGCGGCGCGGCGACTGAGGCCGGTGAGCAGGCGGACGTGGCGCGCGCCATCAACCTGCCCGCCGCCAATACGTTTTCAAACTGGGCGCAGCGCGGTTACGACGCGCAGAACAACACGCCGCACGCGGCCCTGTCCGCGAATCTGACGCAGGTATGGTCGACCAACATCGGATCGGGCAACAGCCGGAGGAACCGGCTGACGGCCGATCCGGTGGCGGGCAATGGCGCGGTCTTCACGATGGATGCCACGGCTGGCGTGCGGGCGCACTCGGTCTCCGGCGGCGGCCTGATCTGGTCGGCGGACCTCACGGCGGGCTTCGACCGGGGCGGAAACATCTCCGGCGGCGGTCTCGCGCTGAGCGGAGATACGCTATATGTGACAACGGGATACGGAGAGCTTGTGGCGCTTGATGCCTCAAGCGGCGCGGTGCGCTGGCGACAGCGGCTGGACGCCGGGATCGGCGCGCCCACGGTTTCGGGCAATACCGTCTACGTGGTCAGCCGCGACAACAGCGCATGGGCGGTCTCGACCGACGTCGGTCGCATCCGCTGGGAACTGCCCTCGGCACCGGCGCAAGCGCTGCTCGTGGGTGGCGCGGCGCCGGCGGTCTCGGCCGGCACGGTCGTGTTTCCCTTCGGCACGGGGGAACTGGTGGCCGCGCGCACCGACACCGGGGTCCGCAGCTGGGCCACGGCCGTGGCCGGCGGCAGGCTGGGCGTCGCCTATTCCAACATCAACGACATCACGGGCGATCCGGTCATCTCGGGCGGCACGGTCTATGCCGGCAACCAGTCAGGCCGCGTCGTGGCGTTGAGCGCGTCCAGCGGTGAGCGTCTCTGGACCGCGACGGATGGCAGCTATTCGCCCGTCCTCGTGGCAGGCGGCAGCCTGTTCTTCGTCTCCGACCGCAACGAGCTGATCCGGCTCGACGCCTCCGACGGGGAGCGGATCTGGGGCACCGAACTGCCGCTTTACGTGCGTGAACGCGAACGCCGCCGCCGCGCGGTCTTCACCCATTTCGGACCGATCCTTGCCGGCGGGCGGCTGATCGTGGCTTCGGGCGACCGGCAGATCCGCATGTTCGACCCGGTGAGCGGCGCGCTGGTGCAGTCCGTGGCACTTAGGGGCGGGGCCGCGTCGCGTCCGATCGTGGTCAACAACACGCTGATGGTGGTCACGGGCGACGGGCGGCTGACGGCCTATCGCTGATCAGTTGAACCACGAAATCCGCGTGTCGCGCTCGACGCCCATCAGCCCCGCGATCCCATAGACGGCCAACCGTCCGGCATTGAACCAGATCGCAGCCCCTTCGCGGAGGGACCAGCCCAGCCGCGTGGCGAGCGGGGGCGCAAGCGTGCTTTCGGTTGCATGGAGGCTGAGATCCTGCTGGCCCAGAGCGCGAAAGATCACCCAGGCCCGCGGCAGGTGAAAGGCGTCGGAAACCACGATCACGCGCGCGGGTGGCTCCGGCAGGAGCGCGAGACCGAAGGCCGCGTTCTGGAGCGTTGAATGGGCCCGCGGCTCGATGATCGCGGCCTCCGGCGGCAGGCCTGCCGTGCGGGCGACATGCGCCATCGCCTCCGCCGCGGAATGGTTGTCATTGCCCGCTCCGGTGAAGATCACGACCGGGGCGGCCCCTCCGGCATGGAGGTCCGCGCAGGTCCGCGCCCTTGCCCGTGTGACCTCGTCGGGCCGGGGCGAGGCGTCGTCCGCCATTCCCGCGCCGAGGCAGAGGATCGCGTCGGCGCGCTCCGGCACGGCCTGCGGCCGGGGCCAGGCGATCTGCACCAGCAGCACCACGCAGACACTGGCGGCGTAAACCAGAAGGACGGCCCGCAGGATGAGCTGCTCCCCGAAAATCGGACAGTGACGTAAGCTACGATCTGACGTCTGCTGGTCTTTGAGAACGAGGAGATCAGACTATGAAGAAACGCAGGAACCATGACGCTGGGTTCAA
>Ga0102928_1001923_pt1 | contig 12577 bp, 11 predicted proteins | sample SalPonR1_B_D1_MG_FD_78504 | JGI IMG/M metagenome (GOLD analysis project Ga0102928, IMG submission 78504) | Salt pond soil microbial communities from South San Francisco under conditions of wetland restoration - Salt Pond MetaG R1_B_D1_MG | ecosystem: Environmental > Aquatic > Marine > Intertidal...
CAAGCATTCCTCGAAAAAAGGAAACCCAACTTCAAGGGTAAGTAGTTCAGAATGAACGGATAAAGCCTTTGTGTAACTTAGTGATATCTCTGTGTATCTTAGTGGTACAGCTGTAATGGGCACAGAAAAAAAAATTTATAAAATTTAATACAAAATAATTTCTTGTTCGAACTATTACTAATCTTACTCACCGTTCTACTCAGCGGGTTCTTTTCCGGATCTGAGATAGCTTTCGTAAGCGCAAACCGCCTCAAGCTTGAGATCGAATCACGGAAAACTTCATGGACAGGACGAGTGGTCAACTACTTTGTCCGCAATCCGGAAACTTTTCTGACTACTACCCTGGTAGGCAATAACATTGTAAATGTTTTATATGCCACCTTGATGACCCTGTTCTTGGTTGCACCCATTACCAATATCTTCGAAACCTGGCTCGGATTTGGGCCTTCGCCGGTAACCTTGCTGGTTATTCAAACCATTATCGCTTCGGTAGTAATCATGATCTTTGGCGAGATATTGCCCAAAGCCCTTTTTCGAATTCACGCCGACTGGTGGGTTAAAATCATCGCTGTTCCGCAAAAAGTTTGTAACTGGATATTCAAGCCACTCATTTATCTTGCTGATCTCTCTTCGGACTTTCTCATTAGAATGATTAATCCTGAAATTGATCGCTCGGGGCAGGTATTTCGCCGGCAGGATGTTGAGCTTATTTTTAAAGAGCTGCGGGATACCGGCGGCAGTGATTTGGATAAAGAAGATTCAGAAATACTTCATAACGTACTCGAACTGTCGAATAAGCGCGTTAAAGAGTCGATGATTCCGCGTACGGAAATTGTAGCCATTGAGAAGAGTACCAGTATTGAGGAGACCCTTAAAGTTTTTATCTCCTCGGGTTTCTCAAAACTCCCGGTTTACCAGGAATCTATTGATGATATCATCGGTGTAATTTTTGCATACGACCTCTTCAATAATCCGAAGAACCTGACCGAGATCATGCGTCCCATTAAGCTGGTGCCATCCTCACAGAAGTCGAAGGATCTTCTTTCAGAATTCCGGAAATCAAATATTTCGGTTGCGGTAGTGATTGATGAATATGGAGGTACGGCAGGGATGATTACTATTGAAGATGTGCTGGAAGAGGTGGTGGGTGATATTCAGGATGAGTATGATACCGAAGATCACATCATGAAAAAACTTTCACATAATACCTTTGTGATAAGCGGCGGCGTGGAAATTGAGGATCTCAAAGAGCAGTATCCGGAAATCAGTTTGCCGGAGGAGACTTCGAATTATGAAACACTGGCCGGCTATATTATTGACTCCCTTGGCCGCATTCCAAAGGTGAATGAAGAGCTGCTCATAGGAACCAACAAATTTATTATCAGCAAGGCTTCTCCAAGCCGGATAGAAACTGTAAAGATCGTTCTAATTGATTGATTGCTTTTTATTTGATAGAGTGATGGATGAGGTGTGTGTAAACTGAAATTATACATCCAATTTACTCAAGTCAGCTTTTTAACGAGCTTATATAGCTTTAACCCATATAAACAGATTTAGAAGAGATGTTTGACCATTATCCCGCATGGGGACAAGAGTTTGCTCAGAAATACCTGAGCCGCACCATAAACCAGTTTCTGCTGCACGGCAACGTTCATGATATGGTTGCCCTGAAGCGAAAGGATAAAACTGATTTCGTACGGCTGAAGACTTTCCTATCAGAAGAGTTCTTTGGCGCCCGTGACTATGTGGTGTTTTACGACCGTTCATCAGGCATTTATTTCAGAGATAAGGAGTCACAGAAAGATTTCAACCGTGCGGTTGCGGGTCGTGACTCCCTGGTCGGTACCGATTATGCAAACAAGCTGCCCAAGGATCCGGTTAGAGTTTTTTCACTGCTCGAGCAATACTTCAGGATTCGCGTGGATGACAAGAAGAGCATTGCACTGATCATCGACTATGCGGAAACGATAGTGCCAATGAACGAGGCGGGTTCAACCGGTTCCGATGATCGTACTGCACTGGTTTATCTCTCGCGCTGGGCGCATGACCCGATGTTCCTGGCAGCCGATTTTACCACGGTTCTAATTACCGAGAACCTTGCCGACCTCAACAAGACCCTGGTTCAGAATCCCTATACCAGTGATATCCATATTCCAATTCCCAATGAGCAGCAGCGATCGGATTTCATTAAATTTGAGACGGACAAGGAAACCTATAAGGAAATTTCAGGAGTGAGCCAGCCGGTGCTGGCCCAGCAAACGGCCGGACTTAATTTCATCCATCTCAGGAGCATACTTTCCAATGCCCGTGAGAACAGGGAAAAGATTACCCATGACCGGCTTTCTGAAGTCAAGAAAGAGCTGATAGAAGCGGAAGCCTATGGACTGCTCGAATTTGTTGAAACGGATTATACACTAGACAATGTAGCCGGGCACACTAATGTCAAGAAGCATCTTCGGCAGGCAGTGAAAGCACTCAAGCAGGGAAGGCAGGATGTGCTGCCAATGGGATACCTTGTATGCGGTCCGGTAGGAACGGGTAAAACGTTTATGGTTACCTGCTTTGCCAGTGAAGTGGGCATCCCTATGGTTAAGCTTAAAAACTTCCGCAGCCAGTGGCAGGGTGTCACAGAAGGAAATCTTGAAAAAATATTGGGTCTCCTGAAAGCCATGGCACCTGTTGCTGTTATGATTGATGAAGCTGATGCTTACCTCGGTGACCGCGACGCGAGCGGAGACAGCGGGGTATCAAGCCGGGTCTTTTCGCAGATTGCCACCTTTATGAGTGATACCCGAAATCGCGGAAGAATTATATGGTTCCTGATGACCGCACGTCCGGACCTGATGCCTATAGACCTTAAGCGGCAGGGCCGTGCCGAAGAACACCTTGCGCTCTTTCCGCCACACACCAAAGAAGAGCGGGTAGAGCTTTTTGAAGCAATGAGCAAGAAAACCGGGTTGCAGCTCACCGAAGACTACGTGCCGCAGGTGATTGAGCAGGGCCTGAAAACCTATTCCGGTGCTGATATGGAAGCGGCACTGACACGAGCAAAATTCAGGGCGGCCGCTCAGGGCAAGAAAAAAGTAACGCCTGAAATCCTGGATTTGGCGCTGAACGATTTTCTTCCTCCAACCTATCCTGAAGAAGTTGAACTTCAAACACTGAGCGCGGTTATCGAATGCACCTCAAAAGAGCTGCTGCCCGAACGCTACCAGGACATGGATCGTGGCGAGATACTTGAGAAAATAGAAAACCTGAAACTTCGCATCGGTTAGCAGAATTTCAATTAACATCTGGAAAAGCCCGTCAGAATCAGTTCTGGCGGGCTTTTTTTGTTTAATGCAACAAATGAAATAGATCAACCATAAAATTTAACCAAATGGTTGAATTATATGGTTGAATGGCTTAAATTATTTCTGAACCGATAAAACATTAGGTATGAGTGAAGAAGTAGAGACAGAGGAACAAATATTAAATGCTGCCAAGCAGGTTTTTCAGCACCATGGTTTTGCCGGTGCCCGGATGCAAGCTATAGCCGACGAAGCGGGTATCAATAAGTCAATGCTTCATTATTATTTCAGAAGCAAGGACAAGTTATTTCAGAAAGTTTTCCAGCAAAGCATGCGAGAGTTTTTTCCGAAAATATTCGAAGTATTAAATGCCGGAATAGACCTGGATTCTAAAGTCAAAAAACTGGTGGATACCTATTATACCATGTTTTTGAAACACCCACATCTGCCCAGGTTTGTAATTCATGAAATGAACCAGCATCCCGAGCGATTCAAAAAATTCATGCAACATAACGGCATGGAAATTCCCTCTCGTTTTATTGAGCAGATTGAGAAAGAGGTGAAAGCGGGAAGGATAAAAGAAATTGAACCAAGGGAATTTATAATCAATACCATTGGCCTGTGTGTGTTTCCCCTGATAGCCAGACCCATGATAGAAACGGTTTTCAATATGGACGATGGGCAGTATAAAGACTTTTTGGAAAATAGAAAGAAGGAACTACCCTCATTCATACTCAATGCCGTAAAAAGGTGAATCTTATGTCATTCGTATTAATTATCACACTGCTGTTTGGAAATTTGCTTTCTGCACCTGCAGATACGCTTACCCTTGAGTACTGCTACACGCGAGTTGAAAACCACTATCCGATATCAAAAAAGATCGAGCTTCAAAAAGAAATAACAAGGCTGAATAAGAAGATTGCCCATACCGGCTACTATCCACAACTGAATCTTGGAGCCAGGGCTACCTATCAGTCTGAAGTAACGGAGTTTCAGGTAGCTGCCGGCGGGCAGTCTATCGGCCCCGACCTGAGCAAAGACCATTATGAACTCTCCATGGATGTTTCACAGCCGATATACAACGGCGGTGCGGTCGGGATTAAAAAAAACCTGGAGGAAGCAAAAGGAGAGCAGGAGCTCCAGTCTGTAAAAGTGCAGCTGTACCAGCTAAAGGAGCAGGTAAACAGGGTGTACTTTGGTATACTGCTGGCGCGACAGCAATCGAATATTATTCAATCAGTATCCGAAAGCCTGAGGTCGCAAGTAAAAAGCATGAACTCAAAAGTTGAAAACGGTGCCCTTCTTCCAAGTCAGCTTTATATTCTTAAAGCCGAGCTTATTAAAGTGAAACAGGATTCTATTGACATTCATGCTAATATAAAAGCGGGATACAAGGTTCTGGGACAGTTGATAGGTGAAGAGCTGAGTAGCACAAGGGTTTTGGAAGTGCCCGAAATTAGATCAGTGGGCAGTGAACGGGAGACACTTGCAAGGCTGCGGCCCGAATTTGAATTTTTTGAAAGCAATCGCCGGTATTTAAGCTATCAGCAAGAGTTGGCCCACACCGGTTTAGTGCCCTCCCTATCAGCATTCGGTACTGCGGCATACGGCAGGCCGGGTTTCAATTTTTTCGAAAATGATTTACATAACTACTACATCGTAGGGTTAAAGCTGAGCTGGAATTTCTGGTCGGCGCGTAACGCGGGAACCCGAAAGGAGGTATTAAATCTTCAAAAGAAAAGCATCAATGAAGAAGAAAAAGCTTTTGAAAGACAACTGAGGGCCTCATTACGTGAGGTTGAAGAAAAAATAAGCTCCCTGGAAAATCAGATTGAGAGAGATAAAGAGATCGTAGATCTCCGTCAAAAAGTTGTCAATACAGTAGCCAGTCAGCTGGAAAACGGTACCGCGACGGCCACCGAATATATAACCGAATTGAATAAGAAAACCCAGGCAGAACTGTCAATGAGAATGCATAAAACCAGGCTTTCTCAAGCCAGAATTGATTTTAAAACACTATTGGGCACCAGTGATCTTAACCGATAATCTATATATGATGAACTTACTAAAGCAACCTTTCAAAAAGTATCGTTTTTTAATTCTGGCTGTGTTTTCGGTTTTTTTGCTGGCCTCCTGTTCGGATAATGGTAAGTCAGATGCCTATGGTCAGTTTGAGGCCACCGAAACGACCATATCTTCACAATCGTCGGGAGAACTCCTCGCATTCACTGCAGGCGAAGGACTGAACCTTAAGCACGGGGAGCAGGTGGGGCTCATCGATACTACCCAGCTTAAACTGAAAGAAGAAGAGCTACAGGCTGCGCTTGAGGCTACAAAATCGAAGATTGAATATATAAACGCCGAAGCGGAGGTGTTAAATGAGCAGCTGCAAACGGCACTCACCAATCTTCAGAGAATAGAAAATCTGGTTAAGGATAAGGCCGGCACTCAGCAACAGCTGGATGATGCTCAAGGAAAAGTACGAACCCTGCGAAAACAAATAGATGCCCTGCAGGTGCAGAAAAAATCTGTGAGAGCTGAAATAAATGCCACACAGTCTCGCATAAAACAGCTGGAGCAACAGCTGGATGACGCTCGTGTGATTAATCCGGTGCAGGGAACTGTTCTTACAACTTATGTAGAGCCTTTTGAACTGGTGGGACAGGGCCAGCCTCTTTACCGGATTGCAAACCTGGACACTCTAGAATTAAGAATCTATGTGAGCGGGGCCCAGCTGCCATCCATAAAACTGGGGCAGCAGGTGAAGGTTTTAATTGATAAAAACGCTGAGGAGAACCGGCAGCTTAGCGGCCGTATAAGCTGGATTGCATCCGAAGCTGAGTTCACGCCTAAAATGATTCAGACCAAAGAGGAGCGGGTCACACAGGTCTATGCCGTAAAGGTAAAGGTGCCGAATCCGGATGGCATCATTAAAATAGGCATGCCGGGCGAGGTAAATTTTTAGCCGAGAGAATATGCCAGAGATTAGCAACGATAAAAATAGATTTGTAGCGGTTTGTGCCCGCATTGTACAATTAATAATCTGTGTAAATCTGTGGCAAGAATAACAAACTATGAGCATAATTAAAGTCCAAAACATCAAAAAGAATTACGGTAATATTGAAGCCGTAAAGGAAATCTCTTTTGAGGTCCAAAAGGGAGAGGTATTTGGACTGATTGGCCCTGACGGTGCCGGTAAAACTACTGTATTTCGCATCTTAACAACGCTTCTAAAACCGGATTCGGGCAAGGCGGAGGTTCTGGGAATGGATGCGGTAGCGGAGTATCGAACAATACGATCGAAAGTGGGCTATATGCCCGGACGGTTTTCACTGTATCAGGATCTTTCGGTAGAGGAAAACCTGAAGTTTTTTGCATCCGTTTTTGGCACAACCGTTGATGAAAACTATGAATTGATCAAGCCGATTTATCGTCAGCTTGAACCGTTCAAGGCGCGTTTGGCGGGGGCACTTTCCGGCGGCATGAAACAGAAACTTGCACTGAGCTGTGCCCTTATCCATAAGCCGGAGGTACTGTTTCTTGATGAGCCGACAACCGGCGTTGATGCGGTTTCCCGGAAAGAGTTCTGGGAGATGCTGCACCACCTGAGGAAGGAAGGGATTAGTATCCTGGTCTCAACGCCCTATATGGACGAGGCCGAGCAATGTGATAGAATAGGGCTTATGCAGCAGGGGCGCATCCTATCAATTGATACCCCGGAAGCCATAACAGGACAATTTGATAACCATCTTTGGGCGATCAGAAGCAGGGACAAATATAAGCTGATTCAGGTTTTGCGGGATTATGAATATTCGGAGTCGGTTCAGCCGTTTGGAGACAGCCTTCACTACACCGATAAGAGAGCTGAGTTCAGCACGGAAGAACTGATTGCCTATCTTCAGTCGAATGGTATCAAGGGACCTGAAATCGATCGCATTTCCCCGCACATAGAAGATACCTTTATGAGGCTCATGGAGAAGGAGGGAAGCAATGGATGATTTGATGATCTCCTCTCAAAACCTGACCCGAAAGTTCGGAGACTTCACCGCAGTCGATCATATCTCCTTTGAGGTGAAAAAAGGAGAGGTGTTCGGCTTCCTTGGGGCCAATGGTGCTGGAAAGACAACCGCAATGCGCATGCTCACCGGCTTACTGATTCCCACAGAGGGAGAGGCTGCCGTTGCCGGGTTTGATGTCTATGAGGAGGCGGAAAAAATAAAAGGGCAGATAGGCTATATGAGCCAGAAATTTTCGCTGTATGAAGATTTGACTGTGAAAGAGAATATCAGGCTTTATGGAGGTATTTACGGCTTGCCGGACAGGCTGATCAGGGAAAAGACGGAGCAGCTTGTCGAAATGCTGGGGATGCAGGATCTGAAAAACAAGAAGATTGGGTCACTGCCTCTTGGATGGAAGCAAAAACTGGCTTTTTCAGTGGCCCTGATTCATGACCCCAAAATTGTATTTCTCGATGAACCCACCGGTGGGGTAGATCCTATTACACGCCGTCAGTTCTGGGAGCAGATTTACAAGGTGGCTGAAGAGGGGACCACGGTTTTTGTGACGACTCACTATATGGATGAAGCAGAGTATTGTGACCGGGTGTCCATAATGGTTGATGGGCGCATTGACGCACTGGGAACCCCGGCAGAACTGAAAAAAGAGTTTGAAGCAAAGAATATTGAGGAGGTTTTTGTGAAACTGGCCAGGGGCGCCGAACGCGGTGATTAGTGATCAGTGAACAGTGTGTCAGTGAGCAGTGATTCAGTTAATAATGAACAATGAAGAACTTGAGATTGAACTTGAATTCAAAAATGAAAATAACTAGCTCATTCCAAGAAGCAAGAAGCAAGAAGCAAGAAGCAAGAAGCAAGAAGCAAGAAGCAAGAAGCAAGCTCTAACTTCCAACTTCCAACATCTAACTTCTAATTTCTAACTTCCAACCCAGGCCATGGACGCGTTTAAAGGATTTATTGTTAAAGAGTTCAAGCAGATATATCGCGACAAGCGAACTCTGCTGGTTCTGTTTGGCATGCCGGTAATCCAGATGCTGCTTTTTGGTTTTGCCATACGCAACGAAGTGGAAAATGCCAAGGTAATGGTGCTTGATGCATCCAATGATGAAGTAACCCGTCAAATTATCAGCAAAGTGGATGCTTCAAACTATTTTACGGTTGAAGGGCAGGTGCAACGCTTCGCGGAAATCGAGGAGCTTTTTCAGGAGGGAGAAATCGACGAAGTGTTAGTCTTCGAGAAGGACTTTGCGAGAAAGCTGTACCGCGGAGAGCAGCCGGCGGTTAGCATTATAACCGATGCTTCCAATCCCAACCTGGCCCAGCTTATTCAGCAGTATTCCTCATCTATTCTCATCGATTACCAGTCCGGCCTTAACGCTGCATCTGGCCCACGTAAAGGTGGCATTACTGCAAATGTGAATATGCTTTTTAACCCGCAGCTGGAGAGTGTAAATCTCTTTGTGCCGGGCCTTATTGCAGTGATACTGATGCTGGTATCAGCACTGATGACATCCATCTCTATTACCCGTGAAAAAGAAATGGGTAATATGGAGATTCTATTGGTTTCACCCTTGCGTCCGGGACAGATTATAATAGGGAAAGTACTGCCTTATCTGGTGCTGGCCTTTGTGAATGTGCTTACCGTGCTGGCCCTCGCCAAATGGGTTTTCGGGGTTCCGTTCAGAGGATCTTACACGCTGTTTCTGGTTGAGTCCCTGATATTTATTTTTGCCGCACTTGCCCTGGGGGTTTTAATATCCACGAAAGCCGGTGACCAGCAAACAGCCATGATGGTTTCCCTTGCAGGGTTATTATTGCCGACGGTTCTGCTATCGGGTTTTATTTTTCCAATCTCCAGCATGCCTGTCCCGCTTCAACTGATAAGCAATGTTATTCCGGCGCGCTGGTACCTGGTGATTGTGCGAAGCATCATGCTTAAAGATTCGGGACTTCTGTTTATTTGGAAAGAGACACTCATACTGGTAGTCATGACACTCGGTTTTATTTTAATCAGCGTTAAAAGCTTTAAAGTAAGATTGCAGTGATCACTTCTGAATTAACAATGAACAATGAACAATGAACAATGAACAATTGGGAATTCAGAATTCAGAATCTCAAAAAAACTTGACTGGAATCATGAAAACCGCCAGCGTCTGACAACTGACAACTGACAACTGACAACTGACAACTGAAATGCGGACCATTAAATTTTTACTACAAAAAGAGTTCCTGCAGATTTTCCGCAATAAGGGAATGCTACCTATCATTTTCCTGATGCCGGTTATTCAATTGGTTGTACTTTCTTTTGCAGCAACCTATGAGCTCCGAGAAGTAGATTTTCATCTTGTCGATTATGACCGTTCAACCTCTTCCCGGCAGCTGGTAAACAAGTTTCAGGCAACCGGGTACTTTAAGCTGCAAAATTACTCCCAGGATGTGAATCAGGGAATAACTGAGATGCAAAAGAATGAAGTGCGTCTGGTGATGGTAATTCCCGATAATTTCGAACGGAACCTGAAGTCGGGAAACCCCGTTTCCGTGCAGATGAATATCGATGCCGTTGACGGGTCAACCGCAGGCCTTATACAGGGTTACGGGCGATCCATCATTCAGGACTTCAGTAATGAAATAACGGTTAGTGCCTCTGAAATTGCGTCTGCCGCTCCGCCCGGCATAGCAATCATACCGGCCAGCTGGTACAACCCGAATCTCGATTACATTAAATATATGGTGCCGGGCATACTGGTAGTACTGGTTTCCATGATCGGCATGTTTTTGTCGGGCATGAACATCGTAAGGGAGAGGGAGATTGGAACTATTGAACAGCTGAATGTCACTCCACTAAAACGTTACCAGTTTATCATTGGAAAGCTGTTGCCTTTCTGGATTATAGCCATGTTCGAACTGGCATTGGGACTGGTCATTGCCCGTTTTGGATTTGATATACCATTTGTAGGCAGTGTGTTGCTGCTCTTTGCCATAGCGGGAATCTATATGCTGGTGGTTCAGGGAATAGGGTTATTCATCTCAACGGTTACCAATACCCAGCAGCAGGCTATGTTCATTGCCTGGTTTCTGATGGTTGTATTTATTCTGATGGGCGGGCTGTTCACACCCATTGAGAGTATGCCGGTGTGGGCCCAAAAGCTGACGATTGCAAATCCGATTGCGCATTTTATTAAAATCATGAGGATGGTCTTGCTAAAAGGCGCGGGCTGGGCAGAGGTCCAAAACCTGGTTGGCTTGCTGACGCTGATGTCCGTTTTGATACTTCCTGCAGCAGTATTACGTTATCGAAAATCCACCGGTTGATTTTTTTCATATCTGAAGTTAATACGATATTCTAAAGGGTCAATTGAATTAGATATCATGCACTATGGCAGGCAAACTGGAAGACCTTCGAAAATTACTGGATCAGGCTGACGAGAAGATTGTAAGGACTCTTGCACAGAGGCAGGAGTTGGTGCAAGCCATTTCTGACCTTAAAATCGACGAAAACTCAAATATTCGGGATGAGAACCGCGAGGAAGAACTATTGAAACGGATTACCGAACTGGCGCGCGAGGAGGGGCTGGACCGATATTTTGCCGAGCAGATATTCAAGGATATCATTCAGCATTCTGTACGGTTTCAGACTCATTCCCTGGTAGACCACCATAATTTGGAAGGGGGCCAGGATTCAGTGAGTGTGGCTTACCAGGGAACTGACGGGGCTTTCAGCCACCAGGCTGCCTACCGTCATTTTGAGGAGAGGTATAGCGAGGTAGAATGTATCGGGTACGATACCTTTGAGGAAGCGGCCCGGGCTGTAGAACAGGAAAAGGCAGATTATGCCATACTGCCAATTGAAAATACCACTGCAGGTTCCATAAACCAGACTTATGACATACTTGGCGAAGGTAAACTTCATATAGTCGGGGAAGAAGCCATACGGATTATTCACTGTCTGCTGGCGATTGAAGAGGTGCCCATCGAACGTATCAAAAGAATCATATCCCATCCGCAGGCCCTGGCGCAGTGCAGCCATTTTTTATCAAAACTGCACAGGTGCAAAGTGGAATCTTATCTGGATACGGCAATGTCTGCGAAGAAAGTTGTTGAGGATGGCGATCTTTCACAGGCCGCTATTGCCGGAAGCTATGCCGCACAGCTCTACGGACTTGAGATACTGAAACGTGATCTCGCCAACCAGTCAAAGAATTTTACCCGCTTCGTTATTGTAAGCAGGGATGAGATCTCGGTCGATACACAGATTCCTTGTAAAACCTCACTGCTGATGACCACTTCACACGATAAGGGATCGCTGATCAGCTGCCTCAGAGTTTTGGAAGAACACGGCATTAACATGGCTAAACTGGAATCACGTCCAAAGCCCAATGAACCATGGAAATATTTGTTCTACCTGGACATTGAAGCCAATGTTGATGACAGCGACACGCATGCGGCACTCGAAGAACTGAGAAAACAGGCAGACTCGCTAAAAGTGCTGGGCTGTTATCCCGCGCAGGTGGGAAACAGGGGACAGTGAGCAGTGAACAGTGTGTCAGTGAACAGTGAAGAATTAAAAATTAGGAATGAAAAATTAAAAAGGGTCTTATGAATTATAGACTCGTCAATCGCTCCGTGGTTGATGGTTCTTCGGACGCTCTGCGTCCATATTATATGATCTTTTTAGATTAAGAATTTGAATTAAAAATAGAACTTGACTTCTGTTTTGAAAACGAGCAGGCTGATTACCGGAAGCGATGGTGAAATATCTGACAAGTGACAACTGACATGGAAACACGCGAATGCCCGAGTTGTGCAATGGAGGTGGATGCCGATGCGGAGACTTGCCCGATCTGCGGCTATGAATTTCCGAAACAGTCAGCCGGAATGAAGATTATGGTTTGGGTGATGGTGATTCTGCTGCTGGCGTGGCTGCTTCTGTAAATGTTGAATTTTAAGTGTTGAATTTTGAATGGGTGGAAGCTATCAGGGAATCAACATTAAGAATTCAAAATTCAATATTGATTGTCCCGTCAGACTCGACAATCGCTCTGCGGTTGACGGTACTTCGGACGCTCAGCGTCCATTCCGATAGGCTGGCAAAGAATTAGAAACCGGCTCTGAATCCATTGACTTCAATCACCAAAATGAGCAGCCCCTGTTCCCTGACACACTGTTCACTGTTCACTGATCACTGTTAACCGCAACCTTCCCGTCTTTCCAGATCAGTTCAAATGTTTTCTTTTCTTCAAATTCTGCGGCCCTTTGAATCCACACCTCTTC